>ERZ827528.33-NODE-33-length-194274-cov-13.268861_pt1 | contig 194274 bp, 187 predicted proteins | sample MGYA00519768_ERZ827528 | MGnify/ENA primary metagenome ERZ827528 (study PRJEB31778, sample SAMEA3449343) | human gut metagenome | biome: human gut; feature: human-associated habitat; material: faeces | place: United Kingdom | collected 2010/2012 ...
GAACCCACGTATCCAGCTTGGAAGGCTGGTGTTCTACCATTGAACTACACCCGCAGAGGTCGTCCCACATTCAGCTTTACGAATATACCATCCCTGCGCGGTGTTTGTCAAGCAAAACCTGTTCAAAATGCGAAAAAATCGCAAATCCGGGGACGGCACAGGCCGTCCCCGCGGATTTTTCAGCGGTGAAAGAGCTTTTTGGTCTGGAAGCGTGGCTCGAACGTGATGTTCACCTCGAGCTTTTTGAACACGTTTTCGTCCACATGCGAGAGGATGACGGACGAGTGCGCCTCGCAGTGCGCGAGCTTTTCGAGCTGCTGCATGGCGGTCTCAGCGGTCGGGTCATTTACGGCGCAGATGCTCAGCGCGACGAGCACCTCGTCGGTGTGCAGGCGCGGGTTGTGATTGCCCAGATGCTCCACCTTCAGGTGCTGGATCGGCTCGATGATCTCTGGCGAGATGAGCGTGACGTCCTTCGGGATGCCGCCGAGGTATTTGAGCGCGTTGAGCAGGCAGGCCGAGCTCGCGCCGAGCAGGGAAGAGGTCTTGCCGGTGATGATCGCGCCGTCGGGCATCTCGATAGCAACGGCGGGGGCGCCGGTCTCCTCAGCGCGCCGGAGCGCTGCGCCCACGACCGGGCGGTCGTCCGCCGTCAGGCCGAGCTGGTTGAGCAGCAGCTCTTGCCGCTGCGTCTCGACCGGGGCGCACAGGCCGCGCAGCTGCGCGCAGGCGGTGGCGTAGTAGCGGCGCAGAATTTCCTGTTTGGCGGCGGCGCAGCAGACGGCGTCGTCGCTGATGCAGTAGCCCGCCATGTTCACGCCCATGTCCGTGGGGCTTTTGTACGGCGAGCTGCCGTAGATGCGCTGGAACATGGCGTTGAGCACGGGGAAGATCTCCACGTCGCGGTTGTAGTTGACGGTCGTCACGCCGTAGGCCTCGAGGTGGAAGGGGTCGATCATGTTCACGTCGTCGAGGTCGACGGTCGCTGCCTCATAGGCGAGGTTCACGGGGTGGCGCAGCGGCAGGTTCCAGATCGGGAACGTCTCGAACTTGGCGTAGCCCGCGCACACGCCGCGCTTGTGCTCGTGGTAGAGCTGACTTAGGCACGTGGCCATCTTGCCGCTGCCGGGGCCGGGCGCGGTCACGACGATGAGGCTGCGCGCCGTCTCGATATAGTCGTTGCGGCCGAAGCCGTCGTCACTGACGATGCGCGCCACGTCGGACGGGTAGTCCGGGATGATGTAGTGCCGGTACACGCGGATGCCGAGCGCCTCGAGCCGGCGCTGGAACTTCTCGGCCGCGGGCTGGCCGCGGTGGTGCGTGATGACGACGCTGCCGACGTATAGTCCGCAGCCCTGGAACGCGTCGATCAGGCGCAGGGTGTCGTCGTCATAGGTGATGCCGAGATCGCCGCGGCGCTTGTTGCGCTCGATGTCGTCGGCCGAGATGGCGATGATGATCTCCGCCTCGTCGCGCATCTCCATGAGCATGCGCACCTTGCTGTCGGGGGCAAAGCCCGGCAGCACGCGCGACGCGTGGTAGTCGTCAAAGAGCTTGCCGCCGAACTCCAGATACAGCTTGCCGCCAAACTGACTGATGCGCTCGCGGATCTTTTCCGACTGCATCTGGAGGTATTTATTGTTGTCAAAGCCGATCGCCTGCATAGATCTTTCTCTCCTCTGTCTCAAGCTATCAAACAAACATATATTCTACAGCATTCGGCGCATTCCGGCAATGGGAAAATGCCCGATCCGGTAAAAATTTATTGCGGGGCCGATTCACTCTTTTTTTATTCATAAATGTATGGTATAATCCTAAATTACACTGGACAAGGAGTGTCAACAAATGGGTTTTCTCAAAAAAATATTTGGTTCTCACAGCGACCATGAGCTTAAGCGGCTCTATCCGATCGCTGATAAAATCGAAGCCATGTCGGACGAGTACGCCGCGCTCACGGACGAGCAGCTGCGCGCCAAGACCGACGAGTTCAGGCAGCGCTACGCCGACGGCGAGTCGCTCGATGACCTGCTGCCGGAGGCGTTCGCCACGGCGCGCGAGGCCGCGTGGCGCGTGCTGGGCATGAAGCCGTTTCGCGTGCAGCTCATCGGCGGCATCGTGCTGCATCAGGGCCGCATCGCCGAGATGAAGACCGGCGAAGGCAAGACCCTCGTCGCCGTCCTGCCGGCGTACCTCAACGCGCTCACCGGCGAGGGCGTGCACATCGTCACCGTCAACGATTACCTCGCCCGCCGCGACAGCGAGTGGATGGGCAAGGTCTACCGCTTCCTCGGCCTGAGCGTCGGCCTGATCGTGCACGACATGTCGAGCGCCGAGCGCCAGCAGGCCTACGCGGCCGACATCACCTACGGCACGAACAACGAGATGGGCTTTGACTACCTGCGTGACAACATGGCCATCTATAAGTCCCAGATGGTGCAGCGCGGCCACGCCTTCGCCATCGTCGACGAGGTGGACTCCATCCTCATCGATGAGGCGCGCACCCCGCTCATCATCTCAGGCCAGGGCGACGAGAGCACCGACCTCTACCGCCAGGCGGAGGACTTTGCCGCCCGCCTGAAGTGCAAGTCCTACGCCTCCATCGACGATAAGGAAGAGGAGGATGAGGATCTCGACGCCGATTATGTCGTTGATGAAAAGGCCCGCACCGCGACGCTCACCGCCCGCGGCATCGCCAAGGCGGAGACGGCCTTCGGCCTCGAAAACCTCGCGGATATCGAAAACGCCACGCTCGTGCACCACATTGACCAGGCCATCCGCGCCCACGGCATCATGAAGCGCGACATCGACTACGTCGTCAAAGACGGCGAGGTCATCATCGTCGATGAGTTCACCGGCCGCCTCATGCTCGGCCGCCGCTACAGCGACGGTCTGCACCAGGCCATCGAGGCCAAGGAGCACGTGCGCGTGCAGAGCGAGAACAAGACCCTCGCGACCATCACGTTCCAGAACTACTTCCGTCTCTATGGCAAGCTCTCCGGCATGACCGGCACGGCCATGACCGAGGAAGAGGAGTTTGCGGCCATCTATAACCTCGACATCATCGAGATCCCGACGAACAAGCCCGTCATCCGCATCGACAACCCCGACGTCGTGTATAAAAACGAGGCCGGCAAGCTGCGCGCCATCATCGAGCAGATCCGCGTCTGCCACGAGAAGGGCCAGCCGGTGCTGGTCGGCACGGTGTCGATCGAAAAGAGTGAGCATCTGTCCAAGCTCCTGCGCAAAGCGGGCATCCCGCACAACGTCCTCAACGCCAAGCACCACGAGAAAGAGGCCGAGATCGTCGCGCAGGCCGGTAAGTTCGGCGCCGTCACGATCGCGACGAACATGGCCGGCCGCGGCACGGATATCATGCTCGGCGGCAACGCGGAGTATCTGGCCAAGGCCGACCTGCGCAAGGCCGGCTTCACGGAGGAGGTCATCGCCGAGGCCACCGGCTATGCCGAGACCGAGGATGAGGAGATCCTCAAGGCCCGCACTCTGTTTGCCGAGCGCATGGCCGAGCATAAAAAGAGCATTGATGAAGAGGCGGACCGCGTGCGCGCGGCCGGCGGCCTGTATATCATCGGCACCGAGCGGCACGAGTCCCGCCGCATCGACAACCAGCTGCGCGGCCGTTCCGGCCGTCAGGGCGATCCCGGCGAGAGCCGCTTTTACATCGCGCTCACGGACGATGTCATGCGTCTGTTCGGCTCCGAGCGCATGCAGAGCATGATGGAGACGCTGCGCGTCGACGAGGACACGCCGCTCGACCACAAGATGCTCTCCAATGCCATCGAGCAGGCCCAGCGCACGGTCGAGAGCCGCAACTTCCAGGCCCGTAAGAACGTGCTCGAGTACGACGATGTCATGAACGTGCAGCGCAACGTCATCTATGAAGAGCGCCGCAAGGTGCTCGACGGCGAGGACCTGCAGGAGCACGTCCAGCACATGATCCGCACCGTCATCACCGGCGACATCGCCGCCGGCATGGCGGAGCACCACCCCGAAAACGATAAGGATCTGCACGAGATCCTTGCCCCGCTCGAAAAGCTCTTCCCGTGCGACCTGAGCTATACGGCCGAGGAGCTGCATAAGCTCACGCCCGACACGCTTGCCGACGCCGTGTATGACTGCGCTATGAAGGCCTACGCCGCGCGCGAGGAATCCTTCGGCCTGCAGCCGGACGGCACGCCGCTCATGCGCGAGCTCGAGCGCGTGGTCATGCTGCGCGTGGTCGATGAATACTGGATGGATCACCTCGAGGCCATGGACGACCTGCGTCAGGGCATCGGCCTGCGCGCCTACGGCAACGTCAAGCCGGTCGATGAATACAAGCGCGCCGGCTTTGACATGTTCGACGAGATGGTCAACGGCATCCAGAGCGAAACGGTGCGCCGCCTGTTCACGGTGCGCGTGCGCCGCGAGCAGAAGCTCGAGCGCAAGACCGTCGCCCGCGGCGCTGCGACCAACGCCGGCGGGGACGACAGCGAGAAGAAAAAGCCCGTCCGCCGCGTCAAGAAGCCCGGCCGCAACGACCCGTGCCCGTGCGGCAAGCTGCGCCCGAACGGCCTGCCCATGAAGTATAAGGACTGCTGCGGCAAGAATGCATAACGAAGTCTCTTTTCCGCTGCACGCTGCGTGCTGTGCAGCGTACCTGACCGCGCCGAACATCGCGGCGCGCCACGCCTTTTCCACCCGCCTCGGCGGCGTGAGCACCGGCGTGCTCGAGAGCCTGAATCTCAGCGTCCGCCGCGGCGACACGCCGGAAAACGTGCGCGAAAACTGGCGGCGTCTCGGCGCGGCCGCCGGGCTGGATCTGACACGCGCGGTGTATGCGCGGCAGGTCCACAGCGCGGATGTGCGCATCGCGCACGCGGCCGACGCGCAGCCGCCGGAGCTGGAACCCCGCTTTACCTGCGACGGCTTTGTCACGAACGAACCGGGCGTCCCGCTTGCGGTCTTTATGGCCGACTGCCTGCCCGCGCTGCTGCACGACCCCGCTGCCGGGGTCATCGGCGCGGTGCACTGCGGCTGGCGCGGCTCGGTGGCCGATATCCTCGGTGCCGCCGTCGCGCAGATGTGCGCCCTCGGCGCACACCCGGCGGACATCCGCGCCGCCATCGGCCCCGGCATCGGCGCGTGCTGCTTCGAGGTCGGGCCCGAGGTCGTGGCCGCGGCCGAAGCCCTGCTGCATGAGCCGCTCGGCGCGCTCGTGCGCCCGCGCGCGGACGGCAAGGCCCTGCTCGATCTCAAGGGCGTCAACGCCCGGAGACTTGCGCAGCTCGGCGTCCCGGCGGGGCAGATCGCCGTGTCGGATGCCTGCACCATGTGCCGGCCGGACGTGTTCTGGTCGCACCGCGCGACCAATGGCCGCCGCGGCGTGCAGGCCGCCGTCATCACCCTGTGACCCAAGGGGGGCAGACCATGAAACATTTGCACCTGACCCGCGTGCTCGCGTTTGCGCTCGCACTTGTGCTGCTGCTCGGCTGCACGGCCTGCGGCAAGAAGACCGCGGACGACACCGGCGACACCGTCGGCCAGAAGGACACGCAGACCACCGTCGAGCTCGACGGCAAGTTCACGCTCAACTACAGCGCGTCCGCCGGCATGAACCCCTACAAGACGCAAAATTCCGATAACCTCGCCGTCTGCGGCCTTGTGTACGAGACGCTCACGGAGCTTACCGACGCCTTTGAGGCCGAGCCCGGCCTGTTCACCAAGTGGAGCAGCGACGACGGCGAGACTTGGACCTTCACCGTCAATACTGACCGCACCTTCCACGACGGGCACCAGCTCAACGCGCAGGACGCGGCCTACACCATTCAGACCGCCGCGGCGTCGCCCCTGTATGCCGGCCGCCTGAGCGCCGTCAAGGACGTCACGGATAACGACGACGGCACCGTCACGGTCACACTCTCGCGCGCGAACACGCAGTTTCCCGCGCTGCTCAACATCCCGGTCATCGAAAACAATGCGGCCGACAGCGCCTACCCCAGCGGCACGGGGCTGTACACGTTCGCGTCCGATCACCAGAGCCTCACGGTTTATTCCGGCCACCCGGACGCGGACAAGGCACCGACCGACACGATTTATCTCATGGAGTGCAAGTCGGTCGAGGAGATCGTCTCCGCGTTTGACGACGGCCAGCTCGATCTCGCGCTCAGCGACCCCAGCTCCGGCACGGACCTGAGCTTTTCGAGCCTGAACGATCAGCGCCAGTACGCCACGACGAACCTGCAGTATGTCGGCTTCAACACCAACAGCAGCTTTTTCATGACGGCGCGCTACCGCCAGCCGTTCAATTACGTCATTGACCGTGCGTTCGCCGTCGCGCTGCTGCACGACTGTGCCGTCGCCACTGCGCTGCTCGTCCACCCGGCGAGCACGCTCTATGACAACGCGCTCAATGAGTCGCTGGCCTATGACCTCGACAAGGCGAAGAAGCTCTTCGACGACCTGAAGATCGTCGACTACGACGGCGACGGCGAGCGTGAGTACATTCCCGACGGGCAGTCCCCGCTCGACATCAGCCTCTCGCTCATCGTCTATGCCGACAGCACGGCCAAGGTCAGCATGGCCAACAAGATCGCGGCCGACCTCACGAGCATCGGCATCCCCGTGAAGGTGCGCGAGCTCAGCTGGGACAACTATCAGGACGCGCTCAAGGGCGGAAAATATGATATGTATTACGGTGAGGTCGCCCTCCCGGCGGACTTCGACCTCTCGGCCCTGCTCAAGGCCGGCGGCTCGCTCAATTACGGCGGCATCACGACCGGCACCTATGCCGATGTCATCAATGCCTACCTCGCCGCCTCGGACGCTGACCGCGCCGCGGCCTGCCGCACCATGCTTCAGACCATCTCGGATACTGCGCCCATCGTGCCCGTCTGCTTTGAAAAGCACTGCCTGTATGTGCACCGCGGCGCCGTCGGCGGCTTCGCCCCGACGAAGTACAACATTTTCCGCAACATCACGGATTGGAAGATCAATAACGCATGAAACAAGAGTGGATCGCGCGCGCCAAGCGCTTTGCCACCTATGCGCTCGTCGGCTGCTTCGACACGGGTATGGACTGGGTGGCGTTCACAACTGCACATGAGCTGCTGCATTTCACGCCCCTGATCTGCCAGGCGATCGGCTATATCGTCGGCACGATCTGCAGCTATTTTCTCAACGGCCGCATCACCTTCCGCGACGGGCACATCGCCCGCTGGCGGCAGTGTCTGCGCTTCGTGGTGTGGAACGTGGTGTCCCTCGGCGTGAGCGAGGTGATGATCGGCCTGCTGACGCACTTCGGCCTCAACCCGTACATTGCCAAGATCGGCGTTACGCTCGAGGTCGCGCTGCTGAATTACTTCGGCTATAAGTATATTGTGTTCGCAGTCCCCAAACAAACGGAAGGAGAGCAGGATCATGACAGATCGTCAACTGATTAATCTGGCCGAGCAGGCCTCCCGCAATGCCTATGTCCCGTATTCCCACTTCGCCGTCGGCGCCGCGCTCGAGTGCCGCGACGGCACGGTCTTTACCGGATGCAACGTTGAAAATGCCGCCCTCGGCAGCACCATCTGCGCCGAGCGCACCGCCGCCTGCAAGGCCGTCAGCGAGGGCCATCGCGACTTTGTGCGCATCGCCGTCTACGGCGACGGCGAGCACTATTGCTATCCCTGCGGTGCGTGCCGGCAGTTTCTGGCCGAGTTCGCACCCGATATGGAGGTCCTGTCCGCCATGGGCGGCGGCCGCTATGTCAGCAACCGCCTGAGCGAACTCATGCCCTATACCTTTAATTATTAAGGTATCCGCCATGGAACTCGAACAGCTGCGCATCTTCTGCACCGTCGCCGCCTGCCGCAGCTTCACCCGCGCGGCCAGGCAGCTTTTTGTCAGCCACTCGACGACCAGCCGCGCCGTGTCCGCCCTCGAGCGGGAGCTCGGCGTGCCGCTGCTCGCGCGCGACCGGCACACCGTCGCGCTCACGCCTGCCGGGCAGGTGCTTTTGGCCGGGGCGGAGGACCTGCTGCAGCAGGCCGATGCCCTCGCGGCCGCCGTGCATACGGCGGCGGAAGCGGTCCCGGAGCCGCAGGATCTGCCGGAGACGTAATTTTGGCGGACTGCACAAACTTTTTTGCAGAATTTCTACGTTTGAGCGAAAAACCCTCTTGACATTCAGGAGGGTTTTTGCTATTCTTATGAAGCACCTGTGCGGAAACAGGTGCATTCTGCGATGAAGCGGGAGATTGCGGAGCCGGTCTCCGGTAACTTCCGTGGAGTATGTCCGCTGCCGCGCCTTTGCACGGCAGACAATCGGGCGGTTGAGTCAGCCAGCACTTGCGTATATCACCTGCGCGGCTGCGTACCGGCGAGAGCCGGTTTGTTTTTCGGGCAGGGTTTGATACGCACGGAACGGTGTATGGCGATCTCATCCGTGCGAACCAGGCGGAGCCAATGCCGCCAAAAAAATTCGTAACGGAGGAAACAACATGGCAACCACGAGCAACAAGAAAATGATCCGCATCCGCCTCAAGGCCTACGATCACCAGCTGATCGACAAGGCGGCGGAGAAGATCGTCGAAACCGCAAAGCGTACCGACGCGAAGGTCTCCGGCCCCATTCCGCTGCCGACGAAGACCGAGATCGTCACCATCCTGCGCGCTGTTCATAAGTATAAGGACAGCCGCGAGCAGTTTGAGCGCCGCACCCACAAGCGCCTGATCGACATCATGAACCCGACCCAGAAGACGGTCGAGGCTCTGATGAATCTGGAGCTGCCGGCCGGTGTCGAGATCGACATCAAGCTGTAAGCACATCCCGTTAACCCTGCGCGCGAGCGCATATTTACAAACCCGCAGTCCGCAGCTTGCGTGTGCGGACGGGTCAAGTCAGCAGCCTCTGGCCATGAGCTAAGCGAGCTGACCAATAACCTGAAGGAGGAACATGTATGAAAACAGCCATCATCGGTAAAAAGGTCGGCATGACGCAGATCTTCGATGAAGCAGGCAAGGTCGTCCCCGTCACCGTGATCGAGGCAGGCCCCTGCACGGTCACCGGTAAGATGACCACAGAAAAGGAAGGCTATGAAGCCGTCCAGCTCGGCTATGAAGACATCGCCGAGAAGAAGCTGACCAAGCCCGAGAAGGGCCACCTGGACAAGGCGGGCGTCGGCTATAAGAAGCATCTCAAAGAGTTCCGTCTCGAGGACTGCGCCTCTGTCAATGTGGGCGATGTCATCAAGGCCGACACCTTCAAGGAAGGCGACAAGGTCGACATCACCGGCATCAGCAAGGGCCACGGCTACGCCGGCGTCATCAAGCGCTTCGGCCAGGGTCGCACCCCGACCTCCCACGGCGGCGGCCCTGTGCACCGTCACGCCGGCTCCATGGGCTCGAGCACCGATCCTTCCCGTATCTTCCCGGGTAAGAAGCAGGCCGGCCACATGGGCGTGGATCAGGTCACCGTCCAGAACCTCGACGTGGTCAAGGTCGATCCCGAGCTCAACATGATCGTTGTGCGCGGCGCGATCCCCGGCCCGAAGGGCGGCATTGTCTATATCAAGAGCACCGTCAAGAAGACCGTCGTCAAGAAGGGCGACGCCGGTATCAGCACCAACCCGCAGAAGGCCTCCGGTCGTAACCCGCAGAAGGCTTCTGCAAGAAAGTAAGGAAAGGAGAGAGCAAATATGCCTACTGCTAAGTTGTTTAATATGGCCGGCGATCAGGTCGGCGAAGTGGCGCTCTCCGAAGCCGTTTTCGGTGTTGAGCCCAACGAGTCCGTTCTGCACGATTCCGTGAAGAACCACCTGGCCAACTGCCGTCAGGGCACGCAGAGTGCGCTGACCAAGGGCGAGGTTTCCTACTCCACAGCCAAGCCCTGGCGCCAGAAGGGCACAGGCCGCGCACGCGCCGGCTACAAGGGCAGCCCGGTGTGGACCCACGGCGGTGTCGCGTTCGCGCCGAAGCCGCGTGATTACAGCTACACGCTCAATAAGAAGGTCAAGAGACTGGCCCTCAAGAGCGCGCTGAGCGCCAAGGCCGCTGCCGGCGAGATCCTCGTCGTTGACGGCATGGCTGTCGAAGAGATCAAGACCGCCCCTGTCAAGGCGTTCCTGACCAAGATCGGCGCCGACGGCAAGGCTCTGCTCGTGACCGAGCAGGTCGACGAGAAGCTCGTCAAGAGCTCCCGCAACATCTCCGGCGTGAGCAGCACCATCGCCACCATCCTCAGCCCCTATATGATCCTGACGCACCGCGTCCTGGTCGTTGACAAGGCTGCGCTCCAGAAAATCGAGGAGGTGTACGCATAATGAGAACCGCTTACGATGTCATTATCCGTCCCATCATCACCGAGCAGTCCATGGAAGACCTCGACATCAAAAAGTACACGTTCGAAGTCGCCAAGGACGCCGGCAAGATCGAGATCAAAAAGGCCATCGAGGAGATCTTCGATGTGAAGGTCATCAAGGTCACCACCGCGACGATCCGTGCCAAGGAAAAGCGCGTCGGCGCCAACCCCTCCGGCATGACCGCCACCCGCAAGAAGGCCGTTGTGAAACTGTCCGCTGATTCGAAGAACATCGAGATCTTCGAGGGCATGGTGTAAGGGAGGAATTGAACAATGTCGATTAAAACCTATAAACCCACCACGCCTTCCCGCAGACATATGTCCGTTTCCGGCTTCGACGGTGTCGATAAGCACGCCAAGCCGCAGAAGGAGCTCGTGGAGGTCCTCAAGAAGCACTCCGGCCGCAACAGCTACGGCCGCATCACCGTCCGCCATCAGGGCGGCGGCAACCGCAAGAAGTACCGCGTCATCGACTTCAAGCGCGACAAGATGGACGTGCCCGCCACTGTCCTGCGCCTGGAGTACGATCCGAACCGCAGCGCCTATATCGCCCTGGTCGAGTACACCGACGGCGAGCGCCGCTACATTCTGGCCCCTGTCGGCCTGAACGTGGGCGACACCGTTCTGTCCTCCGCCGCGGCAGACATCAAGCCGGGCAACGCCCTGCCGCTGGCCAACATTCCGGTCGGCACCGTCATCCACAACATCGAGCTCTACCCCGGCAAGGGTGCGCAGCTGGTCCGCTCCGCGGGCGTCGCCGCGCAGCTCATGGCGAAGGAAAACGGCATGGCTACCGTCCGTCTCCCCTCCGGCGAGTACCGCAAGGTCCGCCTCAACTGCATCGCCTGCATCGGCCAGGTCGGCAATGTTGACCACGCCAACATCGCCGTCGGCAAGGCCGGCCGCAAACGCCACATGGGCATCCGCCCGACCGTCCGCGGTTCTGTTATGAACCCGTGCGATCACCCGCACGGCGGCGGCGAAGGCAAAGCGCCTGTCGGCCGTCCCGGCCCGGTCACCCCGTGGGGCAAGCCGGCGATGGGTTACAAGACCCGCAAGAAGAAGAACGCGACCGACAAGTTCATTGTCAAGCGCCGCAACGCGAAGTAAGGAGGGAATAGGTAATGAGCAGAAGTGTTAAGAAAGGCCCGTTTGCCGCTCCCGAGCTGCTGAAGCGGGTCGATGAAATGAACAAGGCCGGCGAGAAGAAGGTCATCAAGACCTGGAGCCGTTCCTCCACGATCTTCCCGTCCTTTGTCGGCCACACCATCGCTGTCCATGACGGCCGCCGTCACGTTCCGGTCTATGTGACCGAGGACATGGTCGGACATAAGCTGGGCGAGTTCGCGCCCACGCGTACGTTCCGCGGCCACGCCGGCAGCAAGACTGTTGGAAAGTAAGGGGGAGAGAACATGGAAGAACTGAAAACTGCACGTGCCCAGCTGGTGCACGCCCGTATCGCTCCCCGTAAGGTTCAGATCGTGTGCGACATGATCCGCGGCAAGGACACCAAGGTCGCCGAGGCCTATATGGCCAACACGCCGAAGGCCGGCTGCGAGCTCATGCTCAAGCTCCTCAAGAGCGCCTGCGCCAACGCGGAGAACAACTTCGAGATGGATCCGGACAACCTCTACGTTGCCGAGGCCTATGCCACGGCCGGCCCGATCCTCAAGCGCGGCCGCCCGAGAGCTCAGGGCCGTATGTACCGCATCAACAAGCGCACCAGCCACATCACCATCGTCGTGGCTGAGAAGGCATAAGGGAGGAGGCAGACGATATGGGACAGAAAGTTAATCCGCACGGCATGCGTGTCGGCGTCATCAAAGATTGGGATTCCCGCTGGTATGCCCGTGACGAGAAGGTCGGCGACCTGATCGTTGAGGACTACAAGATCCGTGAGTACCTGAAGAAGACCCTGTATTCCGCAGGCATCCCGAACATCGAGATCGAGCGCGACAGCGCGAAGGTCCGCATCTATATCCACTGCTCTCGTCCGGGCGTTGTCATCGGCAAGGGCGGCGCGGAGATCGAGCGCATCCGTCTCTCCGTCGAGAAGATGATCGGCAAGCCGGTCGCCCTCTCCATCGTGGAGGTCCGCACGCCCGATACGAACGCTCAGCTCGTCGCTGAGAACATCGCTGCGCAGCTCGAGAAGCGCATCGGCTTCCGCCGCGCGATGAAAAACGCCATGGGCCGTGCCATGAGAATGGGCGCCCGCGGCATCAAGATCATGTGCTCCGGCCGTCTGGGCGGCGCCGAGATCGCCCGCACCGAGTGCTACCACGAGGGCACCATTCCGCTGCAGACCATCCGCGCGGACATCGAGTACGGCTTCGCTGAGGCTGCCACGACCTACGGCCGTGTCGGCGTCAAGGTCTGGATCTACAAAGGCGAGATCCTCTCCCAGAGCCTGCGCACCACCCCGCGCACCATGGATCTGAATAAGCGCGACGACCGTCGCCGTGACCGCCGTGACGGCGATCGCAGAGGCCGCGGTGGCTACAACCGCGACCGTCGTGACGGTAACCGCCAGGGCGGCCGTCCGGGCTACCAGGGCGGCGGACGTCCGCAGGGCGGCAACCGTCCGCAGGGCGGCTACAACCGCGGCCCGCGTCCGGCAGCTCCCGCTGCTCCGAAGGAAGGAGGCAACAACTAATGCTGATGCCGAAAAGAGTGAAGTACCGCAGAGTGCAGCGCGGTCGTATGACCGGCAAGGCCCTGCGCGGCAATAAGGTGACCTATGGCGAGTTCGGCCTGCAGGCGCAGGAGCCGGCCTGGATCACCTCCAACCAGATCGAGGCGGCCCGTGTCGCCATGACCCGTTACACCAAGCGTGGCGGTCAGGTCTGGATCAAGATCTTCCCCGACAAGCCGGTCACGCAGAAGCCGGCCGAGACCCGCATGGGTTCCGGTAAAGGTTCTCCTGAGTACTGGGTCGCCGTTGTGAAGCCCGGCAGAGTTCTGTTTGAGATTGCTGGTGTGCCGGAAGAGGCTGCCCGTGAGGCGCTGCGTCTGGCCAGCCACAAGCTTCCCTGCAAGACGAAGATCGTCAAGAAGGAAGACACTGAGATTGGTGGTGAATAAGATGAAAGCTAGTGAAATTCGCTCCATGTCCGCCGCTGAGCTGGAAAGCAAGCTGGTCGAACTGAAGAAGGACCTGTTCATGCTCCGTATGCAGCACGCTACCAATCATCTTGACAACCCCGTTAAGATTTCTGCTGTGCGTCGCGACATTGCCCGAGTCAAAACCGTGCTCCGCGAAAAGCAGCTCGAGCAGTGAGGAGGTAAGTGAGAATGAACGAAATGAGAACGACTTCCCGCAAGACCCGCGTCGGCAAAGTGGTGTCCGACAAGATGGACAAGACCGTTGTCGTCATCGTGGAAGACCACGTGGCGCACAAAGTCTATAAAAAGATCATTGGCGAGACCTACCGCCTGAAGGCACACGACGAGAACAACGAGTGCCACGTCGGCGATATCGTCCGCGTGATGGAGACCCGCCCCCTGTCCAAGGACAAGAGATGGCGCGTGGTCGAGATCGTTGAAAAGGCGAAGTAAGGAGGCAACAACATGATTCAGCAGGAAAGTTATCTGAAGGTTGCCGACAATACCGGCGCCAAGGAAATCAAGTGCATCCGCGTTCTCGGCGGATCCAAGCGTAAATACGCCAGCATCGGCGACGTGATCGTCGCTTCCGTGCGCAAGGCGGCCCCCGGCGGCTCCGTCAAGAAGGGCGACGTCGTCAAGGCTGTTGTTGTCCGCACCGCGAAGCCGGTCCGCCGCGCGGACGGCACCTATGTGCGTTTCGATGAGAACGCCGCCGTCCTGATCAACGGCGAGGATAAGAACCCCCGCGGCACCCGTATCTTTGGGCCCGTCGCCCGTGAGCTCCGCGACAGTGACTTCACGAAGATCCTGTCTCTGGCTCCCGAAGTTATTTGAGGAGGGCGCAGAACATGAACATCAAAAAAGACGATAAAGTCGTTGTCCTGTCCGGCAAGGACAAGGGCAAGGAAGGCAAAGTCCTGTCTGCTGATCCGAAGGGCGGCAAGCTCATCGTGGAGGGCGTGAACGTCGCCACGAAGCACCAGAAGCCGAAAAATCAGCAGGATCAGGGCGGTATCATCAAGACCGAGACCCCGATCTATGCCTGCAAGGTCATGGTCGTCTGCCCGAAGTGCGGCAAGCCGACCCGCATCGCGCACAAGATCACGGACGGCAAAAAGGCCCGCATCTGCAAAAAGTGCGGCGCCGAACTGTAAAGGAGGGAGCAACGAACTATGGCAAATATGCCTTCTATGAAGAAGAAGTATGTGGAGGAAGTCGCTCCCGCTCTGATGACGAAGTTCCAGTACGCGAGCGTTATGCAGATCCCGAAGATCGAGAAGATCGTCGTCAGCGTCGGCTGCGGCGACTGCAAGGATAACGCCAAGGCGCTCGACGCCGTCATCAAGGACATCACTGCGATCACCGGCCAGCATGCGGTCGCGACCGTCGCCAAGAAGAGCGTCGCGAACTTTAAGCTGCGTGAGGGTATGCACGTCGGCGTGAAGGTCACGCTGCGTCAGGACCGCATGTGGGAGTTCCTGGACCGCCTGTTCAACATCGCGCTGCCCCGTGTCCGCGACTTCCGCGGCATCTCGGCCGACGCGTTCGACGGCCGCGGCAACTACAGCCTCGGCCTCAAGGAGCAGATCATCTTCCCCGAGATCGAGTACGATAAGATCGAGAAGCTCCGCGGCATGAACATCGCCATCATCACCACCGCCAAGACCGACGAGGAAGCACGCGAGCTGCTCAAGCTCATGGGCGCCCCGTTCGTCACCAAAGCATAAGGGAGGAGCGACACAATGGCTAAGAAATCTATGATCCTCAAGCAGCAGGCGCCTGCGAAGTACTCCACCCGCAAGTATAACCGCTGCAAGATCTGCGGCCGTCCCCACGCTTACCTGCGCAACTACGGCATCTGCCGTATCTGCTTCCGTGAGCTGGCGTACAAGGGCCAAATCCCCGGCGTCCGCAAAGCCAGCTGGTAAAATTCTGCCGCTTGGCATCGTGAGCTGTGCTTGCTGTATACCAGATACAGCTGCGCACAGCGCACTTCGCCAATCAACAGAATTTCGCCCAGTGCTGAACACTCCGTTCAGCCCCAACTTCCGTAAGTTCGCCCCGCACAGCCGCAGCTGGATCTGCGGCTGTCGGTGCGCACTGAAATACGGTGCCGGTCCTTATGATCTGAGCCCCGGTGCCGCGCCCCGCCCATGCCTGTGCGTTTGACCCGGCGCCCATGCATGGCTCCCCGCTTTTGTGCCGCCCGGCACTGCGGCCGTGCCGCCGCCTCCGGCGGCGACATGAAAATGGACCGCGCGTCACGAAAGCAAGCTTTTGCCCTTCGCAGAAAGGGCAGGGATGACGAAAGGCCGCAGGGAATCAAGCATTCATGCGGAACCTCGCCGCCCAAACCGTATCATCGGTAACTTCTAACTAAGGAGGAAACACAAATGCAGATCACCGATCCCATCGCCGATATGCTGACCCGTATCCGCAACGCTGGCAGCGCTCGGCACGAAACCGTGGACATCCCGAATTCCAAGATGAAGAAGGCCATCGCCGAAATTCTTCTCGAGGAAGGCTACATCAAGAGCTTCCAGCTCATTGATGACGGCACCCAGGGCATCATCCGCGTGACCCTGAAGTATCTCCCCGGCAAAGAGAAGGCCATCCAGGGCCTCCGCAGAGTCTCCAAGCCCGGCCTGCGTGTCTACGCCGGCGCTGACGAGCTGCCGCAGGTCCTGCGCGGCCTCGGCATCGCGATCATTTCCACCTCGAAGGGCATCATGACCGACAAGAAGGCGCGTGCGCAGCACGTCGGCGGCGAAGTCCTCGCGTTCGTGTGGTAAGGGAGGTACAGAACAATGTCTAGAATTGGTAGAGCTCCCATTGAGATCCCCGCAGGCGTTGAAGTCACCTGCAATGGCAACGTTGTCACCGTCAAGGGCCCGAAGGGCACCCTGTCGCACAACGTGCACCCGGACATGACCGTCACGGTCGAAGGCAACACCATCCACGTCACCCGCCCGAGCGATGACAAAATGCACCGCTCCCTGCACGGCCTGACCCGCACGCTGATCCACAACATGATCATCGGCGTGACCGAGGGCTTCAGCAAGACGCTCGAGATCAACGGCGTCGGCTACAGAGCCGCGAAGGAAGGTCAGAACCTGGTCATGCACCTGGGCTTCTCGCACACGGTCACCGTGTCCGAGAACGCGGACATCCAGATCGATGTCCCGAACCCGAACCAGGTCATTATCAAGGGTATCGACAAGGAAAAGGTCGGCCAGTTTGCAGCAGAAGTGCGCGCGAAGCGTCCGCCCGAGCCGTACAAGGGCAAGGGCATCAAGTACGATTACGAGCATATCCGCCGCAAAGAAGGCAAGACCGGCGCGAAGTAATTGGAGGTGTGCCTGAATGATTAAGAGACCGAATACGAAAGCGCAGCGCGTTCGCCGTCACCAGAGAGTGCGCGGCAAGATCTCCGGCACGGCCGAGAGACCGCGTCTGAGCGTGTTCCGCAGCGAAAACAACATTTATGCCCAGATCATCGACGATGTCGCCGGTAAGACGCTCTGCAGCGCCTCCACCGTGGAAAAGGGCTTTGAAGGCAATGGCGGCAACTGCGAAGCGGCAGCCAAGATCGGCAAGCTCATCGGTGAGCGCGCCGTGGCAGCCGGCATCACCGAGGTCGTGTTCGACCGCGGCGGCAATGTGTACCATGGCCGCGTCAAGGCTCTGGCAGAAGGCGCCCGCGAGGGCGGCCTGAAGTTCTAACGGGAGGAGGAAACGAAATGGCATATAACAATGACAGACGGGACAACCGCCGCAACCGCAGCGATGAGCCCCAGGAATTCAGCGAAAAAGTCGTTGCCCTCAACCGCGTTTCCAAGACCGTTAAGGGCGGCCGCGTCGCAAAGTTCTCCGCTCTGGTCGTCGTTGGCGACGGCAAGGGCCGCGTGGGCTTCGGCCTCGGCAAAGCAGCCGAAGTTTCCGAAGCGATCCGCAAGGGCCTGGAGGACGCAAAGAAGAACCTGACCACCGTGACCCTGCAGGGCACGACGATCCCGCACGAGGTCATCGGCGAGTTCGGCGCCGGCCGCGTGCTGCTCAAGCCCGCCGCACCCGGCACCGGCGTGATCGCCGGCGGCGCCGTGCGTGCCGTGGTCGAGGCTGCCGGCATCAAGGACATCCGTACCAAGTGCCTGCGCTCGAACAATCCGGCGAACGTTGTCGCCGCGACGATGGAAGGTCTGAAGTCTCTGCGCAACGCCCAGCAGGTCGCTGTTTACAGAGGCAAGACCGCCGAAGAGATTCTGGGTTAAGGAGGGGCTGAGACATGGCAAATCTGAAGATCAAGCTCGTCAAGAGCCTCAGCGGCCGCAATGCCAAGCACATTGCCACCGCCAACTCCCTCGGCCTGCACAAGATCGGCAACGAGACCGTGCAGCCCGATAACCCGCAGACCCGCGGCAAGATCGCCAAGATCGGCTATCTCGTCGCCGTCACTGAAGAAGAATAAGGAGGGCCCCAGAAATGAATATCCACGAACTTTCTCCCGTTGTGGGCTCCACCCATGTCGGCAAGCGCAAGGGCCGCGGCCACGCGACCGGCAACGGCAAGACCGCAGGCCGCGGTCATAAGGGCCAGAAGGCCCGCAGCGGCGGCGGCGTCCGTATCGGCTTCGAAGGCGGCCAGATGCCTCTGGCCCGCCGCATCCCGAAGCGCGGCTTCCACAACATCTTTGCCAAACCGCTCGAGAGCGTGAACGTCTCCGCTCTGGAGAAGTTTGAAGACGGTGCTGTCGTCGATGCGAAGGCTCTGCTCGACGCCGGCATCCTCAGCAAGTGCACCTACGGTGTGAAGATCCTTGGCAACGGCGAAATCACCAAGAAGCTGACTGTGAAGGCTTCTGCGTTCTCCGAATCCGCGAAAGCGAAGATCGAGGCAGCAGGAGGAAAGGCTGAGGTGGTGTAAGGTGCTCCAGACATTTCGTAACGCATGGCGCATTGAGGAACTGCGCAAGAAAATTCTCTTTACGCTTCTGATTGTCCTGCTTTACCGTCTCGGCAATGCCGTACCCGTACCTTTCGTCGACACCAAAGCACTGGCCGACTACTTCCAGGCAAGCGGCCTGCAGAACACGATCCTGGGCCTGTTCAACGTCATGTCCGGCGGCGCGTTCTCACAGGCAACGATCTTTGCGCTGTCCATCCAGCCGTACATCAACGCTTCCATCATCATTCAGCTCCTGTGCATCGCGATCCCCTCTCTGGAGCGTCTGCAGAAGGAAGGCGGCGAGGAAGGCAAGAAGAAGATCGCCAGCATCACCCGCTACAGCACGGTCGCCATCGGCCTGCTGCAGGGCTTTGCGTATTATATGATGATGCGCAACTACAGCCTCATCAACGCGGACTTTGCCCACAACGTCTGGGCAGCCATCGTCATCATCCTGACCTTTACGTCCGGTTCTGCCCTCATCATGTGGCTTGGTGAGCAGATCACCGAGTTCGGCATCGGCAACGGTATCTCGATCATCCTGTTCGTGAGCATCGTCGCCCGCTTCCCGAACTCCATCATCCGCCAGATCAACAACGTCGCCAACGGCGACCTCGCCTGGTGGGTCCTGGTGCTGATGTACCTCGGCGCCCTGCTGCTCATCGTGCTCATCGTGCTCGTCAACGACGCGGAGCGCCGCCTGCCGGTGCAGTATTCCAAGCGCGTGGTCGGCCGCAAGATGTACGGCGGCCAGAGCACGCACCTGCCGATGAAGGTGAACATGAGCGGCGTCCTGCCAATCATCTTCGCCCAGTCGATCGCGGCGCTGCCGGCCACCATCTGCGCCTTCGTTCCGAAGTGGCAGAACAGCTGGATCATGACGCATGTGTTTGATACGACCACCTGGCCGTATATCGTCATCTACTTCCTGCTCATCATCTTCTTCAGCTACTTCTACTCCACGATCCAGTTCAACCCGATCGAGGTCGCGAACAACCTGAAGAAGAACGGCGGGTTCATCCCGGGCTTCCGTGCAGGCAAGCCGACGAGCGAATTCATCCAGAAGGTGCTCAACAAGATCACGCTCTTCGGCGCGATCTACCTGAGCGTCATCGCGATCACGCCGCTGATCATCAGCGCGTGCTCGAAGGCGGAAGAGCTCACCGGCATCTCCCTGGGCGGCACGTCCATCATCATCGTTGTCGGTGTTGCACTTGAGACCGTCCGCGCACTCGAGGCGCAGATGCTCATGCGCAACTACAAGGGCTTCCTGAGCTGATAGGAGGATTCACACAATGAAACTCGTTTTGTTAGGCGCCCCCGGTGCGGGCAAGGGCACGCAGGCTGAGATTCTCAGCCGCAAGCTGAATATCCCCACCATTTCTACCGGCAATATCCTGCGCGCGGCCATGAAAAACGGCACGCCCGTGGGCCTGAAAGCAAAATCCTACGTGGAAAGCGGCAAGCTCGTTCCGGACGACGTCATCATCGGCATCGTCTGCGAGCGTCTGGCTGAGCCCGACTGCGCCAATGGTTATATCCTCGACGGTATGCCGCGCACCATCCCCCAGGCGGAAGCTCTGGAGCAGCACGGCATCGACGTCGACACCGCCCTCTCAATCGAGATCGCGGACGAGACCATCATCGAGCGCATGTCCGGCCGCCGGACCTGCAAGGACTGCAGCGCCACGTTCCACATCGTCTCCAATCCTCCCAAGGTGGAAGGCAAGTGCGACTTCTGCGGCGGCGAGCTGACCATCCGCAAGGACGACGCTCCCGAGACCGTGAAGGCGCGCCTGGATGTCTACCATGCCGAGACCGAGCCGCTCAAGGACTTCTATGCCCAGCGCGGCAAGCTCGTCAAGGTCGATAACCAGCCGACCATCGAGGCCACGACCGCTGCGATCGAGAAAGCTCTGGGTCTGGAATGATCATCATCAAATCCGATCCGGAAGTGGATCTCATGCGGCAGGCCGGCCGGATCACCGCTGGCGCGCGCACCGTCGCGCGTCAGATGGTGGAGCCGGGCGTGACCACCCGCCAGATCAATCGCGAAGTGCACAAGTTCATCACGAAGTCCGGCGCATCGCCGTGCTTCATGACCGACGGCGGATTTCCGACGGCGGCGTGCATCTCCGTCAATGACGAGATCATCCACGGCATCCCCGGCGACCGCGTCCTGCATGAGGGCGATATCGTCAGCGTCGATGTCGGCGCCCGCTACCGCGGCTTCAACGGCGACTGCGCAGGCACGTTCCCGTGCGGCAAGTGCTCGGATGAGGCCCTGCGCCTGATCCGCATCACGCGCCAGAGCTTTTTCGAGGGCATCCAGTTTGCCCGCGTCGGCTACCGCATCTCCGACATCGGCCACGCCGTTCAGGAGTATGCCGAGAGCTATGGCTACTCGCTCGTGCGCGAGTATGTCGGCCATGGTGTCGGCGCCAGCCTGCACGAGGCGCCCGAGATCCCGAACTACGGAAAGCCCGGCCACGGCCCGCGTCTGCAGAAGAACATGACGATCGCCGTGGAGCCGATGGTCAACGTCGGCGGCTACGAGGTCCGCGTTCTGGACAACGGCTGGACCGTCGTCACGGCGGACGGCAGCCTGTCGGCGCACTACGAAAACTCTCTGCTCGTCACTGACGGCGAGCCGGAGATCCTGACGTTCGCAGACGACATTTGACGGGCGCGTCCCGAAAAACCTTAGGAGGTTCAAACACCTTGGCAAAAGACGATGTAATCGAGCTGGAGGGCACGGTCGTCGAATCCCTGCCCAACACGACGTTCCGGGTTGATATCGGCAACGGCCACATCATCCTGGCGCATATCTCCGGAAAGCTCCGGATGAACTTTATCAGAATCCTCCCCGGTGACAAGGTCACGGTTCAGATGTCTCCGTACGATCTGACGCGCGGCCGCATCACCTGGAGAAGCAAGTAGGAGGTTAACTACAATGAAAGTCAGACCGAGTGTCAAGCCCATGTGCGAAAAGTGCAAGGTCATCAAGCGCAAGGGCAAAGTCATGGTTATCTGCGAAAACCCGAAGCACAAACAGAGACAGGGCTGATCTGACCCTGTAAGTCCTAACACATTCGCGCCAGAAGGTCGGCTCCCTCCGGCGGGAGTAAGTCGCCTCCCTTTTTGCGCGCGGAACAAAAATTTCGAAAGGAATGATCGAATAAGATGGCACGTATCGCCGGCGTTGACCTGCCCAAGGACAAGCGAATTGAAATTGGCCTGACCTACGTTTATGGTATCGGCAGAACCAGCGCGAAAAAGATTCTTGAGATGACCGGCATCAATCCGGACACCCGCGTGAAAGACCTCACCGACGAGGAAGAAGCAAAGATCCGTGAGTGCATCGACCACCACTTCATCGTGGAAGGTGACCTGCGCCGCAGCGTGGCGCTTGATATCAAGCGCCTGACCGAGATTGGCTGCTACCGCGGCCAGCGTCACAGACGCGGCCTGCCCGTGCGCGGCCAGCGCAGCAAGACCAATGCGCGTACCCGCAAGGGTCCGAAACGCACGATCGCCAATAAGAAGAAGTAAGGGAGGGATATGTAATGGCAAACGCAGCAAAAGGCAAGAAAGTTCGCACGCGCCGCAAAGAGCGTAAGAACATTGAAAAGGGAGCCGTTCATATCAGCTCTTCGTTCAACAACACCATGGTCACCATCACGGACACCCAGGGCAATGCGCTCTCCTGGGCCTCCGCAGGCGGCATGGGCTTCCGCGGAAGCAAGAAATCCACCCCCTTCGCCGCGCAGACCGCCGCTGAGACGGCTGCCAAGGCGGCTATGGAGCACGGCCTGAAGACCGTCGAAGTCTTCGTCAAGGGCCCCGGCTCCGGACGTGAGGCTGCGATCCGCGCCCTGCAGACGGCAGGACTCGAGGTCACCATGATCAAGGACGTCACCCCCATTCCTCACAATGGCTGCCGTCCTCCGAAACGCCGCCGCGTCTGATTGAAGGAGGGAAATGAATTATGGCTAGATATACCGAAGCTGTCTGCCGCCAGTGCCGCAGAGAGGGCCAGAAGCTCTTCCTCAAGGGCGACAGATGCTACACCCAGAAGTGCGCGCTCGACTGCAGAGGCTATGCCCCCGGCCAGCATGGCCAGGGCCGCAGCAAGACCTCTGAGTATGGCTCCCAGCTGCGCGAGAAGCAGAAGGTCCGCCGCTACTACGGCGTGCTCGAGAAGCAGTTCCGCAGCTACTTCGCCATGGCCGAGAAGCGCCAGGGCATCACGGGCGAGAACCTGCTCGCCATTCTGGAAACCCGTCTGGACAACGTCGTCTACCGTCTCGGCTTCGCCATGAGCCGTGCGGAGGCGCGCCAGCTCGTGACCCACGGCCACTTCACTGTGGATGGCCGCAAAGTCAACATCCCCAGCTTCCTGGTCAAGCCGGGCATGGTTATTACACTCAAGGACTCCAGCAAGAGTCTCGACAAGATCAAGGCCAACGTCGAAGCGAACGCTTCCCGTCCGGCGCCGAAATGGCTGGACTACGACGCCAACAACATGGTTGGCAAGGTCGTGGCCATGCCCGCGCGCGACGACATTGATCTGCCTGTCGAGGAACACCTCATCGTCGAGCTGTATTCCAAGTAATAAAGAGACCCTCAAATTGGTAAGCTGACATCCGCAGCGCCCCTGTGGCGCAACAACACAGTAAGGAGGGTTAAGTCTAAATGATTGAAATTGAAAAGCCGCGCATCGAATGCCAGGAATCCCCGGACGATGTCTCGTATGGCAAGTTCGTCGTTGAGCCTTTGGAGCGTGGCTACGGCACGACCCTGGGTAACTCTCTGCGCAGAGTGCTGCTCTCTTCACTGCCCGGCACTGCCCCGACGTCCATCCGGATCGCCGGTGTGCAGCACGAGTTTTCGACGATCCCCGGTGTCAAGGAAGACGTCACGGAGATCGTGCTGAACGTGAAGGGCATCATCGCGCGCCTGCACTGCGACGGCCCGAAGACCGTCTATATCGAAGCGGCAGGCGAGTGTGAAGTCACTGCCGGCGACATCAAGGCAGACGGCGAGGTCGAGATCCTCAACCCCGAGCTGCACATCGCCAGTCTCGGCCCGGACGGCGCGCTCTCCATGGAGATCACGCTCGCCCACGGCAGAGGCTACGTCCCGGCGGACAAGAACAAGAGCGCGCAGCAGGTCATCGGCACCATCCCGGTGGACAGCATCTATGCGCCGGTCCTGAAGGTCAACTACGCTGTCGAGAACACCCGTGTGGGCAACCAGACGGACTTCGACAAGCTGACCATCGAGGTCTGGACCGACAAGACCATCTCGGCGCGTGACGCGCTGAGCCTCGGCGCCAAGATCCTGTGCGATCACTTCACGCTCTTCACCGATCTGTCTGACACGATCGGCAACAGCTGCACGGTGGTGGAGAAGGAGCCGGAGCGCCCCGATACCGTCATGAAGATGACGATCGAGGAGCTGGACCTCTCCGTGCGCAGCTTCAACTGCCTGAAGCGCGCGAATATCAACACCGTCGAAGACCTCACGAACAAGACTGAGGAAGAGATGATCAAGGTGCGCAACCTTGGCCGCAAATCCCTGGAAGAGGTCGAGCACAAGCTCGCTATGATGGGCCTGAGCCTGGCGAGCGACGACAACCAGTAATAACCAGTTACTCTTATCAAGGAGGAAAACCGATATGCCCGGAACAAGGAAACTCGGTAAGACCACCGATCAGCGCAAGGCGATGCTCCGTCAGCAGGTCACGGATCTGCTCGACATGGGCCGCATGGAGACGACCGTCTTCCGCGCAAAAGAGATCGCGCCTCTGGCCGAGAAAATGATCACCCTTGGCAAGAAGAAGGACATGGCTGCCTACCGTCAGGCGCTGGCCTTCATTACCCGCGAGGATGTTGCCAAGAAGGTGTTCGATGAAGTTGCCCCGAAGTATGCCGACCGCAACGGCGGCTACACCCGCATCACCCGCATCGGCACCCGCCGCGGCGATGCGGCCGAGATGGCTGTCATCGAGCTCGTGTAAGGAGCTTCCGAACACAAATTGCAACGCACCGACTGCATTTGCAGCCGGTGCGTTTTCGTATTTTACAGACCGGTACTGACTGTGGTATAATCATCTTTCAGACAGACAACAAGGAGGGACGCGTATGCGCATTCTGGTCGTGGAAGATGAACAGGACCTCAACCGCATTCTCGCCAAAACACTCACAGCCGAAGGCTACAGCGTCGACGCCTGCTTTGACGGCGTGGAGGCGCTGGACTATCTGGAGGGCGCGGAGTATGACGCCGTCGTGCTCGATGTGATGATGCCGCGCATGGACGGCTTTTCGCTCCTGGCGCAGATGCGCGAGAGCGGCAGCGAGACGCCGGTCATCTTCCTCACGGCGAAAGACAGCGTGCCCGACCGTGTGCGCGGGCTTGACGCCGGGGCGGATGATTATCTCGTCAAGCCGTTTTCGTTCGACGAGCTGCTGGCCCGGCTGCGCGTCGTCACGCGCAAGCACGGCGGCAGCGCGACCAATGTCTTCACCGTCGCCGACCTCACGGTCGATACCGCCTCGCACCATGTCACGCGCGGCGGCCGCACGATCGCGCTCTCGGCCAAGGAATTTGCCCTGCTCGAATACATGATCCGCAACCGCGGTGTCGTGCTCTCGCGCGAGCGGATCGAAAACCATCTCTGGAACTATGACTACAGCGGCGGCTCGAACGTCGTGGACGTGTATGTGAGCTACCTGCGCCGGAAGATCGACGCGGATTATCCCACCAAGCTCATCCACACCGTCTGGGGCGTCGGCTGGGTCCTGCGGGAGGAAGTATGAAGCGTCCGTCACTGAAATTGCGCATCACGGCCTGGTTCGCGCTTATGATGTTCGTCATCGAGGCGCTGGTGCTCGCTTTCCTGCTCGCGGTCAACGGCACGGTCGCCACGAACGACCCGGAGGCGCGCCTCGTGCGCATGGTCGAGCACAATGCCGACCGCGTCAAGTATAACCACCGCCAGTTCCGCTACGGCCGCATCCATTATAACCGCAGCGGGGTCTACACCGTGCTCTATGACGCGGACGGCAATGTCCTGCAGGGCACGTTCCCGGCGGAGTTCACGCCCGCAGAGCCCCTGCCGCTCGGCGGCGAGACCGTGCGCCTTGTCGACTGCGGGGAGAACGAATATTACGTCTACGATGTGCGCGTGGACATGATGGTCGGCAGCGTCTGGCTGCGCGGCGTCATCGATGCGGATGCCAACGGCGGCGTCATGCGCGTCATCCTGCCGCTGGCGTGGTCGCTGCTGCCGGTGCTGCTCGTGCTGTCGGTCATCGGCGGGTATTTCATCGCCAGCCGCGCCCTGCGCCCCGTGCGCCAGCTCACGGCCGCGGCCAATGCCATCTCCGACGGGCAGGATCTCAAGGCGCGCATCGGCCTGCCGCATACGAGTGGCAGCGACGAGATCTATCAGCTCTCGTCGTCGTTTGACAACATGTTCGACCGGCTCGAGCGCTCGTTCGAGGCCGAGCAGCGCTTCACGTCGGATGCCTCGCACGAGCTGCGCACGCCGACGACTGTCATCCTCGCCGCCTGCGAGGACGCGCGCATGAATGCGCAGACGCCTGCGGACTATCAGGCGGCGCTCGATGTCATCGACCGGCAGGCGCACAAGATGTCGGCGCTCATCCGCAGCATGCTCGAGATCACGCGCCTCGACCAGGGCACACAGAAGGTGAACTGGGAGTATGCCGACCTCTCCGACCTCGTCACCGTCATCTGCGATGAGCAGGCCATGGTCGCGCGCCGCGGCATCCGCATCAGCTGCGCGGCCGAGCCGGGCATCTTCATCGACATGGACGTCTTTCTCATCTCGCGCGTCGTGCAGAATCTGCTCGACAACGCCTTCAAGTTCGGCGTGGACGGCGGCTGGATCCATGTCACGCTCCGGCGCGCGGCCGCAGGCGCCGAGCTGAGCGTGCAGGACAACGGCATCGGTATCTCGCAGGAAAATCTGGATAGAATATGGCAGAGGTTCTATCAGGCCGACCCCAGCCGGCAGGAAAACGCCGGTTTGGGCCTGGGCCTGTCGATGGTGCAGCAGATCGTCACGCTCCACGGCGGCACGGTCGCCGTCGTGAGTACGCCCGGCCGCGGCACGACGTTCACGGTCACGCTGCCCGAACACCACGGAAAAGAGGAAAATTGATATGAAAAAAACCGTTTTGCGCGCCTATGCCCGCCTGATCGCGGAGGTCGGCGCGCGTGTGCAGAAGGGGCAGGACGTCGTCATCGAGGCCGAGCTCGACCAGCCGGAGTTTGTGACCATGGTCGCCGATGCGTGCTACCACGCCGGGGCGCGCAAGGTCACGGTCACGTGGAAGCATCAGGCGCTCGAAAAGCTCGCCATCCGGCGCGAGAGCGTCAAAACGCTCCAGACTGTCGAGGCTTGGGAGCGCGCGAAGCTCCAGCACTATGTCGACACGCTCCCGTGCCGCATCTACCTGCTCAGCGAGGATCCGGACGGCCTGCGCGGCGTCAGCCCCGCGAAAATGGCCCGCGCCCGGCAGGGGCGCTACAGCGTCATCAAGCCCTACCGCGACCAGATGGAGGGGCGCTACCAGTGGTGCATCGCAGCCGTGCCCGGCGCGGCATGGGCCAAGAAGGTGTTTCCGCACGAGACAAAGGCCCGCGCCGTCGAAAAGCTCTGGGAGGCCATCCTGCACACCTGCCGCGTGGACGACGACCCCATCGCCGCGTGGAACGCGCACAATGCCGACCTGCAGGCGCGCTGCGACCATCTCAACAGCCTCGGCATCGCGTCGCTGGAGTACCATGCATCCAACGGCACGAACCTCACCGTCGGCATGATCCCCGAGGCGCAGTTTTGCGGCGGCGGGGAGTACACGATCGGCGGCAGCTATTTTAACCCCAACCTGCCCACGGAGGAGTGCTTCATCTCGCCCAAGCGCGGCGAGGCAGAGGGCATTGTCTATTCGTCGAAGCCGCTGTCGTATCAGGGACAGCTCATCGAGGATTTCTCCATCCGCTTCGAGCACGGCCGCGCCGTCGAGGCGCACGCGCGCACGAATGAGGCCCTGCTGCAAAAGCTCATCGCCATGGACGAAGGCTCTGCCTACCTCGGCGAGTGCGCGCTCGTGCCGTATGACAGCCCCATCAACCAGACGGGCATCCTGTTTTACAACACCCTGTTTGACGAAAATGCCTGCTGCCACCTCGCGCTCGGCATGGGCTTCATCGACACCATCCGCGACTACCCGAACCGCACGCTCGAGGAGATGCGCGCGCTCGGCGTGAACGACTCCATGATCCATGAGGATTTCATGATCGGCACGCCGGATCTGGCCATCACGGCGCACTGCCGCGACGGCCGCACCGTCCCCGTGTTCCGGGACGGGACGTGGGCTTTTTGACCGAAATCCCACTTTTTCGTCGAAATACCGCGAATTGTGGTGCGCTCCGATTTCAGAGCGCACCATTTTTCTTTGAAAGTGGGGAATTCGCGCGCAAAACCGTTGCATTTTCGCGGCGCGTATGGTAAGATACGCCTGCACGGAAAATCTTACCGCTTACTTGCACCTGACAGGAGGTGACCGGCATGAAGCGAGCCCTTTTGTGCACTCTGATCGCGGCGGCGCTGCTGCTCTGTGCCTGCACGCGCGCATCGGAGAGCACCGTGCGCGCGCCGGATGCCGGCGCACCGCTGACGCTGTGCCTCGGCGCCGGCCCCGTGACGCTTGACCCCGCGCGCACGGAAAACGGCATCGGTGCGACGTATGTGGTCAACCTCTTCGCCGGCCTGACCGGCTACCGCGCCGGCGGCGACGGGGCGTCGGAGCTCACGCCCGAGCTGTGCGCGGCCCTGCCGGAGCCGGAGCCCCTGCCCGACGGGCGCGTGCGGTATGTGTTCACGCTGCGTGACGGCCTCACGTGGTCGGACGGCACGCCGCTCACGGCGGCGGACTTCGTCTATGCGTGGAACCGGGCGAGCACGCTCAGTGACGCGGCAGCGCCGTATCTTTTCGCCTGCATTGACGGTTACGGCACCGGCCGGCTGAATGTCACGGCGTCGCCCGATGGGCGCACGCTCACCGTCGTGCTCGCGGAGGTCATGCCGACATTTTTGCAGCTGTGCGCCCAGCCGGCGTATGCGCCGGTGCCCTCCGGCGCGGCGGACGCCACGAGCTGGACGGCCGACGGCGCGGCCTTTGCCGCCAGCGGGCCGTACACGGTCGCCGAATGGACGACCGAGGGCCTCACTTATACGAAAAATCCCGCCTATTGGGACGCGGACAACGTTGCGGCCGAGACGGTGCGCTTCGTTTTTCAGAGCGATCCCAATGTCGCGGAGTCTGCCTTCCTCGCGCGGGACTATGCGCTCAGCTGGCCGGTGCCGGACGCCGCGCTCGACGACCTGCGCGCAAATCACGCGCCCGAGCTGCGCACCGTCAGCCAGCTCGGCACATACAGCCTCTGCTTTTCCATGAGTGACCCGGCACTGAGCGTTTTCTCCCAGACGGAGCGCGCGCAGATCCGCACGGCGCTCGCACTGCTCATCGACCGCAGCTATCTCTGCAGCGAGATCACGCCCGGCGCGCAGCAGAGCGCGAATGCGCCCATCCCGCCCGGCATCTCGGACGCCGACGGCAGCGCCTTTACTTCGCACAACGGTGCCGACGGCAAGGGCGGCGGCTATTACGGCAGCGATCACGAGGCCAACTGCAAGCAGGCCATTGCGCTCCTGCGGCAGGTGGCGGAGTCGTCCGGCCGGTTCACGGTCAACGCGCAGGGTGTGTGTGCCGGGTTCCCGGAGCTGACGTACCTGACGTCCGACGCGGCGGGCCACGTCGCCATCGCGGACGATCTGCAGGCGCTCTACGGCCGCTACGGCATCTCGCTCACGGTCACGGCGCAGGACATGGACACCTTCCTCGCCAGCCGCGCGGCCGGTGGCTACTCTATTACGCGCTGCAGCTTCAGCGCCGATATTGACGATCCCATGCCGTTTCTCTCCCTCTGGGCGAGCGGCGCAGGCAGCAACTGCGCCGCCCTCGGCCGCGGCGCACACGCGGACTACGCGGGTTACAGCGTCACGCTCGACGGCCGCACGAAAGACAACTGCACCTGGGCGGAGTCGTATGACGCACTGCTCTACCGCATCCAGAGCAGCGGTGACACGGCCGAGCGCTATTCGCTCATGCACCAGGCCGAGACGCTGCTCATGCAGACGGGTGCCGTGTGTCCGCTCTACTGGTACACGGATACCTACCTGTGCAACACGCACGTGCAGGGGCTGCTGGCCGGCCCGCTCGGCGCGCAGTACTTGATGGGCGCGCAGGTGGAAAAGTGAATGACAAAAAAACAGCCCCACCGCCGTTTTCGGCGGTGGGGCTGTTGTAATATTGTATATCACAGGAACACGAAAAACAGCATCACGATCAGGTACGCGAACGCGAGCGTCATCGGCGCGAGCGCGAGCACAGCGGTCAGCCGCCAGTCGTCCGCGCCCTCCACGACCGTGCCCTCATAGACCGGCTCGTGTGCCCCGGCGAGCGTGCCGTGCAGGTAGCTGCGGTAGAGCTTCAGAAACTGCTTGCCGTCGCGGCGGCCGATGCTGTAGGATGTCTGCTCCGGCGTGCGGGGCTGCAGGGCGTGGTGTGTGCGCATCCGATGTTCCTCCTCATGCACCTCGAAAGGTGTCGAATCTTTCACAATGCTATTATACGCACCCGGACGCCGCGCGTCAACCGGGTAACTTTTCCGGTGCGGCGGTCTCGGGCACGTGCGTCGCGTCTGGCGACGGTTCCGGCGTGACCTCCGGGGACGGCTCCGGTTCCGGCGTCGGCGGCGGGGGCAGGATCACCTGCGGCGGGGCGTTGGGCGTGGGCGTCGGCGTGGGGGCCACGGTCTGCACCGGCGTGGGCGCCGGGGCCGGGCGTTTGCGCGGGATGCTGCCGACTGCGAGCCACAGCGCCGCGATCACGGCGGCGAGCACGGCCAGCACGACGGCCACGGTCAGGATGATCTCGCGCCGGCGCGCGTGCGCATGCTTCCTGCGCTGGGTCTCCTGCTCGGCGATCCGTGCGGCCGGCACCTCGAACCGCCGCGTCTGCGACAGCTCCTCGGCCGGCGGCTGCGGCAGGGGGACGGTGGTCTCGGCGTCGAGCGCCGTGATCTCGATGAGCACGAGCGTGATGTTATCGCCCGGCCCGGCGGCGAGCGCCTGCGCCATGAGCGACTGCCCAAGCTCCGGCAGCGGCAGGTCGGCGCCGAGCGCGGATTGCAGCTGCGTGTCGCTGAGCTTGCCGGTCAGCCCGTCGGTGCACAGCAGCAGCCGGTCGCCCACGGCGAGCGGCACGCTGGCCGCAAAATACGGCATGAGCCGCTGGCGCGCGCCCAGCATGCCCAGATACTGCGTGAGCACGTGCTTGTCCGGATTGTCGGCTGCGTCGGGGGGTGCACCGGCGTCGAGCTGCTCCTGATATTTGGTGTGGTCGCGCGAGATGCGCTGCAGCGCGCCGCCGCGCTGCAGATAGATGCGGCTGTCACCGACGTTGCAGCAGTAGGCGCGGTTGCCGGTCAGGTGCACGGTCGCGGCGGTCGAGCCGCTGATCTGGCCGCTGGCCGCGATCATATCGCACACGGCAACGTTTGCCCGGCGGAAGAAATCGAGCGCGTCAAACGGCTCGTCACTGCTGCACGCGTGCAGCGTCTGCGCGCACAAAAGGGCCGCCTGCTCGCCGTTGGCCTCGCCGCCCATGCCGTCGAACACGCCGTAGATCAGGCGCTTGCTCTCCTGCTCGGCGGCCGCCTCGGCCACGGGGATGGCGGGGTCGCGCTTGAACGTGCCGTTGCAGTAGTAGTTATCCTCATTGTTGTCCCGGCTGGAGCCGATGTTCGTCTGCGCATAACACAGCGCCCGCATCGCGCATCCCTCCCATGCGGATAGTTTCTGCTGCTATCGTACCGTTCGGCGGCCGGTTTGTCAACGTGCTGTCGGCCGGAGTACAGAAAAATCTCACCCAAACCGCCGCCGTGGGGATTCCATCGGCGGCGGTTTTGTGCTATGCTGGTCAAAAAGAGCGCCGCCGTGTGTCCGGCGGCGATGGGGGAACGGATATGAACGAACGATTGGATGCGGCGCTCGAGCAGCTGCCGTTCTGGCCGAACCTGACCGAGCCGCAGCGCGAGCTTGCGCGGCGCGGCGCGCGCCTGGCGCAGTATGACCGCGGGGCGCTCGTGCACGGATGCGACGGGCAGTGCCTCGGCATGATCCGGGTGCAGACCGGCCGCCTGCGCGCGTGCATGCTCTCGGACGATGGGCGCGAGATCACGCTCTACCGCCTCACGGACGGGGACGCCTGCGTGCTGGCGGCGGCGTGCGTCATCCGGCAGATCACGTTCGAGGTGCAGCTCGTGGCCGATGCGCCGACGGAGCTGCTCATCCTCGGCGCGCACGTGTTCCAGCAGCTCACGGCCGAGAATATCCACGTCGAGTGCTGCATGTACCGCCTTGCGACCGAGCGCTTTTCCGATGTCATGTGGGCGATGCAGCAGCTGCTGTTCACAAGCTTTGACAAGCGCCTCGCGCAGTATCTCTGGGACGAGTCCGACCACGCCCGCGCGCCCGTGCGCGCCACGCACGAGCAGATCGCGCGCGACACCGGCGCCGTGCGCGAGACCGTCACGCGCATGCTGCGCCACTTTGCCGACGACGGCATCGTCTCGCTCGGCCGCGGCACGGTCACGGTCACGGACGCCGAAAAACTGCGCCGTCTCGCCGGAATGTGACTTTGCCACAGAACGCGGGTGTAAAATCTGTTAAAATCAGCACATACGAACACAGATGACATTCCAGAAAGGAAGATTTTCATGATCACACTGACGAAAGAAAACTTTGCGCAGGAGGTCCTGCAGTCCGACAAGCCCGTGCTCGTGGATTTCTGGGCGACGTGGTGCGGCCCCTGCCGCATGATGGCCCCCGTGGTCGAGGAGCTCGATGCCGAGCACCCGGAATACAAGTTCGGCAAGGTCAATGTCGACGAGCAGCCGGAGCTCGCGGGCGAGTTCCGCATCATGAGCATCCCGACGCTGATGGTGTTCCGCGGCGGTCAGGCCGCGGCTGTGAAGGTCGGCGTGACGCCGAAGGAAGAACTGCTCAAACTCCTCGGCTGAGACCGGGGGAATTGTGGATTAGAAGGAGGAGACAAGTATGCACTGCACTGTGAAAATGACCGAGGATCTGTATTGGGTCGGCGCGTCCGACCGCCGTCTGGCCCTGTTTGAGAGCGTGTACCCCATCCCGCGCGGCGTGTCGTACAACGCCTATGTCCTGCTCGACGAAAAGACCGTCCTGCTCGACACGGTGGATCAGTCCGTCGCCGGCCAGTTCTTTGAAAACCTTGCCCATGTCCTCGGCGGCCGCCCGCTGGACTACATCGTCGTGCACCACATGGAGCCCGACCACGCCAAGACGCTCGAGGAGACCGTGCGCCGCTACCCCGAGGCGAAAATCATCTGCAACGCGAAGATCCGCGACATGATCCGCAACTACTTTACCTTCGACATTGACGCCCGCGCCATCCTCATGGCCGAGGGCGATACATACTGCTTCGGCAAGCACACGTTTGCCTATGTCATGGCGCCGATGGTCCACTGGCCGGAGGTCATGGTCAGCTTTGATACCACGACCGGCACGCTCTTTTCCGCCGATGCCTTCGGCACGTTCGGCGCGCTCAATGGCAATCTCTACGCCGATGAGTACGACTTTGAACACGACTGGCTGCCTGATGCCCGCCGCTACTATACGAACATCGTCGGCAAGTACGGCACGCAGGTGCAGGCCCTGCTCAAGAAAGCCGCCACGCTCGACATCCGCATGATCTGCCCGCTGCACGGCCCCGTCTGGCGCAAGAACATCGGTTGGTTTGTCGACAAGTACAGCAAGTGGAGCTCCTACACGCCCGAGCAGGAGGGCAGCGTGCTCATTGCCTACTCCTCCGTCTACGGCCACACGGAAAACGCGGTGCAGGTGCTCGCCACCATGCTCGCCGAGCGCGGCGTGCGCAACATCGCCATGTATGACGTCTCCGTCACGCACCCGAGCTATGTCGTGGCCGAGGCCTTCCGCTGCAGCCACCTCGTGTTCGCGTCCACGACGTACAACGCCGGCATCTTCTGCAACATGGAGACGGCGCTGCTCGACATCGCGGCACACAACCTCCAGAACCGCACCATCGCCCTGATCGAAAACGGCTCCTGGGCACCGACGGCCGGCAAGCTCATGCGCGGCATCCTCTCCAAGCTCAAGAACGTGAACATCCTCAACGAGACGCTCACCATTAAATCCTCGCTCAAGGACGACCAGCTCGGTGCGCTCGCCGAGATCGCAGACGCGCTCGTGGCCTCCATGCCGAAGCCGCGCCCGATCGTGAACGAGGGCAAGCAGAACCCCGCCGCGCTCTTCAAGTTCCAGTACGGTCTGTTCGCGCTCTCCGCCCGCGAAGGGGACAAGGACAACGCCTGCGTCATCAACACCGCCATCCAGATGGCCAACAAGCCCGAGCGCATCTCCATCTCGGTCATCAAGGCCAACTACACCTGCGGCATGATCGAGCGCACCGGCGTGTTCAACCTCTCGCTGCTGACGAAGGAAGTGCCGTTTGCCTTCTTCCAGCACTTCGGCTTCCAGTCCGGCGCGGATGTGGACAAGTTTGCGGATTGGACGGACTGCGCCCGCAGCGACAACGGTCTGTATTACATCAACCGCTATACCAACGCCATGTTCTCCTGCCGCGTCGTGGAGAGCTACGACCAGGGCAGCCACCGGCTCTTCATCGCCGAGATCACGGAGTCCAAGCTCTTCAGCAACGACGAGACCGTGACCTACGACTACTACCGCAGCCACATCAAGCCCGCGCCGCCGAAACTGGCCCCCGCCGAGAAGGCGACCTGGGTCTGCTCCGTGTGCGGCTACGTGTACGAGGGCGAGACGCTCCCGGCCGATTTCATCTGCCCGCTGTGCAAGCACCCGGCGTCCGACTTCGTCAAGCACGAGGCCAAGCCCGCGGAAAAGCGCGTCGGCTTCGTCTGCACCGTCTGCGGCTACGTGTACGAGGGCGCGGACATGCCGGACGACTTTGTCTGCCCGCTGTGCCACCACCCGAAGTCTGATTTCAAACCGCTCGAGTAAGCTCCCCCCCGAATAGAGAAAAATGCCCCGCCGCAGGTTTCTGCGGCGGGGCATTGTACGTTTCTATTATTTCGGCAGCACGCGCAGCCAGTTGTCGGAAAAGAGCGCCTGCAGCAGCGCGGCGTCATAGCCGCGGGCGGCGAGCGCTGCATAGAGTGTCGGATAGTCCTGCACGCCGGTGATGCCGCCGCCGAGCGTGTCGCACCCGTCGAGGTCGCCGCCGAGCGCGAGCGTTTCGTCGCCGCCGAGGTCGAGCAGGTGCTCAACATGGCGCACGACGGCGTCCATGCCGTCGCCGCCGAGAAAGTCCGTGTAGAGGTTCAGGCCGACCACGCCGCCGCTGTCGCGGATGGCGCAAAAGAGGTCGTCCGAGAGGTTGCGCGTGTGCGCACAGACGGCGCGGCTGTTCGCGTGTGAGGCGATCACCGGGCCAAGCCCGAGCCGCACCACGTCCCACGCCGCCGCCTCCGACAGGTGCGACACGTCCGGCAGCATCCGGTGCGCGTACAGCGCGCGCACAAAGGCGCGCCCCTGCGCCGTGAGCCCCTGCATTGGTGCGTCGCAGTGCGAGCCCGCGAGGGCGTTTGCGTGGTTCCACGTCAGCGTCACGTACACGCACTCCCACGCCGCCGCGTCGTCCAGCCGCCCGGGATCGCAGTTGAGCAGCTCTGCGCCCTCGATGCCGAGCAGCGCAGCCGTTTTCCCGGCGGCCCAGGCGGCGCGCACGTCCCGCGCCGTGCGGCAGCGGCGGACGAGATCGGCATTGCGCGCGCATTCGCGCTCCAGCAGCGCGTGCTGCCGCTGCGCAATGGCATAGAGCGGCTCATTTACCGCTGCGCTGTTGGCAAACACGGCGAAGATCTGCGCGTGCTGCCCGAGGGCCGCGCAGCGCGCAAGATCGACGTGGCCGGTGTTTTGCCGCAGCCCCTCGCCGGTGGCCATGCAGCGCGCGAGCGTGTCACAGTGGCCGTCAAAGCAGCGCATCACGCATCCTCCCGCCGTGTTACGGCCTCGAGATAGTCGTAGTACGGCAGCAGGAAGCCGAACCCGCGCACAAGTTCCTCCGTCAGCGCGGGGGAGAAGAGCAGGTCGTCGTGCTCGCGCACGCACGAGAGGTCGAGCACGCGCTTATTGTACCACGGGCGCAGGAGCGCGCCGGGGTCGCCCTTCGCGCGGGCATAGTCCTGCCCCGTGAGCACGAAGGTGTCCTGCGCGTTCAGCCGCTCTGCCAGCTCCGTCAGCGGCAGGGGATCGGCGTCGATCGCGCGGCGGAAGCACGCCATCGTGTTCGCCTTCGCCCAGTAAAAGCCCATGCCGTAGCTGTAGTTGTGCGGGGTGATCTCAAAATAAAACGCCGGGATCTCCGGCCCGCGGCTGCTGTCGCACCGCAGCGTGAACCAGAGGTTCTCCTTGTACGGCCCGTTGCCGTGCAGCCGCCGCGCGTCGCGGTAGATGCGCGCCACATGCAGGTACCACTTCCGGTCGGGGTACGCCTGCTCGAGCGCCGCCGTCACGTCCGCAGCCAGCGCCTTCATGGGCCGGTCGAGCGTGTCGAGAAATACCTGCTTGTGCTCCAGGAACCACGGGCGCTCGTTGTGAAAGCGCAGCTCCCAGAGAAAGTCGATCGTTGCGTCGGAAAAGCCTGTGAACATGTGTGTTTCGCTCCTTGTCTCTGCGTGGAAAGTATCCCTATCTTACGCCGAAATATCCGCCCGCGCAAGAGGCTGCGCCGTGGAGAAAACCCTGTGTTTTTCAGGGTTTTTGTCACATTGCTGAATTATGGTTGCAATTTTGACAAATCTTTTGTATACTATCTATCGCGCGGCTGTTTTGCCGCCGGGAAAATGAAAAATTGCAGAGGAGACAAATCATGATTGACAAAATTGACAGTGTGGTCAATGCGATCGGCGGCTTTTTGTACCAGCCGTACATCGTGCCGCTGTTTCTGATCGTCGCGGGCCTGTATTTCACGATCCGCACCGGTCTGATCCAGTTCCGCCTGTTTGGCGAGTCCATCCACGTCGTCGCGGAAAAGCCGAAGGAGAAGGGCAGCATTTCCTCGTTCGGCGCGCTCATGGTGTCCACGGCGTCGCGCGTCGGCACCGGCAACATCGTCGGCGTGTCCACGGCCATCTGCCTCGGCGGCTTCGGCGCCGTGTTCTGGATGTGGGTCGTGGCGCTGCTCGGCGGAGCGAGCGCATTCATCGAGTCCGCGCTCGCGCAGGTCTATAAGAAAAAGGACGGCAAGGGCGGCTGCGTCGGCGGCCCGTCGTATTACATGGAGCAGGCACTGCACCAGCGCTGGCTCGGCATCATCTTCGCTGTCGTGCTCATCCTGACGTATGTCGTGGGCTACAACATGCTCGCGTCCTACAACCTGCAGGACGCCTTCGCCGGCTTTGGCTTCTACGCCAAGGGCCGCACGCCGTACATCATCGGCGCGATCCTGGCGGTGCTGTTCGCCGCGTGCGTGCTCGGCGGCGGCAAGCGCCTGACCAATATCACGGGCGTGCTCGTGCCGGTCATGGGCGTGCTGTACATCCTCGTGTCGCTCGTCGTCATTTTCATGAACATCAAGATCTTCCCGAGCGTCATCGCCAACATCTTCCGTGATGCGTTCAATTTCAAGGCGGCGTTCAGCGGCTTTGCCGGTTCGTGCATCATGTGGGGCATCAAGCGCGGCCTGTACTCCAATGAGGCCGGCATGGGCTCGGCGCCGAACGCGGCCGCCACGGCCGACGTCTCGCACCCGGCCAAGCAGGGCCTTGTGCAGATGCTGTCCGTGTTCATCGACACGCTGCTCATCTGCTCGGCCACGGCGTTCATGTGCCTGTGCTCCGGCGTAGAGCCGACAGCGGATGCGGCCGGCGCGGCCTATGTGCAGGCGTCCATGCAGCAGGCGCTCGGCAACTTCGGCCCCATCTTCATCGCCGTGTCCATGAGTCTGTTCGCGTTCACGACGCTCATCGGCAACTACTATTACTGCGAGGGCTGCCTGAAGTATATCCTCCGGCGCGACCCGAGCCGCGGCGGCATGCTGGTCTTCCGTCTGGCCGCGACAGCGCTCGTGTTCGTCGGTGCCATCGTCAGCGCCGGTCTCGCGTGGGATACAGCCGACATGCTTCAGGGCACGATGGTCATCATCAACATTCCCGTCATCCTCATCCTCGGCAACAAGGGTGTGGCTGTGCTCAAGGACTACATGCGCCAGCGCAAGGAGGGCAAAACCCCCGAGTTCCATGCCGCCGACATCGGCATCACCGGTACGGACTACTGGAACTGAGCCTCCCGAAAACAGAACAAAACAAAAAAACACCGGCCGTCTCGGCCGGTGTTTTTTCGCCGTGCAGGCGCTTTGTCACGCGGGGATGCGGCGGTACAGCCGCGCGCGCAGCAGCGCCGCCAGCGCGAGCTTGACCGCGTCCGGCAGCAGAAACGGCAGCACGCACTTGGCCAGCACCACGCCGAGTGTGATGGCGCCCGTGCGGGTGTAGACGATGAGGAACCACGCCGTGCCGAACGCGTAGCACACCAGCAGCCCCACGGCCGCCGAGAGCACGAACACCCACTGGCCCCGCCCCCAGCGCGCCTGCGCGAAGGCGATGATGAGCGTCAGCGGCACGAAGCCGACGAGATAGCCGCCCGTCGTGCCGAGCAGGGACGCAAACCCGCCGCGAAAGCCCGCGAACACCGGCGCGCCCACCGCGCCCAGCAGCAGATACACCAGCACGCTCACCGTGCCGCGCCGGCCGCCGAGCAGCCCGCACACGGCGAAGATCGCAAACGTCTGCAGCGTGAACGGCACGTCCGCCGGGATGCTGATCCATGCGCACACGGCGATGAGCGCCGCACCGATCGCGCAGAAGCACAGGTCTCTGGTCGAAAATTTCATAAGATTCCCTCCGATTGTAAAGCAAAGCAAAGATAAACTTAACAATCGGACGATAGCACACGGGCGGTGAATTGTCAACCGATTTTGAAAAATGCTTTACAATTTCGCCGCCATCGGCTAAACTGACACCAGAAAAAGATCAAAAGGAGTGTGATCTTATGCTGCGGGACGATGTTTTGCTCCTGCTCACGGAGGCGGAGGGGTATCTCTCCGGTGAGGAGATGCGCGAAAAGCTGGGCGTGTCGCGCGCGGCGGTCAGCCAGGCGGTGCGTGCGCTGCGCGCCGACGGGTATGACATCGACGCGGTCACGAACCGGGGCTACTGCCTGCGCGCGCGGCCGGATACGCTTACGGCCGGGGATGTGCTGCCCTACCTGCCGGAGGCGCGGCGGGCGACGGTGCAGTGCTTTGCGCAGATTGACTCCACGAACAGTTACCTGAAGGCCGAGGCCATGCGCGGCGCACCGGACGGCCTGTGCGCCATCGCCGACCGGCAGACGGCCGGGCGCGGCCGGGCCGGTCGCCCGTTCCGCTCGGACGCGGGGCAGGGGGTCTACCTGTCCATGCTCCTGCGGCCGAACTGCGCGCCCACGGAGGCCATGACCATGACGGCGCACGTCGCTGTGGCCGTCTGCCGCGCGCTCGAGGCGTGCGGCGTGCAGCCGGGCATCAAGTGGACGAACGATCTCGTCCTCGGTACGAAAAAGCTCTGCGGCATCCTCACGGAGCTGACCGTCGAGGCCGAGACCGGCACGGTCGATTCCATCGTGGCCGGCATCGGCGTGAACGTCCGCCAGCGGCCGGAGGACTTCCCGCCGGAGCTGCGCGCCATCGCGGGCTCTGTCCGGTCTGAGACCGGGCAGGAGATTTCACGCGCACGGCTGGCTGCCGAGATGGTGCGCGCGCTCGACCGGATGTATCTCGACTGGCAGCGTGACCCGCGCGCGTATCTCGACGATTACCGCGCCCGCTGCGTCACGGTCGGGCGGCCGGTGCGCGTCGTGCGCGGCGAGCTTGTCCGCACCGGCTTTGCCGAGGCGGTGGACGATGACTTCGCGCTCGTCGTCCGCTGGCCGGACGGCACGCGCGAGACCGTCACCGGCGGCGACGTGTCCGTGCGCGGCCTGTTCGGCTACCTGGATTAAGGAAGCACGCATGACGGACACTTTGTGCATTTCCACCGCGCGGCCGGGCGACGACGTGCTGGGCGGCAACGTCCCGGCCGAGCGGCTCTACACCGGGCAGGGCTTTGCCCGCTGCGGCACGGTGCGGATGTTTTATGCCGACACCGGCTGGACGGACTACGGCCTCTATGAATACCTGCTGTGAGCGGGCAGAAAAAACCGGCTGCGGAATCCCGCAGCCGGTTTTCGCATGTTGGTGCGCTCAGTACGCGCTGATGGGCAGCGAGTCGTCGTCCTGCCCCTTTTCCACGGAGCGGATGACGATGTCGTAGCCGACGTTCTCGTTGACCTGCACGTGCACGGTCTCGCCCGCGCGGCGGCCCATGACGGCCTTGCCGACGGGAGACTCCTTACTGATGAGGCCCTCGAGCGCGTTTTGCCGCAGCGTTGTTACGAGGCGGATCGTCTGCTCCTCGTCGTCGTCCGGGATATAGATGACCACCTTGTCGAACAGACCCACCACGTCACCGGACGAGTGGTCGGAGATGACCTTCGCCGTGTCCACCATCCGCTGCAGATAGCGGATGCGGCTGTCGTTGCGGTTTTTCTCGCGCTTGGCGGCTTTGTATTCAAAGTTCTCGCTCAGGTCGCCGAAGCCGCGCGCCACCTTGACCTCCTCGATCAGCTTCGGCCGCAGCTGAAGTGTGCGGTAGTCGATCTCGTCTTTCATCTTCTGAATGTCGACTTCCGTCAGTTCGTCATACATGAAAAACACCTCGATTTCTCAGGCGTCCATCTTATCACATTCCGTGTCGGAAGAAAAGGCTTTGCGGTCGTTTTCCACGAGCTGCTTGTGAAAGATCGCGCGAAACACCCCGCGCGTGGCCGGCCCCGCGGCAAAGATCTGCCACAGCAGCGCCCACGGCAGGTTGCGGTAGAGCGTGGCGAGAAAGCGCGCGAAAAACTCCGCGTCGATACCCGTGAACAGCGCCGTTGCGATCAGGCTCATCGACGGGCACATGACCATGACCGTGCAGCCGGACACGCCCAGTGTCACGAGCAGCGGGTTGTCGCGCCCCGGCCGGACGAATTTGTGCGCGATGTGCTGCCCCGCGCGGCTGCCATAGAGCATGGAGACGACAAAGACGATCGCGCCCATGAACGCGGTCTCCTTCAGCGCGGGCAGAAAGACCGCGTTGGACATTGCGCCGAGCTTGTGTGCGATGTTGGCGACCTCCATCCCCAGCGCCATAAAATACGACATCAGCAGTCCGAAGACCGCACCCTGTGTTTTTGTCTGCGGCATCATGCAGACCTCCTTTTTTGATGTGCGGCTGCTTTGCGCCGGGCAAACAAAAAAGCGCACAGCGTCCGGTGTCCGGATGCTGCACGCTTTGCGTTCCTGTTGTGTCAGTGCTACACGAGCCAGTTCTTTTTTAGCAGATTCCGGCCGAAAAGTCAAGCGCCGGCACATGATTTTCTGCGCCCCGGGCACACTAGCCCATATCGAAAGGAGTGGTTCGGATGGACCTGCTGCAAGTGGCGGTCACGGCCGTGGGCGCGTTTGCGGCGCTGTTTCTGCTCTCGAAGCTCATGGGCCACCGCCAGATCTCGGAGCTGAGCGTCTTTGACTACGTCAACGGCATCACCATCGGCTCCATTGCCGCCGAGATGGCCACGGAGCTGGAAAAGCCGCTGCGCCCGCTCGCGGCCATGGTGGTCTGGGCGCTGCTGGTGTGGCTGCTCGAGGCGCTGACGAGCAAGTGCCCGCGCCTGCGCAAATATATCAGCGGCTCGCCGTCGATCGTTTTTGACAACGGCAAGCTCTACCGCCGCAACATGAAAAAGGCCCGCCTCGACCTGAGCGAGTTTCTCATCCAGTGCCGCCAGCAGGGCTTTTTCGACCTTGGCGCCATCCAGACGGCGGTCTATGAGCCCGATGGCCGCCTGACCATCCTGCCCGTGGCGGCCCGCCGCCCGGCCACACCGGAGGATATGGGCATCGCCCCGGAAAAGGAGCAGATCTTCACCGAGCTCGTCATGGACGGCCGCGTCCTCGGCGAGAACCTGCACCGCATGGGCGTGGACGAGACGTGGCTGCTCAGGCAGCTGCGCCAGCAGGGGTACCACAGCGCGCGCGAGGTGTTCCTCGCCGTGGCTGATGCCAACAAGCAGGTGGCTGTTTACCCGGTCAGCACTTGACAGAGCCCGAAAAACGCGCTATGATTGCTTCAAATTATTGAACTTTTGAAGTGAGAGGCGATCATTATGCAGCATACGGAGCTTCGGCGCACGGGGAAGTTTCTGCTCTTCTCGTGTTCGGCCGGGCTGATTGAGCTCGGCAGTTTTGCGCTCTTCAACGAGGCGTTTCACTGGCCGTACTGGGGCGCGTACCTGACGGCGCTTGTGCTGTCGGTGCTGTGGAACTTCACGTGCAACCGGCGCTACACCTTCCGCTCGACGGAGAAGGTGGCGCGGGCGATGGCGCTCGTGTTTTTGTACTACTGCGCGTTCACGCCGCTGTCCACGCTGCTCGAGCACCGGCTTGCGGACGTGCAGGGATGGAACGGCTACCTCGTGACGTTTTTGAACATGGTGCTCAATTTCGTGACGGAGTTTCTCTACCAGCGCTTTGTGGTCTACCGCAACTCGCTGGACACGAACAAATTCGCGCATTAAAACGCAAACGCTCCCGCTGCGTGCGGGAGCGTTTTCCTATTAAGTCTCGGTTTTCGGCGCGGTCTCCACATCCGGCAGCGTGAACCCCGGGAAATATTTCTCCGCGAAGGCCACCTGCGGCACCTGAAACGTCCGCCCGCGCAGGTATTCCAGGATACCCGCGTCCGTCGGCAGCGTGAACGTGAGCTTGTAGGAGTAGAGCATCTGCCCCGTCTCGCCGTAGGTGCGGTTGATGCGCTCGCGGCCGTACTTCCCGTCGCCGAGCAGGGGGCAGCCGGCGGCGGCCATCTGCGCGCGGATCTGGTGCGTGCGGCCGGTCAGCAGCCGGCACTCGACGAGCGAGAGCCCCCGGCGGCTTTGCAGCGTGCGGTATTCCGTCACGGCGGTCTTGGCGCCGGGCTGCGGCTTTTTCGTCACGTAGACCTGGTTTTTCACCGCGTCCTTGAACAGATACCCCTCCAGCCGTCCCTCGGCGGGGCGCGGCCGGCCGCAGACGACGCAGAGGTAGGATTTTTCAATCTCGCGGTCGCGGATCTTGTCGTTCAGAATGCGCAGCGCCTCGGCGTTTTTCGCCGCGATGACGATGCCGCCGGTATTGCGGTCGATGCGGTTGCACAGCGCGGGGGTGAAAGCGTTTTCGGCCTTCGGGTCCCACTGACCGTTCTGGCGCAGGTAGGCCTGGATGTTCGAGATGAGCGTGTCCCAGCTCCACTCGCCCGCGCTGTGGCACAGCACGCCGGGCTTTTTGTCCGCCAGCAGGATGTTCTCGTCCTCGTAGACGATGTCGAGCCGCGGCGTGGCAATTTTGAGCCAGGCGTTGTGCTCCGTGGGCTTTTCAAAAAACTCGTCGTTGATGTATAATTGCAGCACGTCCCCCTCGACGAGGCGCACGTCGCGCTTGGCGCCCTTGCCGTTGCGCTTGATGCGCTTGAGGCGGATATATTTCTGCAGCAGCGATTCCGGCAGCAGGGGAACGGCCTTGCCGACGAAGCGGTCGAGCCGCTGACCGGCGTCATTTTTGCGTATCTGGATCTCTTTCATGTCACACACCATCTCCACGCAACGATTATCGCGGATTTTTGGCGCATTGTCAACACAAATTCCTGTTGACAATTGGGGTGGATATCATCTATAATACTAAAGCGATTGTGCGAGGTGCGCTATGAAGCTGAATCTGAGAGAAATCATAGAAATCCCCGGCGGGAGTGTTCCGTTTGCGCAGGAGCTGGACACGGCCCTGCTCGACTTTCCCTCCGTCCGGGCTTACACCGCGCCGATCACGGCCGAGGGCAAGGTGGTCAATACGGCCGGCATCCTCACGCTGCAGGGCAAACTGCACGCGGAGATGCTGTGCGTGTGCGACCGCTGCGGCGCGGAGTTTCCGCGCACGGTCGACCTCGACCTGCACGCCGACATCACGGCGGATGCGCAGGACGACGATCCTGAGGTGTTTACGCTCGACGGAGACTGGCTCGATGTGGACGAGGTGCTCTCTACCTGCTTCATCCTCAGCATGGATACCAAGTGCCTGTGCAAGCCCGACTGTGCCGGACTGTGCGACCGCTGCGGCGCGAACCTGAACCTCGGGCCGTGCCGGTGCCAAAAACCCCGCGATCCAAGAATGGCTGTATTAGAGCAGCTTTTGGATAATAAAACTGACGAAGAAGAGGAAGCTGCTCATAACAGCGACTGACGAGGAGGTGTCATCATGGCAGTCCCGAAAGGAAAAGTGTCTCGACAGAGACGTGACAAGCGTCGTTCGTCCCACTGGAAGCTCACCGCTCCCGCGATTGTGAAGTGCCCGAACTGCGGCGCATTCGTCATGCCCCATCACGCCTGCAAGACCTGCGGCAAGTACAACGGACGCGACGTCATCAAGGTTGACGACTAAAAGAAGCTGAGAAGAGGAGCGCTTGCCCCTCTTCTTTTGCTATGTGCCGGAGTTTACCGGCGCATAGCAAAGGAGATTCTGAGCAAAGGAGGCGCGGCGTATGCATCGCTGCACGATCAGCCACATCGACCCCGACAGCCCGCTGCGCCACGCGGCCCATCCCGGCGACCGGCTGGTGTCCATCAACGGCAACCCGATCACCGATGTGCTGGATTATAAATACTACGCCTATGACCCGGAGCTGGCCGTGTGCCTGCGCCGCCCGGACGGGACAGAGCACACCGTGCACGTTTCCAAGCCCCTCGGCGGCGAGCTGGGGCTGGACTTTGAGACCTACCTCATGGACAACGCCCACTCGTGCGCCAACCACTGCGTGTTCTGCTTCATCGATCAGATGCCGCCGGGCATGCGCCCGACGCTGTATTTCAAGGACGACGATGCGCGCCTGAGCTTCCTCATGGGCAATTATATGACGCTCACGAACCTGTCCGAGCGCGAGGTGCAGCGCATCATCCACCTGCACATCAGCCCCATCAACGTCTCCGTGCACGCGACGGACCCGGAGCTGCGTTCGTTCCTGCTCGGCAATCCCCGCGCGGGCAAAACGCTCGAGATCATGCGGCGCTTTTCTGACGGCGGCATCACCATGAACTGCCAGATCGTCTGCTGCCCCGGCCTGAACGACGGCGCGCAGCTGCAGCGCACGATGCATGACCTCGCGGCGCTCTATCCGCAGGTGCACAGTGTGTCGATCGTGCCGGTTGGGCTGACGAAGTTCCGCGAGGGGCTCTATCCGCTCACGCCGTTCACGCCCGAGCACGCGGCCGAGACGCTCGACCTCGTCAACGCCTTCGGCGACGAGTGCGTGGAAAAATTCGGCGCGCGCGTCTTCTTCTGCGCCGATGAGATGTATCTCAAAGCGGGGCGCGAGCTGCCGCCGGAGGAGTTTTACGAAGAATTCACGCAGCTCGAAAACGGCGTCGGCATGCTGCGCCTGCAGCAGACGGAGTTCCGCTCGGCGCTGAGCCTGTCCGACCCGCCGGACGGCGTGCCGTTTTCCATGGCGGCGGGCGTTTCGGCAGCGCCGTTTCTGGAAAAACTTTTGTGTACGGCACGCGAAAAGTATGCTACAATAAAAGGACACGTCTACGCGATCGAAAATGATTTCTTCGGCCGCAGCATCAATGTCTCCGGCCTCATCACCGGGCAGGACCTCATCGCGCAGCTGCGCGGGAAGGACCTCGGCGAGCGGCTGCTGATCTCGAACAACATGGTGCGCCACGACGAGCTGGACTTTCTCGACGACATTACGCTTGAGCAGGCCAGCGCCGCGCTCGGCGTGCCCATCTACCCCGTGGACGCCGACGGGTTCGCCCTCTGTGACGCCATGTTCGGCATCCTGCCGGAGGTGCACCTGCCCGACCGGGGCAGCGGCAGCACCGACGGCGCGGAATACTACAAATACAATCCCCATAAGGAGGGATAATCATGTCCAGACCCCTGGTTGCGATCGTGGGCCGGCCGAACGTCGGCAAGTCCATGCTCTTCAATAAGCTCTGCGGCCGCCGCCTGTCCATTGTGGAGGACACGCCCGGCGTCACGCGCGACCGGCTCTATGCCGAGTGCGAGTGGTGCGGCCGCACGTTCGATATCGTCGACACCGGCGGCATCGAGCCGAGCACCGACAATGAAATTCTGCTCTTCATGCGCGAGCAGGCACAGCTCGCCATTGACGCGGCCGACGTCGTCGTGCTCGTCACCGAGATCGGCACCGGCGTCACTGCCGCCGATCAGGAAGTGGCCAATATGCTCCTGCGCTCGAAAAAGCCCGTCGTGCTGGCCGTCAACAAGATGGACTCCACCGGCACGGTCGACCCCGGCATCTATGAGTTTTACTCCCTCGGCCTCGGCGACCCGATCGCCGTGTCCGCCGTGCACGGCCACGGCACGGGTGACCTGCTCGACGCCTGTCTGGAGCACTTCCCGCCCGAGGATGCGGACGATGCGGACGCGGACTATACCCGCGTCGCTGTCATCGGCAAGCCGAACGTCGGCAAGTCCTCGCTCGTGAACCTCATCCTCGGCGAAAAGCGCGTCATCGTCAGCAACGTTGCCGGTACGACGCGCGACAGCGTCGACACCCGCTTTGAGAATAAATACGGCAAGTATATCTTTGTCGACACCGCCGGCATCCGGCGCAAGTCCCGCGTGGACGACCGCATTGAGAAATTCTCCGTCATGCGCGCCAAGCTCGCCATCGAGCGCGCGGATGTGTGCCTGATCATGATCGACGCGCGCGACGGCGTCACGGAGCAGGACACGAAGATCGCCGGCCTCGCGCACGAGGCGGGCAAGGCGTCCATTATCGTCGTGAACAAGTGGGACCTGGTCGAGAAAGAGACCGGCACCATGGAGAAAATGCGCAAGGATGTCCTGCGCGATCTGAGCTTCATGTCCTATGCGCCGGTGCTGTTCATCTCGGCCCTGACCGGCCAGCGCACCGAGCGGCTGTTCGAGCTCATCAACTTTGTCAACGACCAGAGCGCCATGCGCATCACCACCGGCATGCTCAACAACGTCCTCGCCGACGCACAGGCACGCGTCCAGCCGCCGACGGACAAGGGCCGCCGCCTGAAGATCTATTATATGACGCAGACGGGCGTCAAGCCGCCGTGCTTTGTCGTGTTCTGCAACAGTAAGGAACTGTTCCATTTTTCCTACCAGCGCTATCTGGAAAACCAGATCCGCGCCGTGTTCGGTCTGGAGGGCACGCCCATCCGCATGGTCATCCGGCAGAAGGGAGAGCAGGAATGATCCCCGGACTGCTCGCGGCCATCGCCGTTTTCTCCTACCTGCTCGGCGGACTCAACGGGGCGATCATCGCATCGAAATACGTCTTTCACCGCGACGTGCGCGATTACGGCAGCGGCAACGCCGGCCTGACAAATTTCTACCGCACGTTCGGCGCGCCCGGCCTCGCCATCGTCATCGGCACGGATGTACTCAAGACTGTCATCGCCGTCGTGGCCGGCGGGCTCATTATGGGCACGCAGGGCGCGGCATCCACGGGGCAGGTGTTTGCGGGCTTTTGTGTCATGCTCGGCCACATCTACCCGGTGTTTTACGGCTTTCGCGGCGGCAAGGGCGTGCTCTGCGCCGAGACCATGCTCCTGATCGTGAGCTTTCCGACTGGGCTCGTCTCGCTGCTGATTTTTGTCGGCATCGTCTGGGCCACGCGCTATGTGTCGCTCGGCAGCATCTGCGGCTCGCTCATCGCGCCCATCGGCGTGCTCGCCGCCTGTGGCAAGCTGCCGGCGCTGCTGAGCCTGTTTTGCGTGATCCTGCTCGTGGTCAAGCACCGCAGCAATATCGTCCGCCTCATCCGGCACAAAGAGTCCAAACTGTCTTTTAAGAAAGACCTGTCCGATAAATTTGACGACGAAGATTTTTGAAACAAGAGAAGAGGGAATCAACCAATGCTTGAACTCAAACACCTTTGCTTTGAGGCTGAAACGGACGACGGTGTCCGCCAGATCCTCAAGGACGTGAGCCTCACGGTCGATGAACGCATGGTCGTCATCACCGGCCCGAACGGCAGCGGCAAGTCCACCATGGCCAAACTCATCGCCGGCATCGAGCAGCCGACCTCCGGCCAGATCCTGCTCGACGGCGAGGACATCACCCACATGTCCATCACCGAGCGCGCCCGCCGCGGCATCAGCTTTGCTTTCCAGCAGCCGGTGCGCTTCAAGGGCATCACGGTCTTTGACCTCATCAGCATCGCTTCCGGCAAGAAGCTCTCGACGAACGAGGCCTGCACCTACCTGTCCGAGGTCGGCCTGTGCGCGCGGGATTATGTCAACCGCGAAGTGAATGCCAGCCTCTCCGGCGGCGAGCTCAAGCGCATCGAGATTGCGACCATGCTCGCCCGCGGCACGAAGATGTCCATCTTCGACGAGCCCGAGGCCGGTATCGACCTCTGGAGCTTCCAGAATCTTATCAGCGTGTTCGAGAAGATGCACGAGACGATCCACGGCAGCATCCTCATCATCTCGCACCAGGAGCGCATCCTCGAGACGGCCGACAAGATCGTCGTGCTCGTCGACGGCGAGATCCGCGCTATCGGCAGCAAGGATGAGATCATGCCCGTGCTCATGCAGGCGTCGAGCGTGTGCAGCCGCCTGGCTGACAAGGTCTGAGGGAGGGAATCACCATGGATGCAATTGAGAAAAAACTGCTCGAAGAGGTCGCCGACCTCCACGGCATCCCCGAGGGTGCCTATAACATCCGCGCCGACGGCAAGCTCGCCGGGCGCAACACGACCGCGCACATCAACATCGTCACGAAGGAAGACAAGCCCGGCATTGACATCTACATTGCCCCCGGCACGAAAAACGAGAGCGTGCACATTCCGGTCATCATTTCCCAGACCGGCCTCAAGGACATGGTCTATAATGACTTTTACGTCGGCGAGGACTGCGATGTGACCATCGTCGCCGGCTGCGGCATCCACAACTGCGGCACGCAGGAGTCCCGCCACGACGGCATCCACAGCTTCTTCGTCGGCAAGAATGCCAAGGTGCGCTACATCGAAAAGCACTACGGCGAGGGCGACGGCAACGGCGAGAACGTCATGAACCCGACGACGATCGTTGACCTCGGCGAGAACGCCTACATGGAGATGGAGACGACCCAGATCAAGGGTATCGACTCCACCTATCGCGACATGCAGGCCCACCTGTCGGACGGCGCCACGCTCATCATCAAGGAAAAGATCATGACCCATGGTCACCAGCATGCGGAGACGAACTTCTCCGTCGACCTCGACGGCTATGACTCCAGCACGAACGTCATCTCCCGCTCCGTCGCTAAGGATCACTCCAGCCAGATGTTCAACTCCAACATCCGCGGCAACAACAAGTGTGCCGGCCACTCGGAGTGCGACGCCATCATCATGGACGAGGGCACCGTCGGCGCGCGCCCGGAGATCACGGCAAACTCCGTCGAGGCCAGCCTCATCCACGAGGCCGCTATCGGCAAGATCGCCGGCGAGCAGCTCAACAAGCTCATGACTCTCGGCCTGACCGAAAAGGAAGCCGAGGAGCAGATCATCAGCGGTTTCCTGAAGTGAGGTGCGCGGCGTGATCGAGATCCTCTGTTTCGGCGACAGCAACACCTATGGCTTCACGCCCGACTGGAAGCACCGCTACGGGCGCGATATCCGCTATCCCGGTGTGCTGCAGACCCTGCTCGGCGACGGGTATTACGTCGCGGAGGACGGCCTGGTCGGCCGCACGGCGGCGTTTCCGGACGACAATCGTGCCGGCCGCTCCGCGCTCGAGACGCTGCCGCTGAGCATCGAGAGCCACGGCCCGGTGCAGTATATCATCCTCATGCTCGGCACGAACGACTGCAAGATCGATAAATCCCGCTCCGCCGAGGACGTCGGCACCGGCATGGACAAGCTCGTGCGGCTCGTCATCGGCATGCTGCCCGCGTGGACGAAGATCCTGCTCGTGGCTCCGCCGCCGCTCGGCCCGTCCGCACCGCAGCGTGATCCGGAGTATGACGCGCAGTCGCTCGCCGTCTCGCAGGGCGTGGCGGCGCAGTATCAGATGATCGCCGAGGCATATGGTCTGCGGTTTCTGGACGCCGGCACAGTCGCGCAGATGAGCGCGCTCGACGGCGAGCATCTCGACCCCGACGGCCACAAGAAGCTGGCCGCCGCCATCGCGGACATCGTCCGCCATGACTGTGAGGCATGAGCGCGCGGACGCCCATATGACGCACATATCACGGTAAAAGAGTCCTCTGCGCGGCGGCCCGGCCGCCGCGCAGATTTTTTCGCCAAAATGCAAAAACGTTCTTGACATTCGTATCGTTTTCTGATAAGATACACCTTGCCTGTGGGGGTATAGCTCAGCTGGGAGAGCGCTTGAATGGCATTCAAGAGGTCAGCGGTTCGATCCCGCTTATCTCCACCACAAAAAGAGACATCCGATCGGATGTCTCTTTTTCATTTTAAAAGTCGCGGGGTTTTGGCAGGCGCGCCGCATCCTTTTTTTGCATTTTCTTTCTGCACAGTCCTGTTTATGGGACTGGCACTCTGATAGTATGAAGGTATCCAAATGGCGCGCGGCTCTGTCGCGGAGATTCGCAGCTCGCCGCTGCACACACGGCGGAGGAATGGGGGAACATGACGATGGAACTGAAGCAAGCAAAAGCATTGCTGACAGAACTGGCGGATGGAGTCGATCCGCTGACGGGGGAGTATCTGCCGGCTGACAGCGTCTGCAACCGGCCGGAGATCATCCGGGCGCTGCACTGCGTGCTGCAGTGTGTGTCGGAGCGGCCGAAGCGGCCGGCGATGACCAATGCGGGCAAGCCGTGGACAGAGGAGGATGAAGTTGCCCTGATGCAGATGTTTGATACGGGCAGCACCATAGCGGAAATAAGCGCGCAGTTCCAGCGCACAAATGGCGCGATCGTCCGCCGTCTGGAGCGCCTCGGCAGACTCCGCCCGGGAGAAATTGCGAGATAAACGCACTCGGCCCGCGGCAAACGCCGCGGGCCAGGGCATTTCAGTTATGCATTTATCTGAAAACCGTGTCAGGTTTTGGCCGCGGACGGCGCAGATAGAACCGCTGCAGTTCTTTGATCGTGTAGCTGGTGCCGAATTGGCGGTTGATGAGATTGCGCGCCATACCCCAGTTCCAGCCGTGCTCGCCAACGAGCCGGTACAGGACGTCGAGTATTTCGGGCTGCATATCGGGTCATCCTTTCTGATTCTGCAAGTTTCCCGGCCGCGTGATCCGCGGCGGTACAGCGCCGACAGGAAATGTCCCGAAATCCGGCGTTGCCGCTAAGAGACAAGATAGCATATTTCAGGCTCAAATTCAAGGAAATAGCAAAAAATCTTGCGTAGATGAGATAAAGATTTGCAAAAAATCCTCGGCCGACGGCGAGAAGCGTCGGCCGGGGATGCGGTTTTTGCTGTTAACTGCCGAGGGACTTGACCCAGTCGGCAACTTCCTGCTGCGTGACGGCGGATGGGAAGCGCTTGCCCGTCTGCCAGTCACCGGTGCCGGCGAGTGCCGCAAGCTGCGCGCCGCTCTCACCGATGTCGCTGCTGCCGGAGGTGCAGAAGGGGATGACTGTCTTGCCGGTAAAGTCATTGGCCTTGACGAACGTGTCCACCGGCCACGCGGCGATGCCCCACCAGATCGGGTAGCCGAAGTAGACGGTGTCATAGTCGGCCCAGTTCGCCACGGTCGTGGTCTTGAGCGCCACATCGCGCAGGGTCTCATCGTCGTGCTCGCGCGAGACGCGGCTGTCGGCGTTGTTGTAGTCCAGATCGGCGCTCGTGTACGGCTCGGCCGGCTCGAGTTCCAGCAGGTCGCCGCCCGTCGCGGCGGCGATGGCCTCGGCCGCGGCCTTCGTGTTGCCGGTCGCGGAGAAATAGACGATGAGCGTCTTGCCGCCGCTGGCGGCGGGGGCCGTGGTGGTCTCGGGCGTGGTGGTCTTGCTGCCGCAGGCGGCGAGACTCAGGAGCATCAGCGCGCTGACCAGCAGGGGGATGATCTTTTTCATGACGGTACCTCCTTAGTCGTGGATGGCCGCGATCCAGCGGTCGATGGTCTTGCCCGGCGTGCGCAGCGTCGTGTCGTCAAAGTGCACGTCGAGGCCGGGCTTCACGTCCGCGCCCGGGCACAGCGCCCGCATATCCCGAATCGAGCGGCCGAGCCAGCCGCCGTTCGTGGCGAAGGGGTAGACGGTCTTGCCGCCGAGGTCGTGCGCGGTCAGAAAGGCGCGCATGGCGGGGGCGCAGGTGTACCACCAGACGGGCGTGCCGAGCACGATCGTGTCGTAGCGGCTCAGGTCGATGTCCATCGGTTTCAGCTCCGGCAGAAAGCCCTGCTTGACCTCCCGCTCGCCCTGTGCGACCACGTCGTCATACGAGCCGGTGTAGGGCACAACGGTGTCGATGCGGGCAATGTCTCCGCCGATGGCGGCGTGGATGCGCTCGGCGATGCGCTGCGTGTTGCCGCGGTAAGAATAGTAAAGGATCAGAGATTTCATATTGCTTACCTCCGTATTGCATATTGTTTTCAGGTTACTGTCATCATACAGCATGAAGCTGACTTTAGGTCAAGATGGTGAAATGTAAATTTTTCTTGAATAAGGCGAAAGAGCGTAAAAAGCCCCGCACCGGTATGGTGCGGGGCTGTGTGATTTTTATCTCAGCTGGTCAAGCTCTGCCTGCCACACGGCAGCGCAGGCGTCGCTGGGCATGCGCCAGTCGCCGCGGGGACTGAGCGTGATCGAGCCGATCTTCGGCCCGTCGGGCAGGCAGCTGCGTTTGAACTGCTGGGCGAAGAAGCGGCGGTAGAAATTTTTCAGCCAGTGCAGCAGCACGTCGTCCGGATACCGGTCGCCGAGCGCATGGCGCGCCAGCCGATAGATCTTTGCCGGGCCGAAGCCGAAGCGCAGCACGTAGTACAGGTAAAAATCGTGCAGCTCGTACGGGCCGACGAGCGACTCCGTCTGCTGGGAAATCTCGCCGTTTTCGTTTGCCGGCAGCAGTTCGGGGCTGACCGGCGTGTCGAGAATATCGAGCAGCACGGCGCGGAGAGCTTCGTTTTCCGCCGCGTCGGCTTCATAGCGCACGATGTGGCGCACGAGCGTTTTTGGCACGTCGGCGTTCACGCCGTACATGCTCATGTGGTCGCCGTTGTAAGTGGCCCAGCCGAGGGCCAGCTCGCTCAGGTCGCCGGTGCCGACGACGAGACCGCCCGTGCGGTTGGCGAGGTCCATGAGTTCGAGCGTGCGCACGCGCGCCTGGCAGTTTTCATACGTCACGTCGAGCACGGCTTCGTCCTGCCCAATGTCGGCAAAGTGACTGTGGACGGTGCGCGCGATCGGGATCTCCTGAAACGTCACGCCCAGCTCGTCGCAGAGGATCTCGGCGTTCGAGCGCGTGCGGTGCGTCGTGCCGAAGCACGGCATCGTCACGGCCAGCACGTCCTGCGTCGGACGGCCGAGCTGCTTCATCGCGCGCACGGCCACGAGCAGGGCGAGGCTGCTGTCCAGCCCGCCGGAGATGCCGATGACGGCCGTTTTTGCGTGCGCGTGGGCGATGCGTTTGGCCAGCCCGTCGGCCTGCATGGCGAGGATGAGCTCGCAGCGCTCGGCGCGGGCGGCATCGTCGGCCGGGACAAACGGCGTCGGCGAGACGGGCCGCGTGAGCGGCACCTCCCGCAGCGGCAGATGGAATATGACCGTCTCATATCCCGCGCTCTCGGGCTGGAAGGTCGTGCTGCGGCAGCGCTCGCTGACCATGCGGCCGAGGTCGAGCTCCGTGCAGGCGTAGCCGGGGCCGAAGGGCCTGGACTCCGCCAGCAGCGCGCCGTTTTCGCAGATGAGGTCGTGCGCGGCAAAGACCATGTCGGTCGTCGATTCGCCGTGGCCGGCGTCGGCGTAGAGGTACGTGCACAGCAGCCGCGCGGACTGCTGGCCCACGAGCGCCCGGCGATAGTCGGCCTTGCCGATGGTCTCGTCGCTGGCCGAGAGGTTCGCAATTACAGTCGCGCCCGCGAGCGCGTGGTGCGTGCTCGGCGGCAGCGGGGCCCACAGGTCCTCGCACACTTCGGCCGCGAGGCAGAACTCCGGCATTTCCGCGCAGCGAAACAGCAGCTGCGTGCCGAACGGCACCTCTTGTCCGGCAAAATGCAGCGTGCGCACGCCGGCGGGCGCGGGATTGAACTGCCGCTTTTCGTAAAACTCACCGTAGTTCGGCAGGTGCGTTTTCGGCACCAGACCCAGCAGATTCCCGTGGCAGACGACGGCGGCGCAGTTATAGAGCTTGCCGTCCACTGCGACCGGCAGGCCCACGAGCGCCACGAGGTCGAGCCCTGCGCTCGCCTCCAGCACGGCGGCGAGCCCCTTTGCCGCGGCGCGCTGGAGCGGCTGCTGGAAAAACAGGTCGCCGCACGTGTAGCCGGTCAGCCCCAGTTCGGGGAACACCGCCAGCTGCGCACCGTCCGCCGCTGCGCGCTGCATGGCGGCGATGGTCTGCTGCGTGTTGAACGCACAGTCGGCCACGCGCAGCGCGGGCGAGACCGTACAGGCTTTGAGAAAACCGTGGATCATGATGCGTCAGTCCTTTCAAAAAGCGATCGCCCGGCGCAGCAATCCTTGCCTGCGCCGCAGATCGGAATCGAGGCGGGCCTTGCCCCATCGAGCTCCCCCGCTGCTCAGAAATCTGCACAGCGGAAAAACACCTTTTCTGCAATCGTAATCGGCAAAACCCGGAGCGCAAAGCGCTCCGGGTTTTGCGGATGCTATATCATACCACGGTTGTAGGGGGAAGAACAAGTGGCGGTATGCAGAAAATGTGTGCTGGGAAGCCCAAAATCACGGGTTTTGTGCACAGTCGGCGTCGAGCGCGGCGTATTCCGCGTCCGTGACGGGCTCCAGCCACTCGTTGCTCGTCTCCTCGCCGGGGCACTCGATGGCGATGTGGCTGAACCAGCAGTCCTTCTGCGCGCCGTGCCAGTGCTTGACTTCAGCCGGAATGGTCACCACGTCGCCGGGGTGCAGGGCCTGCGCGCTCTTGCCCGCCTCCTGATACCAGCCCAGACCGTCCGTGCACAGCAGCAGCTGGCCGCCGCCGGACTTCGCGTGGTGGATGTGCCAGTTGTTGCGGCAGGCGGGGGAGAAGGTGACGTTTGCGAGAAAAACGGTCTTCGTCGGGTCGGTCAGCGGGTTGAGGAAGCTCTCGCCGGTGAAGTACTGCGCATAGGCCGTGTTTGGCTTACCGAGGCCGAAGAGGCCGCCGTTCGCGTCCGCGCCGTCATCGGCGTAGACCTCCTTCGCCTGCCGGAAGGCGGCCCAGGCGTTCGGCCAGCCGGCGTAGAAGGCGAGGTGCGTGAGGATCTCGGCCATTTCGGCCTTGGTCACGCCGTTTTGCTTCGCGGTCGTGAGGTGGTAGGTGAGGGAGCTGTCCGTGATGCCCTTGCTGATGAGCGCTGTGATCGTGACGATCGAGCGCAGCTTGAGCGGCAGCTGCCCTTCGCGCGACCAGACCTCGCCGAAGAGCACGTCGTCGTTGAGTGCGGCAAATTTGGGTGCAAAATCATTCAGGGCGTCTCTGCCCGCAGTCTGTTTGACCATGCTGGTGCCTCCTTATTTCAGATACTGATGATAGAATGCTTCGATGCGGTCGAACGGGATGATGTCCATTCGGTCGTAGAGATCGGTGTGTACGGCACCGGGGATGAGCAGCAGCTCCTTGTTGTCGCCCTGCAGCTTGGCGAAGGCGTCGCGGCTGAAGTAGCACGAGTGCGCCTTGTCGCCGTGGATGACGAGCACGGCGCTGCGGATCTCACCGGCATAGGCGAGCAGCTTTGCGTTGAGCAGCGACAGCGGGGACGTGACGTTCCAGCCGTCGGTGGAGTTGAGCGAGCGCGGATGGTAGCCGCGCGGGGTCTTGTAGTAGTCGTGGTAGTCCTTGACGAAAAACGGAGCGTCGGCCGGTACGGGGTCGACCACGCCGCCTGCGCGCTGATACGTGCCGGCCTTGTAGTCGACTGTGCGCTGCGCGTTGAGCGCCTGACGCAGGGCGTAGCGGGCATCCGGATTGTCGTCGGTGTCAAAGTAGCCGTTGGCGGTCACGCGGGTCATGTCGTACATCGTGGACGTGACGGTGGCCTTGATGCGCGTGTCGATGGCGGCGGCGTTGAGCGCCATGCCGCCCCAGCCGCAGATGCCGAGGATGCCGATGCGCTCCGGGTCCACATCATCGCGCACGGACAGGAAATCGACTGCGGCGGAAAAGTCCTCGGTGTTGATGTCGGGCGAGGCGACACAGCGCGGCGTGCCGCCGCTCTCGCCGGTGTACGACGGATCAAAGGCGACGGTCAGAAAGCCGCGCGCGGCGAGCTCCTGCGCATACAGGCCGGAGCACTGCTCCTTCACGGCGCCGAACGGGCCGCTCACGGCCACGGCGGCGAAGGGGCCCTGCGCGCCCTTCGGCTTGTAGAGATCGGCCGCGAGCTCGATGCCGAAGCGGTTGTGAAACGTAACCTTGCAGTGGTCAACGGCGGCGTTTTGCGGGAACGTCTTGTCCCATTCCTGCGTGAGGGTCAGGGTGCTGTTCATGATTGCATACCTCCTGTGTTGGTTTTATGCGATGGCCGCGCCCATGGCGCGGGCGGTCTCGAGTGCGGGGTGGCCGGCGATGGCGCCCGGCTCCGTCACGCCGCCGGCGAACACCGTCCCGGCGAGATGGCACTTTTCGTAGCATGCGATCCAGCCCTCGAGCCCGTGGATGGCGCGCTCGTCCGTGTCCGGCTCGTCCTCGGTCGCCGAGGCGAGCAGGTAAATGTCCCGGAACGCGTAGTCCGACGGGAAGAGCGCGTTTGCGCGGTCGAGCAGAGTCTTGAGCTGACCGCTCATTTCATAATAGTAAATGGGCGTGGCGAACACGATCACGTCCGCGTGCTGCATCTTCTCCGTGATGGCGACGGCATCGTCGTCGATCACGCACCTGCCCAGCGTCTGGCAGGCGAGGCAGCCGCGGCAGAACGCGATGTTCTTGCCGCGCAGCGAGATGACCTCCACCGTGTGCCCGGCGGCGCGCGCCCCGTCGGCAAAGGCGTTTGCCAGCGCCTCGGAGTTGCTGCCGGCGCGCAGGCTTGCGCTGAGGATGAGAATGTTCTTGGCCATATCGGACCTCTCCTTTTTCCAAGCGGCTTGACACGGCCGCTGTGATCTGATACCATAAGCATACAACCTGAAGCTGACTTCAGGTCAAGCACTTTTTTGTGAATTTTTTTCGAGGTGATCCCATGTATACGATCGGACAGGTGTCGGAGCGGTTTGATCTGCCGGTCTCCACGCTGCGGTATTATGATAAGGAGGGCCTGTTCCCGGCGCTCATGCGCACGTCGGGCATCCGCCGCTTCGGCGAACAGGAGCTCGAGGCGCTGCGTGTGATCGAGTGTCTCAAGCGCTCGGGGCTGGAAATCAAGGAGATCAAGCAGTTTATGGCCTGGTGCGCGCAGGGGAGCGAGACGTATCCCCAGCGGCACGCGCTCTTTGTGCAGCAGGCCGAGCGGGTGGAGGCCGAGATCGAGCGCCTGCAGAAATCTCTGGACATGATCCGCTTCAAGTGCTGGTACTACGAGCAGGCCATGCGCGACGGCAATGAGGACCGCGTGCACGCCATGCTGCCGGACCATCTGCCGCCGGACATTCAGCCGATCTATGACCACGCGCACGAAACGTAACCGTAGAATACGATTCAGAAAGGATGGCGACCCATGAAACAGCGAACGATCCTCTCGACCCTTTTGCTCTGCGCGCTGCTGCTGGCCGGCTGCGGCACTGCGGCCCAGACCCCGGACGCGACGCCCACCCCCGCACCTGAGGCGGCGGCCACGCCGACGCCGACGCCAGACCCGCTGAGCACTCTGCCGTATACGGACGGGCAGCTCTACGCCGCGGCCTACCTCGGCTATCAGGCCCCGACGGATCTGGATTTCTTCCAGCAGACGTATTTTGGCGGCAGGGAGCTGCCGGTGCACCACATCTCGGACGGGGACTTTTATCTCATCATCCCGCGCGACCCGAACGCGACCGTGCGCCTGCTGCGCAACGATATGCTCACGCAGACCAGCTCGGTCTTTTATGAGCAACCGGACGGCAGCCCGTTCGTGATCGGCTGCAACGTCAGCGATATTTTTCCGGACGTGACGGTCGAGATCACGGCCTCCGACGGGGAGAAGGTGTCGTTTTCGCCCTTCATCTCGCTCAAGGATGGCAGTGTGGAGGTCGGCGAGCGCGGCCTGAACATCACACGCATCTCGACTGCGCCCTGACCGATCGGGAGCGTAGCCCCGGATACAGAACAGATCCCCCTTTGTGCAGCCATTATCCTGCACAAAGGGGGATCTTGTTTTTCGCCCGGCTTTACCGGTCGCTGCTTTCCGCGAGCGGGAGCTCCGTGCTTGCACAGACGACGGCGCCCACGCGCTGCATGTCGGCGAGGTTCGCCGCCTGCACGGCATCCGTGACAGACGAGGTGCAGTCCGAGAGCACGACGGCATCATAATCGAGCGAGATCGCGTCGTAACACGTCGTGCGGATGCAGTTGGGCGTGGTCGTGCCGGCGAGCAGGACGGTCTGCACGCCGAGGCGGCGCAGAATGAGGTCAAGACTCGTGTGGAAAAACGCTGAGAACCGCGGCTTTACGAGCACATAGTCCTGCGGCAGAACGGTGAACGCAGACGGAAACGCGTCCGACAGGTGCGCGGCGCAGTTCTCCGAGAGCGGCTTGCCGCCGGCTGCCCACGCGGCCGCGCGCGGCTTTTCCACGTCGGTGCCGTCGCTGCGGTAATGCCGCACGGCATAGATGACGGGGACGCCCGCTTCGTGGCAGCGGTCGATGAGCGCCGCGCACGCGGGTACGGTCCCCTCCGCCGCCGGGATGCACAGCGGGGACGCGTTGTCGAGAAAGCCCCGCTGCATGTCGATCATGATGAGTGCCTGTTTGGGCATGGTGCTGCCTCCTGATGGTTGAGATGGTCCCATGATAGCGCCCCACACCGGATTTGGCAAGCGCCGCTTGCCATTCGCGCCCCGACGTGGTATCCTACCGGGTAGTCCCAAAAGGGAGGGGCACTCTTTACAAGCGGGAGCGATCAACATGAGCAGACAACTCGAACCCTATCAGCTGATCGAGCGCAGCATCCAGAAGACCTATCACAAGCGGCTCTGGACGCCGTTCATCACCGCCATCAAGCAGTACGAACTCATCGCCCCCGGTGACCGGATCGCGGTGTGCATCTCCGGCGGCAAGGACTCCATGCTCATGGCCAAGCTCCTGCAGCTGCTGCAGCGGCACAGCGACGTGCCGTTCGAGGTCGTCAACCTCGTCATGGATCCGGGCTACAACGCCGTCAACCGGCAGAAGATCGAGAGCAACGCAGCGCTGCTGCACATCCCGGTCACGATCTTCGAGACGAACATTTTCGATATCACGAGCGGCATCGAGCAGTCGCCGTGCTACCTCTGCGCGCGCATGCGCCGCGGCTATCTCTACAGCAAGGCGCGCGAGCTCGGCTGCAACAAGATCGCCCTCGGTCACCACTTCAGCGACGTGGTCGAGACGACCGTCATGGGCATGTTCTACGGTTCACAGCTGCAGGCCATGCCGCCGAAGCTGCGCAGCCGCAATTTCCCGGGCATGGAGCTCATCCGCCCCATGTACTGCATCCACGAGGACGACATCATCGCCTGGCAGCGCTATAACGGGTTGGAGTTCATCCAGTGCGCCTGCCGCTTTACCGAGCGCGCGGCCGCGCACGGCAGCGACGGCAGCAGCTCCAAGCGGCAGGAGGTCAAGCTGCTGCTGCGCGAGCTGCGGCGCAAGAATCCAGACATTGAAAAGAGCATTTTCCACAGCATCCACTCCGTCTGTCTGGATACGATGGTCGGTTACAAATCCGGCGGCGTGGAGCACACGTTCGCCGACTGCTACCGCGAGCGCGGCGAGATGGAAAAGGAGGACGCGGAATGATGCCCATCGAGCGTATGCGCCCAGAGGATTTTGACGCGGTTTTCCGTTTGCTTTCCCAGAGCTTCCCGGCCGGGGAGCGGCGGGATGCGGCGGGGCAGCGCGCGCTGCTATCGGACAGCGCCTATCGGATCGACATTCTGCGCGCGCCGTCCGGCGGCGTGCAGGCGATGATGGCATGGTGGGACTTTGACGATTTTGTCTTTTTCGAGCACTTTGCCGTGGACCCCGCCTGCCGCAGCGGCGGCATCGGCGGGCAGATGCTCGACGCGCTGCTCGCACGCTATGATAAGCCCGCCTGCCTGGAGGCGGAGCTGCCGGAGACGGAGCTGGCCGCGCGGCGCATCGGGTTTTACGAGCGGCACGGTTTCACGGTCAACGCGGATTATTCCTACTTCCAGCCGGCACTCGCACCGGGCGGCAGCCCGCTTCCCATGCATCTGCTCACGACCGGCGGCGCGCGCACGGTCTCCGAGCTGCGCGCGATCGAGACGCTGCTGCACACGCGCGTGTACGGGCAGGCGCTGGCCGCTGCAGGCAAATAACAAACAACGCGCCCGGGGCCGCACATTGTGTGGCCCCGGGCCTGCGTTATGTGAGCGTGATGCTCGCGGGTTTGCTGCTGCTTGTCGTGAAGAAAGAGAACGCGCTCTTACTCACAGCGGCGAAATATCCGTCCTCGGCAAGGGCATCCGGCCAGTGCTCGTGAATCTTCTCCAGCGTTTCACGCAGCTGCAGCAGCACGGCGGCGCCGTGCTTGCACAGGCCCGTTTCGTAGCAGCCGCAGGTGAGCGCGCTGACGGAGCCGTCGGCATAGGTGAATGTGATCTCATACGGCACGGTGCCGCTCACGATGGCGTGGCCGGCCGTGCCGTCCACAGACAGGTAGACCACCCGGTTTTCCATGTAGTATGCGTGGCCTTTTTCGGCGACGCCGGCCGGGATGGACAGCTGCTCGAGCGCATACACCGGCCCGGGGCCGTGCCCGACGGCATATTCCTCGTCTGCCTCCGGCGGCAGAAACCAGCCGCGTACCTGTCGGAACGGCAGCACGTTCGGCTCCAGCGTGACGAGGTGCGCGCCCAGCGCGTAAAACGTGCCGCGCACGGCCGTGTCTGCCGCGCCGATCACGCGCTCGTAGTCCGCGAGCCGAATGCGGAAATTGTAGTCCACTGCGACCACCTGTCCGCGTTGGCGGGCAAGCTTGCCGCTGACGTAGACCAGATCGCCGTCGTGCAGGTCAAAGCGGTCGTTATAATAGCTGTAAGCTTGGCCGCGCTCGGGGAAAAACACGCGCACGACGGACGGAACGGCCGCCGTTTCCGCCGGTGCTGCCGGAGCGGGCACCGCCTCCGGCGCGGATCCTTGCACACAAAAACCAATCGGATGCTTCATCTGCGATCCCTCCAAAATTTGTTTCATTATCTGTAGGATAGCAGATGGACTGTCCCATAAACAGGGCAGTTGTCAGCACGCCCCTGCGCATTTCGTGCAGGGGCGTGCCTTTGTCTATTTTGGAGGGAGAAAGGAAACTTGTTTATTGTCCGGGGCGGCCGCCTTTGCCGCCGTCCGGGGGCGTGCCCATACTGCTGCCGCCGGTGCCGTCCGGCGGCGTGCCCATATTGCTGCCGCCGGTGCCGTCCGGCGGGGTGCCCATGCCCCCGCCGGGCTGACCGCCCATGCCGCCGCCCATGCCGCCGCAGCCGTGTGCGTGGCGCTGGTGTATGTGATGATTGTGCTCTGCTCGCGCCGGGCCATCGCGCCGGTCATTCAGGCGTCCGAGCGGCAAAAGCAGTTCATCACGGACGCTTCCCACGAGCTCAAAACGCCCATCACCGTCATCGCTACGAGCCTGAAGGTGCTGGAGATGGAGGTCGGGCAGCAGAAGTGGATCGACAAGACGGAAAACCAGACCGAAAAGCTCACAGAGCTTGTCAACGAGCTCGTCATGCTCTCGCGCATAGACGAGGAAGCATCGCCCCTACAGATGGCGGATTTCCCGGTCAGTGACGCGCTCGCAGAGACGGCGGAGTCGTTTCGCGACTTTGCGGCGTCTGCCGGGCATACGCTCGACGTGCGCGTGACGCCGGGGCTGACCTACTGCGGCAACGAGTACGCCATCCGGCAGCTCGTGTCCATCCTGCTCGACAATGCCGTCAAGTACGCAGCGCCCGATACGCCCATCGCCTTTTCCCTGGCGAAAGGGGCGGCGCGGCGTCGTCATCCGCACGGAAAATCAGTGCGATGCGCTCGACACGGCCGCGCTCGGCCGGCTCTTTGACCGCTTTTACCGCGCAGACTCCGCCCGCAGCGCCGAGACCGGCGGCTTCGGCATCGGCCTGTCCATCGCACGCAGCATTGCCGAGGGGCACCGCGGCACCATCCGCGCCGAGAGCCCCGGCGGGCGCACGATCGTGTTCACAGCCGAGCTGAAATAGGGCTTGATAAATGAGAAAGATGTAGTATCATCTATTTTCGATGATGCTACATCTTTTTCGCGCCGGAGGGGCCTATGGACATTACGGAACGGAAGATCACGAAGATCGCACGCGAGGTGAGCAAGTTCACCGTGCGCACGCTGTGCGCCGAGGGCATCGGCCCGGGCGAGTTCGACGTGCTGCACGCGATCCGCAAAAACCACGGCATCACGCAATCGGGCGTGTGCCGCATCACGGGCTTTGACAAGGGCGCGGCCGCAGTGAAAGAGGGGACAACCGATGGAGAATAAGCAGAAGCGGAAATACTCGCAGGCCATGGCGTTCGTGGTGCTGTTCGGCATTGTGAGCCTGTTTTCCGACATGACGCACGAGGGCGCGTCGAGCATCCGCGGCGCGTATCTGACGCTGCTGGGCGCCTCGGCCGGGACGATCGGCTTCATCTCCGGCCTCGGCGAGCTCGTGGGCTACTCGATGCGCTACGTGTTCGGCAAGCTCACGGATAAAACGAAGCACTACTGGACGATGACAATCGTCGGCTACGTGCTCGACGTGCTGGCCGTGCCGGCGCTCGCGCTCGTCGGCGAGCACGGCTGGGTCTGGGCGTGCGCGCTGCTCGTCATCCAGCGCATGGGCAAGGCCATCAAAAAGCCCGCGAAGGACACCATCCTGTCCTTTGCCGCCTCGCAGGAGGGCGTCGGCAAGAGCTTCGGCATTCAGGAGGTCCTCGACCAGATCGGGGCGTTTCTCGGCCCGGTGCTGCTGTATCTGGTGATGCTCTTCAAAACGGACGGCACAACGTTTCAGGTCTATGCCACGTGCTTTGCGGTGCTGGCCATCCCGGGCGCGATCACGCTCGTGCTGCTGCTCGTGACGAAGCGGAAATTCCCGAACCCCGAGCACTTTGAGCCCGAGCCGAAGGAATACGTGCCCTTCAAAATGAAAAAAGAGTTTGTGCTCTACATTGCGGGCATCAGCCTGTTCGCGTTCGGCTTCGTCGACTATTCGCTCGTGCTCATGCACGTCTCGCGCACGTACACGCATCTTGCCTCCGGCCTTGCGGAGACGTCCGCGCTCGTCAGCAGCGGGTCGCTGCCGCTGCTGTATGCCGGGGCCATGCTGGTCGACGCCGTGGCGGCGCTGGTGTTCGGATTGCTGTACGATAAAAAGGGCGTGCAGGCGCTCGTGTGGTCGACGGTGCTGTCGGCGCCGTTTGCGGTGTTCGTGTTCGCGTGCCATGGTGTCGGCGCACTGCTTGTAGGCGTTGCGCTCTGGGGCGTCGGCATGGGCGCGCAGGAGTCGATTTTGAAGGCCGCCGTCACGCAGATGGTGCCCAAGGCCAGCCGCGCCACCGGCTACGGCGTGTTTGAGTGTGCGTTCGGCGTGTTCTGGTTTCTCGGCAGCTGGCTGCTCGGCGTGCTGTACGATGTGAGCATCCCGGCCATGGTGGCGGTGTCGGTGGCGGCGCAGCTGGCGGCTATCCCGCTGTATCTGCGCTCGGCCAAACTGCACCGCGACGGTTTGAAAGGAGAAAACGCATGAAGCACATTCGTATCCTGACCCTGCTGCTCGCGCTCGCACTGCTGTGCACGGGCTGCGCCGCCGGCGGCGCGGCGGAGCCCACGCCCGCCCCGGATATGAGCGACCTACCGCTCGACGGAGGCTATGCCTACCTGCGCGTGGAGGTGCTCTCGCGCGACAAGGACGCGAAAGCGCTGGAGGTCAAAGTGCTCGATTTCGGCGACGCCGACGGCGTGAATGTCGGCGCGCTCCCGGTGGATGCGCAGGGTACGGTGGACTGTGCCGACCTGCTGTCGATGGCGATGATGATCGACTCCGGCGAGTGGATCATCACCTATACAGACCTCGGGCAGCAGGCGTTCCCGCTGCGGCTGACGTCGATCGAGAACCCGGAGCACTTTGCCGAGCGAGCGGGGAAATAAAAAAACACCGGCTGAGGTTTTTCCTCGGCCGGTGTTTTTGTCACCAGAACTTTTTCTTCTTGCACACCCACAGGCTGATGCCCACGGTCACGATGCTCACGATGACGACGACGGGGTAGCCGTACTTCCACGTCAGCTCCGGCATGCCGACAAAGTTCATGCCGTACCACCCGACGAGCAGCGTCAGCGGCAGGAAGATCGTCGTCACGATCGTCAGGATCTGCATGATGCGGTTTTGCCGCGTGTCGATCTCGGCCTGAAACAGGCTCTGCAGCTGCGCGCACGATTCGCGCAGCAGCTGCGACTCCTCGCGCAGGCGGATGACCCGGTCCTCGAACATGCGAAACAGCAGCTGCTCGCTGTCGGTGAAAAAGCCGTTTTCATTCTCGTGCAGCTCGCACGCCACGTCGTCGAGCTGGGAGTAGTAGCGAAACCATGCCATGGTCTCCTTGCGCAGCGCGGTCATCGGCGCGGAGAAGTCGTCCAGCTCGTGCGCCAGCACCCGATCCTCGAGCGCCTCGATGCGGTCCTCGATCTTTTCGAGCTGGTGCAGGTCGCGGGCGATGAGCTGCTCAAAAAAGTCGTAGAGGAACCGGCCGACGCTGCCGTCGGTCCAGCGCTTTTCCCGGGCGATGTGGCGCAGCAGCCCCTGCAGCGCATTCTCGTCGTCCACGAGTACGACGCGCGTGCCCGTGACGAGATAGCCGCAGGCGAGCGGCTTGCCGTCCTTGCCCTGGCGCGGCAGCACGAGCGTGCCCGCCAGACAGTCCGAGCGCACCTCGGCTTTGCACACACGTGCGTCGCGTGCCGGCGGTGTGTGGTGCAGCGCCCGCTCCAGACCGGGCAGCGCCGGCTGGTGCGACAGCTCCTCGGACGTCAGCAGCACGACGGCGGGCTGCTCCGGTGCGGGCGCGCGCTCCTGCTGCGTGAGCGTCTGCCCGATGGTATACCAATACAAATGCGGTCCCTCCCATAAGTCGCGGTATTTTTCCCATTGTAGCACACCGGGCGCGCGGACACAATGTCCGGCTGGAAATCGGGGCGCGGGTGTGCTATACTGAGCAAAATTGCACTTTGGGGGAAGCATCATGATCGTCTATTACACCGGCACCGGCAACAGCCGCTATGTTGCCCAGCGCTTCGCCGCCGCCCTCGGCGATGATCTCATCACCGCGAATGAATACATCAAAAACGACACGCCCGCCGGCCTGCATTCCGACCGGCCGTGGGTGTTCGTCTCACCGACGTACGGCTGGCAGATCCCGCACATTTTTGCGGACTTTCTCCGCCGCGGCCGTTTTACCGGCAGCCGGAAGGCCTACTTTGTCATGACCTGCGGCAGCGAGATCGGCAACGCCGGCAGCCGCATCGCGGCGCTGTGCGCGGACATCGGGCTCGATTACCAGGGCGTGCTGCAGGTCGTCATGCCGGAAAACTATGTCGCCATGTTCTATGTGCCCGGCGCGGAGGAGGCAGCGCAGATCATCGCGGCGGCGCAGCCGTCCATCGACGGGGGCATCGCCTGCGTGCAGCGCGGGGAAGCGTTCCCGGCGCCGAAGGTCGGCCTGCTCGATCGATTCAAGACCGGCCCGGTGAACACGATTTTCTACAAATGCTTTGTCAAGTCCGGGCCGTTCACGGTCTCGGATGTGTGCATCGGCTGCGGCAAGTGCGCGCTGAGCTGCCCGGTCAACGGCATCGACATCGCCGAGCGCCGCCCGCGCTGGAACGGCGCGTGCACGCACTGCATGGCCTGCATCTGCGGCTGCCCGGTGTCCGCCATCGAGTACGGGCACAAGAGTCAGGGCAAGCCCCGCTACCAATGCCCGGAATATAAATGAATGCAGCGAAAAGCGAACCCCGCACCAGACAGCCGGTGCGGGGTTCGCTTTTGTTTACAGATAGCACTCCGGCCGCCGCTGCCTAAGGTACGGGCGCTTCTGTTCGCGCCAGAGCCGTGCCTCGGCGAGGTCGAGCTCCTGCACGATGAGCTGCTCACGGTCGTCGGCTTTATAGATCACGTCGCCGCTCGGGTGCACGATGAGCGACTCGCCGGAGAAGTCCATCCCGTCCTCACGCCCCACGCGGTTGCACATGGCGACGAAGATCTGGTTCTGCATCGCCTGCACGCGGATCTCCCACTCGAAGAGCTCCATGGGTTCGGCTTTTGTGTTCGCCGTCGGGATGATGACGAGATCCGCCCCCTTGAGCGCGCACGTGCGGATGCTCTCCGGCAGGTGCCGGTCAAAGCAGATCACGATGCCGACGCAGCCCCACGGTGCGTCGAACACGAGAAAGCCGTCCTCGGACGGCGTGTAGTAGTCGCGCTCGTAAAACTGCGCCGCCTGCATGATGTGTACCATCTTGGCCACGCCCGCGCAGACCCCCTCCGGTGTCAGCCAGAGGGAGGCGTCATAGCGTTTGCCCTCCTGCTCGAGGTACATGTTCGGCGAGAGGTAGAGTCTATGCTCGCGCGCCTTGTCCGCGAAGGCCTGCACCGTCGGACTGCCCGCCGGAACGGCGTAGGCGTCCACGTTCCGGCCCGCATACTGCGGGAAAAACGGCGTGAGCTGCACCTCCGGGAAAAACAGCAGGTCGCTGCCCGCGGCAGCGTCGCAGAAGGCGAGGGATTTTTTCAGGTTTTCGTCCATGCTTCCGCTCATGGACATCTGCGCCATGGCAAGCTTCATACACTTGCTTCTTTCATGCGTCCTGCACGGTCAGATGCAGCACGTCCGGCCGCGCGTAGTGGCCGCACACGTCGAGCTCCATGCGGCTCGCGGGCACGCGCTGCATGTCGAGATCGGCGTAGAGAATGTCCTCGCTGTCCCACACCGGCTGCACGACATAGTGCCCATAGGGGTCGACGATGCAGCTGCCGCCGCGGCAGGGAATGTCGTTCAGGCGCGCGATCTCATCCGGGCAGTGCAGCCCGGCGGGGTAGTCCGCGCGGTGAAAGACCATGTCGCAGTTGATGAAGTAGCACCGGCCCTCGAGCGCGATGTGCTGCACGGTGGCCTGCCACTCGGGGTTGTCGTTCGTGTTCGGCGAGATGTAGAGCGTCACGCCCTTTTCGTACAGTGCCGTGCGTGCCAGCGGCATATAGCTCTCCCAGCAGATGAGGCTGCCCATCGGGCCCCACGGCGTGTCCACGACCGGGAAATACCCGCGGTCGGCGTCGCCCCAGACCACACGCTCGGCACCGGTGGGCTTGAGCTTGCGGTGCACGGGGGCGAGCGTGCCGTCCGGGCAGAAGATGAGGTTGGCGTTATAGAGCGTGCCCGTCACGCCGTCGCGCTCCGACACGCCGATGCTCACATACGCGCCCGCGGCCTTTGCCGCCGCGGCGAGGCGCTCCGTCTCCGGCCCGGGCACGACGATGGAGTTATCACAATACAGCTGCCAGTCCTTGCGGCCGTCCTCGTTGCGTGCGCCGACCGTGAAGCCGAACGTCATGCCGTACGGGTAGCCGGGGATAAACAGCTCCGGGAACACGATCAGCTCCGCACCCTGCTGCGCGCACTCCGCGATCAGGCGCACGGCCTTGTCTGTGCACGCGGTCTTATCAAACAGCACCGGTGCTGCCTGCACCACGGCGATGCGGCACGTCGGTTTGAGATCTTTCATATGGCTGCCTCCCTGAATCTCGTTTCTGCCCTTAAAATAACACGGCTTTGCTGGGAATTCAAGACGCAAAAACGCCCGCACATCGTGCGGGCGTTTCCGGCCAGGCAATTTTCGCAAAAGGCTTCAGGCAGCCTTGACTTTGTCCGGGACGATCTTGTGCGCGATCAGGCACAGGAGCATCGTGCCTGCCATGTCGGGCAGCGTGTTGCCGACCGGGATGTCCACGGTCATGAGCACGCGGTAGAGCACGAAGCCCAGCACCCAGACGACGGCGTTGCACACATCGAGCTTGCCGCTCGCGCCACCGCGCTTAAGCAGGAAGAAGTCCGTGATCTGGATGGCGATCATCGGCGCGAACACCGAGCCGATCAGGTACAGGAAATTCGTGATGTCGTCCATCGGGAAGCAGATGGCGCAGATCGTGCCGATAACGGTCACGATGAGCGCGGCATATTTGCCGTTGATCTTTTTCGACAGGGACTCGGCCGAGATGCCGGCGCTGTACGCGTCGAGGAACGTCGTCGTGACGGTCGAGAGGATGAGGATGAGCAGCGCGGCCACGCCGAGACCGGCCTTGACCATGATGAGCGCGATGTCGCCCTCACCGGTGAAGATGGCGGCGCCCATGCCGATGACGTACATCCAGCAGCTCACGACGCCGTAGGTCAACGTGCTCGAGAGCGTGGCGGCGAAGGGCTTTTCGGCCTCGCGCGTGTAGTCGGAGATAAGCGGCAGCCACGACAGCGGCATGGCCACGGCCAGCTCGACCGCTGCGCCGAAGCTCAGACTGTCGTCCGGCGCCGTGACGGGCGTGCCGCCGCGGAACACCACCACGCACAGCACGATCGAGAGGATGAACAGCGCCGCCATGGCGATCTTGTTGATCCAGCCGAGGTTCTTGATGCCGACGGCGATCCACACCACGATGAGCCCGCCGATGACGAGGCACCACACCCACTTGCCGATGCCGAGCACGGTGTTCGTCGCGAGCGCGCCGTCATAGATCATGATGGCCGTCCAGCCGACGAGCTGCAGCACGTTGAGCGCGGCAAAAAACAGGCAGCCGATGCGGCCGAAGCTCAGCTCGACCGTGCCCATGGCGCTGCGGCCGGTGCGGCCGCCGATGAGGCCCGCGAAGAAGAACATCGTGCAGCCGATAACGTGGCCGACGAGGATGGCGAGCAGGCCCTTCGTGAAGCCGAGGGGCGCAAAGTACGTGCCCGTGAGGATCTCCGCGATGGACACGGCCGCGCCGAACCAGATGAGGCTGTTCTGGAAGCTGGAGGTTTTTTTCATGTTCATGCCTCCTGCCGGTATTCCGGCTTCAGGTCGAACGCATGGTCCATCGGGCCGGAGCCGGCGCCGAGGTCGAGCATGGCGGCCAGTGCGCCGGAGAGGTAGTCCTTTGCGCGGCGGACGGCCGTGTCGAGATCATAGCCCTTGGCGAGGTTGGCCGCGATGGCGCTCGAGAGCGTGCATCCGGTGCCGTGGGTGTTGGGGTTGTCGATGCGCTTGCCGTTGAACCACTCGTAGCCGCCGCTGCGGTACAGGAGGTCGTTGGCATCGTTGAGCCGGTGCCCGCCCTTGCACAGGACGGCGCAGCCGTAGCGCTCGCTGATGGCTTTTCCGGCGGCGATCATGTCGTCGGGAGAGGCGATGGTCAGGCCCGAGAGCACTTCCGCCTCCGGGATGTTGGGCGTGAGCACGGTGGCAAGCGGCAGCAGCCGCGCCTCGAGCGTGGCAATGGCGTCCTCGGAGATGAGCCGTGCGCCGCTCGTGGCGACCATCACGGGGTCGACGACGATGTTCGTCGCTGCGTAGTGCTGCAGCCGCTCGGCAATGACCTCGATAAGGCCGGAGGACGCGACCATGCCGATCTTCACCGCGTCAGGCCGGATGTCGGTAAAGACGCTGTCGATCTGCTGACCGAGAAATGCCGGGCTCACTTCAAAAATACCCTGTACGCCGGTCGTGTTCTGGGCGGTCAGCGCCGTGATCGCACTCATGGCAAATACGCCATTCATGGTCATGGCTTTCAGATCGGCCTGAATACCGGCGCCTCCGCTGGAATCGCTTCCGGCGATCGTTAATGCTGTTTTCATATTCTGTCTCCTTTTCAGCATCAATTTTGTTGAGCGACGGAAAGTGGTGCCCCCGATCCGCCGCTGTTTTTATCTTGTCTGCGCCCGCGCGCAGGGGGTTACAGATCCAGCGCCGTGCGCACGGCGGCTTTGAGCGCGCGCGTGGCGGCGGGGATGTCCGGCTGCGCGAAGATCGCGCTCACGACGGCGACGCCGACGATGCCGCTGCCGGAAAGCCGGGCGACATTGTCCTTCGTGATACCGCCGATGGCGATGACCGGGATGGACACTGCCGCACAGATCTCGCGCAGGGTATCATAGCTCACGGCGTTGGCATCGGCCTTCGTCCCGGTCGGGAACACGGCGCCCACGCCGAGATAGTCCGCGCCCTCGCGCTCGGCCAGCAGCGCCTCGTCCACCGTCTGGGCCGACACGCCGAGAATTTTGTCCGGGCCGATGAGCTCGCGCACTTTGCCGGCTGCCATGTCGCTCTGGCCGACGTGCACGCCGTCGGCGTCCGTTTCTATGGCGAGCGCCACGTTGTCGTCGAGCACGAACGGCACGCCGTACTGTTTACACAGCGCCTTGAGCGCAATGGCTTCTTCTTTGAAATGTGCCTCGTCGAGTTCCTTCTCGCGCAGCTGCAAAAATGTTGCGCCGCCCTGCAGTGCCTGCTCGGCCTGCGCATAGAGCGTCTGGCCGTGCAGCCATGAGCGGTCGGTCACTGCATAGAGCAGCAGGGAAGCATTATCGCAGTTCATATTTGGCTCCTTCCTCCAGCGCGTCGCCGGTCATGTTGAAGATCGCATCAATGATACGGTTGCGGTAGGTGCTGTTGCCGTCACCGGGCTGCATGTTGGCCCAGCCGATCTCGCCCGCGAGCCCCATCATGCATACGGCGGCAGCCGCAGCGTCGAGCTTGCGGTCGGGATTTGCGACCAGAAACGCCGTCATCAGTGCCGAGAGCTGGCAGCCCGTGCCGGTGATGCGGCTCATCTCCGCGCGGCCGTTGCGGATGCACCAGCAGCGCGCGCCGTCGCTCACGAGATCGATCGCACCGGTCACGGCGATGATGCAGCCGGTCTGCGCGGCGAAGGTCTTGACGAGCTGCACGCCGTTGTCGAGATTTGCCTCCGTCACGGCGTCGACCGCGTCGGCGTCCACGCCCTTGGTGCTGCCGCTGCCGGTGCAGAGCGTCTTGATCTCGGAGATGTTGCCGCGCACGGCGTCAAAGCGCACCTCCTGCATGAGCCGGTTGGCCGTGTCGGTGCGCAGGCGGCTCGCGCCCGCGCCCACGGGGTCGAGCAGGACAATGTGGCCGAGCGCGTTTGCCTTCTTCCCGGCGAGGAACATCGACGGGATGGTGTTTTTGTTGAGCGTGCCGATGTTGATGTTCAGCCCGCCGCAGATGCTTGTGATGTCCTCGACGTCGTCGGCATCGTCGGACATGATCGGCGAGCCGCCGGCCGCCAGCAGGACGTTCGCCACGTCGTTGACGGTGACGTAATTCGTGATGTTGTGCACGAGCGGTGATTTCGCGCGCACGTTCTCGAGCATGGTCTTGAGCACTTGCTCCATAGGAATGACTCCTTTCTTCTGCGGAAATGTCTGCATGAAAAAACAGCGGCGCCCGTAAAGAGTGCTGCTGTTGTGGTCCGGCAGTATGAATCCCTACGTTGGCATTGTCCAAATCAGGTGTGCGGGTCTAAGCGGATGCTTACTCTCAGCCAAAGCGGCTCCCCGTGTTTGTTACACTTTATGATAAAACGAAACCGCCTGCTTGTCAAGGCGGAAAGTGCCGGGAGACCGGGATTTTTCCGCAATCGGCCGGAACGGTTGAATTTTGGTTGCAATCCGGGCACGTACATGATACAGTGGCATTACCCGCGGCGGCCGGAACGGTACGGTTTCTTTTTTACCGAAACCGGCTTGCAGATTTTACACGGGTTTGAAAGAATACAGTTGCACGGCAGCGGGCCGTGCAATGTTGTAGGAGTCTAAAAAAACAGGAGGAAGAAATGAAAACCAGAACACACAATGGAAGCAGACTGCTGTCGCTGCTGCTGGCGGTAGTCCTTGTCTTCACACTGACGGTTCCGGCTCTTGCGGCGGACAAGCCGCAGGACATGAACCTGAGGATCGCAGTCATGTCCGACCTGCACTATTTCTCGCCGGATATGATTGCAAACACGGCGGACTTTGAGCATGCACTCAACAGCGACCGCAAGCTGCTCAAGGAGAGCTCCGCAATCCTGCACGAAAAGTTTGAGCAAGTTCGCGCGGACAAGCCCGACATCCTTCTCGTGTCCGGCGACCTGACCAAGGACGGCGAGCAGGAGTGCCACGCGGCGCTGGCAAAGCAGCTGCAGCAGCTGCAGCAGGATATTCCGGGGCTGAAGATCTATGTCATCAACGGCAACCATGACATCCGTAATTACAATGCCAAGAACTTCAACACCCCCGACGGCAAGGCCGTGCCCGCCACGCGCACGGAGCCGGAGGACTTCAAGCAGATTTATGACTTTGTTTACTCCGACCCGACCGTCATCGCGACCTTTACTCCGGCCGAGGGCAACAAGGCCGGCGGTCTGTCCTATGTTGCACGACCGGTCGAGGGGCTGACCATTATCGCCATGGATACCTGCCGCTACAGCTCGGACAACACCTCCAACGGCGACGATGAGCATGAGACGAGCGGTGCCATCAGTGCCGATCTGGAAAAGTGGGTCATCGAGCAGACCACTGCCGCGAAGGCACGCGGCGACCTCGTCATCGGTCTGGAGCACCACGGTCTGGTGCCGCACTTCGATGTCGAGCCCACCATCCTGCCCATGTACCTCGTCAACGGCTATGAGCGCATCGCGCAGGAGTATGCCGACGCCGGCATGAGCGCCGTCTTCACAGGTCATATGCACGCGATCGACATCGCTGCCATGACCACGAAGGCCGGCAACACCTTCTATGACATCGAGACCGGCTCTGCGCTGACGTATCCGTGCCCGATCCGCTTTGTCGACCTGCGCCGCAGCACCGTCGGCGGTGAGACGAGCACCTACATGAGCGTGAGCACCAAGACGCATGCCGGCCCCATCAATTACACAGATCCCGCCACGGGTACTGCGCGCGTGATTGATGACCTGACCGAGTATGCCCGGGAATTCGGCTTCTCGACCGATATGCTCAAGACGGTCGCGGGCGACTTCGTCAAGTCCTTCTTCGGCAAGTATCTGCCGAATGACACCTGGCCGGTCACGAAGATCGTGGCGAACATCAACCAGATCATTGACGATGTGGCCGCCGTTCCGATCGCGGACGGCAAGGACCTGCTCGACTTTGCCAACTGGATCTATCAGTGCAACCTCGCCGGTGAGGACGACGGCAATTATCCCGCTTGGGTGCAGTCCGGCGTCGACCAGCTCAAGAGCGGCGCACTGCTCGATCAGGTGCTCGACATCGTTGCCAGAGACGCGTTCGGCAGCGGCAGCGTGCTGTTCACGAAGTTCCAGGGCCTGTTCACCAAATATCTCAAGAGCCAGCTCAACGACCTGCTCGTGAAGATCGTCGTCTCCATGAGCGTGGACAACAACTGCCCCGACGACAATGACAAGACCATCCTGCTCGAGGGCAGCAGTGCGCAGGTGCGTCTCCTGCCGGTCACCGGCAGCAGCGCCGCCGTTACGCAGGCGTACGTACAGGGCAGCACCGCGACGGTGTTCCTCACCAGCCGCCAGCTCCGCACGGCCACGGACGCCCAGTCCGGCGCGGCCGTGACGGTCAACGCCACAGATCCCGCGGCCGACACGGTCATCCTGGCCGGCCGCTCGATCGCCAATGCGTGCAGCGCGGGTGTTGCGGCCCTGCAGGTGCAGCTCGCAGCTGGCACCGTTACGCTGGATGCCGACGCGCTCGCGGCGCTCGACCTGCACAAGGACGTGACCGTCTCGCTCACGGGGGCCTCTCTCAACGCTGCGCAGCAGCGTGCCCTCGGCACGCAGGCGAGCAGCGCCGTGCTTGCCAATGCTTCCGTTCTGGTTGACGGCGCGGCGGCGAGCTATCCCGCCGGCAGCGTGCGCGCGGGTATTCCCGTGCGCGCAGCGGACGACCTGACCGCGTGGAGCCTCGCCGAGGACGGCACCATCTCCGCCGTCGGCGGTGCGTGGGATGCCGATCGGCAGACCTATACCTTTGATGTGATCTCCGGCGTGACGGCCATCGCGCGCTTCCCGTTCACGGATGTGCCCGCCGGCAGCTGGTACTACGGCGCGGCGGCCTATGCCTACAACAACGGTCTCTTCGCCGGCACGACCGACACGACCTTTGCCCCGGACATGACCATGACGCGCGCCATGCTCGTGTCTGTGCTGTGGCGCCTCGCGGGCGAGCCTGCACCAAAGGGCACCAACACGTTTGACGATGTGCCGGACGGCACATGGTACACCGACGCCGTCACCTGGGCGGCAGAAAACGGCGTGGTCGCCGGTATCGGCAATGGCCGCTTCGATCCTGACGGCTCCGTCACGCGCGAGCAGACGGCCGTCATCCTCTTCAACTACGCGCAGAGCAAGGGCTATGACGTCAGCGCGCGCGCTGACCTCTCGGTGTTCCCAGATGCCGGCAGCGTGTCCGGCTGGGCGCAGGATGCGCTCGCGTGGGCCAATGCATCCGGCCTCATCAGCGGCGCGGTGCGCGGCACGCAGACGATCCTCAACCCCCAGGGCAGCGCTTCCCGCGCCCAGGTCGCCATGATCCTCATGGGCTACGTCGAGCACGTGGTCAACGCTTGATCCTCTTTTTCATATATCCCAGGCACAGCAATTTCCCAGCGGGGGCGGCATCAGCCGCCCCCGCACACTTTTTGGCTGCATCTTGGGCATCTGCCATACGCCGGAGCACAAAAAAATGCGGAATTTGTGAAAATTTGCGGTTGACATTTGTGCGCGAAGTTTTTATACTCGAACCATCAAGATTTTTCATCAGAACCGGAGCAGTATCATGAACCGTAACTATTATTTTGCATACGCTTATTACTTTACTATGACAATATAGTAAGGCTGATTTGTGATGCAAAAAATAGCTCGGATCCCGAGAATGTTTCATGCGGCACAGGTTGAGCCTGTGCCGCATTTTTCTTTTGAAAAACAAAAACAAAAATTCAGATAAATACATCGGAGGTAAACATCATGATCGTCGTACTCAAACATGGCGTGGAAGCCGCAAAGCGCGAGCAGCTCATCGACTGGCTCGAGGGTCAGGGCCTGACCATCCACATTTCCGAGGGCGAATATCAGACCGTGCTCGGCCTCGTCGGCGACACGACCCGCGTGGATATGGATCTGATCGGCAGCCTCGGCATCGTTGACAGTGTCAAGCGCGTGACCGAGCCATTCAAGTGCTGCAACCGCAAGTTCCACCCGGACGACACCGTCGTGGATGTCGGCGGCGTGAAGATCGGCGGCGGCAACTTCGTCATGATCGCCGGGCCCTGCTCCGTTGAGTCCGAGGAGCAGATCGTTGCGGTCGCAAAGGCCGTCAAGGCCTCCGGTGCGAACATCCTGCGCGGCGGCGCGTTCAAGCCCCGCACCTCGCCCTACGACTTCCAGGGCCTGAAGGCCACCGGCCTCGAGCTGCTCAAGATCGCACGGCAGGAGACCGGGCTGCCCATCGTGACGGAGATCATGGGCGTTGAGCACCTGCCCCTGTTCGAGGACGTGGATATCATTCAGGTCGGCGCGCGCAACATGCAGAACTTCGACCTTCTGCGCGAGCTCGGCAAGCTCCGCAAGCCCATCCTGCTCAAGCGCGGCCTTGCCAGCACGCTCAAGGAGCTGCTCATGAGCGCCGAGTACATCATGGCCGGCGGCAACGAGCAGGTCATCCTCTGCGAGCGCGGCATCCGCACATTCGACGATTACACCCGCAACACGCTCGACCTCGCGGCCGTGCCCATGCTCAAGGAGCTGACGCACCTGCCCATCATCGTCGACCCGAGCCATGCGACCGGCATTGCCCGCCTCGTCGAGCCGATGGCGCTCGCCGCAACGGCCTGCGGCGCGGACGGTCTCATCATCGAGGTGCACAACGATCCCATGCATGCCCTGTGCGACGGCGCGCAGTCCCTGCGCCCGGAGGTCTACGATGACCTCGCCAAAAAGGTGCGCAGCATCCGTGAGGTGATCGCGAAATGACGGTCGGCATCGTTGGTCTGGGCCTGATCGGCGGCTCCTTTGCCAAGGCCTATCACGAAGCGGGCGCGACCGTGCTCGCCTGGAACCGCAGCCGCAGCGTGCTCGATTTTGCCATGATGAGCGGCGCGGTGGACGGCGAGCTCACGGAGGACAACGTCGCCGCGTGCGACCTCGTGCTCATTGCGCTCTACCCGGAGGCGACCATCGCGTGGTTCCGCCGCATGGCTCCGCACATCGGAGCGCACCCCGTCGTGCTCGACTGCGGCGGCACGAAGCGCACCATCTGTGCCGCGTGCTTCCCGATCGCGAAGGAGCACGGTGTTACGTTCCTCGGCGGTCACCCGATGGCAGGTACGCAGTACTCCGGCTTCAAGAACGCGAAAGCGACCATGTATCATGGCGCGCCGATGGTCATCGTGCCGCCGGACTTTGACGACGTGCTGCTCTTTGACCGTGTCAAGCAGCTGCTCCAGCTCGCGGGCTTCTCGCGCTTCTCGTTCACGACGGCGGAGGCGCACGACGAGATGATCGCTTTCACCTCGCAGATGGCGCACGTAGTCTCGAATGCGTATATCAAGAGCCCTACGGCCTCGCAGCACAAGGGCTTTTCTGCCGGCAGCTACAAGGATATGACCCGCGTCGCATGGCTGAGCCCCGAGATGTGGGCCGAGCTCTTTCTGGAAAACAAGGACAATCTGCTCCATGAGCTGGACATATTCATGGCGCATCTGGGCGAGTACCGCGACGCGATGGTGCGCGACGACCTGCCCGCGCTCACGCGCCTGCTCGACGAGGGCCGCCGGCGCAAGGAGGAGGTAGACGGCCGATGACGACCATCCATGTGGCCGCCTCGCGCGATTATGATGTGCTCGTGCAGCCGGGCCTGCTCGATGATGCCGGCGCGCAGATCGCACAGGTACTCGGCACGGGCCGCACAGCGGCCATCGTCTCGGGGGAGACCGTGGCGGGGCTGTATGCCGCGCGGCTCGCGGCGTCGCTCACGCGCGCGGGCTTTCGCACCGTGACGTTTACCTATCCCGGCGGTGAGCGCTGCAAGACGCTCGCCACCTACGCGGCGCTGCTGGACTTTCTGGCCGCGCACCGTCTGAGCCGCAGCGACCTGATCGTCGCGCTCGGCGGCGGCGTGACCGGCGACCTCGCGGGCTTTGCCGCCGCGACGTATCAGCGCGGCATCCCGTTCGTGCAGGTGCCGACGACGCTGCTGGCCGCCGTGGATTCCTCCGTCGGCGGTAAGACGGCCGTGAACCTCGCAAGCGGCAAAAATCAGGTCGGCTGCTTCTATCAGCCGAGCCTTGTGCTCTGCGACCCGGACACGCTGCACACCCTCCCGCCGGAGGAATACCGCAACGGCTGTGCCGAGGTCATCAAATACGCCGTGCTGCGCAGCGAGCCGTTCTTCTCCGAGCTGCGTGCGGCCCCGGTCAGCGCGCAGGTGGAGCACGTCATCGCGACGTGTGTCGGCATGAAGCGCGACCTCGTCGCGGCCGATGAGTTCGACCGCGGCAGCCGCCAGCTGCTGAACCTCGGCCACTCGTTCGGCCACGCGGTCGAAAAATGCAGCGATTACGCCGTGCCGCACGGCTGCGGCGTGGCCATTGGCATGGCCATTATCGCGCGCGCGGCCGCCAAGCGCGGCATCTGCACGGAGGACACCTGCGCACAGATTATCGCGCTCCTGCGGCAGTACGGCCTGCCGACGGAGACGGACTTCACCTGTGACGCGCTCACGGACGCCGCGCGCTCGGATAAAAAGATCGCAGACGGCAAGCTGCACCTCATCGTGCCGGAGCGCATCGGCCATTGCCGCATCGAGACGATCCCGGCGGCGGACATCCGCGCCTGGCTCGTAGACGGAGGCGTTGCATGAATCAGACCGTTTTACCCGGGCCGCGCACGGGCAGCGTGCGCATCCCGGCTTCCAAATCGCAGGCGCACCGCCTGCTCATCTGCGCCGCCCTCGGTGCGCGGCCCGTGGCGCTGCAGTGCGACGGTGTCTCGGCCGACATCGCCGCCACGGCGCGCTGTTTGTGCGCGCTCGGCGCGGACATCACGGACGACGGCACGGGCACGTTTCGCATCGTCCCCATTGCCGGGGAAATGCCCGTGCACGCCGACATGCTGTGCGGCGAGAGCGGCTCGACGCTGCGCTTCCTGCTGCCGGTCGTGGGCGCGCTCGGTGCGGACGTGACCTTCCACATGGAGGGGCGCCTGCCGGAGCGGCCGCTGTCGCCGCTCGACGCGGTGCTCACGGCGCACGGCATGACTATCCGGCGCGACGGCGCGCTGCTGCACGTTGCCGGGCAGCTGCGGCCCGGTACTTACGAACTGCCGGGCGACGTGTCCTCGCAGTACATCTCCGGCCTGCTCATGGCGCTGCCGCGCCTGCCGGGGGAGAGCACGCTCGCCGTGACGGGTAGGCTCGAGTCCGCGGGCTACATCGCCATGACGGAGGACGCGCTGCGCCTGTCCGGCATCTGCCTGCAAAAGCAGGAGCGGACGTACACCATCCCCGGCGGCCAGACGGCGCGCCTCCCGGCGCAGTGCCATGTGGAGGGCGACTGGTCGAACGCCGCGTTTTTCCTGTGCATGGGCGCGCTCTCGCCTGCCGGCGTCACGGTCACGGGCCTGGCGGCGGCCTCGTCACAGGGCGACCGCGCGGTACTGGACGTTCTCCGCCGTTTCGGCGCGGACGTGCGCGAGACACAGGACGCCGTCACCGTACGGCGCGGCGCACTGCACGGCGTCACGATCGACGCTGCGCCCATCCCGGATCTGATCCCGGTGCTGAGCGTCGTCGCCGCGCTCGCGGACGGCGAGACGCAGATCGTCAACGCCGCCCGTCTGCGGCTCAAGGAATCTGACCGGCTCGAGAGTACGGCCGCCATGCTGCGCGCGCTCGGCGCGCAGGTGGAGGTGCACGACAGCGGCCTGACTGTCACCGGCCGGCCGACCCTCACCGGCGGCACAGTCGATCCGCAGCACGACCACCGCATCGCCATGGCGGCGGCCACCGCCGCCTGCGGCTGCGCTGCGCCCGTCACGGTGCAAGACTGCGCATGTGTTGACAAATCCTACCCCCGCTTCTGGACGGATCTTTCTGCGCTGAAAACCATTCCCGCGGCGGAGAATACAGAACTTGAATAAGGAGCTTGACCATGGAACTTAGTGACTATCGCCAGCAGATCGACGGCATCGACAGCCAGCTGCTCGCCCTGTTTTACCAGCGCATGGAGGTCGCGGCGCAGATCGCAGGCTACAAGAAGGCGCACAACCTCCCGGCGCTCGACGCCGGGCGCGAGCGCGCAAAGCTGCAGCAGATCGCAGATGCCGCACCGGAGGATCTGCGCGAATACGCCGTGTCGCTCTACTCGCTCATCTTTGAGCTCAGCCGCAGCTGCCAGAACCGGCTGCTCGGCGTTACGAGCCCGCTGACCGCAGAGATCGAGCAGGCCATCGCGCACACGCCGCAGCTGTTCCCGGAGCATCCGGCCGTTGCGTGCCAGGGCGTGGAGGGCGCATATTCCCAGCTCGCGTGCGACCGCCTGTTCACGATGCCGAACGTGTTTTACTGCGCCACGTTCGAGGCGGTGTTCGCCGCCATCGAAAAGGGCCTGTGCCGCTACGGTGTCATCCCGCTGGAAAACAGCACGGCCGGCTCCGTCAACGCCGTGTACGATCTGATGATGCAGCACAACTTCCGCATCGTGCGCAGCGTGCGCCTGAAGATCGACCACTGCCTGCTGGCCAAGCCCGGCACGAAGCTCTCGGACATCAAGGAAATTTACTCGCACGAGCAGGCCATCAGCCAGTGCGGACGCTTCCTGCAGAGTCTGCCGGGGGTGACGGTCGTGCGCTGCGAGAACACCGCCGTGGCCGCCAAGCGCGTGGCCGAATCGGACCGCACGGACGTCGCGGCGCTCTCGTCGCGCGCGTGCGTCGGGCTCTACGGGCTTGAGAGCCTGGCCTCCTCCGTGCAGGATCAGGGCAATAACTACACGCGCTTTATCTGCATCGCCAAGGACCTTGAGATCTATCCCGGCGCCGACCGCACGAGCCTTATGATGGTGCTGCCGCACAAGCCCGGCTCCCTGTACAAGGTGCTTTCGCGCTTTTATGCGCTCGGCATCAACCTCAACAAGCTCGAGAGCCGTCCGCTGCCGGAGCGCGACTTTGAGTTCATGTTCTACTTTGACCTCGAGACGTCGGTCTATTCGCCGCAGTTCCAGCAGCTCATGGGCGAGCTGCCGGTCCTGTGTGAGGAATTCTCCTATCTCGGCAGCTATCGTGAGGTGGTGTGATGATGCGGTGCGGACTTCTGGGCGAAAAGCTCGGCCACAGCTACTCGCCGGCCATCCACGCGCAGCTTGCCGACTATGCCTACGGCCTCTATGAGGTCGCGCCGGAGGACCTGCCGGCGTTTTTGACCGGCGGCGATTTTGACGCGCTCAACGTAACCATCCCGTATAAGAAGGCGGTCATCCCGTACTGCACCGAGCTCTCGCCGATCGCGCGCAGGCTCGGCAGCGTGAACGTGCTCGTCCGCCGGGCGGACGGCACGCTCTACGGCGACAACGCCGATGCCTTCGGCTTCGAGTACCTCGTGCGTCACAGCGGCATCAACGTCGCGGGGCAAAAGGCACTCGTGCTCGGCAACGGCGGCGCGTCCGCGACCATTCAGGCCGTGCTCGAGCAGCTCGGCGCGCACGTGACGGTCATCTCCCGCCACGGGCCGGATAATTACGAGAATCTCGACCGCCACGCCGACGCGCACGTGATCGTCAACACCACGCCGGTCGGCATGTATCCGAACACGGGCAGGGCCGCCGTCGACCTGCGGCAGTTCCCGCAGTGCGCGGGCGTGCTCGATATCGTCTATAACCCCGCGCGCACGGCGCTGCTGCTGCAGGCGGAAAGCCTCGGCATCCCGTGCGCGGGCGGGCTGTACATGCTCGTGGCGCAGGCCAAGCGCAGCTGTGAGGTGTTCACCGATACGGTCATCGACGATGCGCAGATCCTGCGCATCCACCGCCTGCTGCGGCAGGAGATGGAGAACATTGTCCTCATCGGCATGCCCGGCAGCGGCAAGAGCACCATCGCGGCGCTGCTCGCCGAGCGGCTGCACCGCCCGGTGCTTGACAGCGACGCGCAGGTCGTCGAGACGGCGGGCATGTCTATCCCGGACATTTTTGCCGCCGGGGGAGAGGACGCCTTCCGCGCGCGGGAGACGGCCGCGCTCGCCGAGCTCGGCAAGCGCTCCGGCGCGGTGCTCGCGACCGGCGGCGGCTGCGTCTGCCGCGCGGAAAACTACCCGCTCCTGCACCAGAACGGCACGATCTTCTGGCTCCAGCGCGACCTCGCGCTGCTGCCGAAGGACGGCCGCCCCATCTCCCAGCGCAGCGACCTTGCCGCGCTCTACGCACAGCGCGCGCCGCTGTACGCCCGCTTCGCCGACGCGGTCATTGACAACAATGGCACGCCGGAGGAGACGGTACACAAAATTCTGGAGGTGCTGGCATGAAGTTTCTCGTCATCAACGGGCCGAACCTGAACCTGCTTGGCCTGCGCGAGCCGGCCATCTACGGCAGCCGGAGCTTTGCCGCGCTGCAGGACTTCATCCGCGCATCCGCCGCCGAGGCGGGCGTGGAGGTCGCGCTGTTCCAGTCCAACCACGAGGGCGCGATCGTCGACGCCATTCAGGCGGCCTACGGCACCGTGGACGGCATCGTCATCAACCCCGCCGCCTATACGCACACGAGCGTCGCTATTCTCGACGCGCTCAAGGCCGTGGCGCTCCCGGCGGTGGAGGTGCACCTGTCGGACGTCAGCGCCCGGGAGCCTTTCCGCCAGATCTCCTACGCCGGCATGGCGTGCGTGAAAACGTACATGGGCCTCGGCTTCGAGGGCTACCGGCAGGCGATCTTGTATTTGAAACAGTATCTGGAGGAGGCAAACGCATGATCTCGAAACAAATGATCGACTGGGGCGAGAGCGGCTGCTCCATCCGCGAAATCGCGGCCTACGGTGAGCGCCGCGCGGCCGAGATCGGCCCCGAAAACGTCTATAACTTTGCCATCGGCAACCCGAGCATCGACCCGCCGGACTGCGTGCATGCGGCCGTCGAGCGGCTGCTGCGCACCGTGCCGCCCACGCAGTTGCACGCCTACGCGCCCGCGCCGGGCATGGCATCCGTGCGCGAAAAGGTCGCGGCCTACCTGGCGGATACCTTCGGCGAGGCGTACCGCGCGCAGGACATTTACATGACCGACGGCGCGTCGAGCGCGCTGGCGATCCTCACGCGCGCGCTCATGGGCCCGGGGGATGAGGCCATCGTGTTCGCACCGTATTTCCCGGAGTATGCTGTCTATGCCGAGGCGGCAGGCGGCGGCGTGCGCGTCGTGCCGTGCCGGGCGGACACGTTCGCGCTCGATCTGGATGCGCTTGCGGCCGCCGTGACGGAAAAGACCGCGCTGCTCATTCTGAACTCCCCGAATAACCCCTCCGGCGTCGTCGTCTCGCGCCCGGAGCTTGAGGCGCTGGCGGCCCTGCTGCGCGAAAAGCAGGCCCGGTACGGCCACCCGATCTACATCATCGCCGACGAGCCGTACCGCGAGCTGGTCTACGGTGGGGTGGAGGTGCCGTTCCTGCCCGCGATCTATCCGAACGCGATCTACTGCTATTCCTACAGCAAGACGCTGTCCCTGCCCGGTGAGCGCGTGGGCTTTCTCGCCCTGCACCCGGCCATGGACGATTACGCCGCCGTGCACGCGGCCGTGCTCGGCGCGGGGCGCGCGCTGGGGTATATCTGTGTGTCGTCGCTGTTCCAGCTCGCCGTGGCGGAGTGCCTCGGCCAGACGGCGGACATCTCGGCCTATGCGGCCAACCGCGAACTTATCTACGGCGCGCTCACGGACATGGGCTATGCGTGCGCGCGGCCGGACGGCGCGTTTTATCTTTTCCTCAAGTCGCCGGAGCCGGACGCCCGGGCGTTTTGCCGCCGCGCGATGGACTATGACATTCTGCTCGTGCCGGGCGATGATTTCGGCTGCCCCGGTTATGCGCGTCTGGCCTACTGCGTGGCGCGCAGCCAGCTCGAGCGCTCGCTCCCGGCATTCCGGAAGCTGGCTGAGAGCTACGGGCTCTCTAAGTGACCCCGCAAACAGAAAGCGGCGCCCCCGAGCCTTCGGGGGCGCCGTTTTTGCGTGGATGGTGTCAGGCGTACATGGCGTTGGTGTTCATATAGTCATAGATGACCTTGCCATGGTGCTGCTCCTGCTTTTGAATGTCGTTGAGCACGCTGCGGGCGTTGGCATCGCAAAACTCGAACACGCACGTGTCGTACAGGTGCGAGGCGTGCTTTTCCATCGCGAGCACGTCCGTGCACAGGTAGCAGTCGTTTTGCTTCTGCGGGGTCTCGGTGCTGTTGTAGGTCGCCGTGAACGTCGTCGGCACGGTCGCGGAGTCCGCCGGGGCGGCGACGGTGCCGCCCTCCATCTGCGTGATCGCGTCGAGATGCTGCTGCTCGACCTGCGCGATCTGCTCGAACAGGTTTTTCAGCTGCGGGTCATTGGCGCTGGCGGCGTGGCGGTTGTACTTGTCCACGCACAGCTGCTCCTGCCCTTTGAGATCTTTGAGTAAACTGGCCTCTTTTGGGGTCAACTGCATAAATATCACCTCAGTGCCAGTATGCCCACCGGCGCGGCGGGGCATACACCGGTGGGAAAAAAGCGGTGGCGCCCGCACGCAAAATCGGTTATAATCGGGCTGACCCTATGGAAAAGAGAGATGCAGTTATGGCAAAGATTTTTGATATTTCGGACTTTTCCGCGCCAGAGCTGGACGTGTACGCCCGCCTGACGGAAAACCAGCTCGTCAACCGCGCCGACCCGGCAAACGTCCTCTTCATTGCCGAGAGCCCGCTCGTGATCGGCCGCGCGCTTGACGCGGGGTGCGTGCCGGTGTCGTTTTTGATGGAGCGCCGCCATATCGACGGCAAGGCGCGCGACATTCTGGCGAGCTGCCCCGAGGACATCCCGGTCTATACCGCCGGGCTCGATGTGCTCACGCAGCTGACGGGCTTTCATCTTACGCGCGGCATGCTCTGCGCCATGCGCCGCCCGGCGCTGCCGGATGCCGCCGCCCTGTGCGCGAACGCTGCGCGCGTGGCCGTGCTGGAAAACGTGATGAACCCGACGAACATCGGCGCCATCTTCCGATCGGCGGCGGCGCTCGGCGTGGACGCCGTGCTGCTCACGTCGGCGGGTAGCGACCCGCTCTACCGCCGCGCCGTGCGCGTGAGCATGGGCACGGTGTTTCAGGTGCCGTGGACGTACCTGCCTGCAGACACCGACTGGCAGGAGATGCTGCACGTTCTCGGCTTTCGGACGGCGGCCATGGCGCTGCGGGACGATTCGCTGCGCATCGACGATAAGCGCCTGCGCGCCGTGCCGCGTCTTGCCATCGTGCTCGGCACGGAGGGCGACGGGCTGGCCGGCAGCACGATCGCCGCGTGCGATTACACCGTGCGCATCCCCATGACACACGGGGTCGATTCGCTTAATGTGGCCGCGGCGAGCGCCGTTGCGTTTTACCAGCTCGCACTGCTGCGCGGCCGCGATGTCTGAAATGCAGATCCCCGGCTTCCGAAACGGAAGCCGGGGATCTTTCTGCGTTTATACGTCGAACCGGTCGTAGCTCCCGGCGCAGTCGAGGCACAGCTTCTGCCCGCCGACGAGACGGATCCAGTTGGCACCCGTCACCTCACCGCAGCACGCGCAGCGGTACGAGTCGAAGAGCTTCGCCTTCTCCGGCAGCGCGATGGTTGCGGGCTTGACATCGAACAGGTCGGCCGGCTCCTGCGCCTGATAGTAGGCGAACGATTCCTCGCGCGTCATCCCCTCCGGACGGTCGCGAAGCACCAGACGCACGGACTTGCCCGTGGCGCGGTTATAAAACGAAAATGCCTGCTTGCCGCGCATGTGAAACAGCAGGTTGCCCTTGCCGATGCTGCAGCCGAGCAGCGCCTGAATGGCGTCCACGCCGCAGGCATCGTTTTCCGCGATGCACACGACCTGCTCGTCACCGGAAAAGCTCAGCTCCAGCAGCTCGGCGGCGTAGCACGCTGCCTTGTAACCGATCGTCAGCCCGCCGCAGGCGTGGCCGTGAAATTGTACGCAGGTCTCCCAGTTGGTCATGATCTTGTCTCCTTTTCTTCGTCGTCGATGAGCACGAGCTTTTGCCCCTGCACGTCCACGATGCTGCCCGTCACGCCGTAGACGTCCCGCAGGGCGTCGGCATCAAAGATCTCCGCGCCGCCATAGCGGTACACTGCTCCTTCGCGCAGCAGCAGAAAGCGGTCACAGAACCGCAGCGCGAGGTTCAGGTCGTGGATGACGATCATTGCCGTGAGGTTCTGCTCGCGGCACAGGTCGCGCGTGATCTGCAGCACCTGATATTGATTGCGGATGTCGAGATTGCTGGTCGGTTCGTCCAGCAGCAGGAGCGTCGGCTCCTGCGCCAGCGCACGGGCGAGCATGACCTTCTGCCGCTCGCCGCCGGAGAGCCGGTTGAGGAACCGGCCGCGCATGTCCTCCAGATTCAGATAGCGCATGGCCTCGTGTACGACGTGGTGGTCGTGCTCCGTCACGCCCCAGGTCATGTAGGGACGCCGCCCGAGCATGACCATGTCGTGCACGGTCATCTGCGTGTCGGGCACGTGCTGTGCCACGAAGGCCACGCGCTTTGCGATCTCCCGGTGGGAGAGTGTGAGCAGATCCTCGCCGTCGATGCGGCAGTGCCCGCTGTCAGCCGTGAGGATGCGGTTCATACACTTAAGCAGTGTGCTCTTACCGACGCCGTTGTTGCCGAGCACGGCCAGAAAGCGCCCGTCCTCCAGTTCGAAGCTCACGTCGCGGAGGATTGGCCGCCCGCCTTTGTAGTGATAGCAGAGATGGTCCACACAAATCATGTCCGGCCCCTCCCCTTGAACAGCAGGTACAAAAACAGCGGGCCGCCAAGAAATGCTGTCAGCGCGCCGATCGGCAGAATGACGGGCATGATGACCACGCGCGCGGCCAGATCGCTCAGCAGCAGCAGCGCTGCGCCGGCGAGTACGGAGCCGGGGATGAGATAGATATAGTTGTTGCCGACGACCATGCGCACGATGTGCGGCGCGACGAGGCCGATGAAGTTGATAAGGCCGACGTGCGACACGATCACCGAGCAGACAAAGCACGTGAGCACGACGTTCGTCAGCGTCAGCCGCCGGACGTGAATGCCGAGGCTCAGCGCCGTCTCCTCGCCGGAGAGCAGGGCATTATAGTCCCAGCGGTGCAGGTAACAGTAGCCGATCAGCACCAGCACGGCCAGCGCCATGCCGCGCAGAGACTGCCAGTCCGTACTGCCGAGGTCGCCAAACGTCCAGAACACGAGTGACGAGAGCGCGACCTCGTCGGCAAAGTACTGCAGCAGCGTGGTCGCACCGGTCAGCATGGAGCTGATGGCGACGCCCGCGAGCACGATGCCCTCTGAGGAGATCTGCTTGAACTGGCTCAGCCCCAGAATGACGGCCGCGACGAGCAGCGAGCCGAGAAATGAGCACAGCGGGATGGCCCAGCTGCCGGCCTGGCTCAGGCCGAGGCCGATGATGGCGACGGCTGCGCCAAATGTTGCGCCCTGCGATACGCCGAGCGTGGAGGCCGAGGCCAGCGGATTGCGCAGCACGGCCTGCAGAATGCACCCGGCCAGCCCCAGCCCCGCGCCGGCGACCATAGCAGTGCAGATGCGCGGCAGGCGGTTGTTGCGGATGACGAGGTTGATCTTCGCGTCCGATGCCCGGCCGAAGATGCCCCGGATGAGCTCGGCGGCTGGCGTGTTGTAGGACCCGGCACGCAGCGACAGAAAGAACGCGAGCGCCAGAATGGCTGCCAGCAGGATCAGAAAGCGGATGCTTCTGGCGCGGTTGCGGCTGTAGTCGGAATCGTGCGGCTTACTCGCCGAGTGTGATGGCACGGAATGCATACCCGGCCTCCTTCAGATCAGGATAGGGGTCGGAGCCGAGCAGCTCCGTGAAGATCTCGCCGGCCTTGGTCTCGGGATCGATGTCGGCAAACTGCTCCGGATACAGCACACAGGCGGCGTAATAGGCGTCGGCCAGCGCCGTCTCCAGATTGGAGGCCGAGGAGCGGAATGAGATCTGCGAGTAGACCTTGCCGCTGCGCACGGCGCTCAGGCTCTGATAGAAATCGGGGTGTACCTGATAGTCCTCGTTGATGAGGCTCATGCCGTTGAAATCGAGGAAAATGACGTCCGGATCCCAGGCAAGCACCTGCTCGGTGTCAATGTTGAACGCGCCGGTCTGCCCGGTCGTGTCGGCGAGGTTTTTGGCGTGGATGAGCGCAAACGGGCCGTAGCCTGCCTCCGTGCCCTCAAAGCCGTGCTGCCCCTTGAAGGACACGCCGCCGACATAGACGGACGGCTTCTGATCGTCTGCAATCTTGGCCGTGCGCGTGTCGAGGTCGGTCTGGATGCCCTTGAGGTACTTGGTCAGCTCCTGCGCGCGCGTTTCCAGCCCGTAGAGCTCGCCGAGCAGACGGATGGTCTCATAGGCCGCATCGTCGAGCGTGGTGTCGCTGCCGGGCACGACAAAGACCGGGATGCCGGTCTTGCCGGACAGCTCATCTGCGTCGCATGAGGCATAGGCGCTCATGACGATGACCTGCGGCGCGACGTCGATGATCTGCTCCACATACGGCTCGCCGTTCGTGCCGGTGACGGGCAGGTCCTTGAATTTGTCGAAGTTCACATAGTTATACAGGCGGCTCATGCCGGCCTTGGTCTCATAGTCCTCCACGCCGACCACGCGGTCAGCCGCGCCGACATAGCAGCTGTAGCGCAGCGCGCCGACACCGACGCACACGATGCGCTCTACCTTTTCGGGGACGGACACGGTGCGGTTTTTGCCGTCTGTAATCGTGCGGGTGCCGGCAGTGTCGCCGGTATTTGTTTTCCCGCCGCAGGCTGCGCAGGACAGCAGCGTCAGGACTGCCAGCAGCAGGCAGATGATGTTGCGTTTTTTCATACATTCCATCCTCATTTTCTGTTGTTTGCCCCGTTTCCGGAGCGCTGCCACCAGTATACCGGACGGGCAGCAGCCGCGTAAGCACCCTGGGGGGATAAAAAGTTGCACAGTTTTCTTCACAATTTTTCGCTGACGGATGTTCCGGATTCGCCCGTTTATATACAATATGCCTAGAATCGTTCATAAACAAAGAGAAAATTACGCATCGCTGCGGTATTTTACAATTTTACACGCATTTTACATAAGCGCTCTTTTCGTTTTTACATCCCCTGCGTATTCTGTGAAGCGTAGGGAACAAAAAACCAGAATCAAAATTGAAGTTCGAAAGGAGCACTTCATCTTGAAAAAGATCATCACTGTTTTGTGTGCTGCCGTCATGGCGCTCTCGCTGTTCGCGGGCTGCGGCCAGAAGGCGAATGACAACGGCACGACCACCGGCGGCACAGTCTCGACCGACGGTTCCACCTCGATGGAAAAAGTCATCGGCGCGCTGGGCGAATCCTTCATGGAGGCAAACTCGGGCACGACCTTCACCTATAACCCGACTGGCTCCGGCTCCGGCATCCAGGCCGTCTCCGAAGGCCGCTGCGACATCGGCCTGTCGAGCCGCGCGCTCAAGGACGACGAGAAGGCCTCCGGCCTGAAGGAGACCATCGTTGCGCTCGACGGCATCGCCATCATCGTCAACCCCCAGAACCCCGTCAAGGATCTGAGCCTGGAGCAGATCGCCAAGATCTACACCGGTGAGATCACCAACTGGAAGGATGTCGGCGGCGAGGATGCCGAGATCGTCCTCATCGGCCGCGAGGCCGGCAGCGGTACGCGTGACGGCTTCGAGTCCATCACCGAGACCAAGGACGCCTGCCAGTACCGTCAGGAGCTGACTTCCACGGGCGATGTCATCACCACCGTGTCCCAGAACCCGAACGCGATCGGCTATGCCTCCCTGGCTGCCATCAAGGACAGCGTCAAGGCCCTGACCGTCAACGGTGTGGCCCCGACGGAAGCAACCGTCAAAGACGGCACCTATCTCGTGCAGCGTCCGTTCGTCCTTGTGACGAAGGAAGGCGCTGCCCTGAGCGAGACCGCGCAGAAGTTCTTCGACTTCGCGACCTCTGCGCCCGCCGCGTCCATCATCTCCGCGGCGGGCGCAGTCCCGGTGGCCTGAGCCACAGACAAGCGTACAGGCGGCTGGAGACCAGCCGCCTTTCGCATATACAGAGGTGCTGATATGAAAAAGAGATCTCAAGTTCTGGAGACGGTCGTGCATGGCGTGTTTTTGCTCCTTGGCCTCATCACCGTCGGGTGTGTGCTGCTCATCAGTGTGTACCTGATCGTCTCCGGCATCCCCGCCATCCGGCAGATCGGGGTCGTCCCGTTCCTGTTCGGCAAGACGTGGGCATCCACGGCGGCAGAGCCGTCGTACGGCATTCTGCCGTTCATTCTGACAAGTGTATACGGTACGGCCGGGGCCATCGTGCTCGGCGTGCCGCTGGGCTTCCTGACAGCCGTGTATCTGGCGAAGGTCGCTCCGCCACGGCTCAAGACCGTGCTCGAATCAGCCGTGAGCCTGCTCGCCGGCATCCCGTCGGTCGTCTACGGTCTTGTGGGCATGCTCGTGCTCGTACCGGGTATCCGCAAGGTGTTCCACCTGGCGGACGGCGCGAGCCTGCTCGCCGCCATTATCGTGCTGGCGATTATGATCCTGCCGTCGATCATCAAGGTATCCGTCACCGCGCTCGAGGCCGTGCCGCCCGAGTATGAGGACGCGTCGCTCGCACTCGGCGCGACGCCGATCGAGACGTACTTCAAGGTCTCCGTTCCGGCGGCCAGGAGCGGCATCGCCGCCGCCGTCGTGCTCGGCGTCGGCCGCGCCATCGGCGAGGCCATGGCCGTCATGATGGTGTCCGGCAACGTGCCGAACATGCCGACGCTGTTTCAGAGCGTGCGCTTTCTGACCACTGCCGTCGCGAGCGAAATGTCCTACTCCGGCGGCCTGCAGCGGCAGGCGCTGTTTTCCATCGCGCTGGTGCTGTTTTTGTTCATCATGCTCATCAACGCCACGCTCAATTTCTTCCTCAAGCGCAATAAGGAGGGGGACAAATGAAAAAGAAAGCCATTTCCGGCGGCCGCAGGGCCTATATCCTCACCATGCGCATCCTCATGGGCGCGGCGGTCGTCATCACGGCGGCGCTCGTGCTGTTTCTGATCGCCTATGTGCTCATCAAGGGCCTGCCAAACGTGTCGTGGACGCTGCTGTCCACCGCACCGAGCTACCTCTCCGACCGCATCGGCATCCTGCCGGACATTCTCAATACGCTCTATATCGTCATCGCCACGCTGCTCATCGTCCTGCCGCTCGGCGTGGGCGCGGCCATCTACCTGACCGAGTACGCCACGAACCGCCGGCTCATCGGCGCCATCGAGTATGCGGCCGAGACGCTCTCGGGCATCCCGTCCATTATCTACGGCCTTGTGGGCATGTTGTTTTTCTGCCAGTTTCTGAACATGAAAACATCGCTGCTGGCCGGCGCGCTCACGCTCGTCATCATGAACCTGCCGACCATCATGCGCACCACGCAGGAGAGCTTAAAGACCGTGCCGCAGAGCTACCGCGAGGGTGCCTTTGGTCTCGGCGCGGGCAAGTGGCGCGTCATCCGCACCGTGGTGCTGCCCGGCTGCGTGGACGGCGTCATCACCGGCTGCATCCTGTCCGTCGGCCGTATCCTCGGCGAGTCGGCCGCGCTGCTGTTCACGGCGGGCTTTGCCCACGCGCTCAACGGCTTCTTTGAGGGGCTGAGCAGCGCGGGCGCCACGCTCACCGTCGCGCTTTACGTTTATGCCAAGGAGCAGGGCCAGTTCGATGTGGCCTTTGCCATTGCCGCCATTTTGATGATCCTTACACTGCTCATCAACGGCGCGGCCACGCTCGTTGAGCGATACTTCAGGAGGAAAAGAAGTCTATGAGTGACATTATGACAGTCCAGGGCCTGAACCTCTGGTACGGGGACCATCAGGCACTGCACGATATCAGTATGAACATCCCCGAAAAGAGCATCACGGCGCTCATCGGGCCGTCCGGCTGCGGCAAATCCACGTTTCTCAAAACGCTCAACCGCATGAACGACCTCATCCCGGGCGTGAAGATCACGGGCGATGTGCGCTACCGCGATCAGGACATTTTCGCCCCCGGCACGGACGTCAACGAGCTGCGGCGCGAGATCGGCATGGTCTTTCAGAAGCCGAACCCGTTTCCGATGAGCATCTACGACAACATCGCCTACGGCCCGCGCACGCACGGTATCAAAAACCGTGCAAAGCTCGACGAGATCGTCGAAAAGTCCCTGCGCGGCGCGGCTATCTGGGACGAGGTGAAAGACCGCCTGAAGAAAAATGCCCTCGGCCTCTCCGGCGGCCAGCAGCAGCGTCTGTGCATCGCCCGCGCGCTCGCGGTCGAGCCGGAGGTGCTGCTCATGGATGAGCCCACGAGCGCGCTCGACCCCATCTCCACGTCGAAGATCGAGGAGCTGGCCATGCAGCTCAAGGAGCAGTACACGATCGTCATCGTCACGCACAACATGCAGCAGGCGGTGCGTATCTCCGACCGCACGGCGTTTTTCCTGCTCGGCGAGCTCGTCGAGTGCGACGACACGCAGCAGCTGTTCTCGCAGCCGCAGGATCAGCGCACGGAGGATTACATCACAGGGAGGTTTGGCTAATGAGAAGCCGGTTTGATGAACAGCTCGCGCTCCTGAACAAGGAGATGATCGAGATGGGCGCACTGTGCGAGGAGGTCATCGCACTTGCGTCCAAGGCCCTCACGGAGGCAGATCCGGAGCTGGCAAAGAAGGTCGCGCCGCTCGATGCCGAGATCGACCAGAAAGAGCGCAACATCGAGTCGCTGTGCCTCAAGCTCCTGCTCCAGCAGCAGCCCGTCGCACGCGACCTGCGCCAGATCTCGGCCGCGCTGAAGATGATTACGGACATGGAGCGCATCGGCGACCAGGCCGAGGACATTGCGGAGATCATCCAGTTTCTCGCCGGACGTTCGGCGGAAAATGACGATCTGCTGCGCGAAATGGCCCGCTCGACCATCCATATGGTCACAGAAAGTGTTGACGCTTACGTTCAGCGTGATACAATGCTGGCAGAGACGGTCATTGCCGAGGACGATGTCGTGGACAACGCCTTCGATGAGGTCAAGCGCCGGCTGATCGACAAGATCGCCGCCCACCCCGACGACGGGGAGTACGCGCTCGACCTGCTCATGATCGCCAAATACTTCGAGCGCATCGGCGACCACGCGACGAACATCGCCGAGTGGGTGATCTTCTCGGTCACCGGGGTGCACAAGGAGGGGTAAGCCATGATCTGGTGTGTGGAGGACGACGCCAGCATCCGCGACATTGAGGTCTATACGCTCTCGTCCACGGGGTTTGACGCCCGCGGCTTTGCCGATGGTGTCTCGTTCTGGGCCGCGCTCCAGACGGAGAAGCCCGATCTGGTCGTGCTCGACGTGATGCTGCCCGGCGTGGACGGCATCGAGCTGCTGCAGCGCATGAAGGCGTCTGCGGAGCTGCGCACCATCCCGGTCGTCATGGCTACGGCCAAGGGCGCGGAGTATGACAGGATCCGCGGCCTCGACCTCGGCGCGGACTACTACCTCGTCAAACCGTTCGGCGTGATGGAGCTTGTGTCCTGCGTCAAGGCGGTGCTGCGCCGCTGCCAGCCGGAAAAGGCTGCACATCTGCTGCGCAGCGGCGGGCTCGTCGTGGATCTGAACGCACACACGGTCACGGTCGACGGCGCGCGCGTCGCGCTTACGTATAAAGAATTTGAACTTCTGCGCCTGTTTCTGTCCCATCCGGGCATGGCGTTCACGCGCGACCAGCTCTTTCAGGAGATCTGGGGCATGGACTACTGCGGTGAGACCCGCACGGTCGACATGCACATCCGGACGCTCCGGCAGAAGCTCGGCCCCTACGGACGGCGGATCGAAACGGTGCGCAATGTTGGCTACCGCATGGAGGCAACGACATGACCAAAAAGATTTTTCAATCGATCCTGCTCGTGGCCGGGTGCGTACTGCTGGCGAGTCTGCTGATCATCATGGGCTTCCTGTACGATTACTTCGGTGGCGTGGAGGAAAACCAGCTGCGCGACGAGCTGAACCTCGCCGCGGCGGCCGTTGAGGACGGCGGCACGGACTACCTGTCCCGGCTGACGGCCGACCGCTGCCGCCTGACGTGGATCGCGGCTGACGGCAGCGTCCTGTACGATACCAGGACCGACGCCGAGAGCCTTGAGAACCACGCCTCGCGCGCCGAGGTCAGCCAGGCGCTGACTACCGGCACCGGCGAGAGCACGCGCTATTCCTCGACGCTCATGGAAAAGACCATGTACTATGCCCAGCGCCTGGACGACGGTACGGTGCTGCGCATCTCCATCAGCCGCGCGACGGTCGGCATGATCGCCGTCGGCATGATCCAGCCGCTGCTGATCGTGCTCATCGTGGCGCTCATCCTCTCGGGCCTGCTGGCCAGGCGGCTGTCGCGGCGCATCGTTGACCCGCTCAACAGTCTTGACCTCGAGCATCCGCTCGATAATGACGCCTATGAGGAACTCTCCCCGCTGCTCAAGCGCATCCACCGCCAGCACGTTGAGATCCAGACGCAGCTGCGCGAGCTGCACGAGCGGACCGATGAGTTCACGCAGATCACCGGCAGCATGCGCGAGGGCCTCGTTCTGCTCGACGAGCACGGCAGTATCCTGAGCATCAACGCTGCGGCGCAGGCGCTCTTCGGCGCGGACGCGCAGTGCGTGGGCAGGGACTTTCTCACCGTCGAGCGCAGCCACGAGATCAGCGCCGCCATTCAGGCCGCCGTCACGGACGGCCACAGCGAGGTGCGCGCCGAGCGCGCGGGCCGCGTGTATCAGTTCGACATCAGCCGCATCACATCCAACGGGAAACTGCTCGGTACGGTCATTCTGGCCTTCGACATCACGGAGCAGGAGTTTGCCGAGCGCAACCGCCGGGAGTTCACGGCGAATGTCTCGCACGAGCTCAAAACGCCGCTGCAGGGCATCATCGGCAGCGCCGAACTGATCGAAAACGGCATGGTCCGCCCCGACGATCTGCCGCGCTTCGTCGGCCACATTCACGCCGAGGCCGCGCGCCTCGTCACGCTCATCGACGACATCATCCGCCTGTCCCAGCTCGACGAGGGCGACGCTATGCCGACGGAACCGGTCGATCTGCTCGCCGTGTCGCAGGAGGCGGCGGAGAACCTGCACGACGCCGCGGCCGCGCGCGATGTGACGGTCAGCGTCACGGGCCAGCCGTCCGTCATTCCCGGCGTCCGCCGCCTGCTCTACGAGGTCGTCTATAACCTCTGCGACAACGCCATCAAGTATAACCGCGGCGGCGGCCGCGTGGACGTGACGGTCGCCGCCGATGCCGGCGGCAGCAGCATCACCGTCGCCGACACCGGCATCGGCATCGCGCCGGAGCATCAGAGCCGCGTGTTCGAGCGCTTCTACCGCGTGGATAAGAGCCACTCCAAGGCGTCCGGCGGCACGGGCCTCGGATTGTCGATCGTCAAGCACGCCGTGCAGTATCACCACGGCCGCATCGAGCTCGAGAGCACGCCCGGCACGGGCACGACCATCCGCGTCGTGTTCCCGGACGCGTAAATCGATACATGAAAAGGAAGCGGACTTCCATGGTCGGAAGTCCGCTTTTTTCTGTCCCGCAGGGCTTGACACCCGAGCAGGGCGGTGCTATCATGCAGGTTGGGTTAAGCATATCTAACCCATCGGCTTTTCAAGGAGGTAATCCCATGTATCAGATCACACTGGGAATCGACGGCATGATGTGCGGCATGTGTGAGAGCCACATCAACGATGCGGTGCGCAATGCGTTCCCGGTCAGAAAGGTCACATCCTCGCACAGCCGGGGTCAGACGGTCATCCTCTCCGAGACGGAGATCCCGGAGGCGGAGCTGCGCCCGGTCATCGCCAAGACGGGCTACGAGCTCACGAGCTACGCCTGCGCCCCGTATGAGAAAAAGGGCCTGTTCCACCGGCATTGAGCATATCCCAATGAGAACAGCTGCACGCGGCGGTCATTTGACCGCCGCGTGCAGCTTTCATTATTTCGGCTCAAAGCCGTGCTCCATGCAGTACACGCGCAGGATGGCCGCCTGCGTTTTCGCGTCCGGGATGCGCCCGGCCAGCACGTCGCGCGCAAGCTCCTCGAGCGGCACGGCCTGGAGGTTGAGAAATTCATCGTCATCGAGCTGCTGCTCACCGAAGGTCAGGCCGCGGGCGAGGTACATCCAGATGACCTCGTCCGAGTACGCCGCGGCGGGGTAGAACGGGCCGAGCGGGATGAGCTCGCGCGCCGTGATGCCGGTCTCCTCGCGCAGTTCGCGGCGCGCGGCGGCCTCAGGCGCCTCGTCGCGGCTGTCGCGCTTGCCGGCGGGGATCTCCGTGATGACCTCGTTCACCGGGTAGCGGAACTGCCGCTCGACGATCACGCGGCCGTCGTCGAGCAGCGGCACGATGCACACCGCGCCCACGTGGCGCGACAGCTCGCGCGGCGCGGTGCCGCCGTTGGGCAGGCGCACGGTGTCGCGGTAGAAGTCGAGAATGCAGCCGCTGTAAATTTTTTCGGATGTGAGTTTCGTTTCGGTCAGGTTGTCCATGGTGCGTCTCCTTACAGGCCGAGGATCTGCAGCGTGCGCGTGTCGGGCCGCCCGTCGAAGAACTTGTCGAGCACGGCGGCGAACACCGGTTCGTCCGGCGCGGCGGCAGCGAAGAGCGTCATGCTCGAGCGCAGCTTCAGGTCGTCCGGAAAGCCGAACACGACCGACGGGTCGCTCTCGTCGAGCGCCAGCAGGGCGTTGCTGATTTCCAGCAGGTGCGCGCGCAGCGTCGGCTCGCGCAGATAGGCCCGCGCCTCGTCGAGCCCGGAGATGGCGTAGTACTGCGATGTGCTGCTCATGCCCAGACCCGCGACCTGCGGGAAGATGTACCAGATCCAGTGGCTGCGCTTGCGGCCGCTGCGGATCTCGCGCAGGGCGGTGGCGTAGTCCCGGCTCTGCGCGGTGAGAAAGCGGTCAAGATCATACATAGCAAAACCTCCTCAGAAGCGGAAATAGATGAACGGATTGAACGTCGCGCTCACGGAAAAGACGATGCACACGGCCAGCAGCGCCAGGCACACGACGTTGCGCACGATCTCGGCGCCATAGCTCTCGCCGAGGTGCACGCGCCGGCAGACGGGCGTGGAGAACACAAGTGCGGGCAGCATCCACAGCAGCGGCGGCACGATGCTCACATCCGCCGCGAGCGACTGCGACAGCGCCACGTGCGTGAAGCTGAACATCCGCGCGAGCGCGGCGCGCATCTGCGCAAAGTCCGTGAGGTTGAACATTACCCAGCCGATGCACACGATGACCATGCACAGCAGCCAGCGCAGCGCCTTCGGCAGGCGCTCGAGATACTTGCCTAGCCAGAGCTTTTCAATCAGCAGCAGCACGCCGTAGTACAGGCCCCAGAGCAGGAAGTTCCAGTCCGCGCCGTGCCACAGGCCGGTCAGGCCCCAGACGACAAGAATGTTGCGCACCCACTTTCCCCGGGAAACGCGGTTGCCGCCGAGCGGGATATACACATAGTCGCGAAACCAGGTCGACAGCGAGATGTGCCACCGCCGCCAGAACTCCGTGACCGACAGGGAGATATACGGGTAGTTGAAGTTTTCGAGGAAGTGAAAGCCGAACATCCGGCCGAGGCCGATGGCCATGTCGCTGTAGCCGGAGAAGTCGAAATAGATCTGCAGCGTGTAGGCGACGGCGGCCAGCCAGTACATGAGCGAGCCGTAATTGGCGGGGTCGCCGCTGTAGACGATGGTGGCCACCTGCGCGACCTGATTGGCCAGCAGCAGCTTTTTGGCCAGACCCACGACAAAGCGGCGAAAGCCCTGCGCGAGATCGTCCATGGTCACGCTGCGCTCCCGGATCTCCTGCTCGACGGTCTCATAGCGCACGATGGGGCCGGCGATGAGCTGCGGGAAGAAGCTGACGTACATCAGCAGGTAGAAAAAGTTGCGCTGCAGGGCGATCTTGCCGCGGTAGAGGTCGATGACGTACGACAGGATCTGAAACGTGTAAAAGCTGATGCCAATCGGCAGCGCAATGCCGGGGTCCGTCAGGCCGAGAAACGAGAACGTCCGGCACAGGAAGTTGAGATATTTGAACACGACGAGATTGCCGAGAATGACAACGACCGATGCGATCAGTACGGCCTTTTTCGCGCGCGGCCGCGCCTTGAAATGCACAATGGCAAAGCCGCTGCCGTAGGCGATGAGCGTTACGAGCACCATGAGCACGACCATCTTCGGCTCGCCCCAGGCGTAGAAGATCAGCGACGCGATGAGCAGCAGGGCGTTCTGCACGGGCTTCGAGCGGATAAGCACGCACAGCCCCGCCAGCGGCAGGAAGAAAAACAGAAATGTCTGACTGCTGAATACCATCGCTCAGTCCTCCACCATGAAGTCGTCCGACGTGAAAAACGTCGTGCTGCCGATCCAGAGCACCTTCGTGATCCGGTGCTCGCGCAGATACTCTGCCAGCCGAAACGGCTTTCCCATGTCCTGCTCATAGCTGCGCAGATCGACGCTGTAGACCCGGTCAAAGTGCGAAGCCATGAGTTTGAGGATGGCGTTGTCATACGATTCGCCGAGCATCAGCAGATTCCCGCGTCCGGTCGTGCCGGTGTCGAGGATGACCTCGCCGTTGTCCCAGCCGTAGACCCCACCGTAGTTGGCGTCCGTGAGCTGGCCGCTGAGCGCGGCGTCCTGCCAGCCGTAATCATCCGCCGGTTCTCCGGCGATCGTCACGGACATCTTCGGGAAAGCAAAGCGGTAGACATCCATCGGCTCAAAAAACTGCTCCTGCGCGCCGATAGACAGCGCCTTGGAGCCGGAAAAGTGATCGGATACGCGCACCGTCTCCTGCGGCTCGAGCAGGTCGGTGCAGCCGAGCAGGGCGGCCGCCTCGCAGTAGCCGCGGTAGGAGCCGACGTTGTTCCAGTGGTGGTCGGTCTGGTAAAAATCGCGCTCAAACGTTGCCAGATCGTCTGCCGCGAACCTGCCCATCTGTGTGGCCGGCAGGTTCACCCGGCTGCTGAGATATTCGAACGCGCCGTTGTTGACCCCGGCCGGGAAGTAATTGTTCGTATCGCCTTCGACCATGTAGATGTAAAACGACACGTCCGGGTGCGCGGCAATGATTTGGTTGATGTTCTCGCTGCGCGCTTCCAGCGCCGCGTCCACCACGTCCGGGGCGCGGTAGGGATAGGTCAGGTATTTCCCGCCGTAGACGTAGAAAGATCCATACTGCACCGGCAGGTCGGGGTGTACCTGCGACAGGCGCAGCATCGCATCGTACCGGATGCCGTTTTGCGCGTCGTTGTAGGCTTTTTTCATCGTCTGTGCCAGCGGGACCTGGTCGCTGAGCGCAGCCTCCATCGCATCCTGAAACGACCCATCCAGCCAGCCGGGCACGGTCAGCGGTGCGATGGTGTTGGCCGGGCGGTTTTCGTAGCAGTTCACGTCTTTCGGCCGCAGCAGTGTGCGCCCAAGTCCGGCCAGCAGCACCAGTGCGGCGCAGCAGAGCATGACCGCATTGCACAGATCCCGGATATGTTTGTTTTGATCGGCTCGTTTCACGTGCGATTTCTCCCAAATCAAATTTTTTAAAGACTTCTTTTGATTATGCCCTCCGCGGCCCGGATTGTCAAGCACCGCGGCTGCCCAGATTTGGTTTTACAACGCGCGCCGGCTGCGTTACAATGGGGCTGCTGAGAAAGGAGCGTTCCCATGAGCATGACATTGGAGACCATTCGGGCGGCGCATGCGCGCATTGCCCCTTACATTGTTCAGACGCCGCTGCTGCGCCTGCCGGCGCTTGATGATGCCCTTGGCTGTGAGGTGTATGTCAAGGCCGAGTGCATGCAGCGCACGGGCGCGTTCAAGCTGCGCGGCGCGATGAATAAGATCCTCGCCATGACGGATGCCGAGCGTGCCCGCGGCTTTGTCGCCGCGTCATCCGGCAACCATGGCCGTGCGGTGGCCTATGCCGCGCAGCACTTCGGCACGCATGCCTGCATCGTCATGCCGCGCACGGCCCCGGCCGTCAAGCAGGCAGCCATCCGCGCGTTGGGGGCGGAGCTCGTGCTGTGCGATGCGGCCGAGCGGTTTGCAGTCGCGGCGCAGCTCTGCGCCGAGCGGGGTGCGACCATGGTGCCGCCGTTCAATGACGAGCTGGTCATGGCGGGGCAGGGCACCGTCGGGCTCGAGATCCTCGCCCAGTGCCCGGAGACCGACGCGGTCGTTGTCCCGGTCAGCGGCGGCGGGCTCATCGGCGGCGTCGCCACGGCGGTCAAGGCGCTCGCGCCGCGCGTGCGCGTCTTTGGCGCGGAGCCGGCTGCGCTTCCGCGCTATACGGAGAGCCTGCGCACCGGCCATCCGGTGCAGGTGGAGCAAAAGCGCTCGGTCGCGGACGCGCTCGTCGCGCAGATGCCGGGAGATGTGTGCTTCCCGTACGTGGCGGCGAATACCGATGGCTTTGCGCCTGTGGCGGATGCCGACATTCTCCGCGGCATGAAGCTGCTGCTCCTGGAGGGCAAGCTGCTGTGCGAGCCGTCTTCCGCCATCGGCATCGCTGCCGCGCTGCGCGGGCAGCTCCCGGTGCACAAGGGGGACAAGGTATGCTTTGTCATCAGCGGCGGCAGCGTTGCGCTCGAGCAGCTGCACCCGCTTGAGGACGTCAGGCTCTGACAGACAGCAAATATCCGCCCCGGCGCACCTTCCGTCAGAAGGGTGCGTCGAGGCGGATGCTGTCTCGGGCCGTTATTTGCTGCTTGCGAGCGCCTGATCGATGAGCTCGTTGAGCTTCTTTGCCTGATCGGGTGCGGTGATCGCGCCGACGATCGGCTGGCCGACGATGTTGCCGTTCTTGTCGACAACGTACGTGGTCGGGAACGAGTACAGACCGGCGGTGAACTTACCGGCCTCGCTGTCGGAGGCGAACCAGAGGTTGGAGTAGGTCACGCCCTTTTTCGCCAGAATGTCCTTCGCCTCGGCGATGGCGGTCTTGTCGCCGTCGAGCGTGAAGGAGTTGATGCCGACGACCGCGCCGCCCTTCGCGGCGAGGTCCTTGTTGAGCGCCTCGAGGTCGGCCAGCTCACCGACGCACGGGTTGCAGGTGGTGAACCAGAAGTTCACGACCGTGACGCTGTTGCCGGCAAAGAGCTTGCTGCTGTCGACGTCATTGCCGTCGAGGTCCTTACCCTGAAAGCTCGGGAATTTCATCAGGTCGCTGCCGGAGGCGGTCATGCCGGCCTCCTCCGCGCTCACGCTGTCACCTGTGCCGGGCGTCGTGCCGCAGCCGGGATACTTCTGCTCGAGGATGGTGAGCTTGCCCTCGATCTCCTTGATCTGTTCGGCGCCGGCCTTGAGCGTCTTGAGCTCGTCGGCCGAGAAGCCGTCCTTCGCGCTCTCAATCGTGGCGAGCAGGAAGTCGCCGTAGTTCGTGCCGTCCTCGATCATGGTGCTGTTTTTGTTGGCAGACAGAAACACCTTGTTCCAGAGGTCGGAGTTTGCGGCGAGAATGTCGTTTTCCTTCTGCATGAGCTGCTGATAGAGCTTGGCCGCTTCGTCGGCGCTGTTCGGCTCGGTCGCGATCAGGGCCGCGATGTCGGTGCTGCCGTCCGCCTTGTCCTTGCCTTTGCCCGACGAGCACGCCGCGAGACTGAACACCATCGCAAGCGCGAGCAGGAGCGTCACGAGCTTGGTCATTTTTTTCGTCTTCATCATGATTCCTCCGTTTGATTTTGATGGTTGCTTACTTGTTTCGGATTTGTGTTTCCGTTCAGGCCGAAGCCGTAGCGGAAGCGGATGGCCTCCGTGGGGCAGGCGCGGATGCACTTGCCGCAGCGGATGCACTCCGTGTCGTTGGGGGACTTGGTGATGTCCACGTCCATCTGGCAGGTGCGCGCGCATTTGCCGCAGGAGACGCACTTGCCCGTGTCGACCTGAATGCCGAGCAGGGAGACCTTGTTCATCAGCGCGTAAAACGCACCGAGCGGGCAGATCCACTTGCAGAACGGGCGGAAAAACAGCACGCTCAAAACGACGACCGCGATCAGAATGATCAGCTTGCGCGTAAACAGCGCGCCCAGCGCCGCGCGGATGCTCTCGTTTGCGGCGGCAAGCGGGATCGCGCCCTCGAGTACGCCCTGCGGGCAGATATACTTGCAGAAATACGGGTCGCCCATGCCCACGTCGTTGACGATGAGCGCCGGCAGCAGCACCACGGCCAGCAGCAGGATGACGTATTTCAAATAGGTCAGCGGCCTGAGCTTTTTTGTTGACAGCTTTTTGCCCGGGATCTTATGCAGCAGCTCCTGCAGCCAGCCGAACGGGCACAAAAAGCCGCAGATGAACCGCCCGAGCAGCACGCCGAGCAGGATCAGAATGCCGGTGATATAATACGAAAAGCGGAATTTGGACGAGCCGACCACCGCCTGAAACGCCCCGATCGGGCACGCGCCCGATGCCGCCGGGCAGGAATAGCAGTTCAGGCCGGGCACGCAGACGGTCTTGCCCTTGCCCTGATAGATGCCGCCCTTGAAGAAGTTCGGCAGGTGGATGTTGGTCAGCAGCGTCGCCGCCGCCTGGATCCAGCCGCGAAACCGGCTCAAGAGCAGGGAAACAGACTGTTTTTTCTTATCCAATGCCGACACACTCCAAGCACAGCCGGATCGCCTTGTTGAGCACGGCGCCGGCCTCGCCGCGCAATGCGCCGAAGCACACCATGGCGATGCCCGCAGCAATCAGCAAACCCTGCACAATGGCTTTTTTTGCACGAAACACCCGGATCACTCCCTTCTGTTTGCCCCATGATACCATGGCGCAGATAAAATCTTCGTTAAGAACGGAAACTTAACAGAGATTTTATGCCTTTGTGTTAACATATAACAAAGTCGGACATTCGTAAATACGCACGAGGAGAATGGTATGCATATTTTGATTGTGGAAGATGAACGGGCGCTCTGCGACACGATCGCGCGCAGTCTGCGGCGGCTTGCCTACAGCGTGGACTGCTGCTATGACGGACAGAGCGCCGCGGAGATGCTCGCCGTCGAGCGCTTTGATCTGGTCGTGCTGGATCTGAACCTCCCCGGCGAGGATGGTATGACGGTGCTCCGGACGCTGCGCGAGCGTGACCGCGACACCAAGGTGCTGATCCTGTCGGCGCGCTGCGAGGTCGCCGATAAGGTGGCGGGGCTCGATGCGGGCGCGAACGACTATCTCACCAAGCCCTTTCACCTCGATGAGCTCGCGGCGCGCATCCGCAGCCTGACGCTGCGCCGCTTTACGCAGAGCGACGTGGTCCTGACCTGCGCCGAGCTGTCGTTTGACACCAAGGCGCGCAAGGCGTCCGTGCGCGGCGAGGTACTGTCGCTCACGCGCAAGGAGACGGGCATCCTCGAATACCTGCTGCTGCATCAGGGGCGGCCGGTCAGTCAGGAGGAGCTGCTGGAGCACGTGTGGGACAGCGGGGCGGACGGCTTTGGCAACTCCATCCGCGTGCATATCTCCGCACTGCGGAAAAAGCTGCGCGCCGCCTTGGGCTATGACCCCATCCGCAACCGCATCGGCGAGGGCTATGTTATGGAGGAGCAGATATGAAGCGGTTATCTCTGCAGTGGCGCATCACGCTGATGACGGCGGCGCTGATCGGCGTGACGTGTGTGCTCATGAACTGCCTGATCGGCTATTCCGGCAAGCGGTACATGGACGCGATCGGCAGCGGCATCTCGGCTTACAGCGAGATCGAGTCCGGTGCGCCCGACGCCTTCGACCCGCAGAGCAAACAGCCGGATGACGAGCTGACGATCATCATCAGCGGCGCGCAGGCGGCCTTCGGCGTCACGAACTGGTACATCACGGCGGCGGTCACGCTCACCGGCGGCGTGCTCGCGTATTTTGTCAGCGGCCGCGCGCTGCGTCCGCTGCGCAGCTTTGCAGCGCAGGTGGAAAGTATTCAGCCGGGCAATCTGGCGCAGTGCAAGGTCAGCGAGGACGTGCTGCCGGAGTTTCAGCGCTTCAGCCGCTCGTTCAACGGCATGATCGACCGCCTGGACGCGGGCTTCATGGCGCAGCGGCAGTTTACGGGTAACGCTGCGCACGAGCTGCGCACGCCGCTTGCGCTGATGCAGGCGCAGCTTGAGCTGTTTTCCGCCGAGCACGCGGACGTCACGCCCGAAACGGCGGCGTTTTTGAGCCTGCTGCAGGAGCAGACGGAGCGTATGGCGCAGATGACGAAGATCCTGCTGGAGATGAGCGAACTGCGCACCGTGCCCTGTGACGACCGGGTCGAGCTCGCGCCCATGATCGAGGAGATCTTCACCGATCTCGCGCCGCTTGCAGAGAGCAAGTGCATCGCGCTGGAGGCCGACGGCGGCGCTGTGCTCACCGGCAGCGACCCGCTGCTGTACCGGCTGCTGTTCAATCTGACCGAAAACGCCATCCGTTACGGCCGACCGGACGGGGCGGTGCGCATCGCGGTCAGCGAGGCGGACGGGAATGTACAGATCCGCGTCCGTGACCACGGTCCCGGCATCCCGGAGGCATACCGGGAGAGCGTTTTCCAGCCGTTTTTCCGCGTGGACAAGTCGCGCAGCCGGGCGCATGGCGGTGTCGGGCTCGGTCTGTCGCTCGTGTGGGAGATCGCCGCGCTGCACGGCGGCACGGTGCAGATCGAGCGCAGCGGCGCGGACGGAACGGTCATGCTCGTGACGCTGCCGCGCGACGGCAAAGAATCCTAAATCAAAAGCGGCAGCCGGATAGCTCCGGCTGCCGCCTACAGTTTGTCCAAAAACCTCGTAGAGTTTCGCCGCCGCAGTGGCGAAAGAAGGTCAGATCATTTTCTCCGGCGACATGTGCGGCGGAGAAAATACCGCTCAGGCTGCAAGTGTGGAATTTGTGCGCCGGCGGTGCTCAAATTATGCGCGCAGCAGACTGCGGCCTCTTTGTCAAAAAGTAATACTTTTTGACAGTCTCAAAGGCGGCAGCCGGATAGCTCCGGCTGCCGCCCGTTTTTGTTCGTGTCTTACCAGATGCCGAGCACGTGCTGCATCAGCAGGCTCATACCTGCGATGCCGACCCAGCAGCAAAAGCCCATGATGAGTGGCTTGCCGCCGGTTTTGACGAGCTTGACGATGTTCGTGTTCAGGCCGACGGCGCACATGGCCATCACGATCAGGAACTTGCTGAGCGTCTTGAGCGGGGTGAACACGCTTGCCGACACGCCGGCGCTCACGCAGATGGTCGTGACCACGGACGCGAGCAGGAAGTAGAGGATGAACATCGGGAAGATCTTCTTGAGATCGACCTTCGTGCCGTCGGTCTTGGCGCGCTTCGTGCGCACGAAGGCGAGCACGAGCGTGATCGGGATGATGGCGAGCGTGCGCGTGAGCTTGACGGTCACGGCCTTGTCGAGCGTCTGACTGCCGAGTCCGTGGAGCGAGTCCCACGTGGAGGCCGCAGCCGTGACGGACGACGTGTCGTTGATGGCTGTGCCGGCGAAGATGCCGAACGCCTCGCCGTTCGTGGTCGAGAAGCCGAGCAGCGCGCCGAGCGTGGGGAAGAAGATGGCCGCGAGCATGTTGAAGAAGAAAATGACGGAGATCGCCTGCGCAACTTCCTCGTCGTCCGCGTCGATGACGGACGCGGTCGCCGCGACGGCCGAGCCGCCGCAGATCGACGAGCCGACGCCCACGAGCGTCGAGATCTTGCCGGGGATGTGCAGCAGCTTGTGCAGCAGCCACGCCACGACGAGCGACGTCGTGATCGTCACGAGGATAATCGGCAGCGACTGCTTGCCGGTCTGCCAGATGACGGACAGGTTCATGCCGAAGCCGAGCAGGATGACGGCGTACTGCAGCACTTTCTTCGACACGAAGGAGATGCCGGGCTGCGCCGCACTCTTGTCGTGCCAGAGCAGAGTGATGATCATGCCGGCGAGGATGCCGAACACCGGGCCGCCGACGATCGGGAACCGCTGCCCGAGCAGCCAGCAGGGCACGGCCATGACGAGGCACACGAGGATGCCTTTCCAGTTTTTCCGGATGAAGTTCATAGTGGGGTGTGTTTTCCTTTCTTATGTTCTGCTGTCCGTGCGTGCCAGTGCCACGGCAGTTTCGATATGTTCCGTGTGCGGGAACATATCCACCGGCTGGATGCGCGTGACGCGGTAGCCGTGCCGGGTGAGATAGCCCAGATCGCGCGCGAGTGTCTCCGGATTGCACGACACGTACACCACCCGCTCCGGCCCGACGGCCGTGACGGCGGCGAGAAAGCGCTCGTCGCTGCCGGCGCGCGGGGGATCGAGGATAATGACGTCGGCGCGCTCACTGGCCTTGGCCATGCCCTGCAGGAAGTCGCTCGCGTCGGCGGTGTAGAAGCGGACGTTGTCCGTGCGGTTCGCCTTCGCGTTGCTGATCGCGTCGCGCACGGCGTCGCGGTTGTTTTCCACGCCGATCACGCGCGCGGCGTTCCGGCTCGCGAAGATGCCGATCGTGCCGGTGCCGCAGTAGGCGTCCACGACGGTTTCCTTCCCGGTCAGCCCGGCGTAGTCAAGCGCCGTGCGGTAGAGCACCTCCGTCTGCACGGGGTTGATCTGGTAAAACGCGCGCGGCGAGATGCGGAACGTGAAGTCCCCGAGCTGCTCATGAATATATCCCGGGCCATAGAGCACCTCGCTGTGGGGCCCGAGCACGAGGCTTGTCTGCCCGGCATTGATGTTCTGCACGATGGTCGTGATGTCCGGGTGCCGCTGCAGCAGCGCGCGCACGAAGTTGCGCTTGCCGGGCAGCATGCCGTGCGCCGTCACGAGCACGACGAGAATTTCCCCGCTGCGCCAGCCGCGCCGCACGAGCACGTGCCGCAGCGTGCCGCGGCCGGTGTCCTCGTCGTAGGGGCGGATCTTGAAGCTTTTGAGCAGGCCACGGATCGTGACGATGATCCGGTCTGCGACGGTGTCCTCAATCATGCAGTCGCTGACCGGCACGATCCGGTGTGAGGCCGACTGGTACACGCCCGAGATGATCTGCCCCTGCCGGTTGACGCCGAAGGCGGCCTGCACCTTGTTGCGGTAGTGGTAGGGATCTTTCATGCCGATGATCTCCTCCACGTGGCCGAAGCGGCCGAGCAGGCGGATAGCCGTTGCCTGTTTGAGATGCAGCTGCTCGTCATACGACAGGTTCTGCAGCTGACAGCCGCCGCATTTTTTTGCGAGCGGGCATGTGCGCGCTGGGGTGTTTGCCATGGTCATGACCTCCGGTCTTGCGAACTCTTTTCTTTATCCTAGCACATCATTCGTCGCTTTTCCACACGGTTTTTGCGCGCGGCAGGTTCCACTCGAAGTGCGCCGCGGCGCAGCGGATCACAACGACGACGACCACACCGGTCAAAACGGCGCCCGGGCCCTGCCAGACCTGCCGCAGGAGCAGATAGAGAATGCTGCCCGCAATGGACGCGCTGGCGTAGATGTGCTTGCGCAGGATGTAGGGCATATCCCCGGCGAGCATATCGCGCAGCACGCCGCCGCCCGTGCCGGTCAGCAGGCCGACAAACACCAGCAGCAGCGGATCCGTGCACCCGGCGAGGGTGATGGCGGTGTTCATGCCCGTGATCGTGAAGATGCCGAGCCCGGCCGCGTCCATGATGAGCATGAGCGCGTCGAACACGCGCTTGCTGCGCCCGATGAGGCGCCGCACGAACGGGAAAAACAGCACGACCGACACGCCGAGTGCGACGAGCAGATAGATCGGGTCCTGAAACGCGCGCGGCGGGGTCAGCCCCACGACGAGATCGCGCAGGATGCCGCCGCCGACGGCCGTCGTGATGCCCAGCAGCCCCACGCCGAAGATATCCATATGCTTTTCGATGCCGAGCACCGCGCCGCTGACGGCGAACGCGACCGTCCCGGCCAGTTCAAGCAGAAAGAGAAAGGTTTCCATCGTCATGACCTCCGAAAAAAGAGTACACCCCTGCCATGGTGCAGGTGTGTACTCTGTCCTTTTACCTGAAAGATTGGCCGTGCGGCCTTGCTTCTTCGGTGCGGAATCGTCTCTCCAGAGCTCCGTCAGCCGCCGGTCCTTTTGCCTGAGAGTGTCACTCCTTCGGCGGCCGCAGCGCTCTCCCGGCAGCATCTTACGGCATACATCTGCCGACAGTATAGCAGATGCGGCGAAATTTGCAATGCCGAATTTTTTCGTGTACACTGTTTTAAAACATGACGGGAGGTGTGCGCGTGAAACGCATTTTATTGTGTCTGCTGTGCGCAGTGCTGCTGACGGGCTGCGGAAAAGAGACCGACTCCGCCGTCGCGGCGGCGCAGCGGTATCAGTCCGTTGTGCAGGCGGTCGGCGACGGCACGAGTGCGGGTGTCGACCTCACGGACGCGCAGATCGCGCAGGCAGTGGCGCGGCTCTCGGATGCAGGGCTCACAGCCGTGCACGTGGACGCGGCCGACCCGGTCACACATCCGGAGACGGTGACCGCCTTTTGGGACGGACGCGCGGCAGGAGAGACGGCTGAGATCGCGCTCTATGAGGTCTGCCGCGACGGCGGGCTGCTGTGCCACACGCTGCGATTCGCGGACGGGACGGATACCGTCACGCGCACGCGTGTCGTCTGGCGCGATGGGGCGTTTTCCGTGAGCTATGCCGATACCTACACCGTTACGTCCCTGATGCTCGACGGCGGGCGGCTGACCTATGTCTACGACATGCCCGACAACCCGCCGGGCACGGATCACGACGGGCACATCGATACGCAGGAGATATTTACGATCGGATAAACAGCGGCTGCGCGCCCCGTTCGGGGCGCGCAGCCGCTTTCCTGCCTTATGCGCGGCGGACGCCGGTTGCCGCAGCGCTCTGCAGCAGCGCGGCCTGCGCCAGCAGCTCCATGCCGTCGGCCGCCTGCGGATAGCGTGCGGCGAGCCCGAAGTGCGCAAACGCGGCGCATAGCTGTGCACTGTCAAGCACGACGCAGTCATTGCCGCGGGCAAGCTCCAGCTCGATGATCGAGCGCAGCACCTGCTCACTGCACGCCTTCTCCGGCTGCACACAGCCGAGCAGCGCCTGCACGGGCGCGTCGGGATAGCTGCAGTGCAGCCCGTAGCGACGCGCGGCGAGGCCGTAGACATTGGCGGCGCGCACGCCGGGCGTACACAGCACGCTCGCGCGCTGCCGGAGCGCGCCGACCAGCTGCGGCAGCACCGCGCCCGCCGTGCTCAGCACCGGGACGCCGGCCGCTGCCGTAAGCTGCTCGCAGAAAACGCCCGCACTGTCCGGCGCGGCGATGACCGTGCAGCCGGAGGCGGCCAGCACCTCCGCCGCTGCGCGCAGCTTCGGCAGGGGCGGCTGTGTGGACGCTCCGCACAGATACGGTTCGCAGTCCGGCACGGCCGCCGGGCTCAGCGGCAGCAGGACGGCGTGTTCTCCGCCTAGCGCCTGCACGCGGCGCAGGAACTGTGTGATGGCGGCCGGGTCTGCGCCGAGCACGCCGATGTGAGGCTGATCCTGTATCTGCATAATGGACATCTCCTGACGAAAAAAGTCTCCGCGAAGCGGGTATGACCCCATCTTAGCGGAGACTGTGATCCGTCCGGCAACGCTTTGGCATCGAAACGGCATCATTGTGCGTTGAAATACAAAGTATTTTCCACGCGCCACGCCGGCAGGGAAAAGGCCGTGTCGGCGTCCGGGTCATAAAACTGCAGGTAGTCGGTGATGCTGCTGTCCATGCCGCCGTTGTAACTGCCCTCGTTTCCGGCGTTGAGCAGCTGCAGGGGAACGGTGTTTCCACCGCTTGTGCGCAGACCGAGCATTTTTTTCGCCGCTTCCGGCATCGGGATCTGCACCTCGTCGTACGGCACGCCGAGCGCGGCCGCGACCGTGGCGCCGACGCGGGTTTCAAACACGCGCAGCAGGTAATCCCACAGGTCGTTCTGCCGGATCTGGAAGGCATAGCTGTCCGAAAACGTATAACTGAGCGCCAGCACGCAGCCGGTCGCATCGTCAAGCAGGAAGGACGCCGTATCGCCGCGCGGGTTGCTCAGCGCAATGCCCCAGAGGATGAAGCCGCTGCCGTAGCTCGCGTACTGGACGGTCGCGCCCTCCTCCACGGAAAAGCCGCCGCCGAACAGCGCGCTGTCCTTTTCCAGCGCGCCCAGCAGCTCCTGCGCGTACTGCGTCATCTCGGCCAGTGTGTGCGCCGCGGCGCTCTCGTCGAGCTCGACGGGATCTTCGGCGCCGTAAAACAGGTTCTGCATGCCGTCGGTCAGTTTCCGGCGCAGAACGGTGGCCGGACCCTGCTCGTCGCCGGTGCTGAGGGAAAACGCCGTGTCCTGATCCGCGCGGTCGAGCCGCGCGGCCATAAGGTTTGGCAGGAAAAATCCACCCGCCGCGATCGCCAGCACGAGCACGACTGCCAGCGCGGTGCGTATCCATGGCTTCATACACGGCCTCCCTTCAGCTCCACGGTCACGACCGTGCCGTTGCCGACACGGCTCTCAAACTGCATCGTGCCGCCGTGCAGCTGCACGATCTCATTGCACAGCGACAGGCCCAGGCCCGCGCCGCCCTGCGCGCGCGAGCGCGACTTGTCCACGCGGTAAAACGCCTCCGTCAGGTGCGTGAGCGCCTCCGGCGGGATGCCGCGGCCGTTGTCGAGCACGCGCACGCGGCAGCCGTCGGGCAGCATCTCCTGCCAGACGTAGATGTAGCCGCCGTTGTCGAGCGCCTTGCGGGCGTTGTCCATCAGATTTACAAGCAGGGTCTTAAATAGGTCCGGCTCCAGAAAGCACATGCCCTCCGCCGTGCGGTACTGCAGGGCGATGCCCTTCTGGGCGTACACGCGCTTGAGATGTTCGAGCAGCCCTGCCACGAGGTCGGCCGGGCTCGCGGGTACGAGCTGGAGCTTCGACTGGTCGAGCGAGAGCATGTCCAGCAGCTTCAACCCCAGCGCCTCGAGCCGTTTGCCCTCGGAGAAGATATAGTTTGCCGCGTCCATCTGCTCATCGGGGGTGAGCACCTGACTGCGCAAAAGGTCTGCATAGCCAATGATGGAGGTCATCGGTGTTTTCATCTCATGCGAGAAGTCGGCCATGAACCGCTCCTGCAGCGCCATGCTCTCCTGAATGCGGTTGACGTTCTGCTCGAGCTGCCCGGCCATGCGGTTGAAGTCGGCGGCGAGCTGCCCCACCTCGTCGCGCGAGCGCACAGGCGCCCGGTAGCTGAGGTTGCCGCGCGCCAGCTCCCGCGACGCGCGGGAAAGCGTGCCGAGCGGGCGCGTCAGCAGATAGGACGTGACCCACGACACGGCCGCGCCGATGGCGATGAGGATCACGAACGTCGTGTGGTAGGCGCGCTGCTGCGTCTGACGCACGGTGTAGGCCTCCGTCACGTCGAACGCGAGCTGGACGGTCGTGCCGTCGGCCGTGGCGCCGAGCATGAGGTAGTGCCGGCCGTTGCCGGTGCGCACGATGCGCGTGACGCCCGTGTCGCCGTCGGCCGGCTCCGGCGCGGCGTCGAGCAGCGCGGTGTCGCCCGTTGTGGTCATCTGTGCGCCGAATCGGATGCGCGCCGCCGTGCTCGACCCGCCGCTGCCGAGCTTGTGCAGCACGAGCGCGACGGTGTTGGCCGCCGTGCCGGGCGAGGCGTTGTCGCTGAGCAGATCCAGCACGTCCACGACCATGCGATAGGTCTGCACGGCGGCGTCGCGCTCGCGGTCGATGGAAGAAGAAAACGACTGCGCGATCATGAGGCTGCCGCCGATGCCGTAGGTCAGCGACAGCAGCAGCACCATGGCGATGGTGAGCTTTGCGCGAAACTTCATGCGCTCATACCTCCAGCCGGTAGCCGACCTTGTTCACGGCCAGCAGCCGGTTTTCCCAGCCAACCTTTTTGCGCAGCCGCTGGATGTGCAGGTCCACGGTTTTGCTGCCGTAGCTGTATTCGCCGCCCCAGACATGCTCATAGATCGTCTCGCGGTAGAGCGCGGTGCCGGGGTTGCGCGCGAAAAACAGCAGCAGGTCATATTCCTTGTGCGTCAGGCTGATTTCCTCCGTACCGCGCCAGACCTGCATGGCGCGCGTGTCGATGCGCAGCCCGCCGATCTCGATCACGGCATCGGTCTTGTTGTAGCGCCGCAGCACGACGTCCACGCGCGCGAGCAGCTCCACGACCTCGAAGGGCTTGACGATATAATCCTCCGCGCCCATGCGCAGGCCGCGCACCCGGTCGTCGACCGAGCCGCGCGCGGTCAGGAAAATGACCGGAATGCCCAGCGGGCGGATATATTCCATGAGCTCGAAGCCGTCGGCGTTCGGCAGCATCACGTCAAGCAAAATGAGATCAAATACGTTCCGTTCCAGAATGTCCGCTGCGGCCAGCCCGTCATATACGCACGTGCAGTGATAGCCCGCGCGGGTCAGGCTCATCTGGATCAGGTCGCAGATCGGCTTTTCATCGTCCACAATCAGGATCTGGATCATGCCACCGCCTCCTTCGGGTCAAAATTACATCGTTTCGGCATCAAAACGGCATCTGCCGCCGGCATTTCCGGGATGATATGCATGAAATGACATGATATTATATAAGTGTGCGCGAGCGTGTGTCAAACCAAATCCGCAGGGAAAATTCGGCGCTGCTGTCAATCATCACCCGCCATCGGTTTTGACAATGAATTGACAAGCTGGTGCAGACAAAGATAATCGTAGAAAACTGTGTTTTTTGTCCAAAATAGGCTTGAAAAACATAATACGTTGTGTTACGATAAGCGTGTTAAATTCTACCCAGCTTAAAAATGCGGCGATCGTGTCGTCCAAGGCAAGAATTTGCAACCAAAATTTATTTATGGAGGAAGAAAGCATGTCCAAGAAAAAAATCCTGACAGTTGTGCTGACGCTTCTGGTGGCAGTCTGCCTGCTCGCCACGACAGCCCTGGCGGCCGTTGCGCCGACTGGTGCTACTACCCCGACCGGTGCTACCACCCCGACCGGTGCTACCACCCCGACTACCCCGACCACCCCGACCACCCCGACCACCCCGACTACCCCGACTACCCCGACTACCCCGACCACCCCGACCACTCCGACCACTCCGACTGCCCCGACCACTCCGACGCAGCCGACCGTGCCCGCTGGCCCGAAGTTCGTTGATGTTGCGGAAGGCGACTGGTTCTATAATTCCGTGATGTGGGCCGTTGAAAACGGCGTCACTGTTGGCACCACTGCCACCACGTTTGAGCCCACCAAGACCTGCACCCGTGCCGAGATGGTCGAGTTCCTGTGGAACGCTGCCGGCCAGCCGAAGGCTACGATCAAGACTGTGAATTTCACCGATGTTCCGGCTTCCGGTTCCGATGATTTCTGGTACGAAGAGTCCCTGCTGTGGGCTGTTGATAGCGGTATTGTTGCTGGCACCACTGCCACCACGTTCAGCCCGAACCAGGACTGCTCTCGTGCCGAGATGGTCAGCTTCATCGCCCGCCTGCTGGCGAACGGCGCGACTGACGATATGCCGTTCGTTGACGTTCCGGCCAGCGCTTGGTACTACAACGAAGTGCTGTGGGCATGGGCCAACGGCCTGACTGTCGGCACCAACGATGGTACCACGTTCAGCCCGGACAAGACCTGCACTCGTGCTGAGGCTGTTGAGTTCCTGTACAACGCGTTTGCGGAGTAAGCAGCTCACTGCCAATTAAATGTTTTTCTATCAGGACTTCGGTTGCTAATAGACAAATCATAGGTCCCTAAAGCACAAAGAAGAGATGGGAAAACCTCATCTCTTCTTTTTTTACATATTGAACTGACAAATTTAGAGAGAAAAACACAGAAAAGGAGTTGATGTGAGTCGTGAAAGCGACCCGATTCGCAAACAGAGCTTGGGCTTTTGTGCTGGCTGTCCTGATGACGCTGACACTCATTGCCCCGCAGGCGCTGGCTGTGAACACCGTAGACCCCGTCAAGCCCGCCGGTGACAAGATCGTCGTTGGTCAGACGGATTACGCGCTGGTTGACGGCGTGACGGAATCTGATGTCTTTCTGAATACCAAGGAAGGCAATGCGCAGATCGCCGGCTTTATGACGACGATCGCACCGGGTGCGAAGGCAACTTTCAAGGCTTCGTATAACGGTTATTATACAGAAAACAGCACACCTACGTCCCGTAAGGACAAGGCGGCCAACATGACCTGGAGCCTGGAAAAGACGACGCTGCAGGCGGCTAACTATACTAAGGCCACCGGCGGCAACGTCATCATGGCCATGAATGGCGACTACTACAACATGCAGACGGCGCAGCCGACCGGTTACCTGATCATGGAGGGCAATGTCATCCAGACGGGCAACGGCGGCACGTGGGAACCGTATTTTGCGGTTTTGAAGGACGGTACCTATGCCATCCGTGACGCCGGGGCGGACTGCTCCGACGTTCTGGAAGCGATTTCCGGCCCGTTTTATCTGATCAAGAATGGACAGCCCTGCTACGACGGGAATCCGGACCTCATGCCGCGCAACTGCATCGGCATCAAGGCGGACGGCACGGTCGTGACCTTTATGGCCGACGGCCGCCAGAGCCCGTACTCTGTCGGCATGACGATCGATGAGGTGGTTTCGTTCCTGTATGCGCAGGGCGTGGTGAATGCGATCTACCTCGACGGCGGCGGTTCCGCTACCTGCGCCACCAAGCGCGAGGGCACCACGGACCTCCAGATCCGCAACCGCCCGTCCGACGGCGTGGAGCGCACGGTCTCGAGCGCGCTGCTGCTGGTCTCCACGGCGGAGAGCGACGGCGTGTTCGATCATGCCTCCCTCTCTCCGAACAATACGATCTATACGCCCAACAGCCAGATCCAGTTCTCGGCCATCGGTGTGGACGCCAACGGCGGCCATGCTGAGCTCCCGGAGAATGTGACCTGGGCGGTCGCAGATGCTAAGAGCGGCACGATCGATGCCAATGGTCTGTTCACGCCCGCGAAGAATTACAAGGGCGATGTGACGGCCCGCCTGCTTGTGGATGGCGCCGTCAAGGGCGCAACGACTGTGAAGATCGCGGACATTACGGATCTGTACTTTGGCAGTTCATCGGCCTCGCTGGACTTTGGTGCCACGTCGGATCTCGGTCTCGTGGCCAAGTGCAAAGGTATGGATATCGTCTACAAGGCCGGTGACTTCGATTGGACAATCAAGTCCAAAACGGATGGCGTGTCGGATAAGGATGTCGGCCACATGGACGGCAATACGTTCGTGGCCGGTACCGGCAGCAGCACGATGAACGCGGCTGTCACGGTTACTTACGCAAACGACCACGCCAAGACGGCGGAGGTCAGCGTGGAGATCGGCAAGCTGCCGGTGACGCTCATGGACTTTGAGCCCATCAACGGCCAGCGCCAGACCTGCGCGCACTACCACTGGGGCAGTGATTACTTTGTGGACCACGGTCAGAATCCCGATGGCGGCTATATTGGCAAAGTGTCCCCGATCACGGTCACGACCAGCGGCACGTATTCCGACAATCCGACGACGGTGGAGCTCAAAGCGCCCTACCGCTTCACGGGCAACTGGGACAGCGAAGTTCCGGCTGCAGACATTTTCCGCGCCAACGGCTATACCTATTATCTCTGGCCGAATGGAGCCATGGATGAGTATGGTTGCGGCAATTTGAAAACGACTACAGCAGCGGAAGGCGGACAGGTTCGCTTCGGTGAATACTCCTTGGAATTGGACTATGACTATGCCTCTTACAACGGGATTTCAAACGCCAACTACTACGTCCGCTATTGCGGCGATCAAATAAAGATTGAGGGCTATCCTACAGAAATCGGTGTTTGGGTCTATGCTCCGGAAGGAACGCCGGATTATGTTGTTGCTTGCGACGTTTACTACTGGGACGGAAGCGATTATAGCCTTAAGAATTGTTTCTTGACAGCACAGAGCACCTCGCCAAAAATCACGTGGTCTGGCTGGATGTATTGCAAATCTAAGGATATTCAGTCGCTTTGGCAGTATCAAAATCCGGAGCATCCCCTGAGCATCATCCCTGGACAGGGTGCGTTTTGGCTGTCATATCAGCCGGCAAACATGCCTACGGGCAAACGCAATGGTACGGTGTACTTCGATAATTTGCGCGTTGTTTACGGCACAAACCTCGACGACCTGGATAACCCGGTCATCGATGAAATGACGGTCAACGGCCAGACACTCACGAGCGACGGCGCCACCGTCATCAACGCCAACTCGATCGAAGCAATCGCAAAATATCATGATGTGGACGGTCAGAACCGCTCCGGCATCAACGCACAGGCGACGACGGTCAAGATCGACGGCGAGCCGATCACGTCAGCGGATTGTTCCGACGCAAATGCGACTGTCCGTCTGAATCTCCAGAACGGCAAGCACACCATGACGGTCTCCGTGTCCGATGCATTCGGCAACACGGTCGAAAAGACCATGGCCTTTGTCGTTGCCGGTGATATGCAGGACACGGCTACGGTCAGCGTCAGCGGCTCGAACTTTGTCCCGCTCGGCGGCGACTATACGCTGACGGTCACGGCGGACGGCAAGATCCGGTCTGCGGACATCACGATGCTCAACCTCAACGATGACATCGGTCAGCCGACGGTGACCTATGCCAACGGTGTGACCGGCAAACTGGTGTACACCAAGACCGGCTTTAAGAAGGCCATGCTGACGCTGCACCTTGAGTCGGCGACGCCGGTCGAGGGCGAGCTGGCCACGCTGAAATTTAATATCAACCCGTATCTGGACACGACGGTCAACCAGTTCACGTACACGGTGTCCAACATTGCGCTCACCGCAGCGAACAGCAAGACCTACACGGCGGCCCAGGCGGCGGTGCGTCTGCCGCTGTCGGCGTACTACAGCATCCAGCCCGGCCCGCAGGCGGTCGGCATGTCCAGCGTGATCGCGGTCTATGAAAAAGACGGCAATCCCGCCGCCGGCGTGACCGTGCATCTCGACGGCAACGAGATCGGCAAGACCGATGCCAACGGCCTGCTTCCGACCGATGCCATGAAGGCCAAGGAAGCCGGCACGGTCTGCACGCTCACGGCCATCGGCCCGAAGGGCGTTGGCGAGGCGACGAAGGTCACCGTTCTGGCGGACGCTGCCGGCACGAGCTATACCGGCATCAATCTCAACGCATCCAAGAGCAGCAGCACGAGCCAGAACATCAGCTGGCTGTCCGGCATCGGAACGGCCGATAAAGCGGTCGTCCAGTACCGCGTCAAGGGCGCGGATGCCTGGCAGACGGCCGATGGCACCTCTACGCTCACCGGTTTCTCCACCTCCAAGGATGCGGCTTATATCAACACCATTCAGCTCACGGGCCTGACGGCCGGCACGGACTACGAGTTCCAGGTCGGCGACGGCAGCACCTGGTCGGAGACCCACGGTTTCCGCACGAGCGCTGCTGCGCAGGACACCACGTCCTTCGTCGTCATGGGCGACACGCAGATGACCGGCAATCCGGACAGCGAAGAGGACAAGGCAAGCATCGCGGTGCTGGAAAAGCTCGGCGATCTTGCAGAGAAACAGGGCAGGCAGATCGACTTTGGCCTGCAGACCGGCGACTATGTCGACAATGGCACCAACTACGCCATGTGGGCCGAGATGCAGGAGGCGTTTAACCACACGTTCCCGAACGTGGACTTCATCCACACGCTCGGCAACCATGAGTACTATGGCGACTTCAGCGGCAGCACTGCCAGCAATATCCTTCAGCTCCCGAGCAGAGACTACTACTCCGTGGAGTATGGCGATGTCTATGTTGCCGTCATCAACAACGGCGCCGACCTGAGCGCAGCCTGCGAATGGCTCAAGCAGGACGCGGCGCAGAGCACCTGCATGTGGAAGGTCCTGTCCATCCACCAGCCGCCGTATTACACGAACACCAAGGGCGGCAGCGAGCGGTTCCATGAGCAGATCCCGGCTGCGGCAGAGGCCGCCGGTATCGACGCGGTCTTCTCCGGTCATGACCACTCCTATGCACGCATCATGGCCAAGGACGGCGAACCCGTCACAGAAAACGGCGTGACCTATTTCATTTGCGGCGATCTGGGCGAGAAGTCCAAAAACGTCAACTATGCGATGACCTCCGATTTCTCGTTTGCCTACAAGGAGCAGGCTTACGAGGGCCTGATCATGTACGTCACGGCCAACGACAAGGAAATGCTTGTCTCGGCATACGACAGCAAAGACGGCCGCCTTGTCGATTCTACGACATTACAGTCCCGCTGCTCGAGAGGCCACCAGCTGACGACCTATCAGAATGGCGAGTCCGCCTGCGCGGTCTGCGGCAAGATGATCAACGTCAAGGACGCGCAGTACACCGGCTGGATGACCGTCGAGGGCACCGAGCAGCAGATGTACTTCCTGGCTGGCGACTATGTCACCGGCTGGCAGCAGATCGGCGAGAAGATGTATCACTTCGGCGATGACGGCATCGCACACGAGACCGAGACGGTCGATACCCGTACCTGCACGACCGCCGGCTACTACCTGACGACCTGCAAGACCTGCCACGCAACCTATCGCGGTGCGGCCCTCTGGTACGAAGGCCATGACTGGGATGAAAACCATGTCTGCACGAAGTGCGGCTTCGTGGGCAAGGATATCTCCAAGGCCGTGGTCAAAACGAGCTACGCCGTCTACAATGGCAAGAACGCGCTGTGCGCCGTCTCCGCCACCTATGAGGGTGAGAAGCTGACGGTCAAGACCAGCGATGCGAACGTCGACGGCTACGTTTCTTATTCCAACAACACCAAGGTCGGTCTCGGCACCGTGACGATCCGCGGTATGCGCGATTACTATGGCACCGTGTCCGCTCAGTACAAGATCCTGCCCGCGGGCGTCATGGACGCAGCGGTGACGGATATCGGTCAGAAACGCCTGACTCTCAGCTGGAGCCCGGCTGCCGGCGCGGAGAACTACCGCGTGGAGATCAGCAGCGACGGCGGCAACAGCTGGAAGGTCATAGAGGTGACCTCGCAGACCAGCTGCGTGGCCACGGACCTGAACCCCTCGACGGAGTACAGCTTCCGTCTGTACGGCTGCACGAAGGTTGACGGCAAGTGGTACAATTCCCCGCATTATTCCAGCATCGTCAAGGCCACGACGCTCAACGCCGATCAGTATGCACCGTCCGAGCAGTTCCAGGACATCAGCGCGACTGTCGATGGACAGGCGATCTCCGGTATGCAGTCCGGTGCGGATCAGTATCTGTTCCTGCCGGCCAGCGCTGACCTGAGCAAGCTTGCCCTGTCCGTGAACACGCAAAACTGCACGAACCCGACCGTGGAGCTGCAGGGTGCCAAGGGCACGCAGCCGATGGACGGCTCTGCTGTGAATGTGACCAAGCTGGCAGACGCACAGGACGGCCTGTATGACCTTACGGTCCTCGTTAACGGACAGAAGGCAGTGGTCGTGCACATCGCGCAGTCGGCCAACATCGGCGCACTCTACATCACGAGCACCGATCCGGCCGCGCAGGGCAGAGACTTTGTCGATGCCAGCAAGTCCAACATCGCGACCGGCAATCTGCTTGCCGTGGACAAGGACGGCAATAAAGTGTATGACGGTGCGCTCACGCAGCTCAAGGCGCGCGGCAACACCACCTTCACGAACGCCGAGAAGAAGTCGTACCAGATCAAACTGGACGGTAAGGCCGACCTCATCGCCTGCGGCGAGAAGGTCAAGACCTGGACGCTGCTCGCTGACTACAACGATGCAACGCTCATGCGCGACAAGATGTTCAAGGATCTTGCCAAGTCGCTCGGCATGCCGTACGCGGCCAGCTCCGACTGGGTGGATCTGTACTACGACGGCGTGTATCGCGGCACTTACCTCGTCAGTGAGAAGAACGCCGTCAACAAGACGGGCGTCAACATCACCGACATGGAGAAGGCCTACGAAGACCTCAACTCCGGTTACGGAGAGAACGCTTCCACGGCGACCGCCGAGAACAAGTACGGCCAGACCTATCAGTATACTACCGGTCTGACCGAGCCGGAGAACATCACCGGCGGCTACCTGCTCGAGCTCAACGGCACAAAGTATGACGAAGCCAGCGGCTTCATCACCGGCAAGGGCTCGGCGATGAACGTCAAGAGCCCCGAGTGGTGCGGCAAGGACGCCATGGCCTACATCAGCGAGTACTATCAGGAGTTTGAGGACGCCGTCTATGCGCAGGATGCCGATGGCAACTACACCGGTTACAATGCGCAGACCGGCAAGTACTACTATGAGTACTGCGATCTGACCTCTCTGGTCCAGGCTTACCTGATGCAGAGCCTCTCCGGCAACTCCGACGCGTTCTATTCCTCGTTCTTCTTCTATAAAGACGTGGACGGCATCATGTACGCCGGCCCCGTCTGGGATATGGAGTCTACCTGCGGCGGCGGCTGGTCCGGCATTATCACGGCGGACAATGATTTCATTGACAGCCGTTACCTCGCCGAGGCGCTCACCAAGATCCCCGGCTTCCGCGCTGCGGTGAGCAACTACTATCACAACACGTTCCTGGCGCAGGCGCAGGCGCTTGTCGGCGACAACGGCAAGGTTCAGGACTACTACGATCGCGTCTCGGCCAGCGCTGCGATGAACTATCGGCAGTGGCCGCTGATCCGTGTTGGCCATCCGAACAACGAAAACCACTTCTGGCCCGTTGGCACGACCTATGCCGATGCCGTCAAGGACCTCAACACTTGGCTGACTGCGCGCATCGCGAACATGAGCGCCGTGTATGATCACACCTGGGATGCCGGCGTCGTGACGAAGGAGTCGACTTGCTCCGAGAACGGTGTGCGTACCTACACCTGCGACAATGGCAACATCATGCTCGAGAGCATCCCGCGCAAGCCGCACACGCCGGAAGTGATTCCGGGCGTCGCGGCGACCTGCACGGAGACCGGTCTGACCGAGGGCAGCAAGTGCTCGGTCTGCGGCGAGATCCTTGTCGCACAGACGGAGATTGCCAAGCTTCCGCACACGCCGCAGGCGCTGCAGATCACTCCGGCGACCTGCACGAAGGACGGCAAAGTGGGCAGCGTTGCCTGCACGGTCTGCGGCACGATACTGGCAGGCGAGAAGCGTATCCCGGCCAAGCACCACTATGTTGACGGCTACTGCACGGTCTGCGAGAAGCAGGATCCGATGAGCATCCCGTGCCCCGGCGACGAGCATTGCCCGGGTGTCCCCTTCAGCGATATGCCGGCGGTCGACTTCTGGTCGCACGATGCGATCGACTTCGTCGTTGCGCACAAGCTCTTCTACGGCACGAGCGCCACGACCTTCGAGCCTGAGACCAAGCTCTCGCGCGCAATGATCGTTGAGATCCTTTACGCGCTCGAGGGTGAGCCTGCCGTTACCGGCAAGAACCCCTTCAGCGACGTTGCGGATAACGAATGGTACACCAACGCGGTGATCTGGGCGGCACAGAACGAGATCGTGGCCGGCATTGGCGACGGCAAGTTTGACCCGAACGGCGATGCAACGCGTGAACAGACTGCGACGATCCTGCATGAATATGCGATGTTCAAGGGCTGCGATGTGGACGTGTACGGTGATCTGTCCGCGTTTACGGACATGGACAAGGTTTCCGATTTCGCGCAGGAGCCCATGGTCTGGGCGGTTGCCGAGAGCCTGATCTCCGGTGCGGTCGTCAATGGCCAGACGGTCCTTGATCCGCAGGGTGTGACGACGCGTGAGCAGTTCGCGATGATCATGGCGATGTATGTGATGAACGTCCTCCCGCTTACGCCCGAGGAGCCGACGGAGCCGAGCGTTCCGACGGAGCCGAGCGTCCCGACGGAGCCGAGTGTTCCGGCGGAGCCGAGTGTTCCGGCAGAGCCGAGTGTTCCGGCAGAACCGAGTGCTCCCCAGGACCAGACGGATGTCGAGAATCCGTAAGAATCATTCCAACCTGTAAGCATTCCAAAATCGAACGGGGCACCCCGGAGCGGCTTTACCGCTCCGGGGTGTCTTTTCGCCGCCTTTCGGCAAAAAGTTCGGAAATTCCTGTCACGCTCTTGACAAAATCGTACCCGCTGTGCTAGCTTTTTCATCAGGGAAATGAATCTTTACAGAAAGGCAATGGCAATGACACTAGATGAATTGAAGATCGGTTCCTCAGCAGTCATCACAGCGGTCGGTGGGGACGGCGCGCTGCGATGCCGGCTGTTGGACATGGGGCTCACGCCCCGTACCCGTGTCACCTTGCAGAAGGTGGCGCCGATGGGCGACCCCATCGAGATCCGCGTGCGCGGCTATGAACTGACGCTGCGCGTGGAGGAAGCGAAAAAGATCGAGGTCGAGGGGGTGCCGACATGATCTTTGCACTTGTCGGTAACCAGAACTGCGGCAAGACGACGCTCTTCAACGCCCTCACCGGTTCCAACCAGCACGTGGGCAACTTCCCGGGCGTGACCGTCGACCAGAAGATGGGCGAGATGCGTGACGAGAAGGGCTGCTCCGTCGTCGATCTGCCGGGCATTTACTCCCTGCGCCCGTATACGCAGGAGGAGATCGTCTCGCGCGATTTTATCATCAATCAGAAGCCGGACGGCATCATCAACATCGTGGACGCCACGAATATCGAGCGCAACCTGTACCTGACGCTGCAGCTGCTTGAACTGCGCGTGCCGATGGTGCTGGCGCTGAACATGATGGACGAGGTGCGCGCCAACGGCGGCGCCATCGACGTGCAGAAGATGAGCCAGGCACTGGGTATCCCCGTCGTGCCGATCTCGGCGGCGAAAGGGGAGGGCGTGTCCGAACTCGTGGACCAGGCGCTGACCGTTGCGCGCAGTCGGACGCTGCCGAAAGTGACGGATTTCTGCTCGGACGATTCGGCCGTGCACCGCTGCATCCACGCGGTCGTGCACCTGATCGCCGACCACGCCGACCGCATTGGCGTGCCGGCGCGCTTTTGCGCGGCCAAGCTCATCGAAGGCGGCGACGACCTTGCGGCATCGCTCGAGCTCGATGAAAACGAGCGAGAGCTGCTCGAGCACTGCATCGTGCAGATGGAAAACGAGACCGGGCTCGACCGCAACGCGGCCCTTGCGGACATGCGCTACACGTTCATTGAGGGCGTCGTGGCGTCGTCCGTGGTCAAGTGCCATGAGAGCAAAGAGCACGCGCGCTCCATGAAGCTCGACCGCATCCTCACGGGCAAGTATACCGCCCTGCCGACGTTCCTCGTCGTGATGTTCCTCACGTTTTATCTCACGTTCAACGTCATCGGCCAGTGGCTGTCCGACCTGCTGCAGCTCGGCATCGATGCGCTGACCGGCGTCGTGGACGCTGCGCTCACGGCCTACGGCATCAACCCTGTGGTACATAGTCTCATCATTGACGGCGTGTTCGCCGGCGTCGGCAGCGTGCTCGTGTTCCTGCCGATCATCGTGACGCTGTTTTTCTTCCTGTCCATTTTGGAGGACACCGGCTATATGGCCCGTGTCGCCTTTGTCATGGACAAGCCCCTGCGCAAGATCGGCCTGTCCGGCCGCAGCGTCGTGCCGATGCTCATCGGCTTCGGCTGCTCGGTGCCGGCCATCATGGCCACGCGCACCGTCTCGTCCGACCGCGACCGGAAGATGACCATCCTGCTCACGCCATATATGAGCTGCTCGGCGAAGATCTCAATCTACGCATTTTTCACGGCGGCGTTTTTCCCGCGCTACCGTGCGCTTGTCATGCTGGGACTGTATGTCCTCGGCATTCTCATCGGCATCATCGCGGCGCTCGTCATGAACAAGACGGCTTTCCGCGGTAAGCCCGTGCCGTTTGTCATGGAGCTGCCGAACTACCGCATGCCCGGGCTCAAGAGCGTGGCGCTGCTGCTTTGGGAGAAGGCAAAGGACTTCCTCCAGCGCGCGTTCACGGTCATTTTCCTTGCGACGATCATCATCTGGTTCCTCCAGAGCTTTGACACGCGCCTGAACGTTGTGGCCGACAGTGCCAAAAGCCTGCTCGCGCTCATCGGGCAGTTCATCGCGCCCATTTTCCGGCCGCTCGGCTTCGGCGACTGGCGGTGCGCCACGGCGCTCATCTCCGGCTTCATTGCCAAGGAGTCTGTTGTGAGCACGCTGCAGGTGCTGCTCGGCGGCGCGGCCATTTCGTCGCTGCTCACCACGCGCTCGGCCATCAGCTTCCTCGTGTTCACGCTGCTGTATACGCCGTGCGTGGCCGCCATCGCCACCATCCGCCGCGAGCTCGATTCCCGGCTCAAGACGGTCGGCGTTGTGGTCCTGCAGTGCTCGGTCGCGTGGGTCGTGGCGCTCGTTGCGTATGCGATCGCGGGGCTGGTGTGATGGGTCCGCTCGATTATATCCTGCTGGCCATCGTGGCCGTGTGCGCCGTCATCGCGTGGCGCGTCTGGCGCCGCGCCATGAAAAAGGGCGGCTGCTGCGGAAGCGGCTGCACCGGCAACTGCGCGCAGTGTGGCAGAAACTGTGACTGCAAAAAAGAGAAATAGATAAAGCAAGGCTTCCCGAATTCGGGAAGCCTTGCTTTTTGCGTGTGTGCAGTTGTGTTTACAGCTCCGCGATGTGCACCGGATTTCCGTGCTCGCGGATCAGGGCTGCGAGATCGTCATCTACCCCGTGCGCAAGCCGCCAAAGGGAGGCGCGCCCCGCGAATAACGACCGCCGTCGTCGGCTTCGCGCCCTGATCGCCGCACGCGGTTAGCATTTTAGTTAGCATTTTGTTAGCAAAATGCGTTTGCATTATGCCGAAAACGATCGTAAATCCGCGACGTTTTTCGCACCGCAAAGATTTCCGAAAGCACTGCACAGCATTGATAAACAAAGAAAAACCAGCAATCACAATGGATTGCTGGTTTTCTCTGTTCTGGTGGAGATGGGGGGAGTTGAACCCCCGTCCGAAAGCGCTTTGACAGGAACTTCTCCGGGCGCAGCGGGTTTTTGCGGGACGCTATGCGTCCCCGTTCCCTTCAGGACAGGCAAACCGGCAAGCCTGTCCGTCCGGTAGCTTCATGATGCATGGCACGCGCAAAGCTTAGCGTGCGCACGTTCACCACTCATCGACGCTCCGCTGCCGGGCCGTGGTCCTCCCGGCGGGAACGCTCGCTAATTAAGCAGCGAGAAGAACAGTTTCGTTGTTGTTCTTTAATTTATAAGATGCCCGTTTTATGGCGGTCAGGCGCCGCCGCCCGCTATTCCTGCCTCCACACCCCCGTCGAAACCGGTACATCCCCATGATGTCGGGTGCATCGGCCGCCTGCACCGCTCTCGCGGCGCAGGCAGGAACGCATTCTGAAAGATCAGACGAAACTGTCGATGTTTTGTTTCCTCAGCAGGTCTCCGGCTCCGGATACTCGACGCCGAAGGTCTCGACCGTGACGGTTTTCATCTTCTGCTCGTTGGTGGGCTTGTCGTTGAACATGCTGCGCGGGGTGCGCGCGATGGCATCCACGACGTCCATGCCCTCGGTCACCTTGCCGAACGCGGCGTACTGCTTGTCAAGGTGCGGGGCGTCCATGTGCATGATGAAAAACTGGCTGCCGGCGGAGTTCGGATCCATGGCGCGGGCCATGGACAGCACGCCGCGGGTGTGCTTGAGGTCGTTTTTGAAGCCGTTACTCGTGAACTCGCCCTCGATGCTGTAGCCAGGGCCGCCCATGCCAGTGCCGGTCGGGTCGCCGCCCTGGATCATGAAGCCAGGAATGACGCGGTGGAAGATCACACCGTCATAAAAACCCTTCTTGACGAGACTGATAAAGTTGCGGACGGTGTTCGGCGCGATCTCCGGATAGAGCTCGGCGCGGATGATGCCGCCGTCTTCCATTTCAATGGTGACAATCGGATTGCTCATCAGTAATTTTTCTCCTTTATCGTTCTGTCGATCTCGCGTTTGGCGCTGCGCTGCGCGTCGGCGTCGCGCTTGTCGTAGAGCTTTTTGCCCTTGCACAGGCCGAGCTCCACCTTCACGCGGCTGTCCTTGAAATACAGCGACAGCGGCACGAGCGTCAGTCCGTCCTGCTTCGTGCGGGCGTAGAGCTTCGTGATCTCCCGCCGGTGCATGAGCAGGCGCTTCGGCCGGTCGGGGTCGCGGTTGTAGATGCTGCCGTGCTCGTAGGGGCTGATGTGGATGCCGTAGGCAAACAGCTCCCCGTTTTTCACGGTGCAGAACGAATCTTTCAGATTGACCGTGCCCGCGCGGATGGACTTGACCTCGGTGCCGAAGAGCTCCACACCGGCCTCGAACCGCTCGAGCACGAAATAGTCATGCAGGGCTTTGCGGTTGGCTGCGACCTGCTTGACGCCCTTGGCTCTCGGCATGGCGGGGACCTCCTTCGTGCGAAATCGTGGATATAGTTTAGCACATCCGGCGGCAAATGAAAAGAGCGAAATCAGCAGAAATAACGCTGAAGGGTCGCAACGGCATCGCGGCGGGCGACCACGTCGCCGTGTTCGCCGATGTGTGCGTACAGTTCTGTGGTACACGGCAGCGGCTCGCCGAACTCGAAGAGCGCGTTCGGCAGCGTCTCGTCCTCGGCGCGCACGAACAGCTCCCAGCCGCCGTCTATGTACACCACGTCCGAGTCGAGCCCGGCCGGAAAACAGCCCAGCGCCGCGGTCAGGTCGGCAAACGAGCGGAACCGGAATCGGCGCGGCGGGTCAGAAATGGGTCTGGCGATGAGCAGCACCTCCTTTTCGGCGACGAACAGTTCGATTTTCATACTTGTCCAGGGCGCGAGCCCGTGCGTCTCGAGCGCACTGTCGACGGCGGTGCAGATGTCGGCCTCGCGCAGCGCGGCCCACTCGGCGCGCGGTATGCGCATGGCCACGGCGCCGGCGTCAGCGGTTTCCACAAGCATGGGAATGGCCTCCCTTGGTGTCGGTTTCCGGACAGGCGTCCGGTTAGATTCAGTATAGCGCCCGCACTCGCGTTTCGCTACTCAAAATATATGGCAATCGGCGCAGGAATATGGTATCATGCCAATTGAAAAAAGGAGTGGATGTTTCATGGAACTGATCGAAGAAAAGCTCAGGACCCTCACGAGCTACCACGGCGTGATCGTCAACGTCCGGCTCGACGAGGCGCGCCTGCCCGACGGCAGCACGGCCAAGCGCGAGGTCGTGGAGCATCCGGGCGGCGTGACGGTCCTGCCGCTGGAGCCCGACGGCACGGTCTGGTGCGTGCGGCAGTACCGCTATCCGTTTTCGCGCACGCTGCTCGAGGTGCCGGCCGGCAAACTCGAGCCGGGCGAGGCGCCGGAGCTGGCTGCGGCGCGCGAGCTCTCGGAGGAGACGGGGCTGACTGCGGGCAGACTGCAGTATCTGGGTGCGAACTTTACATCGCCCGGCTACTCGGAGGAGGTGCTGCACATTTATCTGGCACGCGACCTGCACCGCGGCGCGGCGCACCTTGACCCCGGCGAATTTCTGAACGTGGAGCGGCACCCGCTGGAGGAATTGGTGCAAATGGCGCTGGATGGTGAACTCTGCGACGGAAAAACGACGGTTGCCCTGCTGAAAACGCAGCTTTTGCTCGCGCGCGAGCGCGGCGAGGCGGCAAGTGGCGGGTTGTGATTGCTTTTCCGCGAAAAGCATGCTATAATTCATCGTTAGGTTCCGCTAAAATCGGGCAAGCTACGCACGGAGCGTATTCGCCCGGTCACAGATGCGGAGCTGCACTCTGCTTTCGCAGCATGAGAGGTGTCAAATAGTTTGGATAGATATGTAATACATGGCGGCAGACCCCTGCACGGGGAGATCGAGATCAGCGGCGCGAAAAACGCGGCCGTGGCGATCATTCCGGCAGCGCTGATGGTCGACGGTGTCTGCCGGATCGAGAATATGCCTCAGATCAGCGACGTGGATATGCTCCTGAAGATCCTGCAGGGGCTGGGCGCGCGGGTGGAATACCTTGGCCCCTCCGCCGTCGAGATCGATTGTACGCAGGTGCGCTTCACCGAGCCGCCGTATGACCTGATGCGCAAGATCCGCGCGTCGTACTACTTCATCGGCTCGATGCTCGGCCGCTTCGGCTCGGCCAAGACGACCATGCCCGGCGGCTGCAATTTCGGTGTCCGGCCGATCGACCAGCACATCAAGGGCATGACCGCGATGGGCGCGAACGTCGAGGTGAAAAACGGCTTTGTCTACGCCGACACGCCGGACGGCCGCCTGCACGGGGCAAAGGTATATCTGGATAAGGTCTCGGTCGGCGCGACGATGAATATCATCATTGCGGCGACGCTTGCGCGCGGCCGCACCGTGATCGAGAACGCGGCGCGCGAGCCGCACATCGTTGACCTTGCCAACTTCCTCAACTCCATGGGTGCCGACATTCGCGGCGCCGGCACGGATTCCATCCGCATTCAGGGCGTCGAGCGCCTGCACGGCGGCACGTACAGCGTCATCCCCGACCAGATCGAGGCGGGCACGTATATGACGGCCTGCGCCGCTGCCGGCGGGGAAGTGCGTCTCGCGAATGTGATCCCGCGCCATCTGGAGTGCATCAGCGCCAAGCTGCGCGAGATGGGCGTCACCGTCGTCGAAGGCGGGGACAGCGTGCTCGTGCGCAGCAACGGCCGCCTGCGCCATACCAACGTCAAGACCCAGCCGTACCCCGGCTTCCCCACGGATATGCAGCCGCAGATCAGTGTCGCGCTGTGCCTGGCCGACGGCACGAGCGTCGTGACCGAGGGCGTGTATGACAATCGCTACAAGTACATTCAGGAGCTCAGCCGCATGGGCGCGGACGCGCATGTGGACGGCTGCACCGCCATCATCAACGGCGTGGAGGGTCTGCACGGCGCGGAAGTCCGGGCGTGCGACCTGCGCGCCGGTGCTGCCGTGGTCATTGCGGGCCTGTGCGCCGCGGGGGAGACCGTGGTCACGGATATCCGCTTTATCGAGCGCGGCTATGAAAACTTCGTCGGCAAGCTGCGCAGCATCGGGGCCGACATCGTGCTCGAGCGCGACGGGGCCGAGCAGTGCGCGGCAGCCGCGGCCGAATGAACATTGCACTGTTTGCCAGCGGGTCGAGCGGCAACTGCGCCCTCGTGTCCGACGGCGAGACACATATTCTGATCGACGCCGGCATCTCCGCGCGGCGCATCCGCGCGGGGCTCACCGCGCAGGATGTTGCGATGGCCGACCTCACGGGCGTGCTCGTGACGCACGAACACTCCGATCATGTCAAGGGCCTGACCGTCCTGCTGCGCCGGGACCCCGTTGCGGTGTATGCGCTGCCGGCAGTGTGCGCCGCGCTGCGCAAACTGCTGCCCGAGCGGACGGACTGCCTGCACGAGATCGCGCCGGGGGAACCCTTTTGCCTCGGCAATGTGTGCGTGACGGCGTTTCCCACGCCGCATGACGCGGCCGGGAGCTGCGGCTACCGGCTCGACGGGTCGGCGCGCTTCGGCTTCTGCACCGACCTAGGCACCGTGACGGACGCTGTGCGCGCGGCGCTGTGCGGCGTGGACTGCGCCGTCATCGAGGCCAACCACGACCCGGAGCTGCTGCGCACCGGGCCTTACCCGATCTATCTCAAGCGCCGGATCGCGTCCGATCACGGCCATCTGTCCAATGAAAGCGCCGGGGCGCTGGCGGTGTACCTCGCGGAAAACGGGGCGCAGCAGCTCATCCTCGGCCATCTCAGCCGGGAGAACAACACGCCCCGCGCCGCGCTCGAGACCGTTTCGCTCGCGCTCGCGGCGGCCGGCTTTCAGCCCGGCACGCAGCCGGAGCTGTATGCTGCCCCGGCGGAGACGACGCTCGCGCTCACGGCGGGAAAGGCGTGCGTATGCTGTCGATAACCCTTGTCTGCGTCGGAAAGATGCGCGAGACCTATTATATCTCCGCGTTCGCGGAATATGCCAAGCGTCTGGGCGCCTATTGCCGGTTTGAACTGGTGGAGCTGCCGGAGCAGCGTCTGCCGGAGCGCCCATCGCAAAAAGAGATCCACGCCGCGCTGGAAAAAGAGGCGCAGGCCATCCGCGTGCGCATCCCGAAGGGGGCGGCCGTGGTGGCCATGTGCGTCGAGGGCAGGCTCCTCTCGAGCGAGGCGCTCGCGCAGCAGCTCGCCGGTTACGCTGCGGGCGGCACGTCGAAGGTGTGCTTTCTCGTCGGCGGGTCGTTCGGCCTCGACGAGGGCATCAAGCGCGAGGCATCGCTGCGGCTGAGCATGTCGCCGATGACGTTTCCGCACCATCTGGCGCGCGTCATGCTCGCCGAGCAGATCTACCGCGCGTGCACGATCAACGCGGGCACGCAATATCATAAATGAAATAGGAGAAACAACATGGCGCAAGAGCTGAAAGCAGAGTGGGGCAGGTCGCTTCCCGGCGATTTGCTCAAGCGCTGGCCGCGCGATGCGGACGGCGAACCGGTGCCCCCGGCAATGCTGACCAAGTGCACGGGCGTGGATATGGACGACGTGCTGCTGGTCAATATGCTGGAGGCCTATGGCATCCCCTGCCTGAAAAACTATCCCGGGGACGGTCAATTTGGCAAGATCATGTTAGGCATGTCCGGTTACGGAGTGGAAATTCTGGTTCCTGAGACGCTGCTTGCCGATGCGCAGGCACTTCAGGAAGGCTGCGCTGAGGCGCTGACGGAAGGAGACGACAATGCGTAATTATATGGAAGAATACCAGCGCTGGCTCGACAGCCCCGCGCTCTCCAATGCGGAGTGGGAAGAACTCAACGCCATCCGCGACGACAAAAAAGAGATTGAGAGCCGCTTTTTCGCCCCGCTCGAGTTCGGCACGGCCGGCCTGCGCGGCGAGATGGCGCTCGGCTGCCGCCGCATGAACATTCACGTCATCCGCCACGCCACGCAGGCGTTCGCGGAGGTCATCAGGGCCGAGGGCGAGAGCGCGTGTGCGCGCGGCATCGCCATCTGCTTTGACTGCCGCGTCAACAGTGAGCGCTTTGCCCACGAGGCGGCGGGCGTCATGGCGGCCAACGGCATCCATGTGCGCATTTTCGACGCCCTGCGCCCGACGCCGGAGCTGTCGTTCGCCGTCAAGCACTACGGCACCACGGCCGGCCTGAACATCACGGCCAGCCACAATCCGAAAGAGTATAACGGCTACAAGGTCTACTGGTCCGACGGGGCGCAGCTCCCGCCGCAGCATGCCGCCGCCATCGCCAGGAACATGGAGCGGCTGGACATCTTCAACGATATCCATCGCATGGACTTTGACGACGCGGTGCGTCAGGGCCTTGTGGAGTTCATGGGCGCGGAGACGGACGAGGCGTTTTTGTCCAACGTCCTGCGCCAGCCGATCGACCCGGACGTCGTCCGCCGCGTGGCCGACCGGTTCAAGATCGTCTACACGCCGTTTCACGGCGCGGGCTGGCACCTCGTGCCCGAGGCGCTGCACCGCCTGGGTATGACGCAGGTCATCCCCGTCAAGGAGCAGATGGTGCTCGACGGCACGTTCCCGACCGTCAAGAGCCCGAACCCGGAAAATCCGGAGGGCTTCTATCTGGCTGTGGACCTTGCCAAGGAGGTCGGCAGCGACCTCATCCTCGGCACGGATCCGGACTCCGACCGCGTCGGTGTCATGGTCCGCGGTGCGGACGGCGAGTATCACACCATCACCGGCAACCAGATGGGCGTGCTGCTGCTCGACTATATCATCACGGCGCGCCGCCGCAAGGGCACGCTGCCGGAAAACGCGGCCGCGATCTCGACGATCGTCACGTCCAAGATGGTGCGCCGCATCTGTGATGTGAACAACATCCACTTTGACGAGACGTTCACGGGCTTCAAATTCATGGCCGAGAAGCTGGCCGAGTACCAGCGCGACGGTTCGTATCAGTACGTGCTCGCCTTCGAGGAGAGCTACGGCTACATGATGGGTGACTATGTCCGCGACAAGGACGCCGTGACTGCTTGTGTGATGATCACGGAGATGGCGGCGTACTACTTCGAGCAGGGCATGACGCTCGCGCAGGCGCTCGACGCGCTGTATGAAAAGTACGGCTTCTACGGGGAGCGCACGCTCAACCTTGTCATGCCGGGCCTCGACGGTCTGGAGAAGATGCGCGCGCTCATGGCGCAGCTGCGCCGCGAGCCGCTGCAGGAGATCGCGGGCACGAAGGTCGTGCGCATGCGCGACTATCAGGACGGCTCGGTGTACGTCATGGGCCTCGGCAAGATGGACAAAACGCCCATCTCCGGCTCGAACGTGCTGTACTTTGAGCTGGACGACGGCTGCTCGTTCATCGTCCGCCCGTCCGGCACGGAGCCGAAGATCAAGGTGTACATCCTTGGCGTCGGCGCGACGCGCTCCGAGTGCGACGAGCGCGTGCAGCGCTACGCGCAGTTCGCTGAGACGCTGCGCGGCTGAATCGAAACCACATGCCCCGGCCCTCCGGCAGCTTTCGCCGGAGGGCCGGATCTTTGAGGGATCGCTATGAAAGAGAAAATCAAGCAGCTCTTCGGCCTCTTCGGCGCGTTCGCCGTCGTCGGCGTGACGACGTTCGGCGGCGGCTATGCCATGCTGCCCGCGCTGCAGCGCGAGGTCGTGGAAAAGCGCCGCTGGGCCACGGAGGAAGAGGTCATGGACTGGTACGCCATCGGCCAGTGCACACCGGGCGTCATCGCGGTCAACACCGCCACGTTCGTCGGGCAGAAGCAGGCGGGCGTCTGGGGCGGCATCTTTGCCACGCTGGGCGTCGTGTTCCCGTCGCTCGTGATCATCATGATCATCGCGGCTTTTATTCAGAACTTTGCGCACCTGCCTGCCGTACAGAACGCGTTCGCTGGTATCCGTGTGTGCGTGTGCGTGCTCATCCTCAACGCCGTCGTGAAGCTGTGGAAAAAATCCGTCGTGGACTGGAAGACGTTTCTGATCTTCCTGCTCGTGTTCACGGGCAGCGTGTTTCTGAATGTCTCGCCGGTGCTGTATGTGCTCGCGGCTGCGCTCGCCGGCATCGTCATCAAGGAACTGGAGGCGCGTAAGGCATGATCTATCTGCGCCTGTTCTGGGAGTTTTTCAAGACCGGTCTCTTTTCTGTCGGCGGCGGCCTCGCCACGCTCCCGTTTATTTATGACATATCCGACCGCACGGGCTGGTTCACCTATCAGCAGATCGCGGACATGGTTGCGGTGTCGGAGTCCACGCCCGGCCCCATCGGCGTCAACACGGCGACGTATGTGGGCTACATCACGGGCGGCGTTCCCGGTGCGCTCGTCGCGACGCTCGGTCTCGTCACGCCGGCGGTCATCTGCATCCTCATCATTGCCTCGTGTCTGAAACGGTTCCGGGAAAACCGATTTGTTGACCACGCGTTTTACGGGCTGCGCCCGGCCTCCGCAGCGCTGATCGCGGCGGCGGGCTTTTCCGTCGTGCGCATCTCGCTGCTGCAGGAGAGCGCCTTTCAGGCCAGCGGCCGGTTCACGGATCTGTTTTTCTGGAAGGGGCTGCTGCTCGCCGCCGTCATCTGGGTGCTGACGAATGTCGTCAAGCCGACGAAAAAGCTGCACCCGATCGTGTACATCGCGGCGTCCGCCGTCGTCGGCATCGTGTTCTCGTTCGCCGGCGCGTGAAGTCAAAGCAGGTTCGCCAGAACCCACATACACAGCGCGGAGATCGCTCCGTGCAGCAGGCGCCCGACCGTGTGTCGGGCGCTTTTGATGTCTGTCCCGGCGATGACCGCCGCCGTCTGGCAGTGCACGGACACGCCGCCCCAGCCGATGAGAAAGGCGGCGAGGGCGAGGTTTCCCGGCGTCGGCGTCAGTCCCTGCATCGCGCCGATACCGGTGCCGAGCTCGAGCACGCCCGTGCACAGCGCGCGGGTAAAGTGCAGCTCCAGCCCGAGCCGCGCAGCGCTCGTGCCCACCAGCGCGGGCAGTAGGCCGGAGGCGTCGAGCACCCCGGTCACGACGCTGAACGTGACCACAAAGCCGCTGACCGTCAGCACCGCGCGCACCGCGCTGTGCACGGCCTCCGGCAGCGCCTGCGAGAGCGACACGGCTGCGATCTGCGCGCGCTCTTCTGGCGGAAAATCGCCGCTGCGCGGGGCAAAGAGCATGCCGACAAGGACGGCGGACAGCACGTGCACGCCGTAGAGCAGCAGCCCATAGCCCGCGCTGTGAAACACGCCCACGCCCGCCGCACCGACGAGAAACGCCGGGCCGGAATTGTTGCAGAACGCGAGCGCGCGCTCGGCCTGCTCGCGTGTGAGCGTACCGCTGCGCCGCAGCCGGGCCACGGCGTCCGCGCCGAGCGGGTACCCGCCCGTCACGCCCAGCAGCAGCGCCGACGCGCCCGCGCCGCCGATACCGAAGAGCCGCTGCGTCACGGGGGAGAGCCACCTGCCGAGGATGCCCGGCAGCCCGAGCTGCTGCAGCAGCGATGAGAGGATAAAAAACGGCAGCAGCGACGGCACGATCATCTGCGCGCAGAGCGCCAGCCCTGCGCGCGCGCTCTCGAGCGCCGCCTGCGAGCACAGCAGCAGCGCGCCGAGCGCCGTCAGCGTCGCTGCGAGCGCGATGTAATTGCCCCGTTTGCCTTCCACCGGCATCCCTCCCGGAAATACATTCTCGTGCATTTGTATGCCTGTCCCGGCCTAAACTTGCCTGCGGGCGCATAAAATGGCTTGCAGCGAAGGGGGTGAGCCGGTGAAGCGGCTGTCAGATATTCCGCTCGAGATCGCGGAGCGGCTGGACCTGCCGGCGGAATCCGTGGCCGGCGTGCCGAAGCTGACCGTGACCGGCCGGCGCCGCGCGCTGGTGGAAAACCACTGCGGTCTGCTCGAATACAGCCATGAGTGCATCGTGGTCGACGGCGGGCGGGTGCGCGTGTGCATCCGCGGCACGAACCTGCAGCTCGTGGCCATGGACAGCACGGCGCTGCTGATCTCCGGCACGATCGCGTGTGCCGAGTTTGCGTGAGGTGATGGGTTTGACGCGGTGGATCCTGGCCCTTTGCGGCTATGTGCGGCTGGAGGTGAGCGGCGTGCACCCGGAGCGCGTGCTCAATGCATGCGCGGCGGCGGGCATCGCCTGCACGGCGTCCGAGCCGGTGGACGCCTATACGCTGCGCATCACGGTGCGCGCACGCTGTGCGGATACGGTGACGGAGCTGGCGCGCCGGAGCCAGTGCGAGGTGAAAACGCTCTACCGCCGCGGTCTGTCGCAGCTGCTGCGGCGCGCGGCGCGCTACCGGGGCGCGTGCGCGGGGCTGCTCGTGACGGTGCTGGTGGTGCTGACATCGTCGCTGTTCATCTGGCGCATCGACGTGACCGGCAACGAGACGCTCACGACCGGGCAGATCCTGCGCTGCCTGGACGAGTGCGGCGTGCGCCCGGGCACGTACTGGCCCGCGCTGTCGAACGATCTGGTGCGCAACGACATGGTCTTGCGCCTGCCGGAGCTGCGCTGGCTCACCGTGAACGTGCACGGCAGCCGCGCCGAGGTGGTCGTGCGCGAAAAGCAGCCCCTGCCGGACATCACGCCGGACGACACGCCCGTGAGCATTTACGCCTCCGCGACCGGGGTCATCCTGAGCATGGACGTCTACGCCGGGGAGGCGCGCGTCGCGCCCGGCGCGGCGGTGGAGCCGGGCGACGTGCTTGTGTCCGGCGCGGTCACGGACCTCGGCGGCGGTGTGCGCCCGGTGTGCGCCCGTGCCGATATCCGTGCGCGCACGCGGCAGGTGCTGACGGGGCAGATCTCCCTGACGGAGGCCGAAAAACAGCCCGCGCACGGCGCGCACACACGCTGGGCGCTGCGCGCGGGGAAAAAGCGGATCAATTTTTATCAAAACAGTGGAATTTCGGACGCGGAATGTGATAAAATCATTCATGAATATCCTTTTGCGATCCGGGGCGTGTTCACACTGCCGTTTTCGCTGGTGCGCGAGCGCGTGCAGCCGTATCGGACGGCGGACGCGCCGGTTTCGGAGGACGCGGCGCGCGCATCGCTCGAGCAGGCGCTGCTGCAGCAGCTGCGCGAGACGATTGGTGACGATGGCGCGATCATTTCCTATGAAACGGCGGCGGAGGTCACCGGCGGCGTACTGACCGTGACGCTCACGGCCGAGTGCGAGCAGGAGATCGGCCGCGCGCAGGCGACGCCGGACGCGGAATTTTTACAGCTTCGGCCGCCGGCCGGGGAAGGGACTACAGCAGATGATTGAAAAAACCATGGAAGTCGACAGAATGGAGGACGTCATCAGCGTGTTCGGGTCGTTTGACCAGAACCTGCGGATGATCGAGACCGAATACAATGTGCGCGTGACCGACCGCGACGAGCAGATCCACATCACCGGCGAGGCCGAGAACGTGCTCTATGCCGAAAAGGCCATCGCCGGCCTGTTGTCGCTGGCGGCCAAGGGCGAGGAGATCGGCGAGCAGAACGTGCGCTACATCTTCCGTCTCGTGCGCGAGGGCCGGGAGCAGAAGATCCAGGAGCTTGCGGGCGACGTGGTGTGCATCACGGCCAAGGGCAAGCCCATTAAGGCAAAGACGCTCGGCCAGCGCGCATATCTGGATGCCATCGAGCAAAACACGATCACGCTCGGCGTCGGCCCCGCCGGTACGGGCAAGACATACCTCGCCGTGGCGGAGGCGGTCGCGGCGTTTCGCGCCGAGCGCGTCAACCGCATCATTCTCACGCGCCCGGCGGTCGAGGCGGGCGAGCGGCTGGGCTTTCTGCCCGGCGACCTGCAGAACAAGGTCGACCCCTACCTGCGCCCGCTGTACGACGCGCTCTTTGAAATGCTCGGCGCGGACGCCTACGCAAAGTATCTCGAGCGCGGCAACATTGAGGTCGCGCCGCTGGCGTACATGCGCGGCCGCACGCTCGACGACAGCTTCATCATCCTCGACGAGGCGCAGAACACCTCCCGCGAGCAGATGAAGATGTTCCTGACGCGCATCGGCTTCGGCTCACACGTCGTCATCACCGGCGACGTGACGCAGATCGACCTGCCGTCGGACAAGCCGTCCGGCCTCAAGGAGGCCATCCGCATCCTCGACCGCATTGACGACATCGCCATCTGCCGCCTGACGGGCGCGGACGTCGTGCGCCACGCGCTCGTGCAGAAGATCATCGCCGCCTACGAGCAGGACGACAAACAGAAAGAAAAACGCGCCGCGGCCGCGGCCAAAAAGCCCGCCGCGCGCAAGACGACAGTGAGGAAAAAAGCATGACACAGGCGAAGATCACCATCACCCGCACACGCCGCGGCCTGGGATTTCCGGACACGCAGCGCTATGTCAAGCGCGCGGCCGCCGCAGCGCTCAAGGCCGAGGGCGTGACCGTCCCGTGCGAGCTCGACGTGACGCTCACGGACGATGCCGTCATCCACACCATCAACCGCGAGCAACGCGGCGTGGACCGCGCGACGGACGTGCTGTCGTTTCCCATGAACGAGCTCACGCCCGGCGCGTTCGACCCCGATACCTGCGAGTGGGACTACGAGACCGACCGCGCCATGCTCGGCGACATGGTCATCTCCATGGAGCGCTGCGCCGAACAGGCCGAGACCTACGGCCACAGCTTCGCGCACGAGGTCAGCTATCTGACCGTGCACTCCGTGCTGCACCTGCTCGGCTACGACCATGTGGATGAGGGCGAGGACAAGCGCCGCATGCGCGCGCGCGAAAAAGAGATCATGCGTCTGCTGGACGTATAAGGAGAAACGAATGATTACCAAAACCGCTATGATCACCATCTGCGGACGGCCGAACGTCGGCAAGTCCACACTCACCAACGCCCTCGTGGGCGAGAAGATCGCCATCGTCTCGAACAAGCCCCAGACGACGCGCAACCGCATCAGCGCCGTCGTCAACCGCGGCGACACGCAGCTGATCCTGATGGACACGCCGGGCTTTCACAAGCCGCGCAACCGCCTGGGCGACTATATGGTGCAGGTCGTGCGCGAGAGCGTGGCGGACGTGGACGGCGTGATGCTCGTCGTCGAGCCCATTGCCTCCATCGGCGAGCAGGAGCACGCGCTCATCGAGCGCATCCGCACATCCAACGCCCCGGCCGTGCTCGTCATCAACAAGATCGATACGGTGGAAAAGCCGGAGCTGCTGGCCGTCATCGCCGCCTATTCCGAGGCGCTGCCGTGGCGCGCGATCGTGCCGGTGTCGGCCCAGAACGGCGACGGGCTCGAGGAACTCTTCGGCGAGCTTGCGCAGCTTGCCGTGCCGGGGCCGCAGCTGTTCCCGGATGATATGATCTCCGACATGCCGGAAAAGCAGATCTGCGCCGAGCTCGTGCGCGAAAAGCTGCTGCTGTGCCTCGATAAGGAGATCCCGCACGGCACGGCCGTCGAGGTCACAAAATTTTCCGAGCGCGATAACGGCATCATCGACATGGACGTGACCATTTACTGCGAAAAAGAGAGCCACAAGGGCATCATCATCGGCAAGCGCGGCGCCATGCTCAAAAAGATCGGCGAGCTCGCGCGGCAGGACATCGAGCGCTTCATGGGCACGAAGGTGTACCTGCAGACGTGGGTCAAGGTGAAGGAAAACTGGCGCGACTCGGCCGCCCAGCTGCGCAATTTTGGCTTTACCGACCAGTGACCCTTTATTACCAGCCATAAATCCACCCCGCTGTGCAGACACTATGCCCAGCGAGGTGGTTCATTGTGCAAGACGATGTTTTCTGGCAGCTGTTCGCGGATACCGGCGATCCGCTCGGCTACCTTTGCTACCGCGCCGCGCAAAACGCGCTGGCGCAGACGACCGATGAGTCTGCGGCGGATGCGACCGTCCGCCGCCCGGCCTGATGAGGTACATACGATGTTTCTTACGACCCGAGGGCTCGTCCTGCGCGAGGTGCGCTACAAAGAGGCGGACAAGATCCTCACCGTGCTCACGCAGCACGAGGGAAAGGTGACCGTCCGCGCGCGCGGCGCGCTGCGCAAGGGCAGCCGCATCACGGCGGCGACGCAGCTGCTGACGTATTCGGACATGACGATTTTTGAAAACCGCGGCCGCCGCACGCTCAACGAGGCGTCCACGGTCGAGGAGTTTCTCGGCCTGCGCGCAGACCTTGGCGCGTTCGCGCTCGGAAGCTATTTTGCCGAGCTGCTCGAGACCGTGTCCGCCGAGGAATACCCCGACCCACCGGTGCTGCAGCTTGGGCTCAACAGCCTGTATGCGCTCAGCCGCGCGCTCTGTCCGCCGGAGCAGATCAAGGCCGTGTTCGAGCTGCGGCTCATGTGTCTTGCGGGCTACGAGCCGGACCTGTCCTGCTGCGCGCAGTGCGGCGCAGCGGAGCCGGACGAGCCGTGGTTTTCCCCGCGCGGCGGCGCGGTGTACTGTGCGCACTGCCGGGGTGCAAGCTCCTCGGCCGTCACGCCGCTGCTGCCGGAGACGCTGGCAGCCATGCGGCACATCGTGAACGCCGACCCCAAAAAGATCTTTTCCTTCACGCTCGGCGATGCGGGCCGCAGACAGCTTGCGCATGTGTGTGAGGATTATACGGCGACGCAGCTCGAGCGGGGCTTCGCGTCGCTCGATTACTGGAAGAAAGTGAAAGACTGACATGAAGCATATTCTCATGATCGCCACCGGCGGCACGATCGCGTCCAAGGAGACGGCCGACGGGCTCACGCCGCAGCTCACCTCCGAGGAGCTCCTTGCCGAGGTGCCGGAGCTCGAGCAGCTGTGCCGGATCGACACCGTGCAGCTCATGAACCGCGACAGCACGAACATCAACAGCCGCGACTGGCTGCAGATGGCGGCCTGCGTGCGCGGGCGCTATGACGCTTACGACGGCTTTGTCCTCACGCACGGCACGGACACGATGGCCTACACGGCGGCGGCCCTGTCGTACCTGATTCAGAATAACGCCAAGCCCGTCGTCATCACCGGCTCGCAGAAGTCGATCTTCAATCAGGACACCGATGCGCGCGAGAACCTGCGCGACGCCTTTCTCTATGCCTGCGACGACGGTGCCTGCGGCGTGCACATCGTCTTTGACCACAAGGTCATCCTCGGCACCCGCGCGCGCAAGATGCGCACGAAGAGCTACAACGCCTTTTCGAGCATTGACTACCCCGAGACGGCCATCCTGCGCGGCCGGCAGGTCGTGTATTACATCCCGGAGCACGTCACAGGCGCGCCGGAGTTTTACGACCGGCTCGACCCCGGCGTGTTTGTGCTCAAGCTCATCCCCGGCATCGACGCCGGCATTTTCGACTACCTCAAGGCCCATTACCGCGCGCTCGTGATCGAGAGCTTCGGCGTCGGCGGTCTGCCGTGCTACGGCGATGAGAGCTTTTACCACGCCGTGCGCGACTGGGTGCAGTCCGGCCGCGTTATCGTCATGACGACGCAGGTGCCGCACGAGGGCAGCGACATGGAAGTGTATCAGGTCGGCCACCGCGCCAAGCGCGAGCTGGGCCTCATCGAGGCTTACAGCATGACGAGCGAGGCTGTGGTCACAAAGCTGATGTGGATCCTCGGCCAGACGGACGATTACGCGGAGATCTGCCGCCTGTTCCGGACGCCGGTGCAGAAGGATCAGATCTACTGAGGAGGAAGCACCATGGATTTTCAGGCAGAATACCGCAGCAAGCTGCGCACCCCCGCCGAGGCGGTGCGCGCGGTGAAAAACGGCGACTGGGTGGACTATACGTCCGCACTCGGCTTCCCGCCGCTGCTCGATGCGGCGCTCGCCGCCCGGCGCGACGAGCTGCACGATGTGAAGGTGCGCGGCAACCTCTGCACCGGCCCGGTGCAGATCGTCGAGTGCGACCCGGAGCAGGCGCATTTTCTCTACCACACGTGGCACTGCTCAGCGTATGAGCGCAAGCTCTGCGACCGCGGCCTGTGCTACTATACGCCGATGGTCTTCCGCAACCTCGCGTGGTACTACCGCGAATTTCTGACAGTCAACGTCGCCATGGCGTCCGTCGCGCCGATGGATCGCCACGGGTACTTTAGCCTCTCGGCCGCGACCGGCGTGTCCCGCGCCATTCTCGACCGGGCGGACATCGTCATTCTGGAGGTCAACGAGCATCTGCCGCGCCTGCGCGGCGGGTTTGACGAGGTCATTCACATTTCCGATGTGGACATGGTCGTCGAGGGGGCGCACGCGCCGTTTGCCGACCTGCCCGCGCACCCGGCGACGGCGGAGAACACCGCCATCGCGAACCTCCTCCTGCCGCACATCTGCGACGGGGCGACCGTCCAGCTCGGCATCGGCGGCATGCCCACCGTGCTAGGAAAGCTGCTGGCCCAGTCCGGCCTGCACGACCTCGGCATGCACACGGAGCTGTGCTCGGACGCCTACCTCGACCTGTATGAGGCCGGTGTGCTCACGAACCGCCGCTGCACGCTCCACCGCGGGCAGGGCATGCTCGGCATTGCGCTCGGGTCGAAGCGGCTGTATGACTGGTTGGACGACAATCCAGGCGTCATCGCGGCGCCGCTGTCGTATGTCAATGCGCCGGAGGTCATCGCGCAGCTCGACAACATGGTGTCCATCAACAGCTGCATCGCGGCCGATCTCTACGGGCAGGTTGCATCCGAAAGCTCCGGCCTGCGCCAGATCAGCGGCACGGGCGGCCAGCTCGATTTTCTCACGGGTGCGGCCATGGCCCGCGGCGGCAAGGCGTTCATCTGCATGACGTCCACGTTCACGGACAAGCAGGGCACGCGCCGCTCGCGCATCCTGCCGTACTTCGGCGGCGATATCGTCACGTCCCCGCGCTCGCAGGCGTATTATCTCGCCACGGAGTACGGCGTGGTCAACCTCGCCGGGCGCAGCACGTGGGAGCGCGCCGAGGCGCTCGTGTCCATCGCGCACCCGGACTTTCGCGAGCAGCTCATTGCGGCTGCCGAGGCGCAGAAGATCTGGCGCCGGAGTGCGAAACGTTAAGTACGCGCTAAGATGCGGAGCTGTGCGCAGATTTCACTTGTTTTCCCGCGCGCCATCGCATACAATGGAGACCGATAAGGGAGTAATTGGCGCGAACCTTCGCGCGGCCCAGCCAACAACCGATCCGCAGGATCTGGCCCGGTCTGAAATGATGAGACTTATCTGCCGAGAGGCAGATAAGTCTTTTTTTCATTTCCGGGGAAACTATATCGGACACCTGAAGGAGGACGAAACCGTGGAATACTACCGGAAGCCGCCATCGGACACCCTGCACGCACTCGACAGCACGCCCGACGGCCTCACACCAGAGCAGGCCGCCGCGCGCCTTGCGCGCGACGGGCGCAATGTGCTCACCGAACCGCCGAAACCATCGCTCGTAAAGCGCTTTTTCCAGCAGCTGGCCGATCCTATGATCCTCGTGCTGCTCGCGGCGGCGCTGATTTCGGCCATCACGAGCGCGTATGCGCACGAGAGCTTTGCCGATGTCATCATCATTCTCATCGTCGTCATCATCAACGCGGTGCTCGGCGTGTACCAGGAGAGCAAGGCCGAGCAGGCCATCGCCGCCCTGAAGGAACTGAGCGCCGCGCACAGCCGCGTCCTGCGCGGCGGGAAGCTCGTCACCGTCCCCAGCGAGGAGCTGGTCGCGGGTGATGTGCTCGTGCTCGAGGCGGGCGACGCCGTTCCGGCTGATGCGCGCGTGCTCGAGAGCGCGAGCCTGCGCGCCGAGGAGGCCGCCCTGACCGGCGAGAGCGTGCCGGTGGCAAAGTCGCCGGATGCGCTCACGGCCGCCGGTGACATCGGTCTCGGCGACCGCAGCAACATGCTCTATCTCGGCAGCAGCATCGTCTACGGCCGCGGCCGCGCCGTCGTCACAGAGACCGGCATGCAGACGCAGATGGGCCACATCGCCGACGCGCTCACGCAGACAAAGGAGAATAAGACGCCCCTGCAGCTGCGCCTGTCGCAGCTGAGCCGCATCCTGACGTGGCTCGTACTGGGCATCTGCGTGGTGGTGTTCGTGGTCGGCGTGCTGCGCGCCGGGACCATCAACGGCCGCGTCGTGCTCGACACATTCCTCATCGCTGTCAGCCTCGCGGTCGCGGCGATCCCGGAGGGGCTGGCCGCAGTCGTGACGATCGTGCTGTCGATCGGCGTGACGAACATGAGCCGCCGCAGCGCGGTCATCCGCCGGCTCACGGCCGTGGAGACGCTCGGCTGCGCGCAGGTCATCTGCTCGGATAAGACCGGAACGCTCACGCAAAACCGCATGACCGTGACCGAGTGCGCGGGCCGTGACGAGCACCTGCTCGCCACGGCCATGGCTCTGTGTGTCGACGCGGTGTACGACCCGGACACGGACACCGTGACCGGCGAGCCGACCGAGGCTGCGCTCGTGCGCTGGGCGGTCGCACAGGGGCTGTCGCCAAGCGTGCTGCGCGCGCAGTATCCGCGCGTGGCCGAGGCACCGTTTGACAGCGAGCGCAAGATGATGAGCACGCTGCACACGGATGGCAGCTCCGTCGTGCAGTACACCAAGGGCGCGCCCGACGTGCTGCTGCCGCTGTGCGACCGCATCTGGATCGACGGCCGCGCTGAGCCCATGACGGACGCGCACCGCGCCGAGATCGCGGCGCGCAACCGCGACATGACGGGCCGGGCCCTGCGCGTGCTGGCGGCGGGCATGCGCACGTATGACGCGCTGCCGGGCGACACATCCCCCGCAGCGCTCGAGCAGCACCTGTGCTTTCTCGGTCTGGCTGGCATGATCGACCCGGTGCGTCCTGAGGTCGTGGACGCCATCCGCGCCTGCAGCAGCGCCGGCATCCGCCCGATCATGATCACCGGCGACCACGTGGACACCGCCACCGCAATCGCCAAAGAGCTCGGTCTGCTCGCCCCCGGCGACGAGGCCGTCACCGGCACGGAGCTGAGCGCCATGGACGATGACACGTTCCGCCGCCGTCTGCAGCACATCAGCGTCTATGCCCGCGTGCAGCCGGAGCACAAGACCCGCATCGTCAAGGCCTGGCGGGATGCCGGCTTCGTCACCGCCATGACCGGCGACGGCGTCAATGACGCGCCGAGCATCCGCGCGGCGGACATCGGCATCGGCATGGGCATCACCGGCACGGACGTGACAAAAAACGTGGCTGACATGGTGCTCACCGATGATAACTTTGCCACCATTGTCGGCGCGGTTGAAGAGGGCCGCCGCATTTACGACAACATCCAGCGCGCGATCAAGTTCCTGCTCGGCTCGAACATGAGCGAGGTGCTGAGCATTTTCACCGCGACGATGCTCGGTTTCATGATCCTTGAGCCTGTGCACTTGCTGTGGATCAATCTCTTGACCGACTGCTTTCCGGCGCTCGCGCTCGGCATGGAGCGCGCGGAGCCGGACGTCATGTCCCGCCCGCCGCGCAGCGCACGCGAGAGTATTTTCGCCCACGGCGTCGGCTTCGACTGCGTGTATCAGGGCGTCATGTGTGCGATCCTGACGCTGGCGGCGTTTTTCATCGGCCATTACATGGAGTACGGCGTCTGGACGCTCACGAACTCGCCCGACGGCACGACCATGGCGTTTCTGACCCTGAGCATGGCGGAAATTTTCCACAGCTTCAATATGCGCGCACACCGGGCAAGTATCTTCACGATCTGCACGCCCAACTGGACGCTCGTCGGCGCGGCCGCAGCGAGTCTTGCGCTCACGACGCTGTGCATTTACGTGCCGTTTCTGGCCGATGCGTTTGATTTCACGGCCATCTCCGCCGCCGAGTACGCTGTGGCCATGGGGCTTGCGGTCTCGGTCATCCCAATCGTGGAGCTCGTCAAATGTGTGCAGCGCGCGGTGGAAAAACGCGCGGCGCACGCATGATTTCCGGCGTATTGGTGCACACTAACCCCGATTCCAACGAGAGGAGATGGGTGCTGTGCGCCAGGTGCTGCCGGTTCCCCAGCGCGTGATGGCCGTCGTGCTGTCGGTGCTGTTCGTGTTCTGTCCGTTCGCGGCCTATGCCGCCGGGGAGACTGACGCCGCGGCCGATCCCGTGCTGCTGCCGATCATCATGTATCATGAGGTGAAGCCCGATAAACCCGGCAAGGACGCCATCCAGCCGTGGGAGTTCGAGGCGGACCTGAAATGGCTGGCCGACAACGGCTACACGACGATCGTCATGGCGGACCTCATCGCTTATGTGCGCGACGGCACGCCGCTGCCGGAAAAGCCCATCATCCTCAGCTTTGACGACGGATACTATAATAATTACGTCTATGTCCTGCCGCTGCTGCAGCAGTATTCGGCGCGGATCGTCCTCTCGCTCCTCGGACGCAACACGGATGATTTTACCGAGTGGCCGAGCAAAAGCATCGACTATGCGCACGTCACGTGGGACCAGCTCAACGAAATGCTCGACACCGGCCTCGTCGAGGTGCAGAACCACTCGTATAACCTGCACGCCTACACATCCGAGCGGCACGGCTGCATGCAGAACCGGGGCGAGTCGGACGCGGCCTACGCGGAACTGCTCCGTGCAGACCTCCAGCGCCTGCAGGATGAGCTCGCGGAGCACACCGGCCGCACACCGGAGACCTTTGCCTATCCCTACGGCAAGTACGGCGACCTGACGGACACCGTCCTGCGCGACATGGGCTTTCAGGCGACGCTGACGTGCGACTGGGGCGTGAACCACATCACGCGCGATCCGGCCTGCCTTTACCGGCTCGGGCGCATCTGCCGGTCGCACAATCAGTCGCTGCAGTCCGTGCTCCAGCGCGCGATGAAGGCAACGGCGTGAGCGGATGAAAACAGAAGACAGAAAGGGCACGCATCTTACGGATGCGTGCTTTTTCGTGCTTTGCACGCACCATGCGCCTTGGGCATACACTGAGGAGAAAGCGATTTGGCGCAAGCAAAGGGGGAGACGCCATGAAAATCGAGCTGCGCCGGGCCGCCATGACCTATCAGGCGCCGGACGGGGAAGTGGCGGCGCTGCGGGATGTGACCTTCGGCGTGACCGACGGGGAGTTTGTGAGCATCGTCGGGCCGTCCGGCTGCGGAAAGTCCACGCTGCTGGCGCTCATCGCCGGCATTGAGCATCCGTCGGGCGGGGAGGTGCTCGTCGACGGAGAGCCCGTGCGCGCCCCGACGGGCATGGCGGGGCTCATGCCCCAGCGCGACCAGCTCTTTGACTGGCGCACCATCTGGGGCAACGTGACGCTCGGGCTGGAGGTCCGGCACGAGAACACGCCCGCACGCCGCGACAGCGTGCATGATCTGCTGGAGCAGTATCAGCTCTCCGGCTTTGCGCGCAAGCTGCCAAACCAGCTCTCCGGCGGCATGCGCCAGCGCTGTGCGCTCATCCGCACGCTGGCCACATCACCGGATGTGCTGCTGCTCGACGAGCCGTTTTCCGCGCTGGATTATCAGACGCGGCTGGCTGTCTCGGGCGATATTTCGCAGATCATCCGCCGCGAGCATAAGACGGCCCTGCTCGTCACGCACGATATTTCCGAGGCCATCAGCCTCTCAGACCGCATCATCGTCCTGTCACACCGGCCCGCGACTGTCAAGGCCATCCACGACCTCGGCGCGCTGCGCACCGTGCCGCCGCTCGAGCGGCGCGGCCGGCCGGAGTTTCAGACGCTGTTCAATCAAATATGGGAGGAGCTGGATGTCAATGTCTGAACGATCGCCCTCCCCGCAGCGCGCGGCCTATCTGCGCGCGCTGCGCCGCCGTAAGCGGCTCGTGCTGGCGCTGCAGATTCTGCTGCTGGCCGCATTTCTCGGCTGGTGGGAGCTCTCGGCCCGGCTCGGCTGGGTGGACGCCTTCATCGTCAGCAGCCCGTCGCGCGTGGTGCACACGCTCGTGGGCCTGCAAAATTCCGGGGAGCTCTGGCTGCACATCGGCACGTCGTGCCTGGAGGTCGTGGTCGGCTTCGTGCTCGGGACGCTCTTCGGCACGCTCATCGCCATCGGCCTGTGGTGGAGCGAGCTGCTCTCGCGCGTGCTCGACCCGTATCTGGTCGTGCTCAACGCGCTGCCGAAAACGGCGCTCGGCCCGGTGTTCATCGTCTGGATCGGCGCGGGTACCGAGTCGATCATCGCCATGACGATCGCGATCTCGATCTTTGTCACGATCCTGAATATGCATGTCGGCTTCCTGTCCACGGACCGGGAGAAGATCCGCCTGATGCAGACGCTCGGCGCGACCCGGCATCAGATCCTGTGGCGGCTGGTCATTCCGGCCAACTACGCCACGCTCTTCAATACGCTGCGCGTGAACGTCGGCCTGTCGTGGGTCGGCGTGATCATGGGCGAATTTCTGGTCTCCAAAGCCGGCCTCGGCTATCTGATCGTCTACGGGTCGCAGGTGTTCAACATGGACCTCGTGATGGCGACCGTCCTCGTGCTTGCGGTGGCGGCCGTCGTGATGTATCAGCTGGTGCTGTGGCTGGAGAAATTTTTCAAAAATCGGTTGGGAGTGACGCAATGAAACGGTTTCTTTGTGGGGTCCTGGCGGCGCTGATGCTGGTGGTTTTGTGCGCCTGCGGTAAGCAGGAGACGGCCACCGTCCGCCTGAGCGAAGTGACGCATTCGGTGTTCTACGCGCCGCAGTACGTGGCGCTGGAGCAGGGCTTTTTCGCCGATGAGGGGCTCAATATCGAGCTGACCAACGGCGGCGGCGCCGACAAGGTCATGACGGCGGTGCTCACCGGTCAGGCGGATATCGGTCTCGCCGGGCCGGAGGCGTGCATCTATGTCTACAATCAGGGCAAGGACGATTATCCGGTCGTGTTCGGCCAGCTCACGAAGCGCGACGGGTCGTTCCTCGTCGGGCGTGAGGATGTGCCCTTCAGCTGGGAGCTGCTGCGCGGCAGGACCGTCATCGGCGGCCGCGCGGGCGGCGTGCCGGAGATGACGCTCGAATACGTCATGCGGCAAAACGGCGTCGTGCCCGGCACGGATGCCACCGTGGACACGACCGTGCAGTTCAACATGATGGCCGGTGCCTTCACCGGCGGCAACGGCGACTTTGTCACGCTCTTCGAGCCGACGGCCACCGAGGTCGCGCAGGCGGGCAAGGGGTACATCCTCGCGTCCATCGGGCAGGAGAGCGGCGAGATCCCGTACACGGCCTACTTCGCCTCGCAGGCGTACATAAACGACCATGCGGACATCGTGCAGCGCTTTACCAACGCCATCGCCCGCGCGCAGAAATGGATCGCGGAGCACGACGCGGCGGAGACCGCCGAGATCATCGCCCCGCAGTTCCCGGACACGAGCGTGCCTGTGCTCACGCAGGTCGTGCAGCGCTACAAGGACATCGACGCCTGGAACACCACGCCGGTCATGACGCAGCCGTCCCTTGAGCGGCTTGAGACCGTCATGGAGACGGCCGGCGTGCTCAATCACGCCGACTGGGTGGACTTTGACCGCCTCGTCGACAACAGCTATGCCCATAACGCCTCCTGACAGGCGCAAAAATCCCCCGGCAGCAGCCGGGGGATTTTTGCGTTTTTCAAAAGAGGGGGGAGAGATTGCTTAGAAGCTCGCGACCACAGCGCCGTTGTAGGTGTCGGCGATGTACTGCTTCACGGCGTCGGTCTTGAGGGCCTTGAGCAGAGCCTGGGTCTTCGGGCTGTTCTCGTCGCCGGCGCGCACGGCGATGATGTTGGCATAGGTCTGGGCGGCGGTGCCGTTGGCGTCCTCGGTGGCGAGCGCGTCGCTGATCTTCAGGCCGGCGGCCAGGGCGTAGTTGCCGTTGATGACGGCGATGGTGCCGGCAGCGGCGTTCTTGAGCTGGGCCGGGACGGTGTCGGCCTGCACGGTGACGATGTTGTAGCCGCCGTCGTCGACGATGTCGAGCGTGCTCACGCCCTTGGCGGCGTCCGCGTCATCGGGGAGCTTGATCAGGCCCTCCTGCTGGAGCAGGAACAGGGCGCGGGTCTCGTTGCTGTCGTCGGCCGGGATGATGATGGTCGCGCCCTTGGCGAGATCCTTCAGGTCGGTGACGCCGTTGCCATAGATGCCGAACGGCTCATAGTGGATGGTGCCGACGGAGACGAGGTTGGTACCATTCTTGGCGTTGAAGCTGTCGAGGTAGGGCTTATGCTGGAAGTAGTTTGCGTCGAGCGTGCCGTCGGCCAGGGCCTGGTTCGGCAGGACATAGTCGTCATAGGTGACGATCTTGAGCTCGTAGCCTTCGTCGGCGAGGGCCTGCTTGACCTGCTCGAGGATCTCGGCGTGCGGGGTGGCGCTGGCGCCGACGGTGATGACTTTGTCCTCGGCAGAGGCGGTGCTCTTGTCGTCGGTGGTCTTGCTGCCGCAGGCACTCAGTGCGACGAGCGAGAACGTCAGCACGAGGGCGAGGATGAGGGACGTGATCTTTTTCATGGTCGTTTCTCCTTTATATTTTTGTTTTTAGAATTTGAGTGGTTTCGGATGATAGGATGTGCAGTTTACCAGCGGCACATTCGTCCGCGACGGATGTTCACGCGCAGCAGCGCGGGATAGTGCAGATGCATGGGGCGCCTCCTGTCAGGTGCGGGCGCGCCGGTCGGTGCGGCGGGCGATATACATGCCGAATTCCTGCAGGATCTGCACGATGATGATCGTCAGCGCCACGCACAGCCAGACGATCTGATCGTCGTACTTCTGGTAGCCGTAGGTGATGGCGATCTGGCCGAGGCCGCCGCCGCCGATCGTACCGGCCATGGCGGAGTAGCCGAGGATGGTCACGGTGGAGATGACGGCACCGGTGATGAGCGCGGGCTTGGCCTCCGGGATGATGACATTCCAGATGATGCGGAACGTGGACGCACCCATGGACTGCGCGGCCTCAATGACGCCGGCGTCCACTTCCTTGGCGGCGGACTCGACCATGCGCGCCACATACGGGGCGGCGGCGATGACGAGCGTCACGATCACGGCGCGGTTGCCGAGGCTGGTGCCGACGACGAACTTTGCCACCGGCAGCATGGCGACCATGAGAATGATGAACGGGATGCTGCGCAGGGCGTTGACGATGATGCCGAGCGTGCGGTTGAGCCAGCCGATGGGGTGGATGCCGTCGCGGTCGGTTATGCGCAGGATGAGGCCGACCGGCAGGCCGATGAGATAGGCAAAGAACGTGGAGATGAGCGTCATGTAAATGGTCTCCCAGATACCGAGCTGCAAAATGCCGTTTTGCCAGAGCTTGATGAGCAGATCAGACATGACTTCAATCCTCCTGTAGATAAGAGATGTGGTTGTGATCGAGCCAGCGCAGCACATCGTGGAACTGCTGCGGATCGTCGGGCAGGTCGATGACCATGTGGCCGTAGATGCTGCCCTCGACGATGCGGGTGTCGGCGAAGAGAATGTTCACCGGCACGTGGCACTCGAGCGTGATGCGCGAGATAACCGGCTCGTTGGAGCAGCTGCCGTCGAAGACGAGGCGCAGACGCTTGCCCGTGCACGGCGGGAGATTTTCGGCCGGGCTCTTCGGAAGGATGAGCGCCTTGGCGATGTCGGACTTCGGGTGTGTGAACACATCGCTGACGTTGCCGATCTCGGCGATGCAGCTCTGGTCGATGACAGCCACGCGCTTGCAGATCTGTTCGATGACGCGCATCTCGTGCGTGATGACGACGATCGTCACGCCGAGCGTCTGGTTGATTTCCTTAAGCAGGTGTAGAATCGACTGCGTGGTGTTCGGGTCGAGGGCGCTGGTGGCCTCATCGCACAGGAGGTATTTCGGCCGCGTGGCGAGGGCGCGGGCGATGGCCACACGCTGCTTCTGGCCGCCGGAAAGCTGCGAGGGATACGCTTTCGCGCGGTCGGACAATCCGACGAGTTCGAGCAGCTCGGCGGCGCGGGCCTGCGCCTCGTCGCGCTTGACGCCTGCGATCTCGAGCGGGAAGCAGATGTTGCGCAGCACCGTGCGCTGCTCGAGCAGGTTGAAGCTCTGGAAGATCATGCCGATGTCCTGCCGGGCCTTGAGCAGGTCGCGGCGGCTGAGCTGCGTCATGTCGCGCCCGTCGATGCGCACCGTGCCGGAGGTCGGCCGCTCGAGGAGGTTGATACAGCGCACGAGCGTGCTCTTGCCGGCGCCGCTCAGGCCGATGATGCCGAAGATCTCGCCGTCCTCGATGCGGAGGTTGACGTCCCGCAGTGCGTGAATGTCGCCGCCCGGGGAGGGGTAGGTCTTGTTGAGATGTTCGATTTCGATCATGGTGGATTCTCCCTCGCAGAATGAATTTTTCGGAACAAAAAAGCAGAGGCCGGAAGACTCGTTGTCTTCCGGCCTCTGCGGATACGGCTTGGAATTTGGATCAGCCGTTATTAGAAGCGAACACAAGACGAGTCATATTTCTGAGCACGACGAGACATGCACATGCAGCCGGGCATGTACATCATCATAGCCATCATCATGTTGTTCGTCTGAGCAAACTTCATAATACGACGCGTCTCCTTTCGTTAAAAATCACGGTTTCCTGTGGAAACGAGCGCAGTATAACGCAGTTTTCCGCACTTGTCAACCCCAGAATCCACAAAAGCAGTATGAAATACGCATTAGAAAAATTGAATGCATCGATTCTAAAATTCGATGGTTTGCGGCGCGACATCCGGGTCGTGGCTGCACAGGGACGCCACGCAGGCACCGTCGCGGCTCATCCCGCCGATCCAGTCGAGCGCCTTTTTGGCGCGCACGCTGTTTTCGCAGATGCCGGGCACGGTACCCTCCGCCCACGAGCGCGGGCTTGCCGCGCCGTCGGCATTGAGCAGCACGTACCGGTCACCATTGCGGATGAGCGTTGCGAACATGCCCTCCGTGTGCCCGGCGACGTGCACGAGATGCACCGAGTCGTCCCCGAACAGGTCGTATGAGCGGCTCTCCGGCCCGATGTGGTTCACGCGGTACCAGAACCGTTCCGGCGGCTCGTCCATCCACAGCCTGCGGGAGGTGTAGCGCAGGTTCACGCGGCACGACCAGAAGTACTCTTCCTCCGCCACCAGCAGACGCTTTGCGCCCCGCACCTCGCTGATACCCGCAATGTGGTCCGGATCGAGGTGGGAAAAGAGCACATAGTCCAGATCCTGCGGCCGGATGCCGCGCGCGGCCAGCTGCTCGCCGATTGACTGCCCCGGCTCCACGACGCTGTGCACGAGCGTGTACCACCCGCGGCCGAACATGCGCAGCTGTGCGGCGCGGTCCTCCACGCCGGTCGGGCTCACAGTGCGCGGCAGTCCAGTATCCACCAGAAACAATCCCTTTGAGTGCTCCACCAGATACGCCGACACCGGCAGCCAGATGCGTGCATCGTTCTTCAGCCGCCGCGCGTCCGCCTTTGCCGGCCAGCGCCACTGAGCGCTGGCCGGCAGGTTCGGCGCCACGCCAATCTTCCCGCAGTGCAGAACATGGATCCGGATCCGGGCCATCTCCGTTGCCTCCTTATGGTTTTGCGTAATATTGACCAAGTGGTCACTAAAAGCATAGCACCGCCTGTGCAGAATGTCAAGACAGGCAGGCGAAATTGACCGGAATTTTGCAATCTTCAACAATGTGTTGCCCATTTGCATATTGAATTGTATGTGTGAGATGTGCTACAATAGATTGCGTATCTATTCACAAACCAGGGAATGAAAACAAAATATTTAAAGGGGAAGAAAGGAGCCTGAAAATGGCAAGAGAACTGATCCTGAAACTTGGCAAGAAGATCACCGACCGTGTGGACGTCAAGCTCGGCATGACGAAGCTCGACGAGGATTCGCCCGAGTATTACGGCCTGGCCAGCGTCGTCACCGACGAGATGGCGGAGCTTGCGCTCGCGATGAAGGTCCGTGTCCCGACCACCCCGGCGGAGATGAGCAAAAAGACGGGCAAGGATCCGGTCTACATCGAGCAGCTCTTTGACCAGATGTCCATGATCGGTCTGCTCGAGTACAACTGGGAGAACGCCGACCATCACAAGCAGTGGACGCTGCCGATCTTCGTGCCCGGTTCTGCGGAGCTGATGAACATGAACCTCCAGCAGGTGGAGACGCACCCGGAGATCGCACAGTTTTTCGAGCGCATGTCGTTTCTGCCGCTGACGAAGATCACCTGCATGGTGCCTCCCGGAGGCGCCGGCGTCGGCATGCACGTCATCCCGGTCGAGAAGGCCATCCCGGCCACGAACGAGTCGGTCGATGTCGAGCACATCTCCCACTGGCTGAAGAAGTATGAGGGGCACATCGGCGTTGGCTACTGCTCCTGCCGCAACGCCATGCGCATTCAGGGCGAGGGCTGCGGCGAGCTGCAGGATGAGATGTGCATTGCCGTCGGCCAGTTTGCCGACTACTGCCTTGAGACCGGCAAGGGCCGCAGCATCACCTATGAAGAGGCGATGGAGATCCTCCAGCGCGCCGAGGACAACGGCTATGTCCACCAGATCACGAACATCGACGGCGAGGACAAGATCTTCGCCATCTGCAACTGCGCGCTCGGCTCCTGCTTCGCGCTGAGAACGAGCCAGCTGTTCAACACGCCGAACATGTCCGCCTCCGCTTACCGCGCCCACGTCGATGCCGAGAAGTGTGTCGCCTGCGGCAAGTGCGCCGAGGTCTGCCCGGCCGGCGCTGCCAAGCTCGGCCAGAAGCTGTGCACCAAGACCGGCCCCGTGGTCTATCCGAAGCAGCCCCTGCCGGACGATAACCACTGGGGCGAGCACATGTGGAGCCCGAACTATAAGGACGACAACCAGAAGCAGTGCCACGAGTCCGGCACCGCCCCCTGCAAGACCGCCTGCCCGGCGCACATTGCCGTGCAGGGCTACATCAATCTGGCCGCGCAGGGCCGCTATCTGGATGCGCTCAAGCTCATCAAGCAGGATAACCCGTTCCCGGCCGTCTGCGGCAGCATCTGCAACCGCCGCTGCGAGGAAGCCTGCACCCGCGGCGATGTCGACCGCGCCGTCGCCATCGACGAGATCAAAAAGTTTGTCGCCGAGCAGGAGCTCCAGGCCGACAAGCGCTACATCCCGAAAGTCATCACCCACCGCGGCATCGCCGATCCGTACCCGGAGAAGATCGCCATCATCGGCGCCGGCCCGGCCGGCCTGTCGTGCGCCTACTATCTGGCGAACATGGGCTACGAAAACGTCACCGTGTTTGATAAAAACGAGGTTCCCGGCGGCATGCTGACCCTCGGCATCCCGAGCTTCCGCCTCGAGAAGGACGTTGTCAACGCCGAGATCGAGGTGCTCAAGGAGATGGGCGTCCACTTCCAGTGCGGCGTCGAGATCGGCAAGGATCTCACCATCGACCAGCTGCGCGAGCAGGGCTACAAGGGCTTCTACCTCGCCATCGGCGCGCAGAAGAGCGCACCCATCGGCGTGCCCGGTGAGGACCTCTCCGGCGTGTATGGCGGCGTGGACTTCCTGCGCAAGGTCAACCTCGGCAAGAAGCCGCGCATCGGCAAAAAGTGCGCCGTCATCGGCGGCGGCAATGTCGCCATGGACGTCTGCCGCACGGCCATCCGCCTCGGCGCGAAGGATACCTACATCATCTACCGCCGCAGCCAGGCTGAGATGCCGGCGGACGCGGAGGAAGTCGCGGAAGCCATGGAAGAGGGCGTGCAGTTCCGCTTCCTGAGCGCTCCGGCCGAGATCATCGGCGAAAACGGCAAGGTCAAGGCCCTCAAGGTTGAGATCATGGAGCTGGGCGAGCCCGATGCGAAGGGCCGCCGCAAGCCCGTTGGTACCGGCAAGTTCGAGACCATCGAGGTCACGTCCGTCATCGGCGCCATCGGCCAGCGCGTTGACCTCGGCCGCATCGCGCCGGAGGCCATGGCCTTCAACCGCAACGGCACCGTGCAGGCCGACGGCGTGACGTATCAGACCGCGCAGCCCGACATCTTTGCCGGCGGCGACGTGGTCACCGGCCCGAAATTCGCCATCGACGCGATCGCGGCCGGCCGCGAGGGCGCCATCTCCCTGCACCGCTACGTGCATGAGGGCCAGAGCCTGACGCTGGCGCGTGACCCGCGCGAGTTCTACGAGCTGGACAAGAGCAACGCCGTCCTGCCCATCGACTGCTTCGACGCTCCGGCGCGCCAGACCGTCGCCCACGACGCGAGCAAGGCCAAGACGTTCTCGAACGACCGCATCACCTTTACCGAGGCGCAGGTCAAGGCGGAGGCGTCCCGCTGCCTCGGCTGCGGCGTGTCCGTCGTCGACCAGAACAAGTGCATCGGCTGCGGCCTGTGCACCACCCGCTGCGAGTTTGACGCCATCCACCTGCTCCGCGACGTGCCGGAGGCCAGCCGTATGTACCGCACCGAGGACAAGATGAAGGCCATCCTGCCGCACATGGTCAAGCGCGCTGCGAAGCTCACCATCAAGGACATCAAGGGCAAGCGCGCAAAGTAAGCCGACCGGAGGAACCACACGATGCACGAACTGGGAACCGTGTTCTATGTCATCCAGGAGGTCGAAAAGGTCGTCGAGGAAAACCACCTGACCCAGGTCGCCAGCGTCACGCTGGAGGTCGGCGAGGTCAGTGGCATCATCCCGTATTACCTGACCGACTGCTGGAAGTGGGCAGTGGAAAAATCGCAGTATCTCAAGGGCGCGGAGCTGAAGATCGAGACGCTCCCCGCCGTGACTTATTGCGAGGACTGCAAGCAGACATATCCCACGGTCAAATATGCCAAGATATGCCCCTACTGCAAGAGTGAGCATACCTATCTGCTCAGCGGCAACGAGTACACCATCAAGGAGATCGAAGCCTGCTAGCAGCAGCAAAAACCGAAAACGGCTATACCGGGCATGACAGCGCGGTATAGCCATTTTTTTATCCGCAATTCGCGATGATTGTTGAGCTGCGTGCATGGGAGCCCGAGAGCAAAGAAGAAAATCAGGTTGCGAGACTGCGCAAGGCGAGCGATATGGTGACAGGACGGGATATCCATATTTCTCAGAGCATTGTAAATTTGTCTAAAATTTAGCTGAAAAATTGTATAATAAGTAGAAATAGAAGCATTTTTTTGCTATTAGTTTGCATATAGAATACGTTTGTAATACAATTAAGCGAGGAGGTGCGACTATGTCTGAAACAGTATTTCGGATACCCAGGCGAAAGTACGGTGGAGAGACAATTGTAATATCAGCGAGAATACCCAAGGATATGCTCTCCGACCTTGATACGGCAGCGGAAAAAGCAGGAAGAACGAGAAATGAGCTGCTGCAAATGAGTATTGAGTTTGCACTCAAGCACATGGAAATAGAGCTGCGGGAAGAATAATTGCGGCACAATTACATGGAAGAAAAATAACTGCGGAGGAAAATCCGAGCGAAAAGGAGAAAACATATGGCGAGGTTTGTTGTAGAATGTCCCAACTGCGGAAAATACGCCGAGGGTAAGACCGGAATATTTGCAAGGAAGAAGATCGACTGTTCCTGCGGATATACCATCAACATCCGCACGGAAAAGCTTGCTGCGCGTGAGTGTCCGCACTGCGGGAATATGGTTGTTTTTGACCAGACCAGGGGCGAAAAGGCGAAGTGCCCTGTCTGCCATGAGCCAATCAACACCATGGCGGAGCAGAATAAGGTTGGGGAGTTTTCCTGCGCACAGTGCGGTGTGCGTCTGCGCGCGTCCAAAAGCGCGAAAACCTATGTGTGTCCGGTGTGTGATTTTGAAAACGACATTCATGAGCGTATGATGTCCGAGGCAATCAAAAAGGACGGGCTTGCTAGCATCATCAAGTATGAAGGCGACAATGACACGCTTGTCTGGAAGCATCCGATCGAGGACTTCAACCTCGGCTCACAGCTGATCGTCCATGAAAGTCAGGAGGCCATCTTTTTTAAGGATGGTCAGGCGCTTGATCTGTTCGGCGCGGGGCGTTACACGCTGGAAACACAGCAGCTCCCGCTCATCGAAAAGCTCTACAAGTTGCCGACCGACACGGAGGGCACATTCCACTCCGAGGTCTACTTTATCAATAAAGCCACGCAAATGGGCATCAAATGGGGTACCGATTCCAAGGTGCGGCTCTTTGACCCCGTTTCCGGACTGCATCTTGAGTTAGGCGCATCGGGTGAATTTAATATTTGTGTGAGCGACTCGCGCAGGCTGCTGCTCAAGATCGTTGGTACGACCGGTGGCCTGTCACAGACTCAGCTGCTCGGCGAAGGGCTGAGCAAGGGGGCGTTCCGTGCGCTTGTGATGACGCAGGTCAAGAGTTACCTTGCGCAGGCAATCAAGGAAAATGGCATAAATGTCCTGGAGATCGATTCGCAGCTCATGACGCTGTCCAGAGCGCTCAGGGAAAAGATCAACATCTACCTTGCGGATTATGGTCTCTATATGCCGGAGTTTTTCGTCAGCCGCATCGTAACACCGGATGACGACCCCAATTATCGCCGTATGCGCGAGCAATATGCCGAGCAGTACCTGCGTGTCCGGCAGGAGAATATCGACCGCACCGTTGCCGAGGCCGCGCAGCAGCGCAGGGCTGTTGAGGCACAGACTGCTGCGCAAATGAAGATCATCGGCGCGCAGGGCGAAGCCGAGGCACTGAGGATCCAAAAGCAGGCGGAGGCAGACGCTTATCGCATGAAGGCGGAGGCGGAAGCCATGGAAATGAAAGTGAAGGGCTATACCTATCAGCAGGAGACCGCGCGCCAAGTCGGCATGGAGGCGATGCAGAACGGTCTGCCCAGCGGCGGAGCCACAGGCGGTATGGCCGGCGCGATGGGCGACATTGCAGGTCTGGGTGTGACGCTCGGCGCGATGGGCGGGGTCATGAACATGACGCGCGATGCCATGCGCCCGATGGTGGACCTGGGTGCGCAGGTCGGTCAGACAGCGGGGGCCGATGGAACGACGTGGGATTGTCCCGGTTGCAGTACGAAGGCGATTAGCAGCCGCTTTTGCCCCAACTGCGGCGCAAAGAAGCCGGAAGCTGCGCCGGGCTGGAACTGCCCGGATTGCGGCACGCAGAATATCACAAGTGCATTTTGCCCCAACTGCGGCAGGAAAAAGCCGGAAGCTGCGCCGGGCTGGAACTGCCCGGATTGCGGCACGCAAAATATCAGCAGTAATTTCTGCCCGAATTGCGGAAGAAAGAGAGGAGAATAAGCATGGCAGTCATCAAATGCAAGATGTGCGGAGGCGATCTGAACATCGAGGAAGGGATGAGCGTTGCCGAGTGCGAATATTGCGGCACGAAGCAGACGGTCCCGAATGTGGACGACGAGAAAAAGCTCAAGCTGTTCGAGCGTGCGAACCGTTTGCGCGCGGCGTGCGAGTTTGACAAGGCGGCGGGGGTGTATGAGAGCATCCTTGCGGATTTTGATACGGAAGCCGAGGCGTACTGGGGGCTGATTCTGTGCCGCTACGGCATTGAGTATGTCGATGATCCGGCGGCCGGCAGGAAGATACCGACCTGCCACCGCTCCAGCTTTGAGAGCGTGCTGGACGACCCGAACTTCGAGCTTGTGATGGAAAACTCGGACGCGGTCTCGCGTCAGGTGTACCGCAGCGAAGCCAAGGCGATCGAGGAGTTGCGCAAGCGCATCATTGAGGTGTCCTCGAAGGAGGAGCCGTACGATGTTTTCATCAGCTATAAGGAGCTGGACGGCGACGGCGAGCGCACGGTGGACAGCGTCATTGCACAGGACATTTACAAGGAGCTGACGAACGAGGGGTATCGGGTGTTCTTTTCCCGCATCAGTCTCGAGAGCAAGCTCGGCGTCGAGTACGAGCCGTACATCTTCGCGGCGCTCAATTCGGCGAAGGTCATGCTGGTCGTTGGCACTTCGTATGATAATTTCAACGCCGTGTGGGTGAAAAACGAGTGGAGCCGCTACCTTGCGCTTATGTCGAAGGAGCGCGGGCGCGCGCTGATCCCCTGCTTCAAGGGCATTGACGCCTACGATATGCCGAAGGAGTTCAATAAGCTCGCCGCGCAGGACATGGGCAAGGTTGGCGCGATGCAGGACCTTGTCCGTGGCGTGGAGAAGCTCCTTGGCAAGAAGCAGCAGGAGCAGCCGGCGGCTGTGGCGGCCGCGCCGGTCATGCGCAGCGAGAGCGACGCTAAGACGACCGCCTCTGTCAAGCGCGGCTACATGGCGCTCGAGGACGGCGAGTGGAAAGATGCCGAGGCCTACTTCAACCAGGCGCTGACGCTGGATGCCGAGTGCGCAGAGGCATACTGGGGACTGTACCTCATCGGTCGGAAGATAAAGAGCACGGTCGTGTTTTCGGGAAAAACCCGCGACTCGTTTGACTATGCGTGGAACGATGAAGGCGATAAGGTCGAGGCCTGTCCGGAAGATACGGTCCGTATTCAGGCGGCTGCGGCGAAGTATACCGTGACCAACTATCTTGCGGCCGATACCATCACCAAGCTGTATAATTTTAAACGCTGGTATTGGAATTATGAAAATGACATGGATGACTACTATCGTTCCATGTTTGAAGAAGGCGCAAATAGGGACAAGAACTATAACCGCGCAATGAAGTTTGCGCGGGGCGCTTTCCGGGAAGAGCTCAACGCGGCCCTGCAGCCGGCACAGGAGTTGTATGTGCACAAGAAGGCGGAGCTTCCGCAGCTCGTCGCTGCGCAAGAGGCAGAGATCAAGGCGGCATACGCCAAGCATCTCGACGATGCGGACCGGCAGGCAAAGGCACTTTATGACGAGGCCTGCGCGCAGCGCAAGGCGGACTATGCCAAAGCGCAGCAGCTCTACGCGCAGGGGGATTATGCGGAGGCGCAGGAGCTGTTCACGCGCCTGACCGACTATGCCGACAGTGCGGATAAGGTGCAGCTTTGCGTAAAAACGCAGGAGGAGCAGGAGCGTGCGCAAGAGGAACAGGCGCGGCAGACGGCTTATTCCGAGGCAATGGCCGCACAGAGCAAGGCAGTAACATCTGCAGAATTCGACGGCGCGGCTGAGCTCTTTGATGCGCTCGACAGCTACCGCGATAGTAAGGCGCGAGCGGACGCCTGCCGGCAGCAGGCGACGCTGATCGAAAAAGCGAAGAAAAAGAAGACGATCACGATCGGCTCCATCGTGACGGCGGTCGTGATTGCCATCTCGGTGTTCTGCATCGCAATATTACCGAATATGCAGCGATATGCTGACGCGCAGAAATTAGAGGCCGACGGAAACAAGGGCGCTGCGGCGATCGCTTACTATAATCTTGGCAATTATCGGGATGCGCGCGAGCGCAGCTTCGCCCTGTGGGACGAGATTGCCGAGAAAAAAACGCTCATAGCGTTTGCTAATTATACGGTTGGGGTGAAAGAAGACGGCACGGTTGTTGTAGCGGGCAGTGATCATGACGGCAAGTATGATTGGTCCGACTGGACGGATATTGTGGCGGTCAGTGGCTCGGCGGGGCTGAAAGCGGACGGTACGGTTGTTACTGCATCCAGCAGCGATCCCGATCCCGACTGGACGGACATCGTGGCACTTGCTGACGGCGGATATCTGAAAGCGGATGGTACGATCGTCGGTTCCCGAGTCAGCGACTACAAGGTGAGAGATATGTATGGGAGAGAGCATGTCTATACTTATGATCGTAGTAGTTGGACGGACATTGTGGCAGTTGATGATTCGGCTGGCCTGCGAGCAGATGGCACGGTCGTTGCTACTGGCGGGGACAAATTCGGCGAGTGCAATGTCTCCGACTGGACGGACATCGTGGCAATCTCTACAGATTTAGATCATACCGTGGGCCTGAGAGCCGACGGCACGGTCGTTGTAGCAGGAGATAATTGGTACGGCCAGAGCGATGTCTCCGGTTGGATGGACATCGTGGCGATCGAGGCGAACTCTGATAGCGTGTTCGGGCTGAAAGCCAATGGCACGGTCGTCGCGACCGGCAAGAATGATGAGGGCCAGTGCGATGTCTCCGACTGGACGGACATCGTGGTGATCGAGCCGGGCTACGATTATATAGTCGGTCTGCGAGCCGACGGTACGGTCGTCGCGGCCGGTAAGAACGATAACGGCCAGTGCGATGTCTCCGGTTGGACCAACATCCGCCTGCCGAAGGGAGCACGGAAAGCGTGAAATGCCGACCGATCGACATTCACGACAGCGACCTCCGGCAGAGGAAGCGAAAAGATAAAAGAGGGATTCTATGAAAAACAAAGCGCGTTTCTACATAACACTCGGTGCGGTTTGTGCCGCGTTCTGTGTGCTGGCGTTTGCAATACCGTTCGTGAAAAACGCGGTGTTCTGGCTGGCGTTTGCGTTCGGCGTGGTCGCCATTGCCGTCCAGTTCTACAGCTTCCCCAAGGCGTTCGGCAGCGGCGAATCGGTCAAGAGCAAGTTCTATGGCTTCCCGATCGTGAATCTTACGGTAATCTATCTGGTGGCGCAGCTCGTGCTGAGCCTGCTGTTCATGGCGCTGGCAAAATGGGCGCCGGTCTGGGTCGAGGTGGTCGTCTGCGCGCTGCTGCTGCTCGCGGCGCTGGTGGGCTTCGTTGCCGCCGACGCAATGCGCGAGGAGATCCAGCGGCAGGATGCGGGGATTCAAAAGAGCGTCGGCAATATGCGTGCACTGCAGTCGCGCGTGCGCACCCTCGCGGGGATGGACAGCGGCGTATCAGCGCAGCTGGCGGAGCTTTCCGATGCGTTTCGGTTCAGCGACCCGGTCAGCAGCGATGCTACGGTTCCGCTGGAAAAAGAGCTTGCCGTGATGGTCGACGAGCTGCAGACAGCCGTCAGCGACGGGGACGATGCTGCGGCTGCCGCGCTCTGCCGCCGGTGCAGTGCGACCCTCGCCGAACGCAATCGTGTGTGCAAGCTGAATAAGTGACCACCCCCCTGCAGAAAATGGGAAAAAACCGGAGACAAACGTGTCTCCGGTTTTTTCACGCTTCGGCCGCGCGCAACCGCGATTTGAATGCCGTCTTGTGCAGGGGGACGAAGAATCTGTCTGTGCGCGGTAAGCGCCCCGGGGTTTCATATTTCGGCCGGCGTGCTGTCGATCGGGATCTGGATGATTTCCAGCCGGCGTTGGGCGGCGTATTCGAGCGTGCGGGCTGTGCCGCCGGACCGGCCGTCAAACGCCGCGATGAGGATGCGCGAGGCATCGACCATGTAGCGGTTGCGGCGCATCATGCACCCGGGGGTGTAGGCCTCCTGTACGAGCGTCTGATAGTCGCACTGGCGCAGGTCGTAGGCGTAGCGCTCGCGCAGCTCCGGCCGCCAGCGGTCGGCCTGGCCGGAGTAGGGGATGGCCGCCTCGATCGTGACCTCAGGGTGCTGCAGGCGCAGATAGCGCGCGGCATCGAAAAAATACAGGTCGCAGCCGTTGGCCATGCCGCAGATGAAGTGGCGGATACCGGCGGCGTAGACGGCGTCCACGGCGTCAAAGAGCTGCTGCTGCAGCCTGCGGCAGCGGGGGTCGTTCTCATCGCTGCCCCAGGGCAGCTTGTATTCCCGGTGGCCGGTGAAGCAGCAGGTGTTTTCGCGCTCGGGCATGGCGGCAGCCTCCTTTCGGGTGTGGCCTCCATTGTACGCGCCCGGAGCGCAGCTGTCAAACCTTTCCTGAAAAAAGTGCTTGCATTCTGGAAACACTGTGCTATAATGCAGACAGTAAAACAACTGAATCGAGATGTCTTCGGGGCAGGGTGTAATTCCCGACCGGCGGTGATAGTCCGCGAGCCGAGCAAGGTTGAATCGGTGCAATTCCGATACCGACAGTATAGTCTGGATGATAGAAGATGTTACGAACCTCCATAGTTCGCAGCGCCTGAAGGACATGTTCTTTCAGGTGTTTTTCATTCCATGGAGGTGCTTTGTCATGTTGAAAGAAAACCTGTCCTTTATCGGTGTCTGCGCGCTTGTGTTCGCGGCATTGCTCGGCCTTGCGTATCTGTTTGAGCGCACGGTCTGCCACGATCTGCAGCGCCGCAGCCGCAGCCGCAACATCAGCTATGTGGCCATGTTCTCCGCCCTCGGCGGCGTGCTGATGCTGCTCGAGATCCCGCTGTTTTTCGCGCCCGGCTTCTATAAGATGGACCTGAGCGAGCTGCCGGTGCTCATGAGCGCGTTCTACCTCGGCCCCGTGGCCGGTGTCATCACGGAGCTGCTCAAGGTGCTGCTCAAGCTCCTGCTCAAGGGCACGAGCACGGCCTTCGTCGGCGACTTTGCCAACTTCGTCGTCGGCTGCACGTTCGTCCTGCCCGCCGCGGTCATTTACCACCACCACAAGACCCGCCGCACCGCCATCATCGGCATGGCCGTCGGCACCCTGTGCATGACAGTGTTCGGCAGCCTCTTCAACGCCCTGTACCTGATTCCGAAGTTCGCCGAGCTGTTCCACCTGCCGATCGATCAGATCGTCGCCATGGGCACGGCCGTGAACAAGGGCATCACCAGCGTGCCGACGCTCGTGCTGTTCGCCGTCGTTCCTTTCAATCTCATCAAGGGCATCGTGGACTCGGCACTGACGTATCTGCTGTATAAGCGCGTGGAGTTCCTGCTCTTCCCGGAGCTGCGCAAGAAGGACAAGGTCCAGCCGCAGGTCCAGTCGAAGGACCCCACCCCGCAGCACTGAGATCGTACATAGCAAACCGCCTGCAGGCATCAGCCTGCAGGCGGTTTTTCATCGCTGCAGCTGCGGCGCACCGTGCGCAGCAGCAATGTGAAGCTGAGCGTAAAGTTCACGCACTCGTTGAAATACAAAATAAAGATGTACCCCGCCAGCCCGAACCGCGGCAGCAGCACCCACACGAGCACCACGCCGAGCGTGGCGTCGAGCACGTTGATGGCCATGCAGCGCGTCTGCTGGCCGAGCCCGCGCAGGCAGCCGTCGGTCACGGTGTCGAGATACATCACCGGCACGAGCAGCGCCAGCAGCCGGATGTAGCGCCCCGCGTCGTCCGAGTGGTAGATCAGCCGCCCGAGCGGCCCGGAAAACGCCAGCAGCAGCACGGCCGTGCCGCACGCAAACAGCAGGCAGCGGTACAGCAGCGTGCGCACCAGCCGCCGGATGTCCCCGCACCGGCCGGAGACCTGTGCCGTCGTCAGCTCCGGCACGAGCAGATCTGCCAGCGCATACAGCAGGCACGAGGGGAAGAGCACCACCGGCAGCGCCATGCCGTGCACGATGCCGTAGCCCGCGAGCGCGCGGTCGGCCGTCAGGCCGGAGCTTTTGAGCCCGCGCGGGATGAGCAAGTGCTCCAGCGTCGTGAGCGACGTGCGCGCATAGGCCGACACGGCCAGCGGCAGCGCCACGGCGAGCATCCGCCGCGTCAGGTGCGGCACGGTGTCGCCGCCGCGGCGGTATTTGCGCCGGTCGAGCGCATACATCGCCGTCATCAGCAGTAGCGACACCACGTCCGCGCACGCGCCGCCCGCCGTGACGGCGGCGCAGCTCTGCTCGAGGTCGCCGGCGGCTGCAAAGGACAAAAACCACATCACGCACGTGATGCTCACCAGCTGCTCGAGCAGGTGCACGAGCGTCGGCTTCCACACGCGGCCGGAGGCGGTGAAATATCCGTCCATGACCGACGAGAGCGCAATGCACGGCAGGCTGATGCTCGTGATGCGCAGCGAGCGCACTGTGCGCGCGTCGCCGATCCAGAGAAAGCCCACGGGCTCGGCCAGAAAATACACCATCGTGCCCGCGCACAGGCCGAAAAACAGCGCGTAGCACGCGCACCGGCGCATCGCCCCCGTGACGCCAGCGCCGCGCTCAAGACCCATCTCTTCAGAGATCAGGCGCGTGGTGGCGAAGCGGATGCCGGAGATGGCGAACGTGGCAAACAGCACGCTCACCGACATGACGAGCTGGTACAGCCCGATGCCGGCCGCGCCGATGCGCCCGACGATCCACGCCTGAAAGATGAGCCCGATGCAGCGCATCACGATCGACGAGCCGGTCATGAGCGCGGTGTTGACGATGAGCCTGCGATTTGTGTGCACGCGCGCGACCTCCCGACGCAGTTTGTACCACTCTATGGCGCGGGAGCGGAAAACATGCCGCCCGGCGGGTGCCGGGCGGCATTTCGTGCATCATTCAGGTGTGCAGGTCGGTCTTGATCTTCGTCGTAGAGATCTCGGGCGTGCGGGGGAGGTAGACGACCTCGCATTTGTCCTTCAGGAAGTCAAACTTGCCCTTCCAGTCGTCGCCCATGACGAACACATCCACGTGGTATTTGTCCACGTCGGTGAGCTTTTGATCCCAACTCTCCTCCGGGATGACAAGGTCCACGTAGCGGATGGCCTCGAGCATCCGCTTGCGATCCTCGTAGGAGAAGTAGCTTTTTTTGCGCTTCTCGTTCCAGTTGAATTCGTCCGTGCTCAGGGCCACGATCAGGTAATCGCCCTGCTCCCTGGCGCGGCGCAGGAGGTTGATGTGCCCGTAGTGCAGCAGGTCAAAGGTGCCGTAAGTGATGACACGTCTCATGTGTGCTCCCTTTCCCGGAGGCGCTCGGCCAGAAACGCGGCGACGCGCTCGGCGGAGTGTCCGTCTGTGTATTGGTTGGTCAGCTTCGTGAGCTGCAGGCGTTTGGCCCGCAGCGGATCGTCGCCCGCGGCGAGCTGCTCGAAAAACGTGCGGAAATCGTCCGGCGTGTCGAGCATGGCCGCGCTCTCGCGCAGCGGCTGCGGGTCGATGGCAAAGCCCGGCTGCCTGGCGTAGGCGTCGATGTCCTCGAACGTCAGCCCCACGGGCTTGCCCGTGAGCAGATAGTCAAACAGCACGGAGGAATAGTCCGTGATGAGCGCGTCCGTGCAGGCGAGAAATTCATAGGACGTGATGCCGTGCGCGGCAAAGAGCCCGTCGTCGATGAAGCGGAGGTGGCTCAGCTCCAGCGCGCGGATGTGCGCGAGGTCCTGCGCCGGGTGGGGCTTGACGATCACGAGCGTGTTTGTCGCCCGCGCAGCCTCGTTCACGGCTGCGGCCGCCGCCGGGTCATGGATGACGGGGATGGAGATGTCCGTCGTCGCGACGAGGTTGTTCTTGTGCTGCCGGTACGTGGGATACCAGACAACGAAGCGGTCAAACTCCGCACCGAAGATGTCCTTCAGGTCGCATTTGTGCGTGAACAGGTCGTCGTTGCGCGGGAAGCCGAGCGTGACGAGCTTTTCCGGCGGGATGTGAAATTCATAGCTGTTCACCGCGTCGAAAAACGGGGCCTGACTCAGCGCCCAGTCGGTCGTCGGGTCGCAGAAATAGTAGTCGTGCACGCTCTTGAGCGGACTGCCGTGCGTCAGATACAGGTGCACGGTCTCCGGCCGGAGCTTCTGGATCTGGCCGTTGCAGTCCACGATGGCGGCGGCGCGGGCGCGCAGCCAGAACAGCCGCAGCAGTGCCCATTTCCCCTGCGTGCCGGCAAAGGACACGTTCTTTTCGTGCACGTCCCGGAAAGCTGCCGGATCCGGCACGACCCACACGAGCCGGTACCGGTCGTTCCAGCCCTGGGCCAGCAGCGTCCGGTACAGGGCGCCGGTGTTGTCACCGAGGGGCGGCGCGCTCTCGAGCAGGATGACCGGCTTGCCGGGCAGCAGGCTCAGCAGCCGCACGAGCAGGCGTTTCAAGCGTTGTTTCATTTTCTCAGCACCTTTCGCACCATACCGCCGACGAGGGCTTTTTCATATCCGTTCATGGACAGCAGCCACATGGAGGCACAGTAGATCGCTGTGTACACGACGATGCCGCCGAGCAGCATCGGAATGCTGTAGAGGTTTACAAACAGCATCATCAGCACGCCGCACGCGGCGGGCGGCAGCAGGCCGAGCGCCATGCGGCCGATGTTCTTCCAGAACACGGTCACGTCGATGTTCAGCCGCCGCTGATAGAAGATGTTCATCACGAGCCCGTTTGCCAGCGCGACGGCGACGGCCGTGCCGATCGCGCAGCCGATCGCGCCGAGGTACTGGCACAGCCAGATGCTGATGGCGAGGTTGCCGATGGCCATGGCTCCGTAGATGATTGAGCGGTATTTGTGCAGGTTCTGCGCACGCTGCATCTCGATGCCGAGGTTTTGCGTCAGCGGCACCATGCCGGGGATGATGAGCAGCAGCACAATGATATACGCATCGTCATAGCCCGGTCCGGCCCAGAAATAGATAAACGGCTTGCCGAAGAAGATGATGCCCGTGCACACGAGCGACAAAATCAGAAACTGGATGCGCCCCACGCGCACGAACAGCTCCGTGAGCACGGTGCGCAGGCGCGCTTTGTCGTCCTTGTTGTCCTGCACGAGCTGGTGGATGCGCGGCGTGAACACGGACGACACCGCCGTCGAAAACGAGATGAAGTACGTGTGCAGCTGCTGGCCGACGGCGTAGACCGCCGTGGCGGCCGTGCCGCAGTAGCGCGTGATGATGAGCTTGTCGAGGTTGTTGTTGACCTGGTCGACGACCATGTTGATGGCGATGAAGCCAGAGAACACAGCGATGTCTTTGAGCACGGCGCCGTCAAAGTTCCGGAACGAGACCCGAATGTGCAGCTTGCCGAAGCAGTAGATCAGCCGCAGCACGTCCACGAACACGGAGATCGTCACCGTGACGACGACCATGCCGATCGAGCCGTAGCCCGCCAGCAGCACCGGCAGCGTCACGAGCGGGGACACGACCGTGCGCAGGATCTCCGTCGCCTTCAGGAACACGAACTGCTCCTGCGCGCTGATGATGTTGCTGAACACACTCATCGGGAAGCTCACGGCGAGGTTCGCCGTCAGCAGCAGCATGAGGATGCGCGCCGTGTGGTACTCGGCGTCCGTCAGGCCGGTCTTGAACACCATCTCCAGATGGAACGTCAGGTACAGTCCGCACGCGAGCGCGATCAGACCGATGACGGAAAACACGATCAGGAACAGGCCGTTGAGCCGCGCGATCTTGTCGTCCGCCTTTTCCTTGCGGTAGAGGATGTAGTAGCGCACGTAGCTGCCGCCGAAGCCGAGACTGAGCACCGACAAAATGGCGATCGTCGAGGCGACGGTGGAGTACAGGCCGTACTCGCTCTTGCCGAGAATGCGCAGCATGAACGGCGTGTAGGCGATGGAGACGATGATGTTGAGCGTCATCTGCACATACGTGAGCAGAGAGCCGGAACGCAGTTGATTGTGATGCTTCATAGTGTCAGTGTCCGGCGGCGGCAAACAGCAGGTGCACGGCCCGGTATTGCTGCTTTCCGAGCAGGGACAGCACCAGCTTCTTGCGCGCCGGATAGCCTTTCAGATAGGGGTTGTGCCGGTAGTCGGGGAAGCGCGCGGCGGTAAAGTCCAGCAGCTGCGGCAGCAGCGGGTGCGCGCTCTGCGCCTTGAGAATGCGCACGGACGCATCATAGAGCACGTTGTCCACGCAGAGCTTGCCGAGCTCGTTTTCGTACTGCTCGAACAGACCGCGCGCCTGATACCACGTCAGCACGTCGTCGATCGCGTCCATGATCTCGGCGTTGGCGTCGAGCGCGCGCTTGGTCACGGAGCCCTCATGCTGCCGGTAGAGGTAGAGCACGTCCGGCAGGATCACAACGGATCTTGCCGCCGTGAGCATCTTGCGCGTCATGCACAGATCCTCGCCCCAGCCGCGGGCGCGAAAGCGGATGTCCGTGTCCGTGAACAGGGTGCGCCGCCAGGCCGCGATGCAGGCCGACGGGCGGTTGAGCAGCAGGGCAGGCGTCTCCTGAAGTGTCAGCGGCGTATGCAGCGGCAGGTCGTCGGTGAACACCGCGCCGTCGTTGTCGCCGGTCATGCGCAGACCGAAATAGCACACGTCGGCCTGCGTCTCGTCCAGTGCGGCGGCCAGCACGGCGAACGCCTCCGGCGTGTAGCTGTCGTCGCTGTCGAGAAAGAGCACATAGTCGCCCTGCGCGAGCGGGAGCGCCGCATTGCGCGCGTCGCCCGCGCCGCCATTGGGCTTGTGCAGCACGCGGATGCAGTCCGGATGCTCGCGCGCGAGCGTGTCGCACAGCGCGCCACTCTCGCCGTCGGTCGAGCCGTCGTCCACGAGCAGGACCTCAAAGTCCGCGCCCGTCTGTCCCAGCACGGAGTCTACGCCCTCGCGCAGGTATTCCCAGCCATTATAGACCGGGATGATGACACTGAATTTCATAGCTTCCTCCAGTCCGGGTGCTCAGCCGAGCTTGTCCTTCACGGCAAAGAGCATCCGCACGGTGCGGTATTTGCGCTGCCGCAGCAGGCGCAGGATCAGCTTGTGGCTGCGCGAGAGCGTCTGCAGGTACGGGTTTTCCAGATAGTCCGGGAACTGTGCCTGCACGTAGTCCTGAAACCGGTCGAGCAGCTCGCTCTCCGGGTCCACGCGCAGCACGCGCACCGAGGCCGCGAGCAGCACATGGTCCACGGCCAGGCGCGACAGCTCGTTGTAGTAGCGCTCGAACAGGCCGTTTTCGCGGTACCAGCCGAGCAGGTTGTCAAACGCGGTGAACAGTTCTGCGTTGCGCGCCGTGTTCGTGTTGCGTGTGATGGAGTTGGTGCGGTCCACGTAGTAATACAGAATGTCCGGCACGAAGGCGGCGCTTTTGGCCAATGCCAGCAGCTTCACGGATGTGCACAGATCCTCATACCAGATGCGCGCCGGGTAGCGCACGCCGGAATCCAGAAACAGGCTGCGCCGCCAGATACGGCTCCAGGGGGAGGGCATGGTCTGCATCAGCTCGGGCGTGTCGGCAAGCGTAAAGGTGCGGTCGGTCGGCAGGTGATCCACAAGCTCCTTGACCACGACGCCGTCTGCCTCGAGCGCCGCGCCGAAGCCGATGATGTCGCTCCCGAAGCGGGCGACGGCGTCGGCCAGTACGCGGAACATGTTGGGGGCAATGTAGTCGTCACTGTCGATGAAGATCAGATACTCGCCCTGTGCGGCCTCGATGCCGACGTTGCGCGCCTCGCCCACACCGCCGTTCGGCTTGTGGATGGCACGGATGCGCTCCGGGTGCGCCGCAGCATAGCGGTCGCAGATTGCGCCGCTCTCGTCGTCGGTCGAGCCGTCGTCGATGAGGATGACCTCGTAGTCTTCAAAATCCTGCGCCAGCACGGAGTCAATGCACTTGGGCAGGTAGTCCTTGACGTTGTAGACCGGGATGACAACACTGAAAATCATGCGCGTTTCTCCTCTCCGTCCGGCAGCGCGTCCGGCTGCTCGCTGCGCATCTGCGTCAGGTAATAGACCGCGGCCAGCAGCACCGACATGTAGATTGAGGCGTTCGGCCGCCGCAGCACGCCGGCAGTGAAGTAGGCGTACACCAGACACAGGCACAGCGCGATGCCAAAGGCGCCGGCCTCCACCGTGAAGTATTTGCGGAAATCTTTGATCAGGCACTTGACGATCAGGTACAGGAAATAGCCGATGAAGGCGACCATCATGGCCAGGCCGACCCAGCCGTAGAGGAAACAGATGCCGTGGAAATCGTTCTCCACGTCATAAATCTCGCCGTCAAAGGCCATGCGGCCGAGCTCCATGCCGAACAGGCGGGAAGTGAACGGCTGCTCGTCGAGCAGCATCTCACAGAAGACAATCTTGCGGTGGCGGGTCGCTGTGATGTCCGTGACCTGATCGGAATAGCCGTAGGCGGACATGACGCGCGCCGTGCCAAAGCGCTGGCACATGTTCGGGGAGTAGAAGTTATAGATCGTGCACAGGGCGTGGTAGCGCTCCTCGGGCGTGACGGTGGAAGTGCCGTCTTTGTTGCCCTCGGCGCGCTTGATCATGCGCTCGGCGTCGTTCTGCTTGTAGCTCATGGCCTCATTGTAGCGGTTCTGGTTGATATACATGGGCGACTGCTTGTAGGTCGCACAGCATGCGATGAGGATGAGCACCAGCACGGCAATGTAGCGCTTGGAGGTGCGGGCCTTTCCAGTCAGCACCAGCACGATCGGCACGCCCAGCGCGGCCACGGCGATCGAGAAGAATGCCAGACGCGTGCCCATGAGATAGAGCTGCGCCAGCGCGGCGACGCTCGTGACCGTGAACAGCAGGAAGTTCTTTCTGCGGTAGCACAGCAGGATGACGATGGGCGCGAGAATGCTCATGATCGCGCTCTGCGCATTGCCGAACGAGTACCAGCCGAGAATGCCCACATTGGTGGACTGATAGGTCGCCGAGGAGGTGTGTGTGAGCACGCTCACGACGACCGAGGCCGTGATGATCCAGAAGTCGAGCATCAGGCCGGTCTCAAACGCGCGGTAGCACTTGTTGTTCGCCCGCAGAAACGAGATGAAGCACAGCACGAACAGCGGCATCTGCACGACGCGCACAAAGTTGGTCAGGTCGTAGACGATGCGCTGGTAGCCGACGATAAAGCAGGAGATGCAGTGTCCGACGAGCAGGAAGGCACAGGCGGCGATGGCGATGCCGTAGACCTTTTTGCGCGACGAGGTCACAAACCCGAGCACGCACACAACGGCGAACACGGCGAAGCGCAGCAGCAGCGTGATCGTATTGCTCATACCGAGCCGGTCCGTCCAGAAGGACAGGATGTCCATCAGCGGCTGGATCGCCATGAGGACGATGAGGAACGTTGGCAGATGGCGCGCGAGCGCGCCGGAAGCGTGTGTTTCTTGACTCATGAATTTACTCCTTTGTTTGTGTGTTGCCGGAGGGGGTGGGCCAGCAGGCGCGCAGGATCAGCAGCACGATCGCGCCGAGCACGAGGCCGAGCACGAGGCCGATGCCGGTGCGCAGCAGCGAAACGAGAAAGTGCGCGCGGATGTGGCAGAATGTGTTGGCAACGGAGGCAAAGCCGATCGCGCCGAAGACGCCGAACAGCCACGCCGTCAGGCGGCTGCGGTGCGCGGCACAGCAGTACGCCGCGGCGATGGCGGGGTAGGCGATGAGAAATTCTTTTGTGCGCGGGCGAAACAGCAGCACGCGCTCCAGCCAGTTGCGCACGCGCTGCTCGCCGACGGAGACGGACAGCATTCCGTCGCCGGTGCGCAGGATGTACACCGTACCGACGGCGGCGAGGATCAGCACCAGGCACAGGAGCTTCCGCCGCCAGTGCCGGCTGTTTTCGCGCCGCAGCGTCTCGAGATCCTCGCGCAGCGTGCAGCCGTGCGTGTGCAGCAGCGCCGCCGCCAGCAGCACCATGGCCACGGCGTACACGGCCAGCTGGCTGAGCTTCACGCCGCGGAACAGCCGCAACACGAGCAGATATTCCGAGCTGCTGAGGATCGCGCCGATGTAGCAGCAGCCCCAGAGCGTGATGGCGGCGCCCAGCGCCGTCATGCCCGCGTAGCGGGCCACGGTCGGGCGCGTCCCGGCGCTTTCCTTCAGCTCTGCGGCCAGCATGGCAGCCGACAGGCACGGGAACACGATGGCGGCCAGCAGCGCGAGCGCGGTGCACTGCAGCTCCGGCGCCAGAAAGGCACCGCCCGCGCTCTCCGCACAGCCGAGCGCGAACAGCAGCACGCGCAGCCAGCGGGCGCGCAGCGGCACGATGATGCCCAGCAGCACGATCGCCGCGGCGAACACGCCGATGCCGCACACTGCCAGCAGCACGGGGCTGACGGTTCTGGTCTCGATGGCGGTAAGGCCGCCGTAGCGATACCCCGCCGGGGCGAGCCGCTGCGCCAGCTGCTGCAGCAGCTGCGTGTACACGGCCGGCTCCGCGACGGTCTCGCCTGCGGCGTCCGTCAGCGGCGTGAGCCACAGCACGGTCATGCCGCGGTCCACAACCGCGCGGTAAAGCATGTTGACAATCTCCTCCGCACCGCTGTAGCCGAGCGTCTGGTAGCGCGCGCGGAATGTCTGGTTGAGCCAGAAGCCCTTGACCATGCCGCCGGTATATCCGTCGAGCGTGTAGCCGTCCGGCAGGACGCAGCCGGTCTGGTTCTTGTCCTCGATGAGCACGAGCGTGCTGCCGCTTTCGCGCAGCGCGTCGAGCACCTGCGCCTGCGGCAGCGGCTCCGTGTCGATGTCGACGCCGGTCTGCCCTGCGGCGGCGAGCGTGTCATACTGTGCGGCGAAGAAGTACGTCCCGCCCTGCGCAAGTCCGCCGGCCTGCGCCAGTGTCAGCCCCGCGTCCTGCGCGGCGCGCACGATGTCGGGCTTGGCCTGCTCTGCCGGTGTGACCAGCAGCTCGCGCACGCCGGCATCGGCCAGCTGTGTCAGCCATTCCTGCACCGGCACGCCGGAAGCGTCCGCCAGCCGGACGGTGTCCTCATAGCTGATGACCACGTCGACCTGCCGCTGCGTCTGTTCGACCCCGATGCGGGCACCGAGCAGCCAGAAGGCCGCCAGAGTGCAGATGGCTGCCGCTATCAGCAGCAGACGATAAGAGTGAAGGTGTTGTTTCATAATCACGCACGCTTTCTGAATTTTTGCACGATCATCTGCAGCGCCTCCCGCTCGCGCAGCAGCCAGCAGATGCCGGCGTACAGCCCGATGCCGATCAGGCCGAGCGCGCAGAATTCCAGCAGGGTCAGGAGCTTGCTCAGTCCCGGCCGGTACAGCAGGCTCTCGCACGCCCACATCGCCATGCCGGTCAGCACGGCGGCGGCGAGGTTTTTGAGCAGCTTGCCGGTGCGCAGACTGCCGCGGGTATCGCGGAAGAAGCAGATGAGCGCGATGACGCCGCCGACGGTCAGCGACACGGCGGTCGTCCGTGCGATCAGGCCGCAGCTCTGGCTGCGCCGGAACACGAGGTTGAGCACGATGTTCAGCGCCAGCACCACCGCGTTGATGAGCAGCGGTGTCAGCGTCTTATGCATGGTGTAGTACGCCTTGTTGATCAGGTCCAGCACGCAGAAGCCCGCCATGCCTAGTGCGTACATGGCAAACACGCTGCTGGTCATCTGGGTGGATACGGCGTTGAAGTTCCCGCTCTCGAACAGGACGTGGATGACCGGTACGGCGAAGGCGGAAAACAGCGCCGAAAACGGCAGAATGACAAACAGGGTGTTTTCCACCGAGCTGCCGACGTAGCGCTTGTATTCCTGCGCGTTCACCTGCGAATAGGTCAGATTGTATTTCGGAAACAGCACGACGCTGATGCTGTAGATCAGCGTGGTGGCGACGGGGGTGAAGAGCTTGTCCGCGTAGTACACGGCGCTCACGGCGCCGCTGCCGAACGAGGACACGGTGTTGGAGTCCGCCAGATAGCACAGCAGGAAGATGGACGTGGTGAACACCGTCACGACCGTCGTGCGGGCGAACAGCTTCAGGTCGGGGTCGCGGAAGTGTAGCCCCGGGATCAGCCGGAACTTTTCCCGCACGATGCACGGGATCGTCATGGCAAACTGCAGCAGCCAGGCAAAGCAGATGACCAGCACGTACTCGAGCACACGCTCGCTGCTGGAAAACAGCACGAGAAACACGATCAGCAGCACATTATACGGCAGGCTCAGGCTGCCCTGCAGCGTATAGTGCTCCATGGACTGAAACACGGCGACCAGCAGGTAGATGACCACGATCAGCGGCAGCGTCAGCACGCAGATCTGCAGGTACATCCGCAGCGTCGGCAGGTCGGTGTCGCTCACGCCGAGCCAGTGACCGACGGGCGCAAAATGGATCACGACCGAGGCGAGCCCGACGACCAGCGCGCTCACGAGCACGCTCACGCAGATCAGGTTCCCGGCCACGGCAAAGGCCTTGTTCCGGTCCTCGGCGAGGTGCCGCGAGATCACGGGCACGGCCGCGATGCACAGGGCATAGGCGACGGTCGTGAAGATATAGATCGTATAGTTATAGGAGATCGTATAGAGGTCGAAGACCGTCTGCGTGCCGAACACACCGGCCTGCAGCGCCTCGCGCACGATGCCGAGGATCTTGGTCAGCAGCGTGACCGCCACGACCAGACCGATGGTGCGCAGCGTTCGTTTGTTCTGATTCTGGTTCATGACGCGGACACCTCGTTTTCGGACGGGTCGGCGCCGTCATGTACCGTCAGGCAGTAGAGTGCAGCCAGCGCAGCGGAGAGGTAGAACGAGGCGTTCGGCCGCCGGAGAACGCTGGCAGAGAAGTAGGCGTTGACGATCAGGATCACTGCCGCCATGCCGAACGCGCACACCGGCAGCGTGAGGTACCGGCGCGGTTCGCGCACCATGCGCCACAGCGCACGCCCGGCGAAAAACAGCAAGAAACCGGCCAGCAGCACCAGCCCCGTCAGCCCGTAGAGGTAATACACGCCGTGGAAATCGTTCTCCGCGTCGAAGATGGCACCCTGGCAGCGCGTCGCGTCCAGCTCGAAGCCGAACAGGCGGTTGGTGACCGGCAGCTCCGCCATGAGCAGCCGGCAGTAGACGAGCTTGGTCAGGCGGATATCGCCGATGACGGAGATGTCCGTGGAATCGTGAAAGGCGCGCTCCACGTTTTCCAGACCGAAGCGCTCGACGGCCACGCGCTGATACTTCCAATACAACGCATCGCGCGTCTCCTGTTCGGAGGCGCCCAGATCCTCGGCCGCCTGCTGCTGCTCGCTCACGCTCTCGGCATAGGCCTGGCGGTTGCGGTACATGGGGCTCTGGTGATACAGTCCGCCGCACAAAGCGGCGCACAGCAGCACAACGGCCAGCGCGCGCACGTTCCACTGCCGGGTCAGCGCCATGCTCAGGCACACGCCGGCGGCGATACCGAAGATCTCGGCATAGGCCAGTCGCGTGCCCAGCAGAAACAGCAGCGCAAAGCCGACGATGCAGTGCATCACGGCGGCGGGCAGCTTCCCGCGGCGCACGGCCGCAAGCAGGGCGATCACGGTGAGCACGCCGAGGATGGCGCTCTGCGAATTGGACAGCCAGAACCAGCCGCACCAGCCAATGCGGAACTTCGCATACGTGGGCATGCACGTCCCGGTCAGGACGGACACGAGCGTGACCGCCGCGATCAGGTACAGGTTGATCGTGCACGCGTCCTCGAGCACGTCCAGAAAGCGCGGCGTGCGCCGAAAGAGCGTGATCAGGCTGAACGTATAGACCGGCAGCTGCGCAACGCGGATAAAGTTTGTCAGGTCGGAGACCGGGTCTGCATAGCCCACGCGGCGGCAGGCAAGCATGTGTGCCCCCCAGAACACGGCGAGCACGCCGCACAGGATCAGATACGCGCGCTTGCGGTCCGAGAGTACGAACGCCAGCACCGCGGCAGCCGCCAGCAAAAGCATCCGCAGCGCAAGCGAAATGCTCGTGCCGCGGCCAAGCGTCTGCGTCCAGAATGACAGCACATCCAGCAGTGGCTGCGCGGCACACAGGCCGATGAGCACACCGGGCAGCCAGCGCGGACGGGCCGCTTCCTGCGACGATATCGGTTGCATAGTTTTTCCTCTTTTTCTCTCAGGATAGTTACACTCAATCATACGCTTTTTTCCCGGTCAGGTCAACCTGCGCGGCCGTTTGTTCATATATTTTTAGAGAATATAGTATGCAAACGCCCCCGGCCGGAGAAAAACTCCGGTCGGGGGTGTCTGTCGTGTTGGATCACAGCAGCTTGTCCGCCTCGCGCGCATAGCTGCAGATGAGCTTGTCGAGCAGGCGCTGCAGGTCGGCGGCCTTCGGGTCCGTGACGGCCTGCGCATGCAGGCGGTGCAGGCCGTCGATGGCCTCCTGACTCAGGCCGAGGGAGCTGTAGACGTCGCTCTCGCCGGCGCGCTGCGCATCGGCGTCGTCGGCCGCCTCGTCAAAGCCGAGCAGGAAGTTCGGCGTCGTGCGGAAATACCGCGCGATGCGGCTCACGACCAGTGCCGACGGCACCGTGACCTCGCGCCGGTCGTTCGGCTTGAGGTACTTGCGCACGGCCGGACGGCTCATGTCGATCTCATCGGCCAGTTCCTGCGTGTTGACGGGCTTGCCGTACACGTTGTTGCCGTTCATCAGATAGGTCAGCCGGTCACGGAATACGCTGCCGAAACCGCCGGCGGCCACGTCGTTGTCTTTGCCCATGAAAACGCCTCCTGTTCCGGAAAGCAAAATTTTTCTAACTTTTTTCGGAAAAACACTTGACAAACCCGTAGAAATGGTTTATACCAAAGTTACGTTAATCGAAAACGAAACTTTGGTTTCTATCCACAGGCCAAATCAAGCTTTTCTGACCCTCAGTAAAGCACAACTGCCTGCATAAGTCAAGATATACTCCCAAAAATAACAAGGAGGTACTGCTATGAGCAAAGATCGCGATCTCATTTTTGATATGACCGAGGACCCAGAGGTTCTGAGCTATCCCGCCGCCGACAACGAGCCGCTGCAGCTCGGCGGTGTGGAGGACGGCGCATCCGCCGCTGCCGACCGCCAGGTGACGACGCCGGGTGACGTGCATGTTGCGCCGCAGATGCCCACGCCGATCGACGGTACGCTGCGCCAGTTTGCGCTGCGCGTGCCGAGCGTGATCGACGAGTGCAGCGGCATTATGGTGTTCGGCAAGCGCATCAAGTCGCTCGTGTTCTCGACCGACCTGTGCATCATCCGCAATGTCAACGCCGACGCGGTGTTCGCGGTCTATCCGTTCACGCCGCAGCCGGTCATCACGCAGGCGCTGCTCATGGCGAGCGACCTGCCGGTGTTCGTCGGCGTCGGCGGCGGGCTGACGACGGGCAAGCGCGTCGTGAACCTCGCCATGTACGCCGAGATGCAGGGCGCGACCGGTGTGGTCGTCAACGCGCCGACACCGGGCCGCATCCTCAACCGCATCCGCAGCAGCGTCGATGTGCCGGTCGTGGTCACGGTGGCCAATTCCGACACGAACTACCGCCACCGCATCGAGGACGGCGCGGCGATCCTGAACGTGGCCGCCGGCGCGCAGACGCCGGAGATCGTGGCCGAGATCCGTGAGCGCTTCCCGGACTATCCCATCATCGCGACCGGCGGGGCGGACGAGGATAGTATCCGCGCCACTATCCGCGCCGGGGCCAACGCCATCATCTGGACGCCGCCGACGAACGGCGAGCTGTTTCGCGACGTCATGAAAAACTACCGCGAGGGCAAGCCGCATCCCTGATTTTCGGAACCTCTTTCTCTTTCTGTTATTTGCGCAAAAGGACGCATCCATTCGGATGCGTCCTTTTGTTGTCCTGTTTGGCACCTCAGAGCAGGCAGAGCATGACGCACGCCTGTTCGCGGGTCGCGGTGTCGCGCGGGCGGAAGCTGCCGTCCGGCATACCGCTGATGACGCCGGCGCGCTGCAGCGCCTCCACGGCGGGCAGGGCATAGTCGGCGATGTCGGCTTCATCCGTGAACGTGATGGCCGGATTGCCGGTGCCGAGCTGGATGCCGAACTGCCCGGCGTAGCGGTAGAGCATCGCGGCCATATCCTGCCGGGAGATCTCGGCATCCGGCGCAAACGCGGTGTCCGAGACGCCGTAGACAACGCCGTTTTCGGCCGCCCAGTTGACGTAGGGCGCATACCAGGCGTCCGCCGGAACGTCAGAGAACTTGCCCGACGTGTATGTGGACACATCCGCGCCCTGCAGCCCGGCCAGCATGGTCACGAACTGCGCGCGCGTCACGTTGGCCGTCGGCTCGAAGGTCGTGGCGCTCGTGCCGGAGACGACGCCCGCATCATAGAGCTCCTTGATGTACGGATAGCTCCAGCGGCTTTCCGGCACATCCGTAAACGGGAACGGCGTTTCCGTCGGCTGCACGGTGTGGTAGGTGCTGTAGATGTCGTCCATCAGGTTGCGGTAGAACAGGTGCGTCTCGATGATGCTCTTGTTGGCGATGCCGCCGACGAACTGCATGTGGTCGGCGCGCGTGACGGGCATGACGTACCAGATGCCGGGCTGGAAGGCGATGTCGGAATAGCCGTCATAGTTGACCCAGCCCTGCGTGCCGTCGCGCTTGAGGCACTCGGTGGTGTTTTTGTCCGTCGTGGTTGGGTAGAGGGCGGAGACGGTGTTCACGAGGCCGTCGTTCGGCAGCCAGCTCTGATCGATGTAGATGCCGCCGGCGGTGTACTTGTCATAGTACTTGCCCATGTTGACGGAGCCGGGCATCATCAGCGCGCACATGCCGTTCGATGGGATGGCCGACACGGTGGGGTAGTGGTTGCCGGTGAGCGGATCGGTCGAGGTCTGGTCGCCCGCATAGGAGAAGTAATAGACGTTCGGCTGGATCTCGATGCCCTTATTGATCTCGAGCGACTTGTCGATCGTCAGGTCGAGGAACGCGTTGTCGTTGTGCGACAGAAAGTCGGATTTCAGCACGCGGTCGAGCGCCTGAGAGAAGGTCTCGTTGTCGTCCTTGCGGATGCCGAACTGGTCGAGCTGGAAGTCGTACACGCCCTTGAGCGATGACAGGCCCAGCGCCTTGGCGGCGGCCGTGGTCAGGTCGGCGGCGAACTTGGTAAAGTCGCTGTTGGACTCAATGAACGTTGTGCCGTTGTGCGGCGCGGCGATGGCGGTCAGCGAGTGGACCCATCCGCCCTTGCCGCCGAGGAAGAACGGGCTCGGCTCCACACCGGCGGCCTTGGCCGCGGCGACTTCCTCCGGGCAGCCGTTGGTGAGAATCTCGAGGAACAGGCGCGTCGTCGCGCCGCCGAAGCTGTGGCCGACGAGGTTCACGGCGCGCTCCGTGCCCCAGCCGTCGAACAGCGGCGTCTCATAGTCGATGCCGTAGCGCTCGTGGTCAAAGTCCTGCGCGTGCTTGACGCCGTAGTCCGTGCGCGCGCCGACGAGCTGTGCGTACAGCTCGCATGCGCGGTCCCACGCGCTCGAGAGCGGGCCGACGGAGGCGGCATAGGTCTCATAGCCCTGCGTGGCCAGATAGTCCGGCAGGCTGCCGGTGGTCATGCCCCAGTAGGGCATGATGCGGAAGATCTTGTCGCGCTGTCCCCAGCCGAACAGACCGTGCACGAACACGACCGGGTCGTCTGAGCGGGTCTGGTCGTCGGCTGCGGCGGCCGGAATGACGCACAGGCTCAGCGCCAGCACCAGCGTCAGCAGCAGGCACAAAAATCGACGTGTCTTTTTCATGGTTTTCCCCCTGTCTCCTAGATTCACATTCCTTTCCTTCTTGCAAAAACCGGCGATATGCCTATATTATACCTGCTGCATATGTTGATTGCAAGACGTTTTGACGAGAATCTGTCGCGCACCTGCGCAGAAAGATCCCCGCGCCGCGGCGCGGGGATCTTAGTCTGCAAACATGCTCCATGGAGCAATGTCCGGCGGCTGCTGCTCGAAATAGAGCACCTCGCCGGTGTCCGGGTGGGCAAAGTGCAGGCAGTGCGACCAGAGTGCGATCGGCCCGTCGTCGGGCAGCGTGCTGTATTTTTTGTCGCCCCAGAGTGGCAGGCCGCGCGACGAGAACTGGCAGCGGATCTGGTGCGTGCGCCCGGTCTGCAGATAGATGCGCACGAGTGAGAGTCCCGCGCGCGTGCCGAGTACATCATAGTCGAGCACGGCCTCCTGCACGCCCTTGGCCATCCTGTCCGTGACATAGGTCTTGCGCTCGTTCGGGTCGCGCCGCAGCAGGTCGCGGTACGTGCCCTGCAGGGCATCCGGTTCCCCGTGCACGACGGCGAGGTACGTCTTGCCGAAGTCGTGCTCACGGATCTGTGCCGAGAGTTTCGACGCGGCCGCCGGAGTGCGCGCAAGCACCATCAGCCCGCTGACCACGCGGTCGAGCCGGTGCACGGTGCGCACGCAGGCCTTCGGGTCACCGAGCGCCTGCCGCACCAGTTCGGGCACGCCGCCCGGCTCGTCCGTGGACAGCACGCCCGCCGGCTTGATGCACACGAGGATGCTGTTGTCCTGATAGAGAATGTCCATGTTGTCGCCTCGTTTCGGTGTCTGCCGCGAGTATACCACAAACCCGGCGCGCGGGCAACGAAAAAGGGCGGCGCAAAAGCGCCGCCCTCGAAAACGCGGAGCGTCAGGCCTTTTCTTTCCCCTGACGGTAAAACGGGATGGCCAGCGCCATGATGACCGCGAACACGATCAGATAGTAGAGCACGGCTTTGCCATGCGACACGACGGCCGCGACGCAGAAGAAGATGCAGCACACGATCGACAGCACCGGCATGACGTAGCGGTGAAAAGCGTTCAGCTCCTTTTCCCGGCGCATGACGTTGAGGAACATCGGAATATAGAGCGCGTAGAGCGTGATGATCGGCAGCTCGGACGAGTCGAAGCAAAACGGGCCGAACCAGCCCTCGGTGAGGTTGGCGCCGTAGAAATATGTCAGCCAGACGGCGCACACGAGCACGCCCACGATGGCGGAGTTTGCCGGCATGTTCGTGTATTGGTCGATGCAGAGGAACGCCTCCGGCTTCGGGCCGTTGCCGCGCGCGGCGACGGAGTAGAGGCTGCGCGTCGCGGCGAGCATGAGCCCGTTGAGCGTGCCGAGGCACGACACGACGACCAGCACGAACAGACCCACGCCGGCGGCCCGGCCGAAGATCTTCTCAAAGGCGAGCTTGGCGCCGGCCTCGCCGCCGGCCATGATCTCCGCATTCGAGACGCTGCCGGACAGGCCGATGTAGTAGAGAATGTACGTCAGGGCCACGATGAGCGTGCCGACGACAAGCGCAATCGGCAGGTTGTGCCGGGCATTCTTGAGCTCGGCGTTGATGCTCGTGGCGATGATCCAGCCCTCGTATGCAAAGGCCGTTGCCGCCACGGCGGTGAACAGCGCGTGGCCGTTGCCGCCCTCGACGGTCGTGACGACGGTGGTGAAGTTTTCAATCGTTGTGCCGTTGGCAAGGCCGACGATCGTGCCGACGATGCCCATGAGCAGCAGCGGGATGAGCTTGATGACCGTGGTCGCCACCTGAAACTTGCCCGCCAGGATCGGAGACAGGGCGTTGACCGCGTAGCTGCCGACAAGGAACAGGCACGCAAGGACCATGACCGGGCCGCCCGTGATGTCAAACCCGCACAGCACGCCGAGATACCGCGCGCTGACCCAGGCCAGCACGGACGTCATGGCCGGGAAATAGATAAACGTTGTGAACCAGCCCATGTAATAGGCGTAGCGCTTGCCCATGAGCGCCTCGGCGTAGTCTACGAGTCCGTTGACGTGCGCATAACGTGTGGCGAGGATGGAGAACATGTACGCGCAGATGATCATGATCAGGCCGCCGATCGCCCAGGCGAGGATGCCGAGCGGCAGGTTGCCGCCGGTCGCGGTGAGGATCTTCTCGGCTTTGAAGAACACGCCGCTGCCGATGACGATGCCGATGACGAGTGCGATCGCCGTCGGCAGGCCATACTTTTTCTTCAGTTCATTGTCCATAAATTCTTTTTCTTCTTTCCCCCAGATTTTTGCCGCCAATTTCACGTTTAAAATCGCTAAATCAACAGCTATAAGATATATTGTACATGACAGCGGCGGAAATTACAAGGAAAGGTTGTGCCGAGCGTGCAAAAATGCCCTCCCGGACGGCTCCGGGAGGGCAATGCTGTGGATTTTGAAATACTGCCTTACAGCGCGCACAGCACGACGCAGGCCTGTTCGCGCGTCGTGGTGGCCTGCGGCTGGAAGCTGCCGTCCGGCATGCCGCTGATGACACCGGCGCTGTGCAGCGCCTGCACGGCGGGCAGGGCGTAGGCAGCGATGCTGCTCTCGTCCGTGAAGGGTGTGACCGTCGTCTGCTTGAGCTGCACACCGGCCTGCTGCGCGTAGTTATAGAGCATCACGGCCATGTCCTGGCGCGAGATCTCGGCAGCGGGGTCGAATGTCGTGGCACTCGTGCCGCTGACGATGCCGCTCGCAGCCGCCCAGTTGACGTAGGGCGCGTACCAGCTGCCTGCCTGCACATCGTCGAACGGGCCGGACGCATAGCCGGACACGTCCGCACCGGCGAGGCCGGCGATCATGGTCACAAACTGCGCACGCGTGACGTTGGCAGTCGGCTCAAAGGTCGTGGCGCTCGTGCCGGAGACAACGCCGGCATCATAGAGCTGCTTGATGTACGGATAGCTCCAGCGGTCGGCCGGCACATCCGTGAACGGCAGACCGGTGCCCGGCGTCGGTGTGGGTGTCGGTGTGGGTGTCGGTGTGGTCACGTGGGAGAGGTTGTCCATCAGGCTCAGGTAGAACTGGCGCAGGGCCGGTATGCTCTGCGAGGCCAGGTCGGGCACCGGCATACCGGCAATGAAGTTGCCGTGGTCATAGTGGCGCACGGGCATCACGTTCCACACGCCGGGCTGATAGTCGACGTTGGAGTAACCGTCCTGCTGGACATAGCCGGTCTTGCCGCTCTGGGTCAGGCAGCGGCCGGCGCTGTCGGTCGGGTACAGGGCGGAGACGGTGTTGACAAGGCCGTCATTCGGGGCCCAGCTCTTGTCAATCCGGAAGCCGCCGGCGGTCGTCTGGTCATAATAGCCGCACATCTGGTTTGCAAACGGCACGAACAGCGGCGTCATATCGACGGCCGACGTGCGCTCGCCGGTGATCGTGCTCTGGCGCGTCTTGTCGCCGGCGTAGGAGAAGTAGTACACATTGGGCTGGATCTCAATATCGTCGTTGAGCTCCAGCGCGCGGTCGATCGTCAGGTCGCGGAACACGTTGTCGTTGTGCGACAGGAAGTCCGAGTGCAGCACACGGTCGAGCGCCTCGAGCACGGTCTCGCCGTCCTTGCGGTAGAAGCCGAACTGCTCAAGCTGGAAGTCATACACGCCCTTGAAGTCCGAGATGCCGAGCAGCTTGGCCATGGCGGTCGAGGCCTCGGCGGCGAACTGCGTCATGTCGCCGCAGCACTCAAGGAAGGTCGTGCCGTTGTGCGGGGCAGCCAGCGTCGTCAGGGAATAGACCCAGTCGGCCTTGCCGCCCTGGAAGAACGGGGAGACCTCCGTGCCGGCGGCCTTGGCCGCGGCCTGCTCCTCCGCGGAGCCGTCGGCCAGAATATCGAGGAACAGACGGATCGTTGCGCCGCCGAAGCTGTGGCCGACGAGGTTGATCTTCTTGTCCGCGCTCCAGCCTTCAAACAGCGGCTTGTCATACGTCACGCCGTAGCGCGCGTGGTCGTATTCGGCGGCGTGAGCGGCGCCGTAGTCCACGGTCGTGCCGGTGAGCTGGGCATAGAGCTCGCACGCGCGGTCCCACGCACTCGAGAGCGGACCGACGGAGGCGGCGTAGCTCTCATAGCCCTTGCCCGTCAGGTACGGCATCAGATCGCTCGTCAGGCCCCAATACGGGGTCACGGCGTAGATCTGGTCGTGTTCGCCCCAGCCCATCAGGCCGTGGACGTAAATGGTCGGGTAGCGTTTGGCGCCCGACTGCTGCGTGTCTGCGGCGGCTGCCGGCAGGAGCAGCAGGCTCCCGGCCATCACCAGCGCGAGCAGCAGGCACAGAAACTTCTTGCTCTTTTTCATGGTGTTGTGCACATTCCTTTCCGGCGCGCCGAGGCGCGCTTCTATTTTTTGAGTATTATAATTCCGGCCGCACCGATTTGCAATCCTGGTAACGCAGAAGATATTGTGTCAGATTCGGTCATGTGTGAGGTTTTTGGACACGTGGCCGCACCTGTCGCATAGCCACGCGGACACCTGTGCACGCGCGCAAAAAACGTCCCCCGGCCCAGAGCCGGGAGACGTTTACAAAGCGGGGATTTACAGCATGCACAGCATGGTGCAGGCCTGTTCGCGCGTCGCGGTGGCGTACGGCTGGAAGCTGCCGTCCGGCATGCCGCTGATCACACCGGCGCGGTGCAGCGCCTGCACGGCGGACAGCGCATAGTCTGCAATGGCGCTCTCATCCGTGAAGGGCGTCACGGTCTGCTCGTTGAGGGTGACGTCATACCGCTGTGCGTAGTTATAGAGCATGACGGCCATATCCTGGCGCGAGATCGTCGCGTTCGGATCGAAGGTCGTAGCGCTCGTGCCGCTGACGATGTGGTTGGCGGCCGCCCAGTTGACGTAGGGCGCGTACCAGGCGTCTGCGGGCACGTCGCTGAACGGACCGTACTGGTAAGCGGACACGTTCACACCGGCGAGTCCGGCGAGGAAGGTCACGAACTGCGCGCGGGTCACGCTGCCGGTGGGCTCGAAGGTCGTGGCGGTCGTGCCGCTGACGACGCCGGCCTCATACAGCTCCTTGATGTACGGATAGCTCCAGCGGCTGGCCGGCACATCCGTGAACGGGAATGCGGTGCCGGTCGGCGCGGTGGTGTAGGTGCTGTAGATGTCCTCCATGACACCGCGGTAGAGCGCGTGCGTCTTGACAAGGCTGCCGTTGAGCATGCCGCCGACGAACTGGATGTGGTCAAACGACTGCACGGGCATGACGTACCAGATGCCGGGCTGGAAATTGATGTTGGAGTAGCCGTCGTAATTCGTCCAGCCCTGCTTGCCGTCCTTCGTCAGGCAGGTGCCGTCGCTGTGGATGGGGTAGAAGGCGGACACGGTGTTGACCATGCCGTCGTTCGGGCGCCAGCTCTTGTCGATGTAGAAGCCGCCGGCGGTGTACTTGTCATAGTATTTGCCCATGTTGATCGCGCCGGGGTAGAACAGCGTCCACATCTTGGCCGACGGGATGTAGTTGCCGGAGACCGGGTCCTGCACGGTCTGGTTGCCGGCGTAGGAGAAGTAGTAGACATTCGGCTCGATGCCGATGCCGTCGTTGATTTCGAGCGACTTATCGATCGTCAGGTCAAGGAAGGCGTTGTCGTTGTGCGACATGAAGTCGGTGCTGAACACGCGCTGCAGCGTCTCGAGCATGGTTTCGTTCGGATCCTTGTAAATGCCGAACTGCTCGAGCTGGAAGTCATAGAGATTCTTGATCTCCGTGATGCCGAAGCCCTTGGCGAGCGTCTCGGACAGATTCGTTGCCACGTCCATGATCGTGCCGTTGGACTCGATGAAGGTCGTGCCGTTGTGCGGCGCGGCGATCTCGGTCATGGAGTGCACCCAGCTGCTCTTGCCGCCGGTGAACAGCGGGCTTGGCTCGGTACCGGCGGCCTTGGCCGCCGCGACTTCCTCGGCGCTGCCGTTGGACATCAGCTCGAGGAACTGGCGCGTGGTCGCGCCGCCGAAGCTGTGGCCGACGAGGTTGACGGCGCGCTTCGTGCCCCAGCCGGAGAAGAGCGGCTGATCATAGGTGATGCCGTAGCGCGCGTGGTCGTGCGCCGCAGCGTGCGCCGCACCGTAATCGACCGTCGTTCCGGTCAGCTGGGCATAGAGCTCGCACGCGCGGTCCCATGCGCTGGAGATCGGGCCGACGGTGGCCGAGTACGTCTCATAGCCGAGCGAGTTGAGGTAGCTTGTCAGGCTGCCGGTGGTCATGCCCCAGTAGGGTATCACGGCGTTGATGCCGGCGCGCTGGCCCCAGCCCATCAGGCCGTGCACAAACACGACCGGATCGTCCTGGCTGCTCGGGCAGGTCTGATCTGCGGCTGCTGCCGGGAAGACGCACAGGCTCGCGGCCAGAATGAGCGTCAGCAGCAGGCACAGAAAACGTTTGCTGTGTTTCATCATGTTTTCCCTCCAAAGTATATCAGTTTTCATGCTTTCTTATCATCACAAACTCCGACGAATGACGCAAAACAGACGGAAATTCGAAAATTGTCGTTGCATATATTATAGCACATAACCTCGTGAAATGAAAGCCTGTTTTTGTGCTTCGCGCATAGTTTCTGCATGTTACTCTAATGTTTTACAACGTAGTTATAATGCATCAGGACTGCGAAAATTGCAAAACTGTGTCACTCGCAGGTGTGTGTGAGAAAAAGCCGGGAAGGACATTTTTGCATCTTTTGTCTGTCATCATTCACAAAAATTCATAAATCCCGCATTTGATTTCGGAAAATTCTACGAATATGGGCATAATCTTGCAAAGTGCATAAAAACCGCTTCCGGATATTGTGAAGATTTGGACAGCTTTGCACACATTCGTTCTGGCAGTGTGCCGGTGAATTTGATATAATATAAACGAAATAGAACGGAAACTTATCCCAGCGAAAATCGAACAGTTGGAGGTAATGGAATGAGCAATGGAATGAGCAAAAAGTATCTGTATTATTTCAGCGAAGGCAGCCAGGCGTTCGGCGGTGACAAGACCGCGATGCGCAATACGCTCGGCGGCAAGGGCTCCGGCCTTGCGGAGATGACCGCGGCCGGCATGCCGGTGCCGCAGGGCTTCACCATCACGACCGAGGCCTGCACGCAGTACTACGCGGACGGCCGCCAGATCAATGCGGAGATCCAGGCGGACATTTTCGCGCACGTCAAGGGCCTTGAGGAGCTGACCGGCAAGAAGCTCGGCGATGTGGAAAACCCGCTGCTGGTGTCCGTGCGTTCCGGCGCGCGCCAGTCCATGCCCGGTATGATGGACACGATCCTCAACCTGGGGCTGAATGATGCGTCCGTCGAGGGCCTGGCCAAGAAGACCGGCAACCCCCGCTTTGCCTACGACAGCTACCGCCGCTTTGTGCAGATGTTTGCGGACGTCGTCATGGGCGTGTCCAAGAGCCTGTTTGAGGAAGAGATCGACAAGATGAAGGCTGCCAAGGGCGTCACGAACGACGTCGATCTGGACGCGGACGATCTCAAGCAGCTTGTCGTCATCTTCAAGAAGATCTATGAGGACAATGAGCACAAGCCCTTCCCGCAGGACCCGAACGAGCAGCTCATCGAGGCGGTCAAGGCCGTGTTCCGCAGCTGGGATAACCCGCGCGCGAACGTCTACCGCAAGATGAACGAGATCCCCTATGAGTGGGGCACCGCCGTCAACGTCCAGCAGATGGCGTTCGGCAACTCCGGCGACCGCTCCGGCACGGGCGTGGCCTTCACGCGCGATCCGGCCACGGGCGCGAAGAAGCTCATGGGCGAGTACCTCATCAACGCACAGGGCGAGGACGTCGTCGCCGGTGTGCGCACGCCGAGCCCGATCAGCCACCTGCAGGAGCAGATGCCGGAGGTGTATGACGAGTTCGTCGCCATCGCCAACCGGCTCGAGCACTACTTTAAAGATATGCAGGACATGGAGTTCACCATCGAGGACGGCAAGCTCTACATGCTCCAGACCCGCAACGGCAAGCGCACCGCGCAGGCGGCGCTGCAGATCGCGTGCGACCTCGTTGACGAGGGCATGATCACCGAGCGCGAGGCCGTGCTGCGCGTCGAGCCCAAGCAGCTCGATACGCTCCTGCACCCGCAGTTTGACGCCGAGGCGCTCAAGCGGGCCGACGCCATCGGCAAGGGTCTTGCCGCATCCCCCGGCTCCGCCTGCGGCCAGATCGTGTTCTCCGCCGAGGAGGCCGAGGAAGCCGTCAAGAACAAGACCATGCCGAAGGTCGTGCTCGTCCGCCTCGAGACCAGCCCCGAGGACATCGTGGGTATGCAGGTCTCGCAGGGCATCCTGACCGTGCGCGGCGGCATGACCAGCCACGCGGCCGTCGTCGCCCGCGGCATGGGCACCTGCTGCGTCTCCGGCTGCGGCAATGACAACAGTGTTCATATCAGCTATGCCGACAAGATCTTTGAGATTAACGGCCGCCGCTTCACGGAGGGCGACTGGATCTCCCTCGACGGCAGCACCGGCAACATCTACGCCGGCCAGATCCCGACCGTCGCCGCCACCGGCAACAAGAATTTCAACCGCCTCATGGGCTGGGCCGATGCGGCCCGCCGCCTGAACGTCGAGGCCAACGCCGACAACCCGCGCGACGCGCAGCAGGCGGTCGATCTCGGCGCCGAGGGCATCGGCCTGTGCCGCACCGAGCACATGTTCTTCGCCGAGGATCGCATCAAGGCCGTCCGCGAGATGATCTGCGCCCGCACCGTTGAGGAGCGCAAGGTCGCACTGGCGAAGGTCGAGCCGTTCCAGCAGGGCGACTTTGAGGCCATGTACCGCATCATGGGCACCCGCCCGATGACCATCCGCTATCTCGATCCCCCGCTGCACGAGTTCCTGCCCACCCAGAAGGCGGACATCGAGGAGCTGGCGCAGGAGATGGGCATGACGTTTGACGAGCTGCAGGATGTCGTCGTGTCCCTGCACGAGTTCAACCCCATGATGGGCCACCGCGGCTGCCGCCTGTGCGTCACCTATCCGGAGATCGCCGAGATGCAGACCAACGCCGTCATCAAGGCGGCGCTCAAGGTCAGCGCCGAGACCGGCACGATGATCACGCCGTACATCATGATCCCGCTGGTCGGCGAGCGCAAGGAGCTCAAGTTCATCAAGGACATCGTTGTCCGCACGGCGGACGCGCTCATCCAGGAGGCGGGCGTGGACATGAAGTACCACGTCGGCACCATGATCGAGATCCCGCGCGCTGCGCTCACGGCCGACGAGATCGCCAAGGAAGCGGACTTCTTCAGCTTCGGCACGAACGACCTGACGCAGATGACCTTCGGCTTCAGCCGCGACGACGCCGCGAAGTTCCTCGGCGCGTATTACGACACGAAGATCTACGAGAACGACCCGTTCCAGCATCTCGACGTCAATGGTGTCGGCAAGCTCGTGGAGATGGCCTGCAAGCTCGGCCGCCAGACGAACCCAGGGCTCGAACTCGGCATCTGCGGCGAGCACGGCGGCGATCCGTCGTCCATCGCGTTCTGCCACAAGGTCGGCCTGGACTACGTGTCCTGCTCGCCGTTCCGCGTGCCTATTGCCCGCCTCGCCGCCGCTCAGGCTGCCATCCGCGATCAGCGCCAATAAAAAGTTGACGCAGCAGCGTAGGCAAAACAACTGATATAAATACGGTCACACAGTCCCTTTGGATTGTGTGACCGTTATTTTTTGCTCATTTTCAGCTGAACACACCGCAAATCAAGCCGTTGGTTTCTCTACAAAATCAGCGGCTTTTTTCGTTCTCAAAAAATTTTTTGAAATTTTTTCGCTCAGGGGGTTGAAAAATGAGCCTTCTCGCTGCCTACCTATTGAGGGACAAAACAAACGCCCTCGTGAACCTTGAAAACCGAATACACATTCAACAGGTACATTCCTGATCGGGGGCGAAGGCCCCAGCCGGATGAAGGTGCGCCACAAACTTCCTGCCCGCAAGGGTTATCACGGAAAGCAAGGTTGGTAGCGATTCCGAACCATTCTGAAATATCCGCTTGCTACGGATAAGGCAATGAAACGATTCAGGGACAATGATGCTTCCCTATGGGGCTGGCGGAGTACCCGGCAGAGGTGAGATTCCCATGAGTTCGGTCAGCAGCCGAACGCCTGTTGATTTCCTTTTACGCATTTTGGGGATGAGATCGAGTTAAATGCGACCACCAAAGCACAGGATTCGCTTCCTGTGTTTTGGTGGATCGAGCGATCCAAATCTAATAAGAAGGAGGAAAAGCGAAATGCCAAACTGTAAAACCATTGCTATCTGCAATCAGAAAGGCGGCACAGGCAAAACGACCACAACGGTCAATTTGGGTGTCGGGCTTGCACGACTCGGCAAGAAGGTACTCCTTGTAGATGCCGACCCGCAGGGCGACCTCACAACTTGCCTTGGGTGGCGAGATAATGACAGTCTTACGACGACCATTACCGATAAGCTATCCGGGGTTATCCGTGAAGATCATACAGACCCACGAAGCGGCATTCTGCATCACGAGGAAAATGTCGATCTGCTCCCTGCCAACATCGAGCTGTCTGCTATGGAAATGATGCTTGTGACCGCAATGAGCCGTGAAACCATTCTGAGAAGCTATCTGAGCAATGTCAAAGACAATTATGACTATGTACTGATTGACTGTATGCCTTCGCTCGGTATGGTAACTCTGAATGCTTTGGCGGCGGCAGATAGCGTAATCATTCCCGTGCAGGCGCAATACCTTCCGGCAAAGGGAATGACCCAACTGATGCAGACCATTGGAAAGGTCAGGCAGTACATCAATCCGAGCCTGCGAATCGACGGTATCCTATTGAACATCGTAGATAACCGCACCAACCTCGCAAAAAGCACTGCCGACGCACTGCGAAAGAACTTTGGGAGCGTTATTAAGATATACCGTTCCTCCATTCCTATGGCAGTGAAAGCCGCAGAGGTTGCTTCCAAGGGCGTAAGCATCTACAAGTATGAGCCGAGCAGTCCTGTTGCAAAGGCTTATGCTGAGTTCGCAAAGGAGGTGTCTGCCGATGGCAGGAAGAAAGAGCGACTTCACTCTGCCGACGCTCGATGACCTGTTTTCTACACAGGAGCTTCGGGACGATGCCAAGCTCAGTAAAATCCGAGATATTCCCCTTGAGCTGATCGACGATTTTCCCGACCACCCATTTAAGGTACGGGACGACGAGGATATGATACAGCTTGTGGAGAGTGTCAAGGAGCGAGGAGTCATTACTCCGGCTACCGTGCGTCAAAAAGAGGACGGCAGATATGAGCTGATTTCCGGTCACAGGCGAAAACGAGCGTGTGAACTTGCCGGATTTGAAGCACTCCGTTGCGAGGTCGTAGACCTTGACCGTGATGCCGCCACTGTGCTGATGGTGGAGAGCAACTACCAGCGGTCGCAGATACTTCCCTCAGAAAAGGCGTTTGCCTATAAAATGCGGCTGGAAGCGATGAAGCGGCAAGGACAGCGTTCAGATTTAACTTTGTCCCCAGTGGGGACGAAGTTTGATAGAAGCTCTGAAGCCATAACAGAAGAAACAGGCGATAGCAGAAATCAAATTCATCGCTATATCCGTCTGACAAACCTTGTCCAAGAACTTCTTGACCTTGTGGACGAAGGGAAAATCAAAATGCGTCCTGCGGTGGAGCTATCCTATTTGGACGAGGACAGCCAGCGGGCGGTGGTTGATGAAATTGACCTGAACCAATGTACCCCGTCCCACGATCAGACCATTCGTATGCGGAAGTTCTTCACGGAAGGCAAACTCACACCGGAAGTAGTATCTGCCATTATGAGCGAGGAAAAGCCAAACCAGCGTGAGAAAATCGTCCTGCGTGGGGACAAGGTGCGAAGCCTGATCCCGAAGAATATCCCCGTCAGCCAAACGGAGGATTATGTGGTCAAAGCATTGGAGCATTACAGTCGTTTCCTGCGCCAGCGGGCAGAGCGTGACAGCCGATAGGCACACGGAGTATGTTTTCCGCTGTCCCCTTCCTCACACTCCATCCCCAGAACTTCCAGACTATCCGAGAATAAATAATCTATCTCCTAACTTTATCTCTATCTCTCTAAATAAGTCTATCTAAGAGAGGCTCGGAGATCGCACAGTTTGGAATTGCGCCCACCGGCGATATGATAAAAAGTTGCGCTTCAAAACGCATCTTTGTCTGAACGGTTATCATCGGGTAGAATGTGGTCGAAGGGAGTGAAGCGTATGAAATCCAAAATCGCAGTTCTTTTTCTCATTGTCCTTTTGTGCCTGACTTCGGGGTGCAGCAACACCTCGCAGATTGCAGAACAGCCCGCCCCGGTTTCTTCTTCGGAGAGTAACAAAGCTCCTTACCAATCAGAAACGGCGCAGGCGACAGAGAAAACGGAGGTTGAACAGCCCCGAAGTACAGAGCCGAAAGACGATGACCGTTCAACAGAAGCAACGGCAGGCGTGTTGGATAGCAGTATTCAAACAAAACCGGCATCCGAACAGCCTAACAGCGGCACAACGCCGCCACAGGTAAGCGAACCGTCCAAGACACCTGACGAGTCCGAGCACCATCCGGAAGTCTCTGCACCGTCCGAAAAGGAACAGCCCACACCTCCGGCAACGGAAGAACCAAAACCGGCAGAACAACCACAACCGACCGAACCGCCGCAGGAAGAACCAACAGAGCCGGCATTTGACATCGGCTATTGGATCGGCTTTGCCAAGAGCTATGCCGAGAGTGTCGGTCTTACGCTGAACAGCGAAGCCGTGTACTGCTGGGACAATCCCATTGCCGCAGGTGTAAAATGCAAATACACCGAACGGGATATTCGTGGCTATCTCGACCGATATGCCAAGGACGGCGACATCACGGATGTTTGGATTTGGTATGAGCAGACCGGAACCGGTTCCTTTGAGGTGTATATCGGCTACGCATAACAACAAAATCAAATCACACTGAAACGCATCGTCAAAGTACGGTGCGTTTTTCGTTTTCAAGGAGGTAATCAACACAATGAAAACACATTTTTTCAAGCGAGGAATTGCAGGACTGCTTTCTCTCGTGATGTGCCTGTCCGCATTTATCGGACTTGGCACGACTACCGCCTTTGCCGCAGGAGAGCAAGCGGAAGTCTATCTCATTTCTTTTCCGAGAAGCGGAGATGCAAATCTCGACTACAGCGGTACTTGGGGACACTCCAATCTTCACTATATGAACGGTTGGTATTCCGGTGAGTCCAAGTACACTACCATTCGAGCAATGCACTCGTATGACGGAAATATCTGCTACTGCATTGAGCCAGGTACGCCGCAGGACACTGGCGACAGATACACCAGCAAGGATGAAACCTTTTGGGATAACCTCCCCTCGGATTTCAACAGCACTATTTCTCCCTACGATATGAAACTGTTCATCGGTCGTATTATGCAGTACGGCTACACAGGACCGATCAGTACCTCTTGGCGTTCTCAGAACGCAAGCGATGCCGAAACACTGGCACAGGCGATGGCGACGCAGGTTCTTATTTGGGAAACCGTGGTCGGTGAGCGAGATGAGGACTTCAATCATATCAGTCCCGGCAGCTATGATGCCGTCAAGAGTGTTGTCAGCACAGCGCACCCTCTGTATAGCCAGTTCATCAGCTACTACAACAGCATTGAAGCAAGCGTACAGCGTCACTCTGCTATTCCCAGCTTTATGGCGAAAACTCCCGGCAAGGCGCAGAATGTCGAGCTTGCTTGGAACGGCACGAACTACACCGCAACTCTGACTGACAGCAACAATGTCCTTTCCAATTATAGCTTTTCTGCGAATGAGGATGGCATTTCTTTCAGCGTCAGCGGAAACAAGCTCGTCATTACGGCGGCTACCGCACCCTCTGACAGCGTGAGAATTACTGCAAGCAAGTCCGGTGCAACCCGCCGAGGAATCATTACTTGGACGGATGGAAGATACGCTCCCGGAAGCGGTATTCAGGATGTCATCAGCTACGCCCAAGAGGTCAATGACCCCGTGCAGGCATTTCTCAATCTGAAGGTATCCTACGGTTCTGCTAAGATCATCAAGACCTCTGAGGACGGAAAGGTAGACAACCTTACTTTCACCGTTACCGGCAATGGCGTCAATAAGACCGTCAAGACCAACGCCAAGGGCGAGATTCAGATCGACAACCTGATGCCCGGTGTCTACACCGTGACCGAAATGGACTACGACAAGTATGAGCCGCAGGAGTCCCGCCGTGTGACGGTCGTTTCCGGTCAGGTTTCCACTGTGACCTTCAACAACAAGCTCAAGCGTGGAGATTTGCAGATCGTGAAGTCCTCGGAGGATAATCTCAACGAGGGCGTGACCTTTCACCTTTACGGCACTTCACTCTCCGGCATTGCCGTAGACGAGTATGCCGTGACCGATGAAAACGGCGTGGCGACCTTTGAAGATGTCCTCATTTCCGGCTCTCTTCCTTATACGGTGCAGGAAGTGGACACCGCCGTTCGCTATGTCATTCCCGAAGCGCAGTCTGCGCCTATCCGCTGGAACGAGGTCACGAACCGTAGTTTCCTCAATAATTTGAAGAAGTTTTCCGTGACCGTTACCAAGAGCGATGGCGAAACCGGCACGGCGCAGGGTGATGCTTCTCTTGCCGGTGCTGTTTACGGCATCTATAAGGGCGAAACCCTTGTTGATACCTACACCACCGACAAAAACGGGCAGTTCGTTACCAAGGAGTATATCTGCGATAACGACTGGACGGTGCGAGAGATCACACCCTCCGAGGGCTATCTGCTTGATACCACCGTCCATAAGGTCGGTGCAGAGCCGCAGCTTTATACCGTGGAGCATAATCAAACGGCAAATGATGTGACCGAGCAGGTCGCAAAGGGCAATATCGCCATTATTAAGCACACCGATAACGGCGAAACGCAGATCGAAACACCCGAAAATGGTGCTGAGTTTGCCGTGTATCTGAAAGCCGCAGGCTCCTATGATAGCGCAAAGGCTTCCGAGCGTGATTATCTCACCTGTGACGAAAACGGCTTTGCACAGACCAAGGATATGCCTTACGGCATCTACACCGTCCATCAGGTTTCCGGCTGGGAAGGCAGTAAACTGATGCCCGACTTTGATGTGTTCATCTCTCAAAACGGGGTGACTTATCGCTACCTTATCAACAATGCACCCTTTACCAGCTTCATCAAAATCGTGAAGCAGGACGCAGAAACCGGCAAGACCATCCCTTATGCAGGTGCAGGCTTCAAGATTTATGACCCGGACGGCAACCCCGTAACAATGACCTTCA
>ERZ827528.45-NODE-45-length-163214-cov-8.278697_pt1 | contig 163214 bp, 250 predicted proteins | sample MGYA00519768_ERZ827528 | MGnify/ENA primary metagenome ERZ827528 (study PRJEB31778, sample SAMEA3449343) | human gut metagenome | biome: human gut; feature: human-associated habitat; material: faeces | place: United Kingdom | collected 2010/2012 ...
TAACTTTGTTTCTGATATCAAAACCGAAATAAAAATAATCATAAATCCTAATCCAATTTGAAGTGTCATTATTTCTTGTCCAAATAATATGGAAAAGAAAACTCCAAAAACAGATTCTAAGCTTAATAATAACGCTGCTATATTTTCATTAACAAATTTTTGTCCCACATTTTGAAATAAATAACATAATGTAGTTGCAAAAAATGCCAGATATAAGATTTGAAGATAAATACTTGAATCAATATGGAAAACAACTGAAATATCTTCAAATAAAGAGGCTGCTATAAATGAAAAAATAGAAGCAAATGCAAATTGTAAGGCAGTAATAATAATTGGAGATGTCTTTTTCATTGCTTTTTCACACACAATAATATGAACAGCATATAAAAAACCACCAATCAAAGTATAAAGATCACCTAAATTCACCTTTAAGGAACTATCTAAAGAAACAAAACCAACTCCAATAAAACAAAGGATAGCCGCAAATATTTGTGCTTTATCGGGTTTCTTTTTAAAATAAAGCCAACTTAATAAAGGAACAATCGTACAATAAACGGCTGTTAAAAAAGCATTTTTACCAGGTGTTGTCAATTGCAAACCAAATGTTTGAATTGAAAAAGCACTAAATAAGGCTAGACCTGCTAAAAAACCACCTAATAGATCTTGTTTTTTGATTTTTTTTATTTTATTAAAAAATAAAATAGAAATGAAAATTGTGCTTAACACAAAACGTATACATAATAGCGTAAATGGAGAAATAAAATCCACAGCATTTTTCATAACAATAAAAGAACTTCCCCAAATAAGAGCAGACATTAATAGCATACATTTACCTAATATTTCTTTTTTCATATACTCCCTCACCTACAATCTCGTAAATAATAACACAGTTCGCTTTATTTTTCATTACAAAATTGTTTTTTAAAAAGAAAAGGATGTATCTTTCGATACATCCTTTTATCTGCTATTCAGCTACACGATGAGCTACACTTGCACAACGTGAACATAATTCACCATTCATTTCATCTTCATCGAAATAGTTCCAACATCTTGGACATTGTACACCGTTGAATTTTTCAACTTTAATGTAGCTAGTTTCATATTCTTCTAAAGTTGTATCATCAACTAATTCAACTTTAGCCACAATAAATAATTGTTTTAAATCATCCTTTAAGTTAGCAATATCTTTATATTCATCTTTTAAAATATGCTCAAAAACTTCTTTTTCTTCACCATTTTCATCCTTTTGAATCTTTTTTTCTTCAATAGTCTTTTCTTCTGTAAAATATTCTTTTTGAACATTCATAACTAATTGTTTGCATACCTTTTCATATGATTGAGCAGCTTCAATTAGACTTCCGATATTTCTCTGTAAGTCTAACTGTAATTTTAGTGGCAATACTTCATTTCTTTTATTTTTTTTAAAATCGTTATTGTACCATCCAACAACTTCAAATACCTGTGCGTTAGATAATGCTACTTTTTTCATAATACTCATATAAAAGTCTCCTATTCATTTTAATTTAAAAGAGCCTATCATTTTGATAGACTCTATATATTATTCAAATACTAAATTTCCAATCATATTAAATTCTTCAATATTAGATACTTTCTGTACCATTTTTTCATACGCTTGCTGTTTTTCAACAAGTGGAGTTACATAAGCATCAATCTCCATTGCAAGCTTTGTTAATTCTTCAACTGTCCAATCTTCGCAGATATTTCCTACATCATTCCATTTGAGAAGAGAATATAAGAGAGACTGTTGAGAATAAATATTATACATCGCCATTTTTGATGTAAGTTGTCTTTGTTTTTCTTCTGTAACTGTATAATATCTTCCTTCTTTATATTTTGCTTTAGAAAATAAAGGATGAGAAGATAAGTACTCAGCTAATAATGTTTTAGATTCCACAATCTTTTCATTCTTCAATTTATCCAATTCAGGATTTACAATGTAATTTAAATAGTTTTCAGGATTACTATTTAAATCATCCATATCAAGTAATGATTTTTCTTCTACAAATTCATTATAGTCATATTCAATATAACTTGTTGAAGATTCTTCAAAAGCATTTTCATCTGTTTTTTCAACTCCATTTAGACAAATAAACACCGTAACCATATCACCATTTTCAATGATTTTAACAGGTTGCTGAGATTCCGAGAATCTTGCCTTTTCCATAATCACTCACCACCTTTTTACAAATTTTTATAATCTTTCTTACTTTATATTTCTTTTTAAATTTATTGCTATCACTATTTACAATTTGTCCCCAATATGATATTGCTCGTCTAGCCCATACCAACGGTATAAATTTATGTGTAGCAATCATTTTTCCCAATTTTAAAAATGTATGTCGTATTCGTTTAAAAGTTCTACGTCTAATAGTTGTATGCCATCTATAGATACGAAATCCCATCATATCTATAAATTTAGTGTCATGTTCTTTATCTTTATTATCAATTTTTGAGACAAACCAATCAACTTTTATAATTAATCCTAGTTTATCTTTTGCATATTTAATCATCAATTTAACTGCTTTATGCAAATCTTTAGAATTTGTAGATATAAGAAGAATATCATCCATGTAGAATAATTGGTGCTTTATAAGAGAAATATATTCACTTGTTTTGTTTCTACGAGATTTTCTAATTTTATGCATATGACTAATTTCATGATATAGTTGAGATAAGTATAAATTACATAAAAATTGAGATAAATAAGAACCAATAGATAACCCTTTATCAAATGTATTAATAATAGTTTCAATTAACCATAACAGCATATCATTTTTAATATGCTTTCTAAGAAATTCCATTAATAATTTTCTATCTATACTTTCATAACATTTTTTAATATCTGCTTTCGCAAAATAAGTTAACGATTTGTTTCTCAGCCATCTTCTTATTTGACGTACACCTTTTGAACAACCTCTTCCTTTAATAGCCGCACATTGATACACACCTATACGACAAAAGAAAGGTTTTAATCCTTCTACAGCAATATAATCGTATATTTGCTGTTTTACATTTTGTATTCCAATCCGTCTTTCTTTAAAGGAAGATGAATCAATTTTGATTTTATACCAAATTGGAGGGAAATGTAATTCTCTATTCAATAATTCATTGCGAATAGTATCAATAATTTTTTCTACTATCCATTTTACAGCTTCTTTACCATATCTATAAATGATACAATATACCTGATTAGATGTTAAACCAGATTCCTTAGAAAATAATCTTAGTGTATCATTTCTTTTATATTTTCCATCAAGACAATTATAAGTAGCTCTACTTATTAAATCTCTATCTGTAATATCTATATTTTTACAATATCCTTTCGTATTTTTAAGACCATCCTTTTCTAAATTTATGTCCAGACATTTTCGATTGTCTTTAAAAGGCTTTTCGGTTTTTTAATTTCTACTAAGCCCAACTATAATCATGTATTATAGTTTCCGTTTGCCCTTGGACGAGAGTAAACAGATTGGTCTTATAAAAAGAATTTTACGCATCTGCGAAGGTGTGATAAATCACAATAAACTTTTCGTCTACGAATTATGATGCTAAAGATTAAAATGAAATTAAACAATTTCGGCAGCCGTAATTCCAGTTCGTCCTGTCAAGCCTGTTCCTGCAATTCAGATGGAAACCTGCATTAGAACCATTCCTGAGATTACCGCCAGCATCATAAGTCCCTATATTTAAATTTTAATTTTTGTATTATTTTGCAAAGTAATATAGTATAGTCAATAGGAGAGAAGGGGAAGACCCCTCTTTTTACTACGCTACGCTTCGTAAAAATTCACCCCTAAAGACCAGGAGATTAATCGCGGCAGCCGAAATACCAGTACGCCCAGCCAAGCCCGCCCCAGCAAAACAGAAGGAAACCAGCAAAAGAACCATTCCAGAGATAACCGCCTTGAGGATATTCTCTAGTTCCAGAAGTACTTGTACCACCCGAATATAATTTACTTGCGATACCCTGTTTATCACTTGCTCCAATAGCAGAAGGAAACCACGCACCAGTAGAAGTATCAATAGTCAAATCGCCAATCCACCAATCACTTCCTTTTCCGTCAATAGAAGCAGGAATATTACCTATCTTTGTATATATCTTTTTAATAGTTGCTTCATCAGAGCTTCTAGCAATTCCTTTTGGACATACATATACATCTTTACTATAATCTGGCTGAAATACCATTACAGTGTCGGAAGCAATTTCATAAGCACCATTTCTATATTCTCTACCCTGGACACGATATACATGTTTCCAATCTGTATTAGAAATTGGAGAACCATCGTGATGTCCAATTACAGAATCAGTACTTCCAGAATACCAAGGCATTGTTGACATTGTAATATTTGCTGTAACGGTATCTGAAAGAACAATAGGAGTAGTATCAAATCCTGTGTCAATATCAAGATATACTGCCTTATTGTTATCATCTAAAGTTTCAATATTTAAGATTTTAACAACCTTAGCATATTTGTGCATATTAGTAACTCCACGATCTAAATTAACTCCTGTTTCTGTATCATTTAATTGTCCATATCCAACTGATACAGATGAACCTACTAATAAATTGTTTGCTTGTGCATTTGTAACAGGGAAATATGTTTCTTTTGTACTTCTAACAACAGAAGCAGAATATTGAAGATTATAATTCGTACATCCTTTATATAAACTCTGAGAATCTTTTGTAGCACCTTTGATCACATTAAAGATAAATTGAAACGTCGTATGTTCTGCACCAGCACCATGATGACCTTTTCCTTTTTTTGGGAATTCAGTCATCATTTTATTATAAGAAGTAAAAGTTTCTGGTTTACCATCTTTTACAGAACGTAAAAACCCATCATCGCCAATACTTGCATAATATTTACTACCAATACACCAAGGCAATACTTCTCCATCAGCGGTAACACATTCACTCCAAGGTTTTAATTGTACATCCGTTCTTAATGGATTTCTCATATCAGAAATTGTAACATCTGCATATCCTTCATCTTGATTTACTTGAAAATCATAATAAAAAGACATTTGCATAGCTCCAACATCCACATTGCCTGTAAATGAAAAATTTTCATCCCCCTCGATAGCAGTAGGATATGGTGAACCATCATCATTTCTTTTATAATTACAATTTACCCATTCAAATAATGGATGTTGTCCATTTAAATAATCATCTTTACCTTCAACAGTGTCAGTAGAAGGGGTAAATTCAAGTCCTGCATTATCTAAAAGTTTCGTACCAGTAGAGGTAGGGTTGGTGGCAAATAACCAAATTCTTGTTCTATATACCTTACCAGTTCTTTTAAAATTATAAAAGTCTTTGATTGTTTCTACACGAGGAGTATTATTTAAAACGTCATGTATTGCTGCTTTTAAAGTAGAAATATCTTTTCTTGCTTCTGTATCTTCTAATGTGTAAACAGTTCCTTTAATATTCGCTTGTTTTATAGTTGTTGTCATAGTTCACCTCCTCAATCAATTACTAAAGTCCCATCATCCGTTACTGTTATATTTAATTCCTTATCCCATTCTTCTATTTTTTCTTTTGTAATTGAGTCAAGTATCTCTTTATTAGAATGGGCGTGTTCTGAGTCCTTAGAAGCGTATTTTTCATCGTGATTATGGTCTTTGCTTGAAACTCCAATTTCATCCGAAGAAAGATTACCTGTTAATTCTTTTCCATTAATAGATGGTTTATTTTTTAAATCATCGTAATTAGAGGTAGATGGAGTAGAAGGGGAAGAAGAACCGACTTTTTTATCTGTATACTTTTTTGCTATCACAAAAGTCTCAACGTCAATCATTTTTAGACCTCCTTCCAAACACCAGAGCTATTTAACACATATAATTTACATTTATCAATTACAAAACATGTTGAACCGATTGAACATTCTGAAATTTGTGATTTGTCTGTTGCACTTTCCAATATACCTTTTTTTGTATTTGTTGGAAGTTTAGATATATCTTCTTCTAAATCACAATAAAATTCTTTTAAATTAGGTCTATTATTATTACCAACATCATTAATCCAATAAGCCATATAAAACACCTCCTTCAATTTAAAAAGAGAAGAGTATGTTCATCTCTTCTCTAAAATTATTCATATACAATTGTTGAAATAGAATTATCAGATTCATCAACAACTGGTCTTTGTACTTCATCAGTAAGAATATATACATGAGTATCCTCTTCTGTATAAGCTGTATATTTACAAACAAATGAGATTTTCTTATTAACTATAGAATTATCAAGATAAATTGCTTTTCCTGTTTTATAAGGCTTCACTGTATCCAGTGACTCACCATTTTTATTTCTTCGATACCACTCATAAGTACCACTTGGCAAATCATCTCCCGTAGCTTCAACCCACCTTTTATCACTTGTAGAATATTTCATAAGAGTTACACTTTTTGAAGTTGTATTAACTTTGTAAAAATACCCAATTGTTCCATCAGAAGGTTCTTCTGTAAAGAAATCTGTAGATTTTATTTCATCAATTTGTTGTCCATTCTGAAAAATCATTGCATAGACTCCACCAACTCCAGAACCATTCACTAATTTATCTCCTAAAGAAGAAAAACATTCTACACTAATAGGGTCAGTTTTGTCCATAACCGTATAGAATGCCTGATAAGTTCTAGTTTTGTAAACTGCACGACATCTAAATGATGCAGTAGAATCAACCATAGGAGGAGTAACTGTAAGATAATCATTGGTACATCCATTAATATCTTGGTAACTACCATCAATATATTTGCTCCATTGATATGTTACTCCTGTTGTTGCTGTATCCATACCATCATGAAGTATGGTTCTTAAAATAACATTATTATTTCCATTATTAATAGTAGAGTCACCAGTTACATATACCTCAAGCAATACAGCATTCTCTCCGCTTTTTGCCTGAATAATTTTATTGATACTAAATTTAAAAGTATTAGAAAGTCCATTTGATGTAATAGTGATAGTGATTTCTCCAGATAATCCAGAAAATAAAGTTGCTCCTTTTGCGACAGAAAGAATAATACATCCTTCAGAGCTTGTAGTAGCAGGAGTGTTAGATTTTACTGTAATTCCAGATGGAAGAGGAGTAGCTACAACAGCAGTGCCATCCGTAGCTTTCATACCTAATTCACATTTAAAAGGAATTGTAATTTCTTTTGCTTCACTAACAGTTTCATCAGTATCGCAGTTGATATTATCAGAGAAATTCCCCAACCTAATACTTAATGCATCAGCACCAGAATCACCTTGTTCGCCATCAATACCATCTTTTACTATAGGAATAGATTGGCTATCTTTATAATTAGTTGTTGTTCCAGCTTCATATAATTCACCTTTAATAAGTTTAATCTTATTACTAGATGGTTTATAAATGTGTGAATTCTCATCTACTCCTGAAGTATATTTTAAATCAAAATTTTCTCCATCCGTGGACTCATAAATTTTAAATCTACCTGAATAAGCTGTATCAGGGTTATTGCCTACTCGTTTTGTAGCAGAAAATGTCACTGTCTCAGGAACAAACACATCATTTTTATCAATCTTTAAATAGGACAAATCTGAATTAATATAGTAGAAAATTGGGTCAGCAGCATCAGCACCAGATCTATCTTTATGAACAGTAAATCTTTTATTTAAAGTAGTATAACCTGAACGTGTAGCAATAAAATCTACATATCCAGTCTCTACAGTAATACCTGTGACAGTATATACAAAAGTCTTTGAATTAAAAGTTCCTGTAATTCCATCACTTGGAGTAGCAGTAATATTCCAATTAGCTGTATCATCTTTTGAACCTTTTAATATAGTAAATTTAGTATTTGCTCCATTTAAAGACGTTGGGTATAATTCTCCATTTGCTTTAGTAGGAATTGACTGAGAATCATTTGTTAAATTACAAGTGATTGTTGCTGAACCAGCTGCACCATTACGAACTTTCCAAATTTGATGAATGTCAGAAAGATTTTCTGTGTTTGTTACAAGTTTAATCACCGCCATATCTCCCACAAATACATCATCTGTATCATTAACAGTAAGAGTAGTTGTATTAGAAGAATTAGGATATACTTCAAAACTTCCATCAGCTTTTTTATACTGCCATTGTTTTACAGTTGTATTTTCTAATGTTGCGGTAAGTATAATAGATGGGGCAGAAATAAGGTTTCCTTCTCCGTTATACTTAAAAGCTGTTTCACCTGTAATATCACATTTAGATAGTTTTTTTACATTTTTAATAAGACCAAAAGTCATCTGCGCCTTTGCTTTTACTTCGACACCTTCTGCATCAGGGTCACGATAAGTAATTGTACAGATGTATGTAATCAAATCTGCATCAGCTAAAACATTTTTTGAAACAGTTAATACTCCACCTGAAACCTTTTCTCCTGTAACTAAAGCAGTTGGATTTCCTGAGCCAGCTTGTCTTTCCCACACAAAACTAAGACCGTTTGAACTTAAAGCCATCATTTCACCATTTAATTCAACAAAGGGTGTTAAAACTAAATTGTTTGCTTCCCAGTTGGGAGAATAAGCTGGCGATTCATTTGGATCATAAACAGTTGTAAGGGGAAGAGAAGAGCCTAGCCATGCACTTAATTTTCCTACATCAGAAACATCAATGATGGTAATTCCACCATAGGCTTGTTGTTTTGCCATACAAAACCTCCTTTATTTACTTTTGCTTTGCCGAATAGAAGCTTGTGCCAATGCTTCCCCATCATAAGAAAAAGTGCAGGTAAAATACGCTGCACTAAACATTACATCACTTCTATTAATTGTTATTGTTTTTGCTCCACTTGAATGTTGTTCGTTCCAATATTTATCACTAGAAGAATCGTAACTAGAACGCTCCCAAGTGAAACAAGAATTATCATATTTATCAGTTACGTTTTTACCATTTTGGAATAAATTTACCTTTACGGTAATTTGAGATACCTTTCTACTTGTGTTAACTCCTTGAGGAGTAACAAATCTTATCTCAAAAGGTATAGAATTATCAATTTTAGAGTTTAAATTTTTAAGAGATTCATTGGTATTATTTTGAAATTCTGTATATTTAACTCCAAATAAATTTCCACTTCCATCAAGAATATTTTTTATAGAAATATTTCCATTTTTATCTGTCTCAACAATTGGAAAATTTAATTTGGACTTTGAAATAGTATCATTAGAAATCATATTTCCAATAATTGTACTATCAGGTATACCCTCTTGTGTGATACCATTCTCGTCAAACATAGCAGTTTTACCATCAGTACCTTTTACGATAAAATTAAAATTACCATTGCCATCTTGCCCAATTTGAACTCTAATATTTCCATCTTTATCATAAAATTGCTGAGTAGAATCTTTAAATGCAATAGATGGGTTTCCATTACTAGATATTAAAGTTATTAATTCAGCAGTAGCAGAGTGAGTCATTAAATCCGCAACAGAAATTTTAGATGCGATTAAATTTTTAATAACACCTTCATCAATTACAACATTTGCGGCTGTTAAATGAATTGCTTCTAAATCTCCGACTGTACCAGTTCCTGCCAAAAGATGTTTAATATTACCTACAGTTGTATTAAGCTCAGATGTATTTATTTGCTTATTAACAAGATCGATAATTACATTTCCAGATTCATCTTTAATTAATTGAGTTGTTAATTCTTTAAAGAATCCTGAATCTGCGTTAAGAATTTTCGTTGTAAGAATATCTGTTTGGATTGATTCTGATACAAGAGTTTTAAATTCTGCACTGTTAGCTTTTATAAGTTGCGCTGTAATTTGGTCACCATCTATATATTTAGAATAAAGATTTGTGAAATTACCTGTAATACCAGAAACTGTTCCTGCATTATTTTTACTCATGTAAGCATTAAAAGAAGAACTTCCAAGTAATGATTTTATAAATTCTGGTGTAATTGTGTAAGATGTGACATCTTTCGAATTTCCTGCTGAAAGAGTAAGTGCATTTTTCTGTGCTGATAAAGCAGAGCTTAACAAATCATTAAAATCATTTTTTTTTGTTTTATATCTTGTTACAGATGAAAAGGTAAGTGTAAAATCACCTTGATAAATACAAGGATTGTAAGTAATTCCTGTAACTCTTAATTTTTCAAATGTACCATTATTATTGATTTCTGCGTGAATAAAATTGTAAATATCTAATGGTTCAATTAAGCATTGAAATTCTTCTAAACCATAAATATTATCTAGGGTATCTTCCCATGTGTATTGTGGGTGAGAAGCTGCGTATAAACGCTCAACTGCATCTAAGTATAACTTATATTCCTTTTCAATCTTTTCAACAGAAGAAGTAATAGATGTTGAAATAATGTTTTCATTCTGATAATCTGTATGCTTATAAAGTTTCTTTAAAAGAAATTCTTCATATTTCGTAAAAGCAGGATATTCAGTTTGTACGTTTTCAAAATTTTCTCTTTTTACATTTTTCGCAATCGTATCATATTCAGATTTATAATTATTTCTTTCTGAAATTAAATTGTCGTATTCTTTTTGTCTTTCTGCAAGAGCAGATGTGCAATCATCATATAACTTTTTATAGTCAAGATATAATTGATGATAAGAATTATAAACTTCTTCTGTGCTATCAGTAATTGAAGAATCATATTCCTGAGAATATCTCTCCAATACTCCCATTTGGTCAGAATATTTTTTTTGACAAGATGTAAGTTCATCTACTCCATATAATTTCCAATCAGTAAGGTATGATTTTTGATATTCCTCATCCATTTGAAAATATTGAAATGTAGATGCATTTTCTCCTAACTCTAGCATTGGCGCAGTAATATCAAAAGCTATATTTGTTCCTTCGCATAAAAAATAAATTTCTGAAATATCAGATGGTGCAGTAAAGGTAATCTGAACCCTTGTCCAAGTAGAAGTAATATCTCTTTCTATATAAGTAACTTTTGAATAATCATTATTATCATTAGATGAACAATAACCTAATTTGATTTTATTAGCATTTGCTGAACGAATAAAAGCACTTAAAGTATATGTACTTCCTTTAGAGGTAGATATTTCCTTTTGTTTTATTCCGCAAGAGTTGTTATTACTATGAATTGCCATGTAACGAGTTGCTCCATAAACAGGAGAAGTATCAAGTACATTACATTCACTAAGAGAACTTCCAATTCCATACCAATTAGAAGATGTGATAAATGTTGCATTTTTTAAGATATTTCCAGAACCATAATCTTTAAGAGATTCTTTAATATTATTTGCTTCGGAATCTGTTGTGCTTACAAGTTTATTAATGATTGTAGGAAGGATGTAATTTACAATCTGTTCATATCTATCCCAATCTGCGGATTTTTTCAAAGCATCTAAATCAAAACTTCCATCTTCTTTTATATATTCAGATTCATAAGCACGAATCAAAGCAGTATAATCGTCATATGCCTGCATTAAATCTTTAATAGATTTACTTGACCAATCCTCTGTTGATCCATCTATAGGAACTCTTGATTTTACCTCAGTAGCTTTTTCCTGTACATCCACATATTTTTTTTGAAGATTAATATAATCTAATCGTTTGGATTCTCTATATTTTACCCATGCCTTATATTTTTCTTTTAAAGATGTAGGAATATATCTTTCATCTTCAAGAAGATATGAATAATCCTCAATATCTGTATCGCCAAAGTTTACTGAAACAATATTATCAATTCCTTCACCGCCAGATACAGTAACAGTAGTAAATAATTCGTCCTTGCGTGTAGCTTTTAAAGAATTCTGTATATTGCGCCAACCAATATAAGCATTTGTATCTTTCCCAATATGGTCTACATAAGTTGCATTAATTTTACAATTAATTGTATCAAATGTAAAAATACAAGAAAATGCATTTGAAACATCCTGCGTAAGAACAGAATATAAATCTGAATTGTCAATATCAAATGCATAAGAATCTTCTGGAAGATATGTAGGATTTTCTAATTCTTGTCCAGAACTATCTATATGGTGAGGCATGGTATCAATTTCACCAATCTGCCAAGGAGAATCTGCAATATTATCTACCCAATTATCAATTTCATTTCCATCGCTATCAATTACTTTTTTTGAAGGAATTAAACCTGCATGATGTAAAAGAATATGTAACAATGATAATTCTGGTTCATCTGGATTATGAAATTTTACTGTTGGAATACCGTTTTTGTATTTATCAGGATATTTTTCTTTTGGATATTTAGATTGGAACATCATTTCATAAGATGATTCTGTGCCTTGTCCAACTTTAAAACGCTGAATGTCGTAATTCTGTAATCCAATCTCATATGATTCAGCTTCAATGGTTTTACTTTCAATCTTTCCATCATGATTTACTTCTGGCGGATTTTTAATGATAAACCAAATTCCATCCACAAAGATTTCCATTAATTCATCAAGATAATCATACCACGCACTTTTTTCACCATTGAAAGATTCATAAGCAACAAAAGATAAAGAAACAGTATTATTTCCTTTTTTATTAATCTGAGCAGTTGAATAATCAACTCCACCAACAACACCCAAAAGTCTTTTTCCTGGCTGTGCAATATATATAAACTGTTGGACAGCATATTTATTTGTATAATCCATTAATATGCACCAACCTTTCTATATTCTCTATATTTTATTTTGACAATTGCGTTACCAGAAAATTTTACTTTATTTTGTCCAGATAACAATTTAAACCAATATATTTTTTGTGGGTCTACAATATTTAAATCAGTAAGAGGAATTAATGAACCTATATAGTTCTTAATGGTAAGTCGCTGACAATCAATGTAGATTGTATTGTTTGCGCCTGTGGGATTAAACGTGATAGAAGATGAGTTGTCTGTGATATTTGCCAGAGTGATATCTTTATCGTCTTTTGGGTTAATCTCAATAACAGGATAAATATAATTCTCTAAATCATCTGTATCATTCTGAATAGTATATTCCTTTTCACTTTCTGTAAGTGTAAGAATTTTTTCCTCACTATATCCAAATGGAGAATCACAATTAATTGTAAATTTTAATCCTATAATTTCTTGAATAAAAGTAGATTCTACGTTTTGAATTGTGACGAAATAATCTACATATTCATCTGATTCCACAGCATTATCATAATCTGTCATATGAAATAATTCTGGGAAACGTGGAGATGTAAGCCATGCATTAATCTTTCCGATTTCTGAACGAGTGAAAAAATTTTTATCAGAAATAAGAGGGTCTTTAACCACAGTAACAGTAAATTGAAGAGTAGAAGAGTAGGTTGCGCCAAAATGATTTGGACGTTGCCTAAAGATATTCATTTCTCCAATATTAATCGTTCTTTCCAACCCCATAGGAATAGAATCTAACATATCAAAAGATACTATTTTTAATCCAAAATCTTTGGACGACTTTCCATTAAAATCAAAATATTTACCAAAAATAGCCATGTTTTATACCTCCTTTCTGATTTTTTAATAGAAAAGAGTACCAGAACTTTGACATTCTGATACTCTGAATCATAAAAATATTTATTTTACAGTTTCGTTTTATGACCAGATTTTTGTCTTTGGTCTGTTAGTTGTTTCACTATGTAATCATAAGACATTTCTTGCATTTTCTTAACCCCGGGGAATGTGTCCTTATCAATACTTCCTTGGACAATCAAATTATTTTCAATGTTGATATCTCCCATACCACCATTTTTCATCATAGCGTTTGCTTTCTCAACATTGCTAATAAAATCTGGTACTAAATTTTTAACAGGTTTCTCAGGGAGAATCATTTCCCCTAAACGTGCAGTGATTAAACCTTCATCCCCATTTGCAGTAATAACATTACTTAAAGCAGGAATTACTTTTGTAATATCATTTACAGGAACAAGTTCATTTGCAATTCCACCTTTTGCAAATCCTTTAATGCTGGCTTTAATAGCAGATGCTTTAATACTGCCCATTATTTTACTAGGATTTATGAGAGATTCTCTTACTCCATATTTACTTAATTGATTTATATAACCCTGTGCTGTTTTTTTAGCTTGAGATTCTTTTTCAACTAAGTTATTATGGGTTTTTGCGGCATCAAGACCTTTTCCCTTTTTAAGACTTTTCGTACTAATAGATTCATGAGCTTTAACTTTCTTTTTCTTGGCATCAGCGAAATTCTTCCACCAACTGCTTTCCTTCATGTTTTGAACATGTCTTTCAGTTTTTCCCCATGCGTTAGCATATGATTCATTAGCTTTAACTAATCCAGCCCGAAGAGATTCTATTTTTTTATTTTTTTCATCTTGTGCTTTTTTCGCCTGTTGTGCCGCTTTTTGTTTCTTGGCAGCTTCTTGTTGCGCTTTAATTGTTTGCTGGCGATGCCATTCTGCCTGCTGCTCCGATAAATCAATTTTGGAAGCACCATTTACTGTGCTATCATTAAGTTCTTGTTTCTTAAGAATATTATCAGCTTTATCTGCATTTTCTCCTCTTCCGATATTATTTACATTAATATCATCAACAGTAGAAGTAGTAGTTCCGTTTTTAACATTTTCAATATTATTACTTAACTCAGTTTGAGTTTTATTTGTAATATCTTTTGTAAAAGTATCAACAGAAGTACCAGACGATGCAATGATATCTCTGATTTTCGCATAAGCTTCATCATAAGATTCAACCATACCGTCAAGCATTTTATTAACAACATCGATCTGCATTTTAGAATTGCTATCTAAAGCAGTTAATGTTTTATCTAATGCATTGGATGCGTCTTCTGAAACTTTATCATATCCTTCACTACGAAGTTCATCTTCATGATCTCTTACGGTTTCATTATAATCATCTTGAGCATCTTTAAGCTGTGCTTTCAATTCTTCCAAACGTGCTTTTCCTGCGGCACTAGAAGTACCTTCTAAGGCTGCGATTTCATTTTGAAGAATATTAATATTCTTATTTTTTTCTTTTAAAGTCTTATCGTAATTGTAATAATCCTTTTTCTTTTGTAAAGCATCTTTTCTTTTATCAATGTTCTTTTGAAGAAGTTCATTTTCTTTTTGAAGAGAATTTTTGTAAATTTGTAGAATTGTATTTCTACTTTCTTTGACAGTAGAAGCTTCTTTCTGTTGAGCCTCAATAAGTTCTCGTTTCTTTTCTGTCCATTCTTCCTCTGACATTGAAGTATCTGTATAAGAATTACCTAAAGCATCAAGACCCTTTTGATAATTTGCAATAGCTGTTTGAGCTTGTTGAATTTTATTTGAATTTAGAAGAATTTGTACATTACCAGTATCAGTAATTTTTCCATCATCTGCAACAATTTCTGCATCACCCATGAGGTTAATTAAATGATCCATATCGTTGATATTATTGTCAAGAATTTCGTTTTCACGTTTGAGTTTATCAAAACGAAGTTCAATAATATCATTTAATTTTTCTTCACGATGTTGCATACGGTCATAATTATCATTCTCTAAGTCAAGAATTTCTTTGCGAATTTGAACAGCTTTTTCACCTGTAAGATTAGGGTCACCTGTATTTTTGAGTTCTACCAAACGCTGTTTCTTAATATTTATCATATCTTGATTGGCTACGATAATATTATTGTCAGTAGTCATTTGATTCTTATAGGTTTGTTCTAATCGACTATCACGTTCTTTATTAGAAATGTTCTTTACACTAATCAATGATGCGAGAGAAGATAATTTATCCATAGCAGAAGTCCATTTATCAATAGCAATCTGTTTTAGATTATATGTTACTTCTCTAATTTGCTCATTTAATTCTTCGTATGAAGTTTTAGATTCATTTAAAGATTTTATAATCTCGTTATATTTTGTTTGTGCTGCTAAAGCTTCTTCACTATTCGCACCAAATCGTTTTCTGGCAGTTTGAAGTTCTTTTGCATAGGCATTAGCCTCTTGTTGAAGAATGGACGTTTGTGATGCCTGTTTACTTCTTTGAGAAATTAAATTTTTATGATATGCTGAATTTAAATCTTCTGAACCACCTTTAGCTCTAATCATTTCATTTTCAGAACTATAGATATCTTGTTCAGATTTATATAAGTCATTTACGGTATCATAATAATCTGTAATAGAATCAAGCTTTTTTTGTTCTAACTCATATAGTTGTTGTTGAAGGTCAAGCTGATTTGTACGACATTCTTCTGCTTTATCCCAGTATTCCTGATATGATTTAATAAACTCTTGTGCTTTTTCACCATAGGAATTAATATTAATCGTACCATTTTTAATCTTTTTAATAAGATTCTTTGCTTGTTTTGGCTTAACAATCTTACGTTTTACAGCTTGTTTCTTAACAGTATTTGCCTGTTTTCTATACCTAATAACAGCCTTTTTATTGGTAGAAACTTCCTTATTTGTATTCTTGTAGGCGTTTTCATAATTAGAATTTCTTCCTCTTAAAGTACGAGAATTTTCAGCTTTCTTTTCAAACCGTTCTGTTTGAGTTTGAAGTCTCTTTAAGCGTACTTCAATCCAATCAAAGAATCTCTCAAGATAATCTTGAAATTTTTCTAAGGCTGTTTTACCTTTTTTTGTGGTTTTCTTTTTGGATTTATCGGAGTTGGATTTAGTTTTCTTTGTGGTAGAAGGAGTAGTAGATTTCGTAGTTTTCTTATTCTTATTGGTCGATGTGGATGATGTGTAATATCCAGGTCTATGTCCACCTTTTCCTGTTTTAGCTCTAGCAGTTGTTCCATTTAAACTGCCATGAGCATAAGCAGTAACATCATCTAAATAATCATTATCAAATACATCGCTTAAATCATCAACTGTACCTGTCGCAAAAGCAGACATACCACCAACAATTTTTGCATGACTATTGGTAATATATCCCTTTTCTTCCAAAGATTTCATTTGTTCCGAATATCTTTTCTATAATTCGCTACATTATAGAGGATAAAATTTTATCCCTCATAGTTTCCTATGAGTCCAGACTATATCAGTATGTGAATAATTTTATATTAATAATTTGCTTTCTAAAATAGTAGAAATATTATTTAATTCAGTATATGGAATACAAATAAATTTTATATTATTATTTTTACAATATTTTTTCTTTATATTATCATGTCTTTGTTGAATTTTAAATCTCTCTTCACCACCAAAAAATTCAACAGGTTCATAATGTTGTTTCCCTTGATATTCAATACATACATTGATTTCAGGCAAATAAAAATCAAATGGTAATGAATTAATATCTTTACAATCACTAAAACAATATTCTGAAATAAAATTTATTTTATGTTCATTTAAAAAATTACTTATTTTAAATTCTCCATTACTTTGTGATTTTGAACAAGAAGGGCAATATTGTCCTTTTACAGATATAAAAGAATTATAAGATGTTAAAAATATTTGATTACATTTTGGGCAAATAAGTTCTAAATTTTTTGATTTAATATCTATGTAATCTTCTGGGTTTAAAATATTTCCACCATATTTTTCAATAACCTTTTTAACATACGAAGAAGATAATTTTTGATTTTCATATTGACATTGTTTACATCCATGACGAAGAGTTAAAGCATATATTTTTGTAATTTGTATTCCATGTTTAGGACATATGTATTTTATTCTTGTATTAGAAGTTTTAATATCATCTTTTAAAGAAATTATTTTATAATCATTTTCTTTACAATATTCTAATGCTTTATCATATAAATATCGTTGTCTTTCTTTCAAATTATTATCACTGGTTTTCCGTTGCTTACATCTCAAACAAGCATATGTTTTTTCGTTACGTTTCCTATAATAATCTTTCCATACGCATAATAACTCTTTCCCACAATAATCACAAATTACCTTTACCTTTGCATGAGATCCTTTTGTTAAGTCTTCGGCTTTTACATTAAATTCATCATTATATTTTGTAAAAATGTAACCTTTTGATTCATACCAATCTTTATTTCGTTTTCCCCATTGTATAGTTATATATTGATTAGAAGTTAACAATGTTACCTCCTTTTTTGTATAAAAAAATCAAGCATGATTTTTATGCTTGATTAAAAAATAAAATTATTCACATATTTATTTTTTCGAATTACCAATCGCTTGTAATTCTACTCCCATTTCAGGGATAGTCGTTGAACCTTCCTCTATTCGAGGCTTGGCTGCTGATTTCCCATTTTTACGACACTTAGGACATCATTTGTATTTCAACAAATGTGCTTTTATTTCACCATATGTCATCTATATATTTTTTTCTACTTTCGTAACATTCACGTTTGATTTTATTTCATATCTACGTTGTAGTATATATAGCTTTAGGGTGGATACGAATATATCCTTTGTCCCAGCAATTAAATAAAATTTTCTTACACCTGTCACCAGATATAAGCACTTTTTAAAAAATGATTGAACACAATATCGCCCCTGTGTAAATCAACAAGAGCAGGATAACCATTGTTATAGATATTTAATTTACCATCTCTAACAACACCCTCAGTTCCAACTTCATTAATTAAAGTCTTTTCACTTTTAGGTATACCAACAGATGATGAGTTTAAAGTTCCCTGTGCTTTCGCAGGAACAGAAGGATGGAATGTACCGTTAAATTGATGAGATTTATGCCCATTACTAGAGAATCGTTGACTTCCACCAGATTTATATGCTTTAGTCCCATAAGATTTTGTTCTAACTACATTTACATGTTCTGTAGTTATTGTAACAGTTTTTCCATGTACAGAATCAATTTCACCTTTAATAGATCTAACTGTTCCACTAGCATTATCATTTGCGTTGATAGAAAATGACTTATCTTTTATTTTTTGAGCATTAACTTTTGAAATTGCCTTATCCGCAGTAGAACTATCTCCATTAATAATTGCCGTTTTTTGCTCTGCCGTTAATCCATTCCAAATAGAAACAAGGGCAGTAGCTTTATCCTCAGCACTTAAACTAGAGAATTTATCATTTGCACTCATGGCGTTCCATAAAGTTACGATTGCTGTTGCTTGGTCTTTACCAGATAACTTGGTGTTCTTATCTGGAGCATCCATACTATCCCATTTTTCAATGATAGGAGTAGCGTTGTCTTTACCAACAAGCTCAACTATTTTTTGTTTAGCATCTTTAGAATTGATGTCTTTGTCAATTTTATCAAGTTCTTTTGAATCTACTTTACAGTTTACTTTTTTTTCGACAGGTTTCTTACTGTCACTTTTTATTTTTTTATCAATCTTATCAACTTCATCTGTATTAGTAGTATATTTTACGGTTTTTTCTTCTGTATTTTTTTTATTTTTTTTAGAAGATTTTTTATTTCGTTTTGCTTCGTCAGGTGCTTTAACTTGAATTTTATCTTCGTTAACACCCAATGTATTTGCAGATGTCTTTTTTGCATTAGCACTATACTTATTAAGATTATTTAAATCATCTCTATGACTCTTTGAATAACTTTCCCAGTTTTCACCAGAATGTATAAAATCTTCAATAAATTTTTGTTGTTGTTCCCGAATAGAAGATGCTTGTTGTTGTAATAATGTCTTTTTATTTTCATCATTAGTTAACAATGTAGCTCGTTCTATTGCATCAGCAGTATTACCAGCTAATTGGAAATTTGCATTTTTCTCTGCTTTTTTAGCATGAATATTCTTGCCATTTTTATCGGTGTAATGTTTAGCATCTTGGATAGTTTGTTTTAAAGTTTGTTTTTGTACAGCATTATATTGACCCCAAGATTCATTTGTATTTGAAGTTTCTGCACTGTTTTTTGCTTCTTGTAACTTCAATTTAAGGTCTGCTAAATTATACTCAAATTTGATTTTTACAACTTTTTCTTTTGTAAGATCGGACATATCTTTGTTATATTTTTTAACATTTTTATCCCAACCTTCAATTTTAGTTCCAAGTTGTTCTTTATATCCACCTTTTCCATCATCTTCTAATTTATCATAGATTTCTTTGATTCCAGAAAGAGATTTTTTATATGTAGTTAGATTTTCTCCGTTCCAATTCATGCCCGAAAACTCAAATCCATAACTACTAAGATTTTTCATTGCTGTTTCAGCAGCACTAACACTAAGGTCTAATTCTTTTGCGGCTTTTGCAGAACTATCAAATGCTTTTGTCCAAGTTATATCGCCATTGTCATTTTCTTTTGCTAATCCGTGTTCTTTTAAATCATCTATAAAATTATTGACACTATCCATTGGATTATCAGCATCGAAATAGCGTTTTCTCTTTTTGTTTGCTTCTTCCCATTTTTCTGCATATGCATCAGCATCAAATTTAGTACCTTTTTTATCGGGATTGATTTTATCCCAGAACATATACTGAGTAGATTCTTGAAAATCATCAGTACCGATTTTACCTCTCTTATAGAGGTCATCTGCCTGAGATAAATAATCAGACATTTTCTTCCATTCAGAATCCTGATTTTCTGTATTATCAAAAGCATTGGTTACACTGTCTACTGTACCATCAAGATAATCATTTGTCTTTTTCGCAGACTCAGAAGCTTTATCTAAGTAATCTTTAAGCTGTGAAATTTTATCAATTCCTAAATCATTTAAAGACAATCCAATACTACTTAGAGCTGTCTGTAAATCCTGTCCAGAATTAACAGCATCTTGTAATTCTTCTTTAATAGCGTTTTTACCCGTAGAGCCATCGAAGAATGTATTTAATGAACTTAACGCTTTTTCTGTGCTATTAAGGTCTTTGTTAGAAATAGCATTTACTATTGATTTAAGATTATTAAATCCTTTACTATGTTCAGCAAGTGCTTCAACACCCTCGCCATTAACAGATAAAGCTTTCATCATAGTAGATAATTCTTCTTGTCTACTATCCAAGCTACTTCCAATTTTATCTTTTGCTGTTTCTGCTTCTTTAATCTGTTTTTCAATCGCTTTCGATTCAGAAACAGAAGTAGCCTTTGATTGTTTTTCACGAAGTTTTGCGATTTTATCAGAATATTCCTGATATCCTTTCAAATCCTGTGCAGTCGCATCTATTACATTTTGAGGTCTAGGATTTGTACCGACTCCTACACCTGTACCTGCACCAATATATTCATAATTACCATCTTCATTTTGAATAACATTAGGACTGACTTTCTTTTTCAGATTCTTTTCGGCATCTGCCGCAGCTTCTTTTTGTTCTTGAGATAGAATATTCTGTTTATTTTTCAGAGTACCTTTTAATTGAGTATTTGCAACTTGAACTTTCTGAACTTCCGCTTGATCCACTAAAGAAATTCCACCTACGCTATTAATTTTCTGAATAATAGCATCTACAGATTCTAAACCAGAAACATCAATGTCATTATTTGTGGCAATCTGTTGTAAAGATTCTTTATACCCATTAACCTTAGACTGTAAATCATCAACTTGCGATTTTGTATCTTGAACACTCTTTAATGATTTACTTGTATTTCCGTAAGCACCATTATAGGTTAATCCGAATTTACTATCTACAGCCTTAAATGCTTTATAGGCGGCAAAGATAGACGTAAGGCTGATGCCTAATTTGCCAATATTAGTGCCAGCAAATTTCTTTAAAGACTCAAATGGTAATGTTAAACTTTCTTTTAAATTACCGTTTGAAGGATTTAAAATAGATTCTTTGAGAATATCAGTATATGCTTTAACTTGCATTAATATTTATAAATAATTATTGGATTTATTATATAAATATGATAAAATATACTAAATATTAAACGAAAGAAGGTATTTGTCATGGCACTTATTAAATGTCCTGAATGTGGGAAAGAAATATCAGATAAATCAAAACAGTGTATTCATTGTGGTTATCCACTAGAAGAATCTAATAATGATAATAAAAATACTGCGTATTCCATAAGATTGATACATTGTGGTGAGCAAAAAGTTAAGCTTATCAAAATTATTCGTGAAATTACAGGATTGGATTTAAAAAGAGGAAAAGACGTAGTAGACAATCTCTTACTCATAAAAACTAACATCTCTTTAGATGAAGCTAATTCTATTAAAAAACAAATAGAAGAAGTGGGAGGTGCTGTCAAAATAACAGAATTTAATGCTAATGATGTAGTTATCTCTCAAACAGAATTAAACATTCCAAAATGTCCTACCTGTGGTTCTACCGATATTTCCAAAATATCCACTACTTCAAAGGCAGTAAGCGTAGGATTATTTGGTATATTTAGTTCTAAAATCCGCAAGCAATTTCACTGTAATTCATGCAAATACGAATGGTAGAAGAGAGGAACATACAAAATGCTTGATAAACAAATTATTGATATACTATTAAAATATAAAGATAAAAATTCTCAAGAGATTACTAATATAAATAATTCCATTAACTCTATTAAAGAAGAGTTAGAGAATGTACAAGCTAATTTATCTCTTCAAGCTTATAAAGAGTTAGCTGATTTAAATAAAAAAGATAATAATATGTTCCTTCAAAAATCTCAAGATGCTTTATATCTTAAAGAGTATTATCAAAAATTTGATACTTTTCTTATTCCTATAGATACAGAAGAAGATACATCAAAAGAGGATGACAATAAATCTGATAATAATGAAACTGTACAATCCTCTAAAGAACCCGATGAATATTTAGAATTATATCTTACTCCTGATGAAGTATGTCCTTGTTGTCATGCATCAATGAACAATGTTAAAGATTACTATTATAATTCTTCTGAAAAAGATTATAAACAAATCTCAATTTTTAAATGTGATGTTTGTGATAAAAAGTATGTCACTTTTGAAGAATTAGAAAGTATTCAAAATAATATTGATCGTACAAATATTTCTCTTTATATGAATTATCATCACCTATTAGATATTCATAGTAAAATAACTTTACAGGTAAAAGGAACAACAGCCAGTTGTATAAATAAAAAGCACACAACCTCAGATATAACTGTTCAAATTCCTGTGATATATGAATCAGGAGATATAGGTTTCGAAATTTCACACGCTATATATTGTCATCAATGTGATGCTTATATCATTTTAAAAAATGATTTTGATAAAATAAATGGTGTTATTTTATGCAAAGTAATAGATGAAACTTTTGAAAGTAAACCTGTATCTAATAAATTTGGGTTTGATGAAAAACAATCTGAATTATATCAACATGGATACAATGTTCAAAAGAAAAATCCATTATCAGATAAACAACGTCATTTTATATTATTATCATTATTAAATACAGGAATAATGAATTTAAATCAAATTTGTACGCATTTAGATAAACTAGTACAGATTCACAAGAAAGACAATAATTTTGCATTAGCTATAAAGAAATGGAAACGTGATCGTGATTTTATTACATCAAATTCCAAAAACTTTTCATCTTATACAGCTGATAAAATCGTATTAAAATTTAGTTGTAAAAAATCACTTGCACCTTATTAATTATACAACCCCACTTCATTTTAATTCAGAATGAGGTGGGTTTTGTTCCCATTCCTTTTCCAATTCTTCAATCTCTTTTTTTAATTTTCTTAATTCTTCTAATCCTGTAGGACAGTCAATCTTCATAGAATAAGTGTATGAATGTGGTTTAGGTTTTATTAATCCAGATTTCCTCTTTTCCATAATTTCATCTAATCTTCTCTTGTCAATAAAATACCATGTAATGTATCGAATAATTCTTTTCATAAAATTCTTCCTATATTATTTTTCTTATTGTATGAAACATTTATAAATCAATAAATATTTTTAAAAATTATCAGTATTTACATATCTGTTCTTTTATGATATTATATTTTCCACTTATAATAAAATAAAAAGATAATAAGAGAGGATGGTATAAATAATGAAAAATTATTCAGAAAAAGAGTTAAATATAATTTGTAATAGCATCCGTAGAGAAATCAAAGAAGAAAATAATTATCTCAATAACTCCATATATATGAATAGAGTAGATGTAGTTCTGGATGTATTACAGCGATTTATTTTAAAAATACAAGAAGATAATAGAGCAGAAGAGTAGTAGCCTTCTGCTTTTATTATTTCTGTATAATAAAAAGAACTAGAGATTTTCTCTGGTTCTTTTTTAAAATATAATTTGTATGAGTCACAAGCCTACGAACGATGGTAGGATATATACATCTTTTTATTCTTTACATTGAGAGTAATCAATCTTAATGCGTTCAAAATCCTTTGTATTAAGAAGAATGAATTTATTTGTATTATCAAAATAATCTTTAATAATTCTATTATCTTTATTAAACTCCTGATATCTTGATAATAGAATAAATGGTTCTCTTTCAAAATTTTCTGACTTTCTATATATACCTAGATAAGAAGTACCATCCTTCATATATATTCGTAAAAACATTCCAGTTTTTATAATATCGTCCCAAATATTTTCATTTGTACTTCTATAAATATGAAGTTTAATTAACTTATCATTAAACCAAGTTGTATGTAATACTTCTCCTAATATTAATGCAATAACAAATGTTATTACACAAAGTAAAATTACAACAATTGGACGATTTTCATATTTATTAGAAATAAACTGAAAAAATGTTATTTTATAAAAATTTTTCAATATGTAATTAGCAATCACACTTTTTATAATGAAATTTTTATAACTATTTTGTCTTACAAAACTTATCCAATAGTAAGCGGATAAAAATATATATCCATAAACAATATTAGATATCAAATTTGGGATATTATTTATAAGTTCAATTACCCAATTAATACTTATCACTCCTTTTTATTTTTCGTTACTTCTTCATCTTCTAAACGAGATTGATTTTCAATCTCAGGTCTTTGCTTAGAAGAAATCTCAAATATTCTGTCTTCGTTATTATTGTTATTTTTCTCTGTTCCCATAATATATTCTCCTTTGTTTAATATAATTTTCTCTATTATACATCCAAAAAGAAAAATATACCATACAGAATATTTTGTTCTATTTTTATCCAACAAACGTCAGAATAGTAACTGACGCATGGTTTACCATGATTTTTGTTTACCCTGGAACATTCATTCAAAGCACATATAATAAGGCAATATATACTTTGGAGGAAGGGTGTTCTCTCTACACTTCTCAATATTTCATATGTTTCCCTCGTCACAGTGACGTATCGCATATTACTTAATCGTATATTGAGTTGGCTCGTGCGTTGCCACGAAATTTTCATTCGATTCACTGTTATAATAACAGAATAGTGGTTTCAACGAATTATTCCTCTAATTTAAAATTTTTAGCATCCAAGAATCCTCGTCTCCCTACATTGTTTATTATTCCATTTCTATAATATTCTCTGCATGGATAGACCAAGTTAAAAGTAAACTGTAGCTAGGATTTTAGCTAATCCAGATTCTTAAATGCTTTTACAGCACCGATAGCTGTTAATACAGCAGGTACACCATTTGCAACACTAATGAATTTTGTAAGGACGTTGATAGCAGTAGTACCACCATCTATAAATCCTTTAAATACATCAGAACTAACTGCGGTTGTGGACAATTCTTGAAATGATGCTTTCATTTGTCCTATATGATATTCGATAGACTTCTGATAATTTGATAATTCTTTTTCAGCAGAACCTTCTGAACCAAATTCTGCTGTGTTGTATGCCTGTTTAATAAGGTCTGTGTTGCCAAGGGCGGCTGCCAATGCGTTACCATTATTCTTGCCTCCCATTACATCAAGCAACTTGGCTTGGGTTTTATCAGAATACCCTGAAAAATTACCACCAATATCAGTGATGATTTTCATAATATCCTTATAACCTGTGCCTTGCTTATTCATAATGTCATAACCGATAAGGTCTAAAATTTTATCTCTAGTATCTTCACTACGAAGTCTCATGGAAACTGTTTTCCACATATTACCAACCCTAGAAGGGTCTTGTACTACAGCATTCTTTAATATTTAGTTAGAATCGCAACTTTCTAACCGAGATTAATTATTTTAATTAATTATAATATTTATCAACAAAATCATCCCATTGTTCCTTTGTATTATCTCCATACCCATATAATGAATGAAATTGTTTGTGAATAGTTTCTGTTATACAAATATATTGTCCGTAATATTCTTGTAAATCTAAAAAAGTTTTGATAAATAAATCTAATTCATCTTGACTATATAAATTTAAATCAGTATAAATAGGAAAATTTAAAATATCTATAGTTTCTGCCATTAACAAATTGAATCCATAAATATGATGCACAATAATATTTGATTTTTTATTGGATAATTGACATATATAATTTGCTTCTTTCTTTACGTTATTTTTCCACACTGTAAGTTTTGTCCTCATATAACGGTTTAAATTTCCATAATTATGTTTTTCTAAAGGACGACTTAATCCTAATTTATACATATGCTGAGATATTCCACTAACAGTTCTATGTAATTTTTCAGCTAATTCTTCATTATCCATTATCAAATAATTATTTTTTATAAACAAATCTTCTTCATCGGTATAGCGTTGAGATAGAATAAAATAACTTACTAATTTATATTCTTTTGCTTTTTCTGTAATAGAGAGATTGGTTCTGTTGGGTAATAATATCAATAATTCCTTCATCATACATTTAGAGTAGTTTTCTTTTAGAATTTTTATTTCGTCTTCTGTCCAATTCCTACTTGTTGTCAATCCGAGATATTGTGCTTTTCTTCTAATTGCGTCATAATCCCATTTATCAGATATTATTTTTAAAAGCTCTCTTTTAGGTAACTTTCCATAATATTTTTTTAATTTTTCTATATCTTCATGACTCCATGTCATTCCTAATATTTTGCATTCATTAGAACAATAATGTCTTTTATTTTTTTCTACTTCGGATTTTATTCTATCAAATTCTTTCCCACAATAATCACATGAACAACGAATTCTGTTTTGTCCAGAAATACCGTTACATTTTTTACTACAATAAATTTGATTTCTATGTGTAGTTCTAAAAGTTTTATTACATATTGGACATATTTTAGGAGGAATCCCATTTTCCACTCTATACTTCTTATAACAATCTTGACTACAAAATTTTTGAATATCTTTGAAAGCTGGTATTATTTTATAAGATTTCCCACATCTTTCGCATATTTTTATAATTGAAGTCGTATGAAAAATATTTGCACATTTTTTTGAACAAAATAAATTTTTATGCTTTCCTGTCTCTAAATCTCTTAACCTATGAGGTTCAACAATAATTTCTTTTCCGCAATTATCACAATTATAAGTAAAAGAATTTCGATATTCGTTTTGACAAATTTTACTACAAAAATTACTGTTTTCTTTATAATTTTCATATGTTTTTCCACATTGTTTGCAAATGTGTGTATGTTTTCCCATTTTATCACCTATTATTTATCCTTTCTGTTATTTATTCTCCATATAAAAAGACACCAAAGTTTTAAATAATTCTGGTGTCTTAGTGTACTTGTATGTAGTTACTCCTTGAATATCTTTTACAAAAGAATAATTAATACCTTTTGATTGGAGATATTTCATTTCAGGTACATATTGTGTACTATATTCTTTATCAAATTTTTTCATTAAATCTCCTAATTACTATAATTAATCTCCAATAATTTTCACTATTGAATAGATCATTTTTTAACCACGTTCTTTATGAACAGCAGTCACACCGTTTCCATTTAAAGGGTTTTCACCTATACCATTTGCGATTGTACCGTACTCCTGTTGGTTTAGATATTCGGGATTTTCACCCTTATTTTATAATTCTATTAAAGAATATTTCTAAACCCCGACATGGGGATGATCGTTTGACACATTCCTATTCGGAACTTTGCGACCAAGCTACCATTCCTATCTTATGTAAAGACAGTCAAATTTCCACTTAGGCTTTTGACCATATGGAATCTCTATCGTTGTTTTACTTTCGTTACATTCATACCAGCTTATTTCATCCGTATTGTAGTGATAGAGCTTTAGGTTTTACTGGTTTTAGATGTGTTCACTTACGCACATTTCTGTACGTTCAACCAATTTTGTTTAGTTGCTGTAATCAAGGCGATAGCAGATGAAAGGTCTGTATGAGCCGCATTAAATGATGAAGCACTTCGTTTTAATGCTTCGCCTAGTTGACTGGTATTGATAGGTTGTGTATTACTTACCTCATTTATCCGATCTACAATACTACCAGCATCTTTCGCCTTTAATTTGAAACCTTGAAGTGTACTGATTAAGTTTTCTGACGCTGATTCTTGCGTCATATCATCTCCAACTTTTTGATAGAGAGTGGTCATGTCAGATAAATATTTACTATCTTGTAAATTATATCCAAGCCTAGACCATGAAGCAGTACTACTAATAACATCGCTAATTGTAGCACCGTACTTCTTAGCACTCTCCGCAGCTTCGTTCCAATAATCACTTAACTGACTTGTTGGAGCATCACTTACTTTAGTTAATTCGATTTTCGCTGCATCAACGTCTTTTACCGCATTCATCATCTGCGATGGAAGTTCCACCATAACATTCTGTAATGCAGCATAAACTCCTGTAAACTGAGCAATTTGCCCTAAAGCTCGTTTCGTGTCTGAAATCCATGATTTCCCTTCTTTTCCACTACTTTTAATCTCAGACTTAAAACTAGCTATTTGTTTTTTTAATTCAGAAGACCTACCAGATGTTAATTTAGTATTTTCTAATTCTGATACAATAGATTTATAATCTGGACTAAAATCTTTATGAGCTTTTGTATTTTCATTCCAATAACTCTTAAAATCATTCAACATTTTATTCTGCGATAACCTGTCCACAGGTTGCATCAATTTTTCATATTGTTTTGATGCACTCGTAGTTAATGTATTGAATTCTTTTAAGCTTGCGTTCATGCTATCGAGATTAGCATTAGAACCTTTTGTAGATTCTGCATTAAAATTCGCAAGAGCTTGTTCAGCTTTATTGATTTTAGAAGCTAATTGATCGTAAGCATATTCACCTAGATTAGATCTTCCAGCAGAAGATATATTTGTTTTTAAATTCCCGAAATTAGAATTTGTATTGTTGAATTTATTTTGAAGAGAATTGTATTTTTTATAGAAACTGGATGTATCCTTTTCTTGTTGTTGTACATATTTAGAAGCATCCTTAAAGGCATTTTCGGGTGTTATTTTATTAAAACTTTTCTGAATCTCATTTGATGTTTTCTGAATATTATCTCGAATTTTTTGTTGATTTTTGGAAAAGTCAACTGCACTAATTCCTTTTTGAATTCCAGTACCAATTTGTTGTCCTACTTTCACACCAATATTAGCACCAGAATTACTTCCAACACCTTTTAAAAGATTGTCTATTCCCTTGGCATCAAATTGAACTTGAACCTTTTTATTACTTAACTCGTTTATTTTTCGTTCATATTCATCTAATTTTTCAAATCCTTTCAAGCTCGCTTGAATATCAACACTATAATCAGCCATATTTTTAAATCACCACCTTTTTAATAACAAAAAAGAGAGGTGTATAAAAATACAGCCTCTCAAATAGTTGAGTTATTTTTTAAAATATTAAAATTTTATAAAATATATATTTACATTTTTAATTATACATGTTATACTAAACAGGTCGAAGGAACTTTCACTCTTTGACTTTAAGTATTCTTTATCCTTTGAGAACAGTTGTATGTTGACTGTTCTCTTTTCACTTCCCAAATTGTGATGCAAAATTAGCTTTTGCAGTTTCAATAATCAATCTAAAAGCTTCTTCATCATATGAAGGGTCACCAACAACTCCATAAGTACCTGTCATTGTAGCACCTAAAACCTCTGCGCCACTAAAAGTACCATCAGAATAACTAATCTGATTCCCTTCATAACCTGCTTTTAAATATGCTGTGTCTCCACTTATTCTAGGTGGGTCAACTTTTTTTGAACCTTCTAATGTACCAGTTCTTGGTCTTTTTGGATTTCCTTGTCCATAAAAAGTAGCAAAAGAGTAGTCAATAATGCTACCTGCATCAGAATAAGTTTCTCTCATTGCACTAGCTAATTTTCTTTGACAATCTTTATGTATATCTGACAATTTCATTTATTTTACCCTTTATAAACAAATGTTCCTAATTTACAGAATAATCCAAGTGCTGTATAATATAACAAGGAATACATGAGAGAGTATTGCGTGTGTACTCTCTACACGTCATGTATTCTACTGTATGTAACATGTCAATTTCGCAAAATCCTTTTTACAAAGGAGAAAGAGAGCGATAGTTCTTGGAAAAACTTCTAATATCTTGTGGGTTCTCCACGCTTTATTTCCCAGACACAAATTATTGCGGAAGGGAGGTGAAGAATGGCAGAATTACTATGCAACTTAGTTATGGAAATTTTGAAGAATATTCCTTGGCTGTTTGTATTCCTAATTGTACATACGGTTTATGAACACCAACCAAAAAGCTTCGAAGTACAATTCAAAGACTTTATATTAAAGTCCAAACATTAATAATTTTATTTTTAATTCTTCATTATTTAATATCATCATTTAGAGTAGTTCCTGTACTCCCGTTGTTCCACCAGACGGGAGTATCTTTCTTTGAACCTCACATTGCTAAAGTGACGAGTGTTCTCGCCTACTTTATAAATTAGAAACATTTTGTTATCAAATTATTTAATTACTTTAAAGTTATCTTTCTTATTTTCTAATTTTTTGATTTTTTCTTTTAACTCACGAATTTCTGAATTTTTAGCGTCAACGATTTCCTTAGTTGCTTCGTCCATATTAAAAGAAGAAGCATCTTTAATTACATTAATAATATTTTCTGTTGTAAGTTCAAATCCAGACTCAGAAATCTTATTGAAAATTTTCTGTGCCTTTTCTAAGTTCTCAGGTGTAAAAATTTCAAAATTCATTCGTGAAAAATTCTCAAAAGAATCAATAATAGTATCAGCCGCCATAACAATTTTATCTAAGTCAGGGTTAGCATGAAGATATTTTTGTTTCTCAAATTCTACTTTGTCTGCAACATATTTTCTGATAGTTTCCATCATATCATATAATTCTCTAATAGAATTCTGAATTCTTTCATCTTCTTCACTTTCTGGTTCTTTATCAACAGGTTTTAAAATGAACATATTAACTAATTTTCTAAGGTCTTCATCATTGTAATAAGCACTAAAAACACTTTCACCTTTTTCAAACTCAATACCATCAATAAAATTTCTAATAACAGCAGAAATTTCTCCTTCATCTTTATAATAAGGTGTATAATCCCCATCCATAAAATAGAAAGAAACTATGGTTTCGATAGCATTAATTCTGTCCTGAAGAGTGATAGATTCTTTAATTCTCATATTGTCTTTAATCATAAAATAAAACTCCTTTTTATTATTTCTATAGATGTGTATTCTCTACAAAGTTTTGCACATCGTAACTATAATTAACTTTTTTCAATTTTGACTCTATGTATATTGCATTATGTTCTTCTAAGTCCTTGACATTAAAAGATTTTTTCTGAATTTCATTCATCATATTGTTAAAATCACATATCTCAATAAAATATGTATCATTATTTTTATTTCTAAAATTTACAATAAAACCTGCAACCAAATTATGTTTACTAGATTCAGTCAATTCTTTAATCTGGTTATCTCTAATACAAGAGAGTGGAAGAGAAGTGGACTTTGTACTTTTTAACTCTAAGCAATAAAACGTCCTTGAATTATCATCCCACATGATGTAGTCGCACATATTATGTGAAGTAAAACGAGTATTAGAACCATTTCCAAAACTGGCTGCATTATCTCTTAAGCGATATATCCATATATTCTCTAATTTATTAGCGGATTGTTTCCAACAATCTTCAAATTTTTTTCCTGCATTTTTAGATATAAAATCACACACCCTTCTATAAAATATTTGTATCAAATCACAACCCATCTCATACAAATATTTTATTTTAACGACCCTCTATCAAATAAAGCAGAAGAGAGTCGCTATTTCTAAATTTTGTCAATGTGTTCCCATGTGTACATTTCCTTCTGAACCAATGAATGTACAAAGCTGTTTTTGCCTCCATAATCTTCATAGGTTTTAATCAAACCTTCAAGAGTTTCCATTTCAATATCATTTATTTTCTTAACTTCATGATAATAGCGATACGATTGCCCAATTTTGTCTTTTAATTCTGCCTGAACACGTCTGTTTTCCTTTTCTTCATTTTCCTTAAATCGTTTGTCTGTATTATCTTGCATTTCTGTAAGTTTTTTTTCAAGAGAATTGATTAATTTTGAAATATTTTCTTGAGAAGTAATTAATTCTTTTTGTATAGAAAAAGATTGTTCTCTATCGTGAATACGATTGTTTAAAAAAGAATCCATGTCTTCTTTGTGTTTTTCTGATAATCTTTTTAATTCATTTGCTGTTTCAACAAGTAATTCGTGTTCATGTTTTTTTAAACGCATACTTTTTGTTTCAATTCCTAAAAGATCGAATAAAAACCATTGAAATAATTTAATACAGGTTTGCAATCCTAATAAGACAATAAAAATAGTAAGTCCAAATGCTTTTAAATCAATTGCAAATAATTGTTGTATTGAATTCATCCATATAAAAATCCTTTCTTTAAGAAATATTTTTCTTTGGACGATTCTGCATCCAATCAGCATATGGCTTTTTCGTTTCTGCTTTTATAAAATAATAAGCCATATGACCTATTCTTTTTTCAGAAGGAGATATCCATACTGGCTGAATATTATATCTGGAAATATAAAAAATAACTTGTTTTATTTCTGTAATAACGATAATTCCATCTTCTCCAAAAGCTTCTTTAACTTCATCCAAAGAATCAAAAATTTGTTTTTTGATAATGTTCACCTCAAATCGTAAAAAATAGGGAAGACTAAATCTAATAATAATTAGCCTTCCCTATCTGATTATACTAACTACTATTAAACTATTCAGATTCATTTTTGTTCCTCTGTTGTAACATCATCAGCTAACTCAACTTCCGTTACTTTCTTTTGTTTTTTATTTCTTGAAATTGGTTTTATTTTTACTGGTTTAGATTCTTCTAATTTATCAGTAATAGAATATTTACCATTTTCATATTTAACAAATACCTTATTGAAATCACTATGATCTGACGGCATTTGAATTTCTTTTCCATCAAATTCAACAACCATTACATATTGATTTCTCAATAAAACTTTACATTCTTTTACCATGTAAAAACTCCTTTATTAAAAGAAGAAGTAGGGTAATATCGCCCTACTTCAAAAATATTATTCTTCGATTTCGATAATATCCATTACATCTCCGTCTTCATTTTGTAAAACTGACATTTCTATCGTAATTTCTGCGGGATCCCCATCAGAACTGAAAGAAAGGTCAAGTTTACGAGTAGGAGAAGCCTTATAAGCAGTAATTCTTACTGGTACAAGATTACCTTTTTCATCTTTATCAACTGTTTCCATCTGAATGAAGAAATCTTTAGGTGTTTTGTTATTATTGAAAGAAATTTTCTTAATTCCAGATGTCTTCTCTTCAAGATAAGACACTTCATATGTTGTTCCAACTGCAATCTTACTTGTTTCTGTTGCTGTAAATTTCTTTTCTGCAACTGTACCTTCAATAATATCTCCTGTTGCTAAATCTGTTACATATGCTGTACCAGCTTTTGGCGTATTCTCCAAAGTGATAGTACCACCTTCTTCACCAGCTTTCTTTTCTCTTCTAACGATAAGACCAGAGTTTTCAAGTGTACCATCAGAATATAATGCATAAATCTCAAATGGATGTACTTGGAATACCATAGTCATTGTACCTTCAAGTGGATTATCAAACTTAATATCTTTTGCACCTTTCTTATTAGCATATACGGCATCGGATTCAAAACCAGCAGTAGTAGTATTGCAGAAATCTACAAACATCCAAGGTTTCATTGTAGCATAGTCAAGAATATGTACATTACAGCACTGGCGGTTAGCCATATTTAAACTCTTATTCATTTCCATTCCTCCTATAAATTTCATTTTTATTGCAACAAAAAAAGACTTGATAAACCAAGTCTTTTTATTCTTCGTATAATTTCAACCATCCTAAAATATCAAATTTGTTATCAGAATCACCCCATATAGAAACACTGCGTTTCATGATTTCATAATAATCTTCAATTTGTTGTTTTTGGAATTGATCATATAATTGAAAAACTGTCAAATTGCCTATATCTATGAGATTCAAATTTTTACTATGAACAGATAAAGAAGATATAATATTTGCTAATTCAAATCGTTTATCAGCTTTATCATCTTTTTTTTCTTTCCCATGTAATTTTGCAAATATTTCGGCAGCTTTTTTATTTTTAAATTTTATTTCTTCTTCATTTTTTTTTCGTTTGATATTGACTCGTGAAAGAATGATATCTATAACAGAAGAGTAATTTTCTGAATAGATAGCACCAACAGGATTTTCTTCATCTATTGTTTTATCATATGCATAAAAACAAACATCTTCATAATTAAAAACAATCTCTTCTACAAAAAAGAAATTTAAAGCCAAAGATAATATTTTAATAAAATAATCATCATTTTTAACAACATCAATAATAGATAATTTTTGTTTATCCTCGTTAGACAATAAAGAATATTCATTTTTTAACTGAGAAATAAACTCTTTTAATTCTGGTTTATCTGGATAATTTTCGCTATTCTTTTCCAACATAGAAAAATAAGTTGGTATATCTATGATTAAATAATCTATATATGTTTGATAGACGGGAAATGTGATTTTTTTAATATCATTTATCTTAGGGCTTTTAATACTTCCTATATTTTGTAGTTTAACGGGTTCTTCTGAAAGAAGAGTAAAATAATCTAATTTCATCAAGCCACCTCTTTTGTTTTGAAATCAGATATATTATACTTAATTTGTCTTCCAAAATATTTTGACTGAGGGATAATATATCCAATATCTGATAAACTTGGATTACCTATGCCCAAATCATTGGAACCCCATAATAATCGTTCTATAATATCTGTTAGAACATCAGCACGATTACCCATATATGTTTTAATGTGTTGCTTATTCATCTGCATACAGTCACGATGCACGAAAATCCAAATATATAAATCTATAGATTTTGTTGTACGATTTGCACCTCTGCAAACAGTTTCTATACAAACAAATGGCATAACTTCTTCTTGAGTTCCGTCAACATACGGATAATCAAACACTTGAGTATACTCCATATCGTTTTTCTCATCATCAGTAAAATCTTCCTTACGCAACATTACTTTTGCAAATTCATCAGATTCTAATAGACGAGAAATTACTTTTGACTTGACAAAAGCCAAATCTCTAGCAACTGATTTTTCCATAATATACCTCCGATTTATCCTACAATAGTAATAGTTGTTTCAGATAAAATGTTACTTTCATTGTCGAGAACTTGTAGTGTAAATGTGCAGTCGATTGCTTTATCATCTGTACATTTTAATTGTATTTTATTATCTGTGATATTTTGAGTAATTTTAAAATCTGATTTTACATTCCATGTGAAATTTAATGGTGTGATTTCTGCGCCTGTGCTATCAGTAAATGTAACCGTCCATGTTTTTGATCTACCATAACGAAGGGTATCTCCACCTGTAATTATAACGGAAGTGGTTGGATTATCTGGTTCTGATGGTGGGAGAGTAGAAGTGGATGGGGTTTTATAATCACAAATCCATAAATCTTGTCTATCTGTAATTTTATTAAACTCACTTTTATTAGCAATAAAACTTAATATTCCACCATGATCTTTCCCAAAAAGATATAAGACATCATCGCTTCTTGTTATTTCAAATACTTTTGTTGGTAGTTGTCCAGTTTTTACTCTATCAATAAATACTCTACATCCATCAAGAGTTGTTCCATCGTCATCTTCTGGAATTAATACAGTAAAATCATTTGACGTAAGGATTATTGTGGAATTTCCAACTCGTCCATTATCATATTTTGAAGCTGAAACAAAATTAGCCCAACGTCTTACGATCTTTCCGTTATTGTCTTGCCATATTAATTCATATTGACATAATACAGCAGTTGCCTTTTCACATACACCATTATTACCAGGATAACCACTAATCAACCAATACTGATTTTCAAATTTTATATACATTCCTGCTTTTAATGTACCAATGGTAGCAAAAACGGAACGCTCCATAGATTTAAGTTGTGTATTAGCTAAATTATCCATAATAATAACTCTGATTTTTCCAATTTCTGTCATATCAGAATTGCACAAAATAACTGTTTTAGCTATATCTGTAGAAAGAGCTTCCGCAAAAGCATCTTCTTTGTAATCTAAAAAAGCATCATTTTCAAAACCACCTATAATATTAGGTCTTGTTTCAGGTGTCATTAAATACCATTCTTGCATTTAGACACCTCCTAACTATAAGCAGAAGGGGTTTGCTTATAAATCATATTATTCAATTCTTCACATACTTTATCTAATTCACTTTTTGCGGCAGTTTTACTTCCATTAGATCCATCAATTGAAAGGTCTTTGGAAACAATACTAATTCGTTTATTAACTTTTGATAATTCTCTTTCCTGATAAGATTTTTTCATCATTAATCCAAGAGTATCAACCGTATAACGATTAAGTTCTGAATCAAATTCTTCTAATTCGTCTATGTAATTAATAGGGTCTATTTCGAATGAATATTTTCCAACTGCTTTCAAAAACCATTCTTTTTCAAGAGATTCTGGAATAATAACTTTATCTTGAAATGTACTGTGAAAACTATTAATAACTTCTGTATAAGTCGTATTCATTCAATCACCATCTTTATACTCTAAGTCCAGTATAATCCTCAACTGCCCGAACTTTTTCATAATCATTAAATAATTTTTCTTTGCGAATAATATTAATAATGCTATATCGTTCAGCTCTTGTAATAACTAAATCTCTTAAACCTTCTTCAAAATCTTTTTTTGATTTCTTAAAAAGGTCTTTTACTAATTCATTGGTGATAAATTTCTGAACAGTATTTTCTGTCTCGAAATCTGCTTCAATTCTTGTTGCTTTATCATCAATATATAAAGTTGCATGAGAACCATTACCATTACTTCCTCTAAAAAGAGTATTACCGTTTTGCACTTGTGCGATAATTTCACTTGCGGTTAAACGAACACTACCGTTAGCTGGAATTTGTACATCCCCAATTGATTCAATACGTTTAAATCCAGTATCCCAATCTGCAATACTTCTTACGGTGACTTTTTTTTCAGGTGAAAATGGTTCAATGGTGCTTTTTTTAACAACATTTTCATTTGAATTTTCAATTTTTACATCTGTTTCAACAGCAGTCTTTTCTGATGTTGCAGCAGCTCTTGTTCTTCCTGCCATGAATATATTTCCTTTCAACTATATTTATTTTTCAACTAAATTGAATGTTTTACTTTATTGTATAAAGAAATTGTTTTATCTAATTTTTCTGATTTTGGAAAAATATAATATTTCGTTTTTGTTGTATTATGAACACCTATAAAATATAATTAATTCCAAAAGCCTTTATAAAGTGAAATAATTTCTTTGAATAGCAATAAAAATAATTGTTCATATGTACCTCAGTAAACTAAGGTAGGAATAATATTATTCCTACCTATTGTTTTTAAAATTATTATAAATTTTCAAGTTCTGGAGAAAGTTTCTTATCAGCGATAATACCGATTTCATACTCTCTATTAGGAGCAACTAACGCACCAACTTCAAGATCATATCTTGTGATTGACTGACCTGTTGTCACATCATTTCCAGAGAAGGATGTAAGTCCACCTCTAGTTACAGTATAAATAGGAGATTTACCACCTGTAGGCATAACAAATGCTAATCCAGCAGGAAGCATAGTTTCAAAATTTGTTCCATCTTTTGTAAGAGTTGTGAGGTCATATGGATTTGGAATTTCAGACAAGATTGTACCATTGTACATTCCCATTAATCCTGTATCATGAATTTCTTTCATAACTGCTTCAGAAATACCATTGACATTAGGTGTCACCCCCTGATATCCTGCAAAACTATTAAACTGAGAAATTAATGCATAGTCACCAGAAATAGTAGGTTTTCCAAAACGTCTAATTGGAGTAATAACACCATCTGCACCAGTCTTTGTTACGCCATCACCTTCCCAGAAATATTTAACACCTCCTGCATGTTTAAGAGCAGAATATACAGTATTTACAACATATACCGCAGCTTTATTTCTGATTTGAACTCTTACCTGATCTTGAAGTTCATTTTCATCAGACATATCACCTAATGCAGCTTTTCTATAATCAACAGCATAACCACCAGAGATAGTAGTGGTAGCAATAGGAACACGTTTCTTTCTAATTACTGGAAATTTAACATCCTGTCCTAATGCCTGTTCATTCGCTGGAAGATTTGCAAATTCAGTAATCTCAATTTCACAAGATTCGTTATATCCAATTGGTTTATAGTTACCATAAATACCAAGTAACTTAATTTCCTGTAAAAGTACAGGTTCCATTGCAAATCTACGAAGTTCATTTAATTCTGAAATTGCAGTAAAATCTCCTGTACTGGCTTTCTGATTTAATTCCTTAATATATTTTGCGGCTACATCAGCTTTCTTTCCGTATGGAGCTAAATCTTTTCCATCTCTCATTGCTGAGAAAATCTCAACGACAGGAGATTTCTTGCCAATCTTTCCACTAACAAAGTTAGCATCTTTTCTTTCGTTATTTAATTCAAATGTATAACCCATTTAATATTCCTCCTTTTTAATTATTTCGCAACAACTTTTGCTTCTACGCCAAGATGATTACCGATAACTTTTGTTACTTCTAAATATGGAGCAGCAGAAGCACCAATAACTAAATTTCCTGTTGCATCAGATTCAAGCTTATTACCTACAGCAACAGTAGTTGGAAGTTCATCGCCATAAACTTCAATAATCTCTCCATCAAGTTTTTCAAGATTAATAACTCTTACCTGCTCGTCTTTTCTAATTGGATATGTAGGCATATATTCATCATCACCACGCTCAATCTGCATGATAGCTTTCGCTTTCTTTTCTCCTACTGTGAATTTTCCAGAGCTTACATCGCCAAATGCACCATTAAATGTATCTGCACTTGCTACTGCATTTTCATATGGATAAACTCCATGTTCAATCTGTCCAATAGTATGTAATTTAATTGCCATTGTTTTCCTCCTTAAATAAAATAAAAAGCCTAAGTAATTAACTTAGACTTTGTGTTAAAATTGTTTTAGTTAAATTAAAAAATATTGATATCTTCTTTTTCTTCGGTGTGAGTATTTGAACACATTTCAGAGAAAATATCTTCAACCTTTGGTTCTTTCATAGAATTCTGTTCTGCAATTCTAGTTTCTTCCTCAGCCTTTTTCTGCTGTGCAACAATGTTCATACAAATTTTAGATTTAATAGAATTAATTTCAGAAGTAACATTCTTTAAATCTTCTTTCTTTGTAGCTGCATTGATTTCAGAAGTAAGTTTTTCAATATCTTCTTTTGCAACAGATTTTTCTTCATCGTTAAATTCTGAAAGAGAACTATTTAACTCACCAATTTTTTCAGCTACTTTAGCTTTAGCAAGCTCATTTTCTAAGATTTCTCTTTCTGCCCAGTAAGTCTGCTGGTCTTCTTTTAATTTATTGAGTGCAGCCTGAATTTTTTCAACAGAAGCATTTAACTCAACGATTTTTTCATCCTTTTCTTTAATTTCAAAATCTTTTGCTGTAATAGCTTCATTTAACTCTGATATCTTAGTTTCATAAGTCTCAGACTTATTATTCATTTCTGTAATAACATCTTGAATAGTTTTTTTAATTTCATCCATATTAAATTCCATTTTTTTATTTTCCTCCTTGTTTTTCTTTTTCTGAGAAATTTCTACAATAATTGCATTTTCATCCGAAGGAGTGATACCAAGAATACAATCAGCAGAATACCCATAAATCATAGGCGTTCTAAAATCATCAGTTATATCTTCTCCTTCTTCATAAATAATTGTATTTGCATTGTCTTTCAAACCCATAATTTCAATAGAAGTTTCTACTTTATCTAAGACATAATTAGCTCTAATCCATTTCACAAAATCAGGATAACGCTGATTAAAAAATGAACAATCACCAATTAATGCTTTAATATCATTTCCATTTTTATCTTTAACGGTATCTATGTAAGCATTTTCACAAACTCCTACGACTTCTGAATTTTTAAATAATGGTTCAATTGAACCGTCAGGATTGAGTTCCCCTCCCGTCATACCATGTCCAATAGGGGTGGTTTTATCATCAGAAGAAAACTCTGCACATATAGGCATACCTATAGCACTAGCCATATTATTTCTTACATATTCTTCCTTCCAATGAAGCCCATTACTATTTGTTTCTTCAGAATCTTCATGAATTTTATGGAATATAATCTTTGCTGGAACTCTTCCGTTCCCATTGACTTTCTCAGAAATTTCGAGGACATTATTAAACATAGACATATCCTCCTTTACGTTGCTGATGGTTTTGGCATTTGATTACTTTGATTTGATTTAGACTGAATAGTATTTTCATTTGTAGGATTGTCGATAGATTCTCGTCCACCTTCATCTTTACCAGAAAGAGTATACGATGTCATATGTGGAAGATACTTCTGATAAATACCGTCTTCAATTTCTTGGTCTAAAACATTAAAATACACATCTGGATCAATTCCTGCACTTGCTACAAGAAAACTTAAAGAACCAGATGCTTCACTGTAAAGAATCTTCATCTGCTCAAAAAAAGAATCCTTATTAACAAAAGAAGTAGGAAAGTAGTAAACTTCAACTTTATTTTTATTATCTTTAATAATATTTTTATTTATGACATAATTTAATTCATTTTGCCATTCATATATCCATGTATATAATTGAGCTGTTACTATTTGAAGGTTATTTTGACCCGCAGCAAAATTTCCCGTACTCATTGCACCAATCAATGAAGCACAAATACCTAAATCCAAAGAAATGTTATTATTTAAATCAGATTCATTTTTTGAATCAAATAAATTTGTGTCAACCTTAATAGAATCTAATTTTGTTCCTGCGGCTACAGAAAAGAAACTTAATCCTCCACGACTATTTTTATTCATAACCGCTTGTTTGACAGTATTGTGTTGGTCTTCTTGCTGTTTTTTGCTTAATGCACAGCAGCCTTTTTCTTTTCCTTCCGGAAATGTCTCGTAAACAATGCGAGAGTTAACTTCATCTAAAAGATTTCTTTTTGTATCTGTATAATAATCCTTATATAAAACATCTTCCAAAGTAGCTATAATTAAACTACGTCCCCAAGGTTCAGAGTCAGTACATTTGATTTTTTTACACATAGTTCTATCATTATTAAGAAGCATCCAATCCCCATTAACTAACCCTTTTCTTTTTTTATAATATCCTTCTGAAATTTCGGTAGGGTATTTTCTAAGCTTTCGTTCTAAGGATTCTCCTGTAAAATCATCAAAATATCGTAAATTAAAAGCAAGCTGATAACGTCCATTTTTCTTACCTACAATTTTTGTGTATTCCCAAGGAAGTGTAACAATTCGTGCATTGATTCCAATTTCATTTATCTCTACAATGTTTTCAACCTCACAATCTGTCATAAATTGATTTTGGTCATAAGGACCCATTCTTACATCAAAGTAATAGAAAGCAGTACCTCTTCGCATCTCAGTATGTAACGCATCACGAATAAAAGATTTATCATCAATTGTTTTAAGGGTAGATTTCATCAAATCTTTTACTTTTTTAATTTTATTTTTTCCACTTTTCTTTTGAATTGTAATTACACTATCTAAACATGGTAGAGCAGTCATATAATCAATAGAATTAGATACAATACCATTTTTTGTATAGATAAAATCTGATAATCGAATTGCTTCTTCATGAAACAAAATAGGATTTCTTAAAATATTATCAATTTCTGATTTTTGAAAATAATTATAGACTCCACAAGAAAAAAGAAAATTACTTGCATCAAAATGATTTATAGAGACACAACTATTGTATTCATAATTTTTATCAAAATTAGAAAGTGGGAGAGAAGATGATGTTGAATTTGTTTCAGATGTTTTTTCTTTAAAATTTTCTTCTTCTGACATAAAACACCTCCTTTCTATTTAATTAATAAGAGTACAGTAATCATAATCACTTGAATTACCCATCATATCAAGTTCAAGTTGATCAAAGAAATGAGATCCGTATGAAACAGAAGTATATCTGTCTTTTCGGTTTTTCCCTTGTTCATAAATTTTAATAATTCCTGTTTGTGGCATTTTTTCATATTGTAATTCTGCACATTCGCTTACCATTTCTTGAGTTTCTAAAAACGGACGTTCATACTCAACTTGTGTATCAACATCTATTTCAGAATTATAATCTTTATTATTAGACAAAATATCCTCTTTTGCAGTATTATAATTAACCAAAAAATCTATTTTATTTTCAATTAAATTCTTACGAAAAGAAACAGCTATTTCACTATTTAAAGTTTGCGTTGCATTAATAGCATATATACATGATGGAGCATTTGGGTCAGGACAAACTTTTGCATATTCATCGACATTCATACAGCGTAATGGAGAATATTCCTTTGATCTTTCTTCATCATATAAAACTTTTTGAAGAGCGTATATTATTTGAAGACCACCATTTCTGGCATCAATAACAATATAATCTGCATCAAAATCTTCATATAACTGCCTAATTCTAATTGCTTGTAAGGTAGTATCTCCTATTTGATTTGACTCAATATAAGGGACTTGTCTTCGATATCCTTGTTTTACTTCCACAGAACTGTCGTTTTCAGACGTATAAACAATAGATTCAGGAATTCCTCTTATACAACTATAAACAGAGTTATCATTTTGACTACCTGCTACAAAAGCTATATCATTTGATATTAAACGAATTTCATTATCCATTTTAGGAATAGCATATTTATTTTTTTTATTCATTTTATAATCAAATATATTTCGAGGATAAAAGACATGCTTTAGAATCTGTCTATTAATTAACATAGAATATGTAAAGTAAGAAGATAGAGAATCCTTTACTCTAAGATTTAAAAATTCAATTTTCCAAGTAATGGGGTCTTGTTTCTTTTTTTCATTAATTAATTGCTTCAGGGTTTTTAAATGGTGTTTTAATGTAATGCTTTCGTCAAATGTAAGAAAAACGGAACCATCATGCTTTTGCATACCTTCATATGCTTGGTCTACAATATCCCACATCCAATGTCCATCATCAATCCAACTAGAACTGATATAAACGTCTATCGGGTCTTCTTGTAAAACAGGATTTTCTCCATAGTATGAATTAAGCATATATGGCTGATTTCGTATTGTTTGGAATGGTGAAATAACAGAATCTTCAATTTTTTTATCTATCTGTCGAAACTCTTCTCTGCAAATTGCATTACTTCTTAAACCTCTTGCATTATCATTTGCCACAAATACGGTAATCTTAGACCCATTCTTAAACTTTACAAAAATATTATTTTCACTTGTACTCCAATCAGCTATTTCTGCTTTTAAAGGTTTACTCCATTCACATAGTTCATCGAGTATTTTATCTGACACAATTAATTTAGCTTGTTTTTTTGTAGAAGATCCTATACGAAACTTTGTACCAGGGTAAAGGATACATCTACAACAAGCATATAAAGCAATAATAAATGATTTTGCATCATTACGACTAGCAACAATACATATAAAATTAGAAACTCCCATGAGATATATTGCTAATTCTTGATAAATATATAAAGAAATTTTTAGATAATCTCTTACAAAACGATGCATATTCCTACGCCAGAAAGAACACCATGCAATCATGTGAATTACATTATTAGGATTACTTAAATAATGAGTAGAAGGGAATTTCTTATATAATTCTTTTTGGTTTTTATCCACAGGATATTGATTTAGATTACTCATCATCATCACCATTTTCTGGTACGAAATATTCTTTATCCCTGATATCACTACCCGTCATAATATTCTGCATTGGACGACAAACATGACGTTCAAAATATTCGCCTATTTTGTCCCAATCTTCGTAAAGAGTTTTATCTTTATAAAATTCTTCTGGAGTAAATTGAGATATTGTTGCAAGTGTAACACCTACAACTTCGTCATTACTAGAATCTTTTTCTTCTATAGTTTTTAAACCTGCTTGCTTGAATGTTTTACTATATTGTTCAACAAGATTACTATATTCTTTAGAATCACCTTTTGTTAAAGCCCTAACCATTAGCATATTGATATTGCATAATGATTTAATAAAAATTTCCTGATTATTATCAGCATTTGGATTATTTTTTTTCAACATACGGTAATGATCGTCAAGATTCTTATAATCGGCTTCTGTAAAACCAACACCCCATCTATCAACAGCAGAAGCAGAAATACTAACATCATCCTGCTTTGTCTGTTCTCTAGATAAAATAAGTTGTCCTTGTTTTTCTTCGTAATCATTTATCATAGAATCAAAATACGTTTTCATACTTCCAACATTCAAGTTCTTCTTTGCTGCATAATGAGAAATTCTACTTCTATCAGAAGATATTTCTCTCGCTGCTTTTAATGGTTCAATATTATATACCCAATCCACTTGCTGACAGAAATGTTTAATTGCGTGTTCTTCATTTCCACAATAGAAAGCAACTAATGTATTCATATATTTATCAGTACATTCTTTACACCAAGGTAAATACCCATCATTTGCCTGAAATAATGGACTTCCAGATTTTTGAAAGTTCTGTTTTAAACTATTAAATCCTTTCCCACAGCATGAACATTTATATTTATGTTTTTTTGGATCGAATTGCACATTAGCTCTTGGAATACTAAATATAATTGTTGGGTCAAGTTTTATTGGTGAGTTCATTGACTCACGAATCGCTTCTTCTCTTGATTGTATAGGTTTTCTATTAGCCAAGAACACCACCTCCTTTATTTTCGATATAAAATTAAGCACTAATATCTAAAGAATTAGTGCTTTGTAAATAATAATCTTTTAATTTCATCCATGATAGTTCTTCCTTTGTAACAGGATGTTTCATAGAAAATTTATATTTATGTGGTTCATATAGATTTGCTGTTATATAACTCCACACAATTTTTGTGCATCAAGAGTCGTTGCGAACTACTCACGACCTACGCTTTATTTAGATGTCGGAACTTCCTAATTAATATTCTCTATCTCAATTCATTCCACTATCTATAAAAGTATGGGAATTCTTGAGATGAATTAAGTTAAACAACAAAAAAGAAGAGTAGAAAATCCACTCTTCTTGATAATTCAATATTCGTTTTTAATTGTTAGATATAATCTTTATTTATATATTACAAATCATGCATAGCACTTCTAAAATACTGGAATCGACCCTGTACTTTAGCGGCACTTGTCGTACCAGAATTACAATATTGTAAGAATTCTTCATTATTTTCATAACCAGCTAAGAAATCATCCAACCAATCAAAATATTTCTCAAATGATTTGTTATCTTTGATCATACGATACATACCATAAATACATAAAGGCATAAGTAATTTAGGCATTTTCGTATCTTTTTCAAAATGATTGCCAAGTCTATTTAATCCTTCTGATATTTTATCCATTTTTTCATATTGATTATCAGGTTCTTCTTTGAATTTCTCACTGTAATATTGTGCGAATTTTCTCTTTTCTCCAGCTGTAAAGCTCTTGAGTTCTCTATCTTTATTTGAATCAATCATCATAAGAGATTCAATAATAATATCTACGTCAACAGAATCATTAAGCTGTTTTTCCGTAAGAACATTATTAAAAAACAGATTTTCTACCATAGAAGAAATTATATCAATAAGTTCAACTGACATAAAAGTAGTTAATTTCTGTGTACTGTTAAGTGGTTTTCCATTATTAATACGAGAAAATAACTCTATAATATCTTTATCTGTAGCATCTCGAAGTTCACATAGAACTATTTCTGCGCCAGATATTTCTTCTTTTACAGCAGGGTCAAGTTCAGAAAATTTCTTTCCTGATAACTTTCTAGGAACACCGTCTATTTCTATGTCATCTAATGTAGAAAGAGTAAATTCATCATTTGTATAATCTTTAATGGTGCTTAATCTTTGCAAACCATCAATCACTCGTTTTGGTTCTCCTTCTTCAACAACGAGATAAATAGGATTAGTTGGATAGTGTTTTAATAAAGAATCTATTAATAAAGATTTCTGTTTCTTTGTCCAAACACCTTCTCGTCTTTGTAACTTATGTTTAAATGATATTTTTCCCTTTTTTATGTCATTCATTGCAGAATGTACTACACGAGGTCTTGTTGTTGTTTCCATTTCTCACATCCTCCTTGCCAAAAAATACTAATTTTAATATTTTTACAATATCATATTTTAATATTTTTGTAAACAGCGAAGAATGAGAGAATATGACGAGTGGTGTTGAAAGAAATGAGTTAAATATTTTCTTCTACTTCTTTTTTTAACTCTTGTTGTTTCAGCTTTAATAATTTTAAACGATCTCTTAATTCAGATTTTGAAACAGGACGTATATAGCTCTGTTGCGTTACCGCAGAGCTTTTGTGGTTAGCCCACTGTGCAGCTAAATTTAAATCACCCGTATCTTCATAAATCTTATTTATAGATGTTTTTCTCATACAGTGAGTATGAAAATCATCTATATCAATTATTTTACCAAATTTACGCATCCTATCTGAAATCATACCTTTTGTCCAAGGTTTCCATTCGTTTTTATACTTATGAATGAATAACGCATCACATTCAAGATGGTCATATTCATCTTTTCTCATAGATAACCATGTTTCAATCATATCCTTACATGTGTCGTCAAAAGATACTTCCACTCGATATCCTTCTTTTTCACGAATTCCCTCAAATACCATGTTATCCAAGTCCAAAGAAGAGATAGTAAGTTTCTCTAAAGCTCCTAATCTATTTGCGGAAAATAGAGCAACCTCAAATAATAATTGATCCTGTAAAGTCCATTTATTATTTTCCGTTTTATATAAATCTTTTCGAATTTCTGCAATTTGTTCATTTGATAAAAAATAATGATTAAGAATTTGTTCTTCATTTGCTTTTTTCATCCTGTCAAGTTTCCCATCAAAAGGATGATATTTTACAAAACCACGTTTCATAGACCAAATGAAAAATGAACTTACAGCAGATATTTTCATATTGATAATTTTCTTGTGATTCCCCAATATTTCTTGACAGAAAAGCATATACCCTTCCATAATATCAACTGCATTTTCCATAAAATCTTCTGAATATAAATCTATATTACCATAATTTTCCCCAAGCCACATAAGAAAATGACGAAATAAAGCTTCATATCTTTTATATGTAGTATCTTTTACATCTTTATTTTTAATAATATTAGATTGTAAATATTTTTTATATTTTTTCCAATTTTCTTCATATATAAATTTTTCTTTATCAGGAGTGAAATATCTCACTCTTGTAATTTTTTCTCTTGACAATTTGCTCACTTCCTTCCAATAAAAATCATTTAATAACACGCCAATTTGGACTTGAACCAAAATCTAAAGAGTTGGAGTCTTTAATGCTTGCCATTTACACCATTGACGTAGGAGAGAAGTAGGAATTTCACCTACTCCTACAAATCCCATTAGTTAGTGCGATAGGAGCGTACCCTATACATGAGTTTCACCAACGAAGACAAGACGGAATAAAAATATTCTACAGAATGTATATTCTCTAATAACATTTAGACAATATACCAAACGCAACACACTGTACTCGAAACAGATGCCAGATGGCACACATTGATTAGCAGTCAAGTCCCAGACCGTCTGAGTTTATGTTGCATACAAAAAAGGACTTACATAAAATCATGCAAGTCCCTAAATAAATAACTGTCTACATCCTCGATTACATTTTTCTCCGTAGACTTAATTCTTATCTCCACATATCAGGTTATGTGTTCCGAGAATAAAAATGTATTTATTTTAAATATCTAATTCCTGAACAAGTTTGCGAAATTTATTTAAATTATCTTCATTATTACTTGTGATACAATAAGAGGTATATTTCCCATCGTGGCTACCAGAAAAAGTTAACACTTTTAAGTCAGAGATCTCAATTTCATCATCCACTCCATCTGAATATTCACAATCCTTACAATCACAATTTCCATCACATTCACAAATAGCAGAAACATCACCATCTTCACATTTATACGAATCATCATGAATATCAAATTCAATAATCTCTTCTGCATCATGGATATAAGTTAGAATCTTAGAATTTGCATCAGAATCAATATATAAAATTTTATCATAAAAATTCAAATATCCTTTTTCTCTCTTTGCTCTTTCGCACCAAATGCATCCTATATCATCAATAGTGATAACGAATTCATCTTTATATCCAGTTAGTTCATAACTTTCTAATTCAATATTATTTAATGTAAATCCATGAAAAATTAATTCTTCAATAATTTCTTTCGCTTTATCATGGAATGTTAAAATAGAAACTTCATAAAATTCATTTTTTTGTGAAGAATCATGATATTTCTGGGCAATATCTAAACATAAATCTTCAATATCAGAATAAAATTCAGTTTTCAATAGGTCATCTCCTTATCTAACAGCATCCTTTAATGTTTTACTGATTTTAAATTTAGGTTTTCTATGAGCAGGAATATTGACTGGCTGACCAGTTTTTGGATTCTTACCAATACGTTCCTCAACATCTGCCGTTTCAAAAGCACCTAATCCAACAATAGGGATTCTTTCCCCTTTGATTAATCCTTCTGTAATTGTCTCTGTAAAAGCTTTTAATACTTCTTCTACAGTTGCTTTACTAATCCCATCTGTTTTTTCTGCTGTCGCAGCAATATATTCTTTTTTATTCATAATTTTTAATTCCTTTCAAATTTTAAGCAATAAAATAAGAGAACAGTTAGACACTAACCACTCTCAAATTTGATTTTTATTTCTTGATGACTGGAAACTACCCTATATTTTTAATTTAACGAAATAATCTTCGTCTTACTGTCAATAATCTTTCCATCTTTATTTAAGTTTAATTTAATTAAATTATCATTTTTGAAAATTTTTTGTGTTTTAATATCTTTCTTTTCCATAAATTTTCTATACTGTTTTTATCAAAAACATCGTCTATTTCATCTTTATACATGAAAATAAAACCCTTATAATTTATTTGATTTCCACTACATGTATCAACTATGCAAATTCTATTCCATGTTGTATGATAATTTTCAACTATGTCATAAGAAGAGTCATATTCACATATGTAATTAAAATCTTTATCAAATTGTACAATTTTTCGTTGAATTTTATTTCTGGCTCGAATTTTTCTTTTTAATGGTTTAAGAGTATATTCTTTACCTTCTTCATAATATTGGAATTGTAGTCCATGAATTTGTTTCGATCTATTTAAACAACAATCTGTAACTCCCCAATAATTAACATTCATATAATCTGCGGCTGCTTTGGCTGTAGGAAATACTTGTTGTGTATTAACACAAATACATTTTCTTTTATATGAAGCATTTTCCCCACTATGATTAATTTTATATTCTGGCGTATTCCTTTGTTCTTTTAAAGTTTTAGATATCTGCTTCTTAGTTAATTCAGATAATTTTTTATTATTTCTTGAACCTCCAAGTTCTGAATTATATCCATTCTTATCACATGAAGATTTGTAATAATCTATCCAATATATTTCCTTTTCATCTAAATAACATTCATCACAATATTCAATAATAAAAAAGATAAAATTCTCTTCACCATATTTATCCCATGCCCTTTGGAGATATCTATTTTCATGTCTATCTTTACAATTCAATCTCCTACGATGTTCAGATAATCTTTTTCTTAAATTACAACTTTGACCAATATATTTTTTATGATTAACTAAATTTTCAATACAATAAATTCCACTTCTTTTTTCTTTCGTCATAACAACCTCCATATATTTTTACATAATAAAAATGGTCTACTTACTTGCAGACCACCTATCTAATAACTCATCAAGTTTTTTAGTTTTTATATAAACCCAAAACATTTTTTTACTATTTGGATTCAATGCTGCTAATTTATATCTCATTCCGTTATCTCGTAAATAATTACGAAGTGGGAGAGAATAGCAGGTATAAAGTTTTACTTCCATATATTTAAACCTTTCTAATTATCCAATTGAATGTCATATAAGCAAATTAATCCATCATCTCCAATAACAGATACGGTTTGCTCTGGTTTATTAACTTTTCTAATAGACACAGCGTATGCATCTACACCTGACACACATCCGCTCTCAATTACTTTTGTATCATAAACAGTTGTTAAACCGTTCAAATGTCGATGACCAAGCAATACAATATCTGGTTTGATTCCAAACATCATAGTGAAGTTCTGTACAACGCTTGACGGAGAATCTTTGTGTCCATGTGATGCAAATACATTATTCCCACGAATATTAAACATTGCAATTTCTGGTTCAATCGTATTGTCACAGATTGATACATTGTCAATGTTTTGTAATCTTGCTTTTAAATAAAATGGCAGCAACATATCCATATTTTCGCCATCCAAAGAATCTTCCTTTTTTGCCGATATCCTAGAATGGTTTCCAGGAGTTATATACACATAAATATGATTAAAATGATTCGCCATTCTAGTCAACATAGCAGAAATCAATTCAGAAACATACTTAAATTGCTCCATTAAATCCATATTGTTTTGTAATCTTAAATTATTATGGATAAGACCGCTGAGAATTTCGCCAATCACAAGATAACAGTTCTCTGATTGATGAACTCCACGGATGTCTAAAATATCAGAAGTGAATTTATCAATTCTTCGTTTTAGTTCATTTTCATCAAAATTATTTTTCCAATTATGGATTTCAATTCCTGTATGAATATCAGTGAGATGGCAGAGTAAATCAGTAGAACTATTAAACAAATTATAATGAACTGTAACATTCATCGGTTTTATATCTTCACAGATAATACGCTTTACCATATCTGCATAAGATTCTTTTCTTGCTTCTTGCCTGATAAGACGATTGTATTCAACTCTTGCATCAGAAAGTTTGATTTTTTCTTTTCGCATCTCCCGAATCTTCTCATCAAGTTCATCATTTCCACCAACAGATTTATTTTTCGCTGCTTTATATCTTTCATAATCGCTTCTAAACTTTCCACCAAAAATAGTAGAAGAACCTTTTCTAATTGTATCTGGATTGCATTTTACTGAATACTTATCATGCAGCTCAGACCAATCATAATCATTCTCTCCATTTAATTTTGCGTCAATATCATTTAGAAGTTGCTCATACCTCTCTTGAGTCAGATTATATTTTGCTAATTCATTTTCAAAATTAAACAATAAGACACCAACTCTCTTTATTCAACTTCATCTGGAAGTTCAATAGTAATTTTGAAGTTAATCGTATCAATTTCATCTGGAATTTCATTAATAACTTCCTGAGAAATATCTTCCCCAGTATCAGTATCTATAAGGCGTAAATCTTTTACAGAAATATTCTTTAACTGAATATTTTTCTTAGCTGGTGTTGTTTTGCTTTCTGTATTACTAATTTTAATCATATATAAAAAACTCCTTTTCAATTAACTAAAAATATAAAAATAAAAGAGTAGTAGATACTCTTCCTAGATAATTTCGTCTAAACTTGTAATAATTTTACTACATAATCCATATTTAATTGCTTCATTTGCATCAATGTACCAATCAGTAATGAAATTTTCATAAAATACATTTTCGGGTATATTTGTTCTTGATAGTACGAATTTCCCAAGATTCTCAATCTCTTTTTGATAATTTGTAATCGCTGAAACAACAATATCATATGTACCCTCAAATGATCCAGCTCCTTGATGAATTAGAAATTGAGCATTTGGAAGAGTTAGCCTTTCATGGCATGAAAGATAAATAAAACAAGCTGCGCTTGCTGCCATACCACAATTGATACCAATTACTTTTGTTTCTGACAAAGCAATAGTATCAACTAACATATTATTTATATTTAAGTCGCCACCTGGCGAAAAGAACAATAATTTTATTGGTTTTCTATCTTCCTTTTTTATACCAGCCAATTTATCATCTCTATTCCATTGCATGATATATTTCGCATATTCAATAGAATAATCATTGATTTCATTATCAATCCACAAAATTCTATCTTCAAAATTTTTATAAAAAGTCAATAATTCTGGACTTGGTAATTGCATATTTTCTACGTTTTCTGGAATAGCAATATCAAGATATGCTGTAGTTGCTTTCTTTTTATTAACCATAAATTTAAGATACCTCAGTTTTCATAATATTTTATAACGAAATTTTCGTTCCTTTATTAACCACACAAACATTTGTAGTCATGCTTTTATTTGCGATTTCTCTTTTCAAATCTTGCGAAAATTCAACTTTTCCTTCCATTTCTCCATGCAGAAGATAAATCTTTTCTGTATGAATAGAAGAGTAGTATTTAAGTAATTCATCTCTTTGCATATGACCCGAAAGACTTCGTACATTTACAATCTGTGCTTTATTTTTCACCTGTGCGCCATTAATTGAAATGGTTTTCTGGTCACTGAAATTTTTGATTTTATATCCAAGCGTGTTTTCCCCGCAATAGCCACTCAAAATCAAACAATCATTACTATGGGGGAGCAACTCTTTCGCCCATCTAACAGAGCGTCCGCTTTGTAACATTCCACCAGAACTCAATATTAAGATATTCTTCATGTTTTCCATAGCATATTTACTATCTTCTGGAGTTATAATTCTTTTCAGATTCTTCCATGCAAGCATTTCATCGAATTTTTCTTTTGCTTCTCCTTCTAATACTTCACTGTATCTGTCAAGAAGTCTATTTGTTAGCGGACTATCAACTAACACTTTTGTTGTAAAATTTTTATCGTCTTTAAACATCTGATAAATAAGCCATAGTACGACAGGACATTTATCAAGACTAAACACAGGCATAAGAACTCGCCTTTTATAATCTCCGCAAAATTGTTGAATAACCGATTTGATTTTTTCTAAATCTTTATTGATTATTTTCTGTGTTATTTGTTTATTGTTTCTTGCACCATATGTAGTTTCTCCGAATACATAGTTTGCGGATTTTACAGGTTCAAATTCCTGGACAAATGGTTTTAAATCCTGAATCTTTGTATTTCCGAGATCACTTGTGAATAATAATTTGGTACAATGATTCTTGATTTTTATAAATAATTCACATTGTACTGCGCCAAAAATATGACCAGAATATGTATATCTAATAGATATATTTTCATCTAATTCGTGAATTTCCCCAACATCATATTCCTCAACAAGAGATACAGATTTCTCTACATCATCAATATTATATAAAGGTTTAAACACTTTATCTGAATACTGAGAAGATAATGTTTCACAATCACGAATAGTAATGTTGGCAGAGTCTAACCACATTTCTTTTAATATACCAGTAGTATTTTTGCCTGTAATAATTCTTATGTTTGGATTCTGTTTAACTAATGCGGGGATATTACCACCATGATCATAGTGCATGAAATGTCCACCAATTATCATGTCAACATCTTTTGCTTTAATTTTAGATATCTGTTCTTTGTTCAATCTATAATTATCAAGAATAGTGTGCCCTTCTTGAATTCCACCAAATTCAAAGAGAATTGTCCTATCTAAAAACTTAATGATTGTACACGATCCCGTTACGGAACATCCATTATTAAGAAAACTTATATTTATTTCTTTCTTTTTCTTTCCGATGGTAATGTACCACCTTTCTTATATATTTTGTCATTCGACAATATTTTTTCTGATTTCGCTTAATGCATTTAGATTATAATTACTCTCTGTCAAATAATAAGTTTTCCTTTTATGATGACAAGAGCAAGTGCGAGTGATTCCACCAAATTCTTTAAATGGAATTTCATATTTTACATTAAGTATTTGTGCTTCATTTTTTGTGATTTTTACCAAAAATCATAACATCCTTTCGTTTAATATTTCTCCAAAATAGGAGAGAAACGTACAGGGTAGGATTTGAACCTACGGACGGGATTAACCGTCAAATGTTTTCAAGACATTCGCAATAAGCCTGACTCTGCCACCTATACAAGATAATAGTTGAATAATTGTATCAAAAGTTATATAATTGTAAGAAAATACATAAGGAGGTACATAAAAATGTATGACACACGATTAGATCTTAGCCAAATGAAAGACTTATCTGATTATATTGCCAGAAGAAAAGCTACAAGTCTTACACAACCATTAGAAACTGATAAATTTATAGAAGATTATATGAAAACATACTCAGATGTTCTTACAAAATTACTAGATTTAAATAAATAATGTTATAAATTGATTTTATTGTTTATTTTAATTTCTCTAATAGTTCTATCGAAAAGATGTTGTGTTTCTACCAAAGTAAATCCTTCATATGAGAGAAGCTCTAAAATTTTATTTTTGATTTTATCTTCATTTTCATTCATATAAGGTGTTTCATCTTTTTCCATATACATAATTTCTCACCAACTTTCTATTTTAGTATAAGGGGTATTGTATAATACCCCTTATGTTTTGAGTAAAACTCGTAAACACTGATAAACAGCACATAGCACATAGCACAACAAAGAAAGTGAGTAGGTGAAACTATTTAAGTAACACTTGTTCACTTAACAAGGAGAGCAGGAACAGGACTTGAACCTGCGTACATAGCTTATGAGGCTATCGTGGAAACCATCTCCAACGTATCCTGCTATAATATTTTAAGGGCGAGATAAGGAGAATACCTTATAATTCTCTTTAGCAGCCTAACTGACTGACCCATGATGTGTATAACACTTCAATAGATTTAATTCATCTTTATATTTTGAAATATTCACGTATATATCTATTACATAATAAGAAAATTGGCAATAACGCTCAAAACCCTTATAAATAAAGGGCTTTCACGGTTTTAAAAAAGTGGTTAATTTCGTTTTTGATTATATTTTATGTATTTTTCTAGTTTTTTTGCTTCTTTACATTCCGCACAATATTGAATATTTTTACTTGTTTTTCTTATTAATCTGTCACATATTTTACATCTTGTAAAATTCCCATCTTTAATATAATTAAGATATTCATATCCTAATTCTCTAAAATCAATAATATATAATATCGACACATTGATATTATCAATAAAATTAATTTTCATATTAAGATTATCATTCTTGCTAGAAAAAGAAATATATCCATTTGATTCAAGATCATTTAATAATAAAAATTTATCTTCTCGATGTTTAACAATTACTCTTGCAGTTTTAAATATTTCTTTTATATCTGCGTTGACCCAATTATTATTATTAGGCGATGTGATATTATATAATTTTGCAAAGCATAACATTGTAAATAATATTTTTTTATGATTTTTTGTTTTTGCGGATTTAATCCTATTCAACTCAGATTGAGTAATACCAATACTTTCGACATTTCTTAATTCATATTTTTTACCTTTTCGAGAAATATCTTCGATTATGTTTTCCCATAATACAGGATTATAATTTTTATAATTGGTATTCATAAACTCATTGAGCTTTTCGGAAGTTTTCTTCTCTGATAATTTTAATTTTTGACGATAATATTTAGAAAGAAGAAATAATGTAGAAGTTGGCTTGTTGCCAACTTCCCCTTTTTCTAATATCATTTCTGCTTGTTTTATTTCATTTAATACAACGGGCATTTATCTTCCTCCAAATCTACATTTACTTTAATTTCAGCTTCTCTCATAGAAAACATCATACCTAAATACTCAATATCTCCGTTATTATCAAGTGTTGGGTATGAAATTCTATAATTATTACGTCTTAATAAATTCTGTATAAATGTTTCTCCACAAATGTCCCAAGCAAATTGTTTGCTATATTTAGATTTTGAATAACATAAATCCAGAACAATATTACATAACTCATCTTCATTAGGACATTCTAATAAACATTTCTTTTTAAATTGTTCCTTTAAAATATATTTTTGAATTTGACGTTCATCTGATTTAATCCTTTCTGATTTTGCGTATTGCTTATAATTAGATATTTCTTTTCTATAAGCTTCATATATTTTTTTAATTTTTTTATATACCACATTGGAATATATTACATCACTTTTCATAATAGAATAATCGAAATTGTCATTAGAGGAATAAACAATATTGTCAAATTTTTCTTCGATTTTCCAACAAATTTTGTTAATCGTACATTTACCTATACCGAGTGGCATACGATCATAATAGCACTTAATAAATTTAATCTCTTCTTTTGTTTTATTCTCTTTACGCATCAACTCATCAAGAGAAATTCTAAATCTCATAAAACTTTTTTCGTTATTTTTCTTACGGTAGTTATTTAATGCTGCACGTTCTGATGGATAAATATATTGCATAAAATAAGGCTTTTTATCTGCAATGATTTTTCGATTAACCCAAAAATCCTTTTTTTGACGAGAATCTTTTGCTTTTGTAAGTTTATTTGAAATCCAGCTATACCAATTATCAGGCATTGGCTTGGCTTCGATTCCTTTTGTTTTGTCAATCGCATTTTGTTGATACAACTGACCACATTTAATTCTATAATCGAGTAAATTATATTCTCTAGTCCCTTGTTCAAAATTAGATTTAACTTCAAACATTGATGTGATTTTATTTGTTACACCTCCTACAGCATTTCCAAAACTATTGATATTTGATTTCATAATATCATCATCTGTAGGAATACATTTTGGAGCTTTTCTCTGTACACATACGATAGCAGGTAATTGTTTTGTATTCTCCACAAGAAGAGAAAAGGATGTATCAATAACAGCATCTCCATCTTTGTCGAAGCCATTCATTGCTTCTGCACATGTATCCCAACTATTAAAAATAGTAGGAGTTGTCATATATTGATAAAAATCATCCATTATTTCATTATGGACAACTTCAAGCAGTCTAATATTATTATGCGAAGTCATTGGCGCACGAAAACTTACAATTTTATCAACACCTTTATCAACCCAATATTTGGAATAGACTTGTCCAGCTTTTAATAATCCAGTAACTTTCATTCCAAACATGGATTGACATAAAGAATACGGATCTCCTGATACTAATGAATAATTAGCAGGAACTTTTAAAACTCCAACTTTAGCTTCATCAATACGCTTTCTAATCATGGAGTGAATCTGAGATTTAATAAATGGATCATTAGCCATTTTAGGTTCAATCATCAATGCTGTTGCAAATGAACTATCTAAATGTTGAATATTTTTCTCATTAAGCCCTATGCCTTTTGTATATAATATTGTTTTTCTATAATCATCATCTAAAATTTCTTTGATTTCATTTACAGTTGGTGCGATTAATTCATCAATTTGTTCATCTGTAAAATCATAACTTTGCAAAAACTGATAATTCATTGTTCTTACATTTTCTAATTCTTCTTCTGAAGCTTTTGTAATTGCAAATGTATAATGATTCTTTTCACAATTTTCAAGATATGATTCAAGAGAAGAATATGAGTCCCATAATTTTAGCATCGACTCTGTTAAAATGAGTTCTATTTCGTTAATGTTATATGTATTCCCCCACACATCTGTTATTTCTGTAAAACCATGATATTGTGCAAACTTCTGAAAATCAATAGGAAATACAGCACCTTTACAAAATGAATTTCTAATAACACAACCAGGCAATAAAAAATCTTCTCCAATTTCATATCCCCAACGTTCCATAAGGGATGGCATAGCAAGTCCATATCCGTCACTATCGTTTAGCTCTACATCTTTATCTTTAATAAATTTCATACTTGGTTGATCAAGCCCAGTATCATCTAATTCAATTACATCTGATTTGAATTTTGTAATACAATCATGAACAACCACAATTCCATTTGGCATTGATACAGGAGTAGAAGAGCTGCATACCAATGCAATATAGGCTTCGAGTTTTGCTGGAGCAAATTCTTTTTGCAAATCTCGTCCATTATTAATACGTCTTTTTAATTCTGGTAATAATTTCTCATTTACAAATACTATTGTGTTATTTTTTACTCCACCTGTAGTTCCAAGTAACCACCTATATGTAACATTGTTAATTTTAAACCCATGTTCATAAATGTATTCAAAATCTTTAATTTTATCAATTACAACACACACATAATCTTTTTTGAACTGATATTTGTCCAAATCATTATATAATTTTTTGATTTTTGGTCTGGATGTGGATAAATTCTTATCAGATTTTAATTTTTTTATTTGAGATTTAATATTTGAAATTTTAAATTCTGCATTAGTAATGTTATTTATCTCATCAATAAATCTCATTATTTGACTTTCGCTTAAAGCAATAAGTTCTTGGTTTTCTCTCGCTTGGTTTGGTGTTAGTTTTAAATTCCATTTTTTTCTTCTAAGTCTCGAAGAATGAATTTTAAACACATATCTTTGTGACGTTAAGTGTTTACTCAAATTATTTCTCCTCCAATTGCATTTCTAATTTAACATCAGATAGTTTATAACAAGTAGCATAAGAATAATTTCTCAAATACTCATAATCCTTTACTGGATATGGATATTTTCTCGAAGGTCTACCTGTTGGAGATGGATAGTGAGAACCACTACAATAATAACTATTAGAAGTATTTTTAACTTGAATGTAATTTTTATATCCAACAGTATAATCGTATGCATTAATCATTACATGAAATGGTCTTTTAGAATATTTTTGTTGTTTATATTTTGTTGTTAAGTTTTCTCTCCATAAGGCAAGTTTTTTTATTTCTTTAAATGTTGCCTCAGAAATATTATCAACAACATACAAAAATTTATTTTTAAAATCGTAATAAACATGTGATGATGCTTCTAACGTATTCATTCTTTTGTTTGACCCAAAATATTTTTCTGTTCCACAAATCCAAATATCGTGTATCCCAACTGCCTGATATAAGTCATGTCTTTCAAAATATTCAGAAGCAATAGGAGAACATTGGTATTCAATTACATATTTTTTATTGTTATATTCAAACATAATATCAGGACGTTGTTTTGTTTCTGGTATCCATCCTTCTAATATTGCATTTTTAACACCATTTTGTTTAATAATCCATTCATATAAATCTCGTTTACCACAAAGATGTTCTTCTGTTTCTGATTCAGAATATTTATCCTCACATTTAGCTTTATCCATATGTCTAAAATATGGTATTTTAACTCTACCATGACAATATTCGTATGGTTTATTACAAGCTGGGCATAAAATAATTTTCTTTTTTGCCCAATTCTTTAACTGTTCTTTTGAACGTGTTCCATCATAACAATTTATAATTTCGTTTCCTATTTTTCCAGTTAACATTTTCTATTTTCCTCCAAATTCCTTAACTTCATATCCTAACCATCCAATCAGCCATCTGATACCTTGAATACATTCTAAATGAACCAGATCACCACCATTATTTTCTAAATACTCTTCACCCTCATATATAAATTCTCCACATACATCACAACGTGATAAATGTTTCCCCTCATAATATGGACATCCAACTATATGATTTTCATGTTGACAAATCTCACATCTCATCAAGCCACCTCATCATAACAAATTCTCTCGTAAGCAAATCCATCATTAGTCGTATAATAAATATGTTTTATACCTAAATCTTTAATAGCAGCCATACAAGAAGGACAAGGCTTACATATCCCAATCAGTTCATCTTTTCTAGCACGATAGATATATAACTTAACCTTTGAAAAATTGATATTCATATGCCTGATTGCATTTAAACAGTTAATTTCAGCATGGAGTTTTGGTAGAAGAGAAGAGCAAAGAGAAATATCTTTATTTCTAAAAATATTATAATGTGCCTGTATAGGATGTGTTTTTTCAAGATTACAACCAATTCCGATTATTTGCCCCTGGTACACAGCAACACAACCAATATGTACTTTTTTATAATCTGAAAGTAATGCGACTTTTCTAGCTTTTTTAAAAAATTTTATATCATTTTTCTTCATATAATCTCACACATTCCAATATATCATTTCCCTTATCAAAGCATTTCAACGTATATATTATTCTCTCAATATAATAATCAAAAAAACCTTCTTTACATTTTCTTTCAATCAGTTCAGTGATAAGATGTTTGATTGTAGTCTTAGCAGCGTCAAGCCAATATGTATCAATTCTCTCAATGTAATCTAAATCATTTCTAGTCAAAAACAATGTGACTCTATACATATCTTTCTCTTTATCAAAATTGTAATTACATCGAATTGAATATCCATCCTGTAAATCAAAACTGATTACATGTCCCATATTTTCATATCTCATAATTATTCATCCTCTTTCTGTTTATTATTTCTTTTATATCGAATATTATTTTTACATTGTCTATCAAATCGCCAATCACTTATGATAGCATTGGCAATAGAAGATAGGTAATGCTGTCCTAAATTGTTATAATTTGTATCAAACTCCGCAAGACTTTTAATACTACAAGCTCCTCTAGTTTCAAAAATTTCATCTGTCATATTTTTCTTAAAATCCTTTCTTTATGTGTTTTAATTTCATTTATGTTTCAGTTTGTTGTGAAAATTATTTCATGGTTATATTTTGATAATACTGGTTAATAATTACACATATATATTCTCTAAAAGTTTTATTTGCCTGGATATTTCATCTTTATAATCATAATCCCGATCAATGATATGATTATCTCCATGTTTCTTGAAGTGTCTATAATCAGCAAATACTTTTGAAGTAGTAATAAACTTTTCTTCTCCATTGTTTGTATATTTTCTTCTCTTCATCGGAACATACTTAATAATATTTAATGCATCCAAAACTTCTACTACACGACTCACATATCTCTCAGATATTCCTATCTCATCAGAAATGGTTTTGTATTGACGATAGCAGCAAAGTGGTTTATCAATTGAACGATTCATATTTATCCTGATATAAGCCAATACCAATAAGATATAAGCTGATGACATACGAGATAAAGCTATATCAGAATATTGTAATTCTTCCTTATAATTCAAAATTGCTTCTAATTCATCAAAATAAATTATTGCAAATTTATCTGGTATATCGAATTTCTCTATATTTAATTCTACTTTTAAATACTCTATGGAATTTTTATGTTCAGATATAAGCGATTCAAAATCGGGATGTTTAGTAAAATAATTCATGTGGGAGAGTAGTAGTAATGTTTTATAATACTTTTGATTGATTTTACCATCTCTATAGTTTGGTTTGAGTTTTGACCAGTGGCAAAGCTCAGTAATTGAGAATGCCACTGAATCATCAAGTGAACGTCTTGCACATAAATATGAAAAGATAATCACTCGTTTATCCGTAAGAGATGTATCATAAATTATTTCTTTTGGAATCTTTACATAATTAGGCAAGTTTATTCACCTCGTCTAATTAATCATCAAGCATACTCATTTTTAAAGTTTTCTTTTTTGGAAGTTTATAATTGTATTTTTCAACAAATAATTTTGCATATTTTAAAGATGTTTTCTTTGTACGAATATCGGATTCTGCATCTTTTTTAATATCTCTAATATTTTCACGAGATAAAACTTCCACAATACGCTTTCTATCAAATTTATCATAGTAGGTTTCATAAAAATCAAACATTCCACGAATAAAACTCCACTGTAATGATAATGAATCTCCATTAAAACAAGATTTAATAATATCCATACATTCGACAAAACAATTAACCTTACCTGCTTTATTATATTCTTTATAAACATTTAATAATTTCGCAGGACATCCAATTCTAAAATCGCTACCAATTTCTTCACCATAAATATCTAATTTATATCCAATTGATTTTAAACAATTGTAAAAATCTTGCTCATCTTTATGTTTTTCATATGTACCATTAATCTGAGCAGTTAATGTGCGTTTTCTTGATTGCCCACGTCTCTTGGTATTCTCATCACTGAACCAATCATTTTCTTCTTGTTCAGTTAATCCATATCTTAATTCACATTCAACTGTTGTATATCCACGTTTTTTCAGAATAGCGATAGTATGTTGTCCATCACATACTTTCATAGTTCCATCTTCTCTAACACTCACAAGAACAATACTAACTTTACTTTCATCAAAAATACCATTCTTGCTGTTTTCTTCTACAAAGTCCATGTTAATATCTCTCTGGTAACTGAGCGTAGAATCTAATTTATCAATTGGAACTCTTTTTCTTTCAACTTTTTTCGCCATTTTTTTCTGGGTTGTTCCTGTTGTTTTTAATACGTCTTTTAATTTCATAAAATTATTCCTCCGTTTTAAGTGTTGTGTTTTTTGCTAATTCAATAGCTACTAATAATTTCTCTACATTTTTTTCCGCATTTTTAATACATTCATCTAATTCTGAATTGGTTACACGATTTTCCATGTCATTTAAAATACTTACGAATCCATCATAATACATATCGAAATCCGCATTCATACACTCAATAATGGAAACCTTATAGTCCCAAATAGAATCGAGATATTCTTTTGTTTTCTCTGTTTTAAGATCTTCACATATTTGTTTCACTTCCTCACTGACTTTACTTTTAGGTGGTTGAATTTGAGAAGTAGATGGAATTTCATTTTTAACTTCTTCTTTTTTATTCTCTTTCTTCCCTGTTAATTCTTTATATCCTGCATTGATGCTCTTTTCACCTGAAAGAACTTCTTGTTTTAGTTTCTCGTTGTTTGAATTTAATATTTTCTTTCCTTTGGAATATGTATCAGTTGATACACCTGCTGTTTCTGCTAATTTAGCACGCACATCAATTTTATTTTTAGAATCGACAGTTGTTGAAGAAATCTGCGAAAACTGTTCATTCTTATTATTCTCATTATTTTGTCTTGCTATCATCATTGCGTTTTGTTTATTTTTTTTCGCCTGTTTCTCATATATAGGTCTATACTTTTCAGTAATGGCAATTTTCTGGATAGGACTGAGATTACGGCGACCAAGCTGAATATCCAACATCCATTCCATAACTTCTTCTTTTGTCTCATAAGCAAGAGTACCGATAACAGGTTCTATGTTATGCTTTCTACAAATATCATATCGGTTATGACCATCTACGATAAAACCTTGCCATTCCATAATAGGAAAGTTTTCATCAAAACCATTATCTACAATATTTTTTTCAAGTTTCTTATATTCCTCACTTGTAAGAGGTGGAAGTAAGTCTCTCAATTCTGGATCAATTTTTAATTCTTTCAATTTTGTCCTCCTTTTATATTATTTAACATTATGGCAAATTTACCATAAAGTTTATTTGTTACATTTATACATATTCTCTAAATTAATTTTCTTACAATCAATATTATCACCTCAAATCCTTTAGTATAGTAAAGTGGTAAAGAAAAACCCGTTTAGGTACATATATATGTACCCAAAAGTATATTTTTTCTTCATTTGGGTACATATATATAGTCAGTTTGTGCAGTCAATATCCATATAGACTCATATATAACAAGAGAAGAATATTTACACTTCGTGTATTTTGTTTGATTTTATTTTGTGAAATCATTTTCATTTCAAATATTATTTGGGTACATTTATAATTTAATCTTCTTTCAAATCAATTTTTCGTATCAAAAATAGTTGATACTACAAAATTCTCTTTTGGTGTTGCTAAGTTATATTTCTCTAAAGATTATCTACTAATTGGTGAATTACCCATTGTCTAAAGCCAGTGGACTTCCTGCTTCAACGTCCTCGTAATCTACTAACTTCACAGGCGTAAATTTCGGTAATTCCTACCGTATTTTATTTTATCAAGCTACATTTAACATTTTCATTCCTTCATTTAGAATATTAATTGCAGCATTAATATCTCTGTCATGAACAGTTCCACAAACAGGACATATCCATTCTCTTACCGATAAACTCTTTGTATCCTTATTAACAAAACCACATACATTACAAGTTTGACTAGACGGCACATATCTACCAATCTTAATATATGTACGTCCACTCCATTCAGCTTTATATGTTAATTGTCTTGTTAATTCATACCATCCGCAATCAGATATTGCTTTTGCAAGATTATGATTCTTCATCATATTAGAAACTGCTAAATCTTCACTAACTATCACTTGGTTTTCGCTGATAAGTTGATGTGAGATTTTATGCAAATTGTCAATTCTGGTATTGTGAATTTTCTCATGTATTCTTGCTATTTTAATTCTCTGTTTATTCCAATTTTTACTACCTTTTACTTTATGAGACAATTTTCTTTGCTCTTTTGCTAATTTATCTTCATATTTCTTAGTGGTGCGAATATTATCAAATTTTTCTCCGTCAGAAGTGATAAGTAAATCCTTAATACCTAAATCAATTCCGACAGAATTATCATTTTCTTTCATAGGAATGTGTTCTGTTTCTACAAGAATCGAAACGAAATATTTTCCAGATGGAACTTGAGAAATAGTTGCAGATTTTATCTTCCCTGTAAATTCTCTATGAACTTTAGTTTTAACCCACTTAAGTTTTGGAAGTTTGATTTTATTTTTCTCAAAAGAAACTTCGATATTTTTATTTGTATAATTTGTTTTATATGATTTCTTATTGTTACGTTTGCTTTTGAACTTTGGATAGCCGTTATGTTCTTTAAAAAATTTCTGATATGCAGAGTCCATATTAATAACCGCATTATCCAAAGCAAATTTATCTATTTCTTTTAACCATTCATATTGCACTTTAAGAAATTTATTTTTCCAATTATTACAATCAATTCTACTTATAGACTCTTTTTTAGTTTCATATAATTCTTTTCTATATGCGAGAGTTTGATTATAAACAAATCTGCAACATCCGAAAGTTTTTTGAATTTGTTCTATTTGTTGCTTATTTGGATATAATCTGTATTTGTAAGCTTTTAACATTTACTTATCACCTCACTTATATATTCTCTTTTAAATTTACTAACTCATGACTAAAGTCACGAGAATGTGCAAATTAAGCTCCTTCAAAATAATCTGCCAATGCTTGATATTTTGTAAACATTTTAGAAGACCAGTATGTATATCGTTTCTTTGGTAATGCTTTTTGAGTAATATTATTATTCTCTAACATGTCTATTCTTGATTCTAATGAATTAAATACATTATCAATCTTTTGTACAAGAGTATTTACGTTTTGCACCAAAGCTTGAATATCATCATTTCTTTCTTGTAATTTAGCGGTAGCAATCTTTAATCCTTGCTCACAAGCGATAAAATAATCTCTTGCTTGCTCATGTTTCTCAGTGTTACCTGTCATTGAGAGCTTCTTTGCAAATTCAGATGTAAGTTTATAATCTGTTTTTGGTCTACCACCTAATTTGAAGTTTTCGTTGCTCACTACGAAAACTATATAATCTTCATTTTCAGTGGCAAATTTATTTCTAGTGATATTTCTTCTACACCAGGATGCAAAATTACTTGGATTCAATTCTAAAAAAGCATATAACTTACTTGCTGTTGTCATTCCATCCGAATCAATCTGTAATGCAATCTCAATAGGTGTCTTATCAGATGTTGATGGTGTGATAGTAGTAGTTGTGTTATTTTTGTTGTCTTTTAATTTTCTCATAGTGGTTAATCTCCTTTATTGTTTAATTAGTAAAAATATTTTTCTTCTGGCGCAACATTATATTCTCTAAAAGACATATCGAATATCTTTGTGGTTATTTTCATTCTTGTAAAGCCATGATGTGCCAATCAGAAGCATTTTGATATGATTAATTTAATTTCATAATCAAAATTTCTTAGTTGTGTATTCTCTTTGTGAGATTGTGAATAGGTACAAGTTTTTATTCTCTTTATTTATTATCTTTTGAAAAAAGTGTTGTTGTATTTTAGAAGAGAGAATGTTATATGTTTATATATTTTGAGATTGGGTGTGGGATATATTAAAAGATTCTCTACCTGAGATTGTTAGACGAAATTTAAGCTATTTGTACCAGAATCAATTTTATATGCTGAGAGGATAAATTGCTCATGTAAAAAGTAAAATGGATTTTAGAGTTGATTTTTACCGATTTAGCTAAGGGATATATAGAAAGTGAGTTTCTGAGATATTAAATAATAGAAAAGTTATAGATTTGTGATTCAAGTTTGGATGAGATATACTAGAAACTTTCTTACTCTAGATTAGCTGAGAATTTTAACGCTATTTTGACTAGAATGGATTTTAGTGTAAGAAAGGGTAAGTTGTAAGGGTAAGAGTTAAAATTGATTTTAGGGTCATTTTTTGGAGATTTAAGCTAAGGATATTTACAAATGAATTTTTGTAATGGTGTGAGATGAGATTATTTAAGACGTGGAAGAGTAGAAGAGAGATATGATGGATGAATGATAATTGAATAAAAGATCATTTAGATATTCCAGATATAGGTGCAATGAATGTTATATTACCCTGGATTACGAGAGTATTTTTGAGTTTTCAGGGGTGAAATTGGATTTTAATGCATAAGACGATAAGTTACAAGTAAAATGAATAGAATTGATTTTTGGGTCGAATAACGTAAATTTGAGCAAAGGATATTTTTAATAAGGATAGAAGGTGGATTTCAAAGGACTTCGAAAATAAGATTTACTGGTGCAGATATAAATGAATGATTTTGTTTATTTTTATTACATATTTTAAAGGTAGATGTACGGGCAGCAAGGAATAAAATTGGCTATGTTTCGTAGATTTTATGACTGACTTCGATAAAGTATAGGATTTTATTGACAAAAATGAAGGTTTGAGAGGGATTTTTGCGATTTTAGGGTATTTTTGATGTGAAGATTTTGCTGATTTTATAAAGACTTTCTCGAACTCGTTCTCGAACTCATTTTGTGTATTTCGGCTATTTTTTGTGTGGGATTGAGTGAAATGGTGTGGGGAGAGGGGATTTCAAATTTTGAACGTGGGGTGTGAGTTGAACACCTAGGGCATTTACAGGAATTGACAGTATGTCAAAAAATGTAAACATACCCCCTACCTGAGTATTGCAACGTAGTTTTTAATACTATGTCATGTGATTTTTGTTATAAAAAACAAGGAGTTTTGTTGAAAAGTCCGTGTTTTATAATATTCATACTAGAAGATATGGTTTTCAATACTATGTGTAAATAATTTTAAATACTGGATAAATAAGGATTATTCAAGGGTGGCAGGATATAAAAATGTAATGATATGACAAGATATAAAATTTCTGTATATGTTGGTATTTATTAGGATATAAAAATAAAAGTTCGTTTTTTGAGATAAAAAATGTTGTTTTAACCACATTTTATAACCAATAGATATATAAAAACAATATCCCACAATCATATATAAAAATTATACTAATTATCACAATTGCATCATAAATAACAACAAACTGCACACTATATCACGCCCACAACCACATTAAAATGTACAATCTGCACAACAACTACACAAAAATACAAATATATAATTAACCAAATCAATATATCATACTGCATATATAACTAACACGTCATATATATATAACCAATACATAATAGCATCATATAACCTATGATAATACAATACTGCCACACAACAACACAATATAATTATATATTATATCACACAATAACATAGCATATAATCACTATACTATAATACATAACACAATAACTATATAACACCTATTATCATATACTACCACACACAACACAACTATATACTATTGCATAATACATATAACATATTAATCAATATATATATATATATATATATAATATTAAATATGTATCTATAATACCTAATACATAACTATAATATCCAATATAATAATATCATACCTATAATATATACTATACAATAATAATATATTACATACTAGTGCAAGCAATCACTATACATTACACAACTATAAACATATTAATTATACACATAACAAACTAATAAATATATCTACTAAATAACAATACATAACACATAATAATAAAACGCATCACAAAATTATAACGCTTGTAAATGCCCTATAAATCAATTTAAAATCAAAATAGGATGCATAGATACATTACGCATATAAAATCCCATATAGGGCGAAATAAGATGTTTAAACGGCTATATACCTATTATATTTAAAATATGCCTATATACCTATATAGTAGCAGTAAACCAAATCACGCTGCATATTGCCAATTTCTAACTAAAACACAATATAATTCCCAATAAATAAGCTTTTCTGATTGTGTTTCTTCTATATAATGCAATTAGTTTTCTTTCTTTTTAAATCCAATTTCCAAATCATAACCAATTACATCTAATATTCTTTTCATATCCATAAATGATAAATTCTTCTTATTTAACAAATTACTTAATTGTTGTTTAGATATTTCCAATTCAGTTGCAATATTTACTTTACTATTACCTGTATCAATTAACAATTTATCAAATTCTTTCTTTAATTGTAAGTTATTATCAAATATCATAATATCACCCATAAAAATAAAATAAAAAAGTACATAAAAACTATTGACAAGTACATTGTTTTAGTGTATACTTAAGCCATGTTAAAGATAGCAAGTCAATCGCACTTGACGGTTAGCAATCGACAAACTACCTTTAACAAAATACATAACGAAGGGAGGTGTGTAAGCCATGTATCCCATTTATAATCCTATAGATGGTTACTGGTATGTTCCCAACTGTCCTATCAGTTTTGTTTCGGATTCCGAAGCATGGGAATACATACATAACACCTAACTTCTAAAGGGTGTATGTGGTACACCTTGATTGGATTGTATCACATCTAAAAAGCCCTTGTCAATTCTGACAAGGGTGACACCCTCAAAACTTGTGTAGTACCTTGAAAAGTGAATAATAAAGTGTTAAAATTCAAGTAAATACTTGACTTGATACTTAATACATAAAAAGGTGGTGATTTTCATTTTATCCATTAAAGATAAAGTTTTGTTAGCTTGTAAAGCAAACGACATGACATTAACCGAATTAGCTATGAAATTAGGTGTTACACAACCAACTTTGAGCAATCGTTTAAAGACTGGTAAATTCACCCAAGATGAATTGTCTAATATTGCAAAGATTCTCAATAGTGAATATCAACCGTTGTGGATACTTCCAGACGGAACAAAACTTCTTTAGCCTTGTAATACAGGCTAAAAAATTTAATCAAAAATATTCAAAAAAAGCTATTGACATTCAGAAAAAACTATGATAATATATAACCAAGATAACAAAAGAGCGATAACCCAAAACACTACCAATGCAAACGGTTATCGCTCCACAAAGTGAAAAACACTTATGAGTATATTTTAACATTTTATTATTTACTTTTCAAGTGTAATTCACACAAGTTATTCCAAAACGTAGCCAGTTAACTAAGCAGAACAGAATATCGGTTGTAATTTTACAACAAGGTTGAGGTTAAAATCCTCCATGTCAACTTGCCTTGAAAGAAGTTGATTGGATAGTTTGGTTATCCAGAGTAAAGGGTTAAAATACCATACTCAAAGTAGAACCGACAGCAATTTAACGCTAAAAATAAAAGTCATACTATTTACTTAAAGTAGTAAAAACAGTTTATTTGTTTCCTATAAAAACAAATTTTTGATTGTGGCATATTAAAGTAAGACCACACAACGGCAACGGTTGAGAATAAGGTTGATTTTAGATAGTATCTTGTAAACATAATTTTACAACTAATCAAACACAAGGTACTATCTAATAAAAATATAAGGTTTATTGTTTATTTAATCTCATAACCTTATAAGATACACCTTTGACAATATTCTTAGAGTTTCGGGCAAAATCGTGAAATAGGGTTTAAAGCACTCCCTTGATGGTTGAAAGTAGTAGAAACAAAAAGTTTCCCTTGTTGATAACGTAACAACATAATTTTTTGAGTTATCAAATATAAATTATGGTTTATAAATCTTTATGAGATTAAACAAGCAATAAACAAAACAAAAATCCCTGTACATCTTACAGGGTAGAAAGAAGGTAGAATATGAAATATTATATAACATATGAAGCACCACTTGAAAACAGATGCTTTACAGAATCTCAGATGAAAGAAGTATACAGAGATTTAGCAAACAAAACAGAATATCCAACTTTTGATATCTGGTTTTCCGATATGATTAAGTCGGGAGTATTTGAACGGGTAACGATAACAGCCCATACTTATGTATGTCAGTTGCCCGAAACTATACAAAGTCACATTTTACAGGAGTGTAAAGAAACTTTTGAAAGCCTTGCATTTCCTGTAGATATCGAAACAGAACTTGATAATGTAAAGGGATGCAAAATGTGTGATTTAGAAGATACAATCCACGTACAGAAGTATTATACAAGATAGGATGCAACAAGATGAACGCATTACAGGCTGAAAAAGCACTCTTTTAACAGGGTGCTTTTTATGATAGAATTATAATTATATAGGAGGAATTATAAATGAAAACATTAAAGCATATAGCAACTATGGACACAATTACAACAGAAAACACACACTACGAAAACAATTTCGTATGTGTGTTAGAGGATAGATACACTCAAGAAGAAGTAGAAAAACTTCTCAATGGTGAGTCTGTTCTTGATTATGAAGGAAATGAAGACTTTATTCATGAAGAAGAGGAAGACGGTCAATATAGATTGTCAGTGTCATTATATGATGATTCAGACGTTTCTAATTTGACCTTACCCGATGATGATGTTATAATCATTTAGAAAGAAGGTGAAAAAGATACGCACAATTAAAGAAAAAGTAGAAACTGCTTGTGCTGTTTCCGGCATTACGTTAACGGAACTAAGTAAACGCATGGGAATGTCACAGGCTAATCTTTCTAAGCGGTTAAAAGTTGGAAAATTTTCACAGGATGAACTTGTGAGAATGGGAACCGTTTTAGGATGTGAATGGAAAAGTGGCTTTCACTATCCAAACGGAAATGTTATTGAATAGGCATTGTTTATAGCAATGTCTATTTTTTTACGGCACGATATAACTAAATAGTTATAAAATATAACGGAAAAGTATTGACAGAAAAAATGCGTTGTGATATTATCAGCATAAAAGATAACTAAACAGTTATGAAACATAACTAAATAGTTTGTTATACAGGAAACACGAAAGCCGTCAACGTGTCAAAACATCCGTCAAGTCTTGGTACAAGACTACAGCACAAAAAGAGTACCGTTCTAACGTCACTATAATGTAGCTTACCTTTACAGTAAACGGTTGCAAGCCCGTATAAATACAGAGCTTAGTGCATGAAAGAAATAAAGAGAATTATATAAAAAAAGATGGAGGAAAATATCATGACAGCATATACAATCACGCCAGAAGAAAGAAAACTTTTAAACAAGTTAGAAAAATCATTAGATAAGCTTGTTATTAATTATGACATTGCAAAACATGAAGAACTCATCGAATGGTTACACGATGATAAAGAAAACTTTATTAATGATTTAAAATGGAGAATTGCAGGTGGTACGATGAAAAATGAAGTGTTACCAGATGGATATATAGAAGCTTGTGAGGAGATTTTAAGAGCCATAGAAGAGTAGGAGGAATATATCATGATGAACATTTATTTAACAAACTTAGGAAAGTATAATGAAGGCTTTTTAATTGGTGAATGGGTAAGTTTACCAATTAGCAATGAAGATCTTAAAAACGTATTAAAGCGTATCAAGATTAGTAACAAACCAGATGCAAACGGTAACTATTATGAAGAATACTTTATTACTGATTGGGAATGTGATTATTATAACATTGGTGAGTATGAGAATATCGACACATTAAATGAGATAGCTTCACAGGTCGAATCTTTAGAAGATAACGAAAAAGAAATCGTAAAAGCTTTAATGTCGGAATGTGGATATACATTAAATGAAGCGATGGAAAAAGTAGAAAGTGGAAATTATGCTATCTATTATGATTGTGAAAATATGATAGATGTAGCTTATCAGATTGTAGAAGAGTGTGACTATCTTAGAAATGTACCTAAGAATGTAGCCAGATACTTTGACTATGAAGCTTTTGCAAGAGATTTATCTATAGAAGGAACTTTTATCTTCTTAGAAGATAATAAATTATTAGAAGTATATTAGAGGAGGTTCAAACCATGAAAAAATTAACATTCACTCAGAAAATCAAATCAACAGCATGGAAAATATTTACAATCACAACTTTAGCAGCTATAACCCTGTTACCAGTGCAGACCCACGCACAAACCACTAGAACAGCTCATAAGAGCAAAACAGAATCTTATAAAGTCTATACCGTGTCGAAACCAAACCGACATGGAAAACGGCTTGTTACAATCGAAACAGGTGATAGAAACTTATTTAGTTTTACATCTGCTAAACATTGGAAAAAATCTGATAAAGGAATAGTTGCTTTTGACACCAAAGGAACAAAGACCCATAAAGATGATGCGATAACAGGAATTAAGAAAAACAAGGACTTGTATCTGACATATAGGTACATTGAAAAACATTATAAAGGTTGCTCAATTAAGTTTATTAAAGAGGGGAAACAATGGCAGAACATCAAATTAAAAACCAGAAAAGGAAAACACATCATTTATATAGAAGTCATTAAGTCGGTATCTCGTGGCGGATGGGGCAGAACGACAAAATACGGTTGCTATATCAAATACAACAAACCTGTACACAAGGGAAATAAAGTAACATCCTATTGTATTTACAATCCTAACACAAACTTTTGGGACGATGTAACAACAGTTATTGACAATGAGATGATTAGGTAAAGAGAATAACCTTGTGAATAGTTAGAAGGCATACAACTTGATTGTGTGTCTTTTATAGTGTTCACAAGTACATTAAACAAAAAGAATATTAACATGAAGGAAGGTGGAAACATGGCAAGAATTTATTTTACTATGCAGGAACTTGAATCAATGAAATTTCGTGAACTTCCTAATATGGTTTACGAAAAGATTTTACAAGATTTAGAAAAGCTTTTCGGGTTCCTTACAAGCAAACTGTTGGAAATTTTTAATAATGCACCTGTAATGGAATTAGATCAATATGTTAATATCTGGAAATGCATAAAAGTGATATAGGAGGTAATGAACAATGATGTTATATAAAGTAGAATTTTCGCAGGATGGAAAAACTTTTGACGATTACATCGGAGACTATGTAAAAGCATGGAATGCAGAAGAAGCGAAAGAATACGCTATTACATGGTACATGGAGAACGGTGGAAAAGAAGAAGATATAGAAGATATACAAGTGTCACTGTATAACATAGAGAATGACACAATGGATCTCATTTGTTCTTATATGAATGACGAAATAAGAGAACGAATACATATTGAAACATGGGAAAATAATCTTGATTTTCTCATTGCTTATTGTGAAGAAGATGATTCTTTGAAAGATATTCTTGAGAACGAATTTAGCATTGAATTATAGGAAGGTGGTGGAAATTATGTCATTAAGAAATAAAATGAATAGACTTGTTGATAAAGTAACAGATATTATGCCTGCATGGTTTACAGAATGTCCTATTGGAGAAATTGAAGTTGATACATACTGGGGATGTAAATACTTTTTGCGATTTACAAATACAAATAAGGTCATTTGTGCTTGTAAGTCACAAGCCGATATGATAGAAGCGTTGCAAGATATTGTTGAAGTTGGTGGTGTATGGGATGGTAGTTACTTTTTCGGGAAACCAACAGACCCGAATTTTTATACTAACTAGGAGGGAATAATTATGGAATATTTAACACTTGCAAAAATGAAAAAGCTTTATCCGTTCTGTAAAACAGCAGACGGAAAACAAACTGTACTTTTTGACTTGTCAGACCTTAGCAAAACATGGTTTACGAATGATGTAATTAAACAGATTATGCCACATTTAGAAAAGTACATAGGGTTAGATAGCATACAGAACTTTATTTTTGCAATCCCTGTTAGTATAGATGATGCGGAACTGTCAATAGATATGGAATTTAATAGAACGCACGTATACAGTGCAAAGACAGGGAAAAGACTTTACACATTGAAAAGTGTATCAGGTTTTCGTATTGCGGAATATAAACGGAACATTTTCGGAGTAGTAGCAGATGGAACGGAACCATATAGCACTATTACATATGGCACGTTGGATAATACATGGATGAAATCAACAAAGCAGGATGTAGAAATATAGGAGGATAAAATCATGTTAGAAAACAACTTGAAAGAACTAGGAAATATGTTAGTAAAGGCAGGGAATACCATCAAAAAACAGAAAGAAAAGATTGAACTATTACAACAAGCAAATCGCAGATTAACAAACGAAAAGAGAATCGTAGAATTTGAAAATAAAATGTTAAAAGAAAAGAATAAAAATATTTCTATGGATGCTTTTAAATTTAGTTTTGTTGGTGATTTTAATGTTTTAATTTATGACCCAATCATGAAAAAGAGTGCATTTTTTGAAGATGGAAATACTTTATATATGAAAAATCTTAGTGAATATGAAAATAGAGAAATTGTAGCCGTAGGAGTCTATAAGGATTGTGAGGACGTTCCTTTTTTGGCGATAACTTTAAATGACTAGAAAGCAGGTGTTAAATTATGGAAAACTTAATCGCAGCTTTAGCAGTTGACGGAAAATATCTCATGACTAATACAGTAAAGAACCTTATGGAGCATGATAGAACGCTTCAGAACGTACCCAAAGACAATCAGAAAGCCATTGTACAGGATATGACGGCTAGATGTTTAGTAGTTGCACAAGCGTTGTGTTGCACGTTAGAAGAGGCGTATAAGGAAATAAATAAAGTAAATTGAAAGTACAATTTCAAGGGGGAAATAAAACCATGACGAAGAAACAACATGATAAAATTAATAATGATGTTAATAAGCTATTGAATGGCGAAAAAATTAAAGGATTTAATTTATCTGTTTATGATATAAGGGAACTTGTAAACGTGTTGGAAAATCTAAAAAACAAACCAGAATTTATAAATAGTAATGTTAAAAAGTTTTGTGATAAATACGGCATAAAAGTTTGTAAATGTGGTATAGGTTGGAAAGTATTATAAATGAAATTCACATTTTAAAGCAGAAAAAGAGGAAAATAATATGTTTAAAGATATTTATTCAAAATATAAAACTAAGATTGACGCAGCACTAGAGGACTATATCAACGAACTTCAAGATGAATATAGAGAATTAAGCAACGAAGACTGTATAGAAATTACAAATACATATGCTGATGAAATTATGTCGATCAATGCAGTTTATAGTAATTTTGAAAATGCAGCAGAAGAGACTGCCAGATCTCTTGGATTTGTAAATGATATGAATGAAGCGTATTTTGATTTTGAATTATTTGAAAACAGTTTAAGAGATAATGAAAATTATATAGAACTTCCGTCTGGTGTTGTAGTTTATATAACACGATGAAAGCACATTTTAACAGGAGGAAATAAGAATGCGTATACATACAATAGAAGAAAATTATGACTACAGGATGAAACGATTAATCAAGAAATTTGTAAAAGATTATGAACTAGAAAATCTTAATACAGAAGAATTGCAAGATAAATTATGGAACGAATATTCAAAAGAATTTGCACAGGCAATGCTTGAAGATATGCAAGAATTTTCTGGCGATGAATTATTCGAAAACGTAACAGAATAGAGAATACCAAAAGGAAGTCAATTACAGACTTCCTTTTTTAGTGAAAACATATAGAGAATAAATACATACAAGAACGTACATAAAGGAGATTAGAACAATGATGGAATTTAAAATTGCTATGAAAGAAATGAAAGATGTTATAAAGAAGATTGAAAAATCAATTCCTAAAAGCCCAAGTCTTTCAATATTGGAAACGGTACTTGTTAAACAAGAAAATAACCAGCTTGCATTTATTGCAACAAATTGCGATGAAGAATTGCATATTTATAAAGATGTTGATATGACGGGAAATGATTATTTTTGTATCTCATTGGATATGTTAAAGAAAATCTCAAAATTAAAAGCTGATAATATTACTGTTACATATAACAAAGAAGATCAAAAGGTATTAATCAGTACAGGAAAGAAAATCGTAACGTTTCCTTCGATGTGGGATGCAGCGAAAGATTTTCCATTAATGAAAGATATTAAAGAACCAGAAGAAAAATTCTTTACATCGAATTATCAGGAATTTTTCAATATGATGGAAAAATTATATGTCTATCTTAAAGATTCAGATGAGTACAAAAAAGTAATGACTTACTATAATTTTAATGTTAATAAGAATCGCATTACGGCACTTGATGGTCATAGACTTGGAATATGTAAACCGTCAAATGAAATAGGAACTTTTAACAGTAAGTCAGATGTTAAAGAAGTTAATTTAAATCGTGACGTTTGGATTAAATTAAAGAACTGTATTACAAAAGAATCTAAAGGTGAACAGAATATCATATCTATCGCAAGTAAAGATAAGAAAACATACATTACGGGAAATGATTTTAAAATGATCGTTAGAGAATCAGATATAATGTATTTTGATGTTGATAAAATCCTTTTATCGGAATCAGATTTAATGATGGTAGATGTAAATACATTAGAATTAAATGAATCAGCAGAATATAACATTTCTTTTCATGGAAAAGGTTCTAAAAAACCAATGGTCATGAAATTTATTGGAAACAACATTATGTCTTATATGTGTACAGAATCGGGAGAATCATTCGATAAAATTTCAGTATCAGACAATTCGGTATCGGAAGAATTTATGATTGCGTTTAATCCATTATTTATTAAAGAATTATGTTCTGAAATTGATACAGAATATGTAAGAATGGGATTTTATAATGCTAAATCACCTGTTATGGTATACGATGGAGATTTTACCTATCTGGTATTACCTTATTATATCAATGATGATAGAGTAGATGAAAGAATTAATGAATTAATGGAAGCAGCATAATTATAGATGAAATGTATCTTTTATAGCCTTGTAGAGAATATATCTATAAGGCTATTTTTATACTAAAAACAGGAGAAAATAATCATTATCACATACAAGAGAATATACATATAAAAGAAAGTAGGTGGAAGCAATGGGATACATCGTTGGGTTTTGTTTATTTTACTTAATTATAGGAATTATCATTTATGCCATCATTAATGGGTAAATAATAACACATCGGGCTATGTCGGGGCAGCCGTATCCGCAAAGGAAACATAGTCCTTATTAAATTTAGAAGAAAGAGAGGATTATATTATGAAAAATACAGCAAGGAAGATTCAGGTAACGGAAACTAAAGAGAAGAGGGATTTTAAGGTTGTTGACGGAAAGAAAGAACGGAAAATCACAAAGGAAGAACTGTTAGTGTCTTTTACACAGAAGTTCTTAGGAATGTCTATAGTTTGTTTAATGTCTTACATTGGATGCTACGCAGGAAAAGATATAAGAGCCTGGGTAATTTGTTTACCAATGATTCTGTTTGGTTTAAAGCTTATCACAACTAAGAAATGGTGGTTATATGGAGAGAGAATTTAAAAGCTATGCAGGACGATAGACGGATTCTAATGAACAAAGGTATAAACGTATACCTTAGAGAACTAGAAAAGGAAGAAAAGCCTGTTATGGAGAATAGTTATTATGACAGGGTGGAAGATTTATGGAAACGTAAATTGATAAGCAAAAGACGTTTAGGTATTAGAATTGATAGATTCGATGATTTTTTCGGATAGAAAGGTCGTAACGATGGGAAAAGAAAATTTACAGAGAAATGCAGCTATTAATATAACAAAGAATATTAGAAAACAGATTATGGAAACATATGAGAAAAATGATATTCCAAACTTGTACGGATTCAAATTGACACATAAAGAATTAATTAGAGATACAAATGGATTGGAAAAAGAAATCATAGAGATTATGAATCATCCACGGAAATATAAAGTGTTGTTAAATGTGTTTACATATTTTGGTAATATAGAAGGTGTATAGCTATTTCGAAAGAAAGGATTAAATAATTATGGACGATATGGAATTTGCGAGATACTCATGTGATATTAGAAAAGTGTTGGAAAATATGAAAAATACAGAACAGTTTGAAAATCTAGTGCGTAACGTAGTTGCTTATGCGGTAGCAAATAATAAGTGTAAGACAAACTGGATAGCCCAGGAATTGCTTGTTGATGTTATTCCAGATGAATTGATAGCGGAAATATTTAATGAATAACGGATGAAAGAGATATTTCAAATTGAAGATTGGAGGAAATGTTATGTTGAATAAAGAAGGTTTAATGGAATATATAAAAACTGAATTTCCAGGAGTAATTGATACTCATTGGAATTGGGATTTACTTGAAAACATTATTGATTATGCAACTTCCGTATTTAGCGGAGAAGAATTAATAAAGTTTTTGATGAATATTATTCCAGAAGTTACATATGAAGAATTCGTTTATTTTATGTAAGTAAGATGAAACAAAGTTTTTAGATTGGAGAAAATATTATGAAACTTACACCAAAACAGAATGAATTAATAGAAAAATATAAATATTTAGAATCAAAATACGGCAAAGGAAATGTGTTTTTACGATATGTCAATGACTTTTGGAGAATACGATTTATCATCCATAAAATAGGTGAGAAAAAATATTCACCCATTTACGATTATAAGATTAATGGGAGAACTGTTAATTCATTGGATAGAAATAATTTATTAATCGGATATGACAACAAACATAAAGAAGCTGATCCTAATTCATGGAGAGGGCAACCTAAGAATTGGTTTTTTGTTGGTTCAAGAATCAAAACAGAATGTGAAGAACTTTGAAACAAGAGTTTCATTCGGAATAAAAAGAATAAGGATGGTGACATAAATGAAATATACATGCTATGACTGGAATGGAAATAAGAAAGCTGACAATATTGATAACTTAAAAGATGCTGTAAGAGAAGCGTTGAGATTAGATTGCGAAGTCCACGATGAAAATGGAGACATCATCTATTCAAAATGGGATGGTTGGAATGGAGATTATCCAGAAATTGAAAAGAGATGGTTCCCTGTAGCTGATATGGAAATGGTAAATAAGGCAAAGAATTTTATTGAAAAGACAGGAATGTTTTATGAATGGTGTAAATTACAGAGTGACCAGTTCTCTAAAAGGATAGGTAAAGAGTGGCTGCACAGCGACAGATGGAGTGCAGCTTATGATTGGGTAAACGATGGAAGATTTGCAAATGTAGATGTTCCAGAGGATATTGTTAATTGCTTAGTTGAAGAATGGGAAACCAATGCTATACATTTAAAAGTAGGAATTTAAAAGGATTTATGATATGACAGAAGAACAATATAAATTTAAACAGAAAATTAAATGCGATTTGAATTATGATGTGGATTTTAATACTTATCATATTACAAGAGGACGTGGATGGTCAAAAGCAGATGGCTCTTGCGGAGCTTGTATAGATGCAACTTTTACTGATAGTAAAGGAGTGGTTGATAAAGTTACATTACTGCTTTGCCATCCTTTAAGAAAATATAACGGAAAGAAGTATAAGCTGATTGAAATAGAAGATGTAAGAACGGGTGGTATATTCATAGAAATTGAAGAAACAATGAAATGAGGATTTACAAGGAAGCGAGGTATACAGTATGAATGAATTATTGAAACAAATCCAAAAATATATAAAAGCGTACAAAGAACCGCCATACGGAAGAGAAGTAGAAGGAACAACGGAAATTCTTGAAAAAGCTTCTCAAACTTTGATAAAAACAGCACATAGAGTAGTGCTTTTGGAAAATCAATTTATTGATGGAATGAAGGTAAAGTATCAAGGTGATGATGAAATGGACGGTATTGAATGTCCTATATGCAAATATGAGGTCGCAACAAATGATGATTACGCAGAAATGCGACCAAAGCATTGTCCAGAATGCGGAACGAAACTTATTTATTAGAATCCTATGAAACGGAAAATTCAAAAGAAGAGGTGTATTTGGTATGATGTATGAAGTATATCATTATATTTATGGGGATATATGTCCCGATTCGTATTATGGAAAAGAAGCAAAGAGAGTAACTATTGGAATTTTTTGTGACACAGAAAGACGAATTAAGTCATTTGTAGATAAATTAAATGAGGAGAATCATTCTTATTACGCAAGAAAAATACCAGAAGATGAATATGATTGCGATTTTGTAGATGAAGATTATTATTCATACTGTGAAATCAAGCCAACTTCTGTTAATCAGTATTTACATTTTAGAAAGAAAATTGATTGTGATAAAAATGAAAAATTTAACAATGAATTATTAAAGAATTTATTTGTAGAATCTGGATTTTCAAAAGAAGAAATAGAAAATCTGGGATTATAACAAAGATATAATAAAAAGCACATTTCAGAATAAAAAAGGTTAGGTAAAAACATGGCGAAGAAAAATAAACCACGTTGGGAAAATTTAGATATGTGGGAAAGGTTGGCTAGAAGATGCAAACAAAACAGTGCATCAGAAGAAACCGTTGAACATATTAGAGAGCATGGAAAGCAGAGAAGGAAAGAAAGGAATTAGAATATATCATGAGCAGAAAAGAAATTTATGTATGTGATTGTTGCGGAAAAGAAATTCCAGTCATTAAAAAGAAAGATATTCTTGGAATAGAAAGAGAATATTTACAAAGTGGACATTTAGAAGCACTACATTCAGTAGGAAAAAATTTATCAATATTTGGAGTTGATTTGTGTAAAGATTGTGCCCACAAAATTGATATAGAAATCATGGAATGGAAAATGAGTGTGCTTAATAAATAAACATATTTCTTGAGGAGGTTTGATTACGATGTTGAAAATGAAAAATGGATTTGTAATTACTGATGATGATTGTATGCAGTGTCGAAAAGATCTCGGAGATAGAGAATTCTTATTTGTTCAGGCAATTTGGATGGACGAAAACAATGAATATTGTGTGGTAGTCAATACAGAAGATTTAAAAGAGATGTCGCTGGACGATATTAAAATGGCTGTAAGTGGTTACTATAACAGTATAAAGGCAATGGAAGATTCTTATGATTTACCACTTGGTCAACTTGATGAACTTGTTGCAGAATGTTCTTTTGAGAATCATCCATATTGTGATTGGGAATATGAAAGTGAAATTGTAACATGGGAAAGAGCAGAAGAAATTATTCAGAAGTTTATTGATACAGATGGAGAAGTGTTTTTAAAAGGATAATATAGAAAATATTGGAGACTGAACGGAGGTAAATAATATGAATGATATATATTTTGATGAAAGAGTAAAACATAACAGAATTGGGAATTTGGGTTTTGAGTTAGTAAATACGCAACGCAAATTAGTTTGTCAGGAATATGAAATAGAAAAATTAAGAATAAAAGCAGCAATGTATCGTGCATTTTTCTTTCATAATTTTGATTTAGCGGAAAGATTACGTGATCAAAACGAGAAAAATGATAATGCATTAATAGGAGAATTCGATGGATTTTGTTATGCAAGTTGGAGAAAAGATGCAATATTTAGAAGTCTTGAAGATATGTGCGTAGATGGATTATTAACAGAAGAAGAATACAGAGAATGTATGAACGCATGAAAACCGCATTTCAAGTAAAGGAAGATAAAATATGTTTAAAGTAACAGTGACTCATCGTGATGATAATACAAAAGAAACAGAAGTGGTAGGTGGTTTTGATGCACCAGACTTAAAATCTGTATTTATGAAAATTAGAAAGCAAATCATAAAAATGGAGGATGATGGAAAACAAAATTACTGGTGTATGAAAGGTAATATCATAGTGATATTTTGGGATGGTGAAAATAATAGAGATTATACAACATGGAAGATTAAAGAAATAGCAGGTGAATAGAATATGAACACAGAAGAATTTTGTGGAATAAAAATATTTGAGTGGGAAGAATGGGATGATATAAGTGTAGGAATCTTACAATATTATAATGTAAAATTCTTATTTTCTTCGATGAAACAATATGATGGGAATATAGTGTCAATGAATATTGACGGACAAATGATAATTTATAATGACCCTATCAAAATTATCTGGAAAGGTTATATCACTGATATTCCAGAAGTAATGGAAAAACTGAATAATAGATATAGAAAGAACTGAATTTGGATTTCAAATTATATATAGAGAATATAATAGGGCGAAACATACCTCTTATTTTTATACAAGGAAAGGAATAGAACGATGAAAAAGTTGATTACATGGTTAATGTTAATGATTGGATGCTTATTGATTGGATTCGGAGTACCTACACAGGCTGCACAGCAGGGAATTAAAACAAAGTATGGATATATAGAACTGTATGACCCTGATACGGCTATTTACATCAAGCCTGTAAGAAATCAGAGAATAGTTAGAGTACCCGATAAGGTGATTGTAGACGGATATAATGTAAGAATTATCGGAGTAAAAAGAAAGGCTTTCAAGTCAAAGAGGATAAGAACTATATATCTAGGAAAGAATGTGTTTTTGATTCCAAAAAAGACATTCAAAAGGGTTAAAGGAAAGGTAATTGTTAAGAATAAAATGACATGGCAAGCAGTAAAGAAAAGTGGAAATGGAAAGTTTAGGTTAATGATGAAATGATATGGAGCTGACAGTTGCAATATGGTATAATCATATTAAATATATAATAAGAAAGGATGTGTATCTATTATGAGAACAATGTATTTGAAAGCTTTGAATTTGAAAGAACAACATAAATGGGAGGAATTTTTAAGTTATATGACTCAAATTTATGTTGGCTTAGATGAATTTATTCCAGAAGGGTTGGCAGAGATTGCGCGAAACGACTTAGAAGAAAACGAGAAAATAAGAATTGCAACTATTGAATTAATTAATTTGCAAAACTATTTAAAAAAGAATGGAAAATGGTAGAATCTGATTTTAAATAAGGTTAAGTTTTTAATAGATACATTTTGGAATAATATTAAAAATATGAAACAATTAATTCTACTCTTGGTATAGCATTTATTGTAGAAAAAATAGCGAATATACTAGGGGTAAATGTAGACGATTTAGTTTGTTGTGGAACAGTTGTATTGAAAGAATAGTTTTATGAGGTGATTTTTATGATTAAATATAGACCACACAGAGGTAGTCTTGCAAATGCAATGAGTGAAATGAAAATATTTAATTCAAAAGAGGATATGTTTAACGCAATTGTGATTAATTGGAATGGATTTATTTCTTACGAAGATTTAAGTATTAGCGAAGATTTTGGAAAGGATAATCGAATTGATTGGAAAGAAACAAGATATGTTTGTACTAAGCGTATAGGCGATGAAATCTATGATGTTCCTCAGTGTATAGGAATGTGTTCTATAGAAGATTGACGAAGAAATCAAGTTTTCAAATGAAGAATGAAGGGATTAAATGTGTCAGAACTTAATTATCTAGGTGGTACATTAGATTTTTTAAAACGATGAAATAGAAAATCCACATCTACCTGCCACAAGAATTACTGTTAAAGAAAATGGAGAAACTATTGCATATGGAACAGCTAAAGAGATTAAGAATATTTTAAACAACAAGTATGATAGAAAAATTATCAAATGGGATTCCTATTTTGATATAGTAACTTTGGAAATTAACTGACAAAATCTAAGTTTTAAGATGAAAAAAGGATTTAAAATTATGCTAAAATGGAATGAAATTAAAGGTTATGATAAAAATAAAAGTTATACATGGCAAAATGAATCAGTCAAATTACCAAAATTAAATGAGATTATAATGATTTTAAAACCAGAGCAAAAAGTCCCTTTCGTTGGATATTTTGAAGAAAAAGAATTTGAAGGAGTTAGGATATATGACACGCTTATTTCTGGAGAATTAGGACGAATAAAAGATGGAATTAAATGGGCAAGATTTAATATACCTAATGGAATTAAAATTTCCAATGAATTGGAGAACCATAGGAGTAGCATTTGGTAAAAATTTCAAATTAAGAAGGGATGATATAAAAATGATTAAATGGATAAGCGCAGATACCCCACCAGCAAAATGTGATTTTTCTAAGGAATATTTAGTTACTTGTGAATATGATGGATTAGGAAATATAAATGGAAGAAAAACTTTCGTAATGACTTATGATGAAAAAGGAAGAAAAAAAATCCCTACATGGAGTTGGAAAGATAGAATAGCGGTATGGAAGGTATTATTTTGGTCTGAATTTCCAGAACCATGTCAAGATGAAATTTAACTTTCAGAAGGTGTATAGATATGATGGTAGGCGAATTAATAAATATTCTTAAACAATATAATCCATATCTCCCTGTATGTATAGGAGAAATACAATCGTTTAGAAGTAATTTTGCTATAGAAATAGACGATATAGATGTATTCAAGGTTGATGATTGGGAGTATTGGGAAGAACATAAAGTGGTATTAACACAAGGCAGCAAAATAGGAACAATTAATTATAGAAAATAGGTGATATTCAATCAGATAAACGAAGTAAAATGGAACTTTGAAATTTTAATGGAACATATTGAGTTAAATTAATTGAAAATGGTAAAAGTTGTACTGAGAATGAATAATTAGGGGGCAGTAAATGTTTAGAAATAAAATTAATGAAATGGTAAAACCAAAGGTTGTTTCATGTTCAATTTGTGGTGAATTGCCTATTATAGACGGTGGAGATAGATATGGAAGATTAAAATGTCCCAATTATAAAAGTAAAGAAATCCTACACGGGAATCTTAGTTCAGATACAAATGGATTGACGATGGGATTTACAAATTGGTGTAATTATTTTTGGTCAGATGAACAGATAGTCAATGAAGGAATACCACGAATTGTAGCGGAATGGAATTATATTCAAGAAAATCATATTGATAATTGTGAGTATAATTATTTGAATATTAATGATTTAAAAGGATGTAAATTTAAAGATATTTACTATTTTGAGAGCAAAGTGAAGTGAATAAAACTGGAAATACTATGAACAGAGAGTAACTTGATAAAGTAGAAAAGATGTTAGAAGAGGTATAAGGAAATGAGAGAACAGGAAGTAAAAGTTATTATATCAACAGAAATTTTAAAGAAAATGGATGACCAAGCAGCGGCAGGTGTACTTAGAGATATCTTATTTGATTCTAGCACAAAAATTGACTGGGAAAGAGTTGGACTCAAGGCACTTCAAGAAAATATGCCAGAGTTGAAAATGTTTTAATAGATGGTGATTGTATGAATAATATATATTTAGTTCCATCATTAAAAGAATCTAATAATTGGATGTATTGTAACTATGCAAGGATGAATCCGCATGAAGAGAGATGTTTACAGTGTGACAGAAAAGATTGTAAGCATAATGGGAAACATACAATAATTGAGAATAGATGAAAAATTGCTTTCAAACGGTAAATGGAGATGATAATTTGAATAAACAAAATTTGATTGATAAAGGATATAAACATATATGTACTCAAAATTCTGAAAGTAAAATAGAATTGTGGGCGAAATTTAATGGATATAAAGATACAATAGTGTATTTGTATTATATTCCTAAAATGGATATGGTATTAGAACAAACACGACAAGTAATTTCGTATACACAACTTGATATGATAGCTCAAATGAGAGATAAGATGAGAACAGATTTTGTAAAACTAAATATTGAATATGATAAAGAAAATATTTGGAAATGAAAGATTGTTTTCATTATGTTAAAGAGCAACTTGATAAAGTAGAAAAAATGTTAGAAAGGATAGGATGAAATATTATGAATAAAGTAGAAGAACCGTTGGTTGAATATGAAGATGAATTAATGTTACAGATGAATGAGGCAAAAAACATGGAAGTAAAAGTCGTGGATTTTTGGATAAATATGTATGGTGGTTATACGATCAAATATTCTGATGGCTCAACACTAAGTTTATGTAAAGAACATTTAATTGAAGTTTTAAACGGCGAAAGATAACTTAAGTTTATTCAAAAGTTGAAACAGATATTTGAAAGGAAAATATAAATGGATTTAAACAATATTAGTAAATATATGAGTTTAATTCTAAGACACAAACCAGATGTTATTGGAATTGAACTTGATGAGCATGGATGGGCGAATGTAAATGACTTGATAAGTGGAATTGAAAAAGATAATCATGGATTTAATTTTGAATTGTTGGAAGAAATTGTGAGAACTGATAGTAAGCAGCGTTATTCTTTCAATGGTGATAAGTCACTTATTCGTGCGAATCAAGGACATTCTATTAATGTAGATGTGGAATTAAAAGAAAAAGAACCACCAGAATATTTATATCATGGAACAGGCGAAAAGTATGTGGAATCTATTAATCAGGATGGTTTAATCCCTAAGAGTAGATTATATGTACATTTGTCTAAAGATATAAAAACTGCTGAAAATGTTGGGAAAAGGCATGGGAAAGAAGTTGTATATCGTATTAATAGTGGACAAATGTATCGAGATGGATATAAATTTTATCTGTCCGAGAATGGGGTTTGGTTAACGAAAGAAGTTCCTGTAAAGTATTTAGAGATAGTGTAATAATGCAAAATAAAATAATCAATGGAGTTTAGTTTATGAAGCATAAAAAGAAAAGTGAAATCAAATTAGGAAGAAGTGAAACATTCACAGAAGATTTATATAGTAATCCAGAAGCTGGAAAATGTCCTAAGTGTGGTGGTATTTTAGTTACAAATTATGGTGATGGAATAAGTTGTACTTTTTGTGTAGACTGTGATTATAACGAATATGATTATGATTAGATGAAAGACTGATTTCAAGTGAGGTGATTAATATGGATAGATGGAGATATGCAGTTAGATATTGCGAGACACATGAATGCAAAGATTGTTATATTTATAAAAATAACTTAGATACAAGAACTAAAAATGAATGTCTGTTACATACTCCATGTTGTGAAAATATCCATGATTTTATGGAAAGAAATAATTTGGATGAATTGCCAAAATAACTAAGTTAGGTGATGCAATTGGGAAATTGGTTTACTTATAATGATATTGAAAGCATTAAGAAAATGTATAAAGATGGTAAATCGTTTGAAGAGATAGCAGATGTTATTGGGTGTACCGCTATTGCGATTGAAACAACTTTAAAATCAGAAAGAGTCTTATGAAAGGATTATATTATGAAGTATACAAAATTTAAAGATATACCACAGTTCACAAGAGATGGTAACTATCAATGTGATGTAAATATCAGTAGAGTTCCTAGATGGATAAAAGACATGGAAGAAGATATGAACTTGCAGCTTAACCCAGATTTCCAGAGAGGACATGTATGGACAGAGGAACAGCAGATCGCATGGTTGGAGTTCTTTCTTAAAGGTGGTAAAAGTGGAAATATTATATACTTTAATTGCCCATCGTGGCATTGTTCAGTTCCAGATGGAGTATACAATGAGTTTGTATGTGTAGATGGATTGCAAAGATTGACTGCTATTTACAGATTTATTAATAACGAAATCAAAGTATTTGGATCATATTTCAATGAGTATACGGATTTAGCAATGTTAAATAGTCATACTGTAAAATTGAATATAAATGATCTCAAAACAGAACGAGAAGTATTGCAGTGGTATATTGACATGAACGCAGGTGGGACACCACATACAACAGAAGAAATTGAACGTGTAAAACAGATGATTGAAAAGTTATAAAATAAATGAACAGAATGTTATCTTAAAATAACGGAGGATAATTTTGAAGAAAATTTTATGTAACAAAATAAAATGCAAAAAGTGTGGAGATATAATAGAAAGTAAAAATAGACATGATTTCGTAACCTGTAAATGCGGCTCAGTTGCGATAGATGGCGGTAATTCTTATTTGAAAAGAACTGGAAATCGGGAAGATTGGGAAGAACTTAGCGAATTTACAGAAGAATATAGAGAATAGAGTGAAGAAAATTAAATGTAAAATAAGGGATAACCGTTAGTATTCAACTAACGGTTATTTTTATAGCAACATAACTAAATCATAAAAATAATGATTGACAAAACATAAATAAAATGATAATATGATTAATGTAAGGAGGATAAAACGAAATGGCGAGAAAATCAATGTCAATCCAGATTGAAGAATCCTTACAAGATGCTTTTAGGAATAAATGCAAAAGCGAAAACTTGAAATATAGTGAAGTAGCAGAAGCGTTGTTACAAGCATATGTAAATGGCGACATAAATGTTGCGATTGAAACTAAATATAAAGTAACACCTAAAGCCTTGTAACAAAATAGGAGCAGATTCACAGCGACCAAACCAAAATCTACTCCTAAAAACAAACACTTGAACTAAGTCAAAGTGTTTTTATATTATATCACTTTCTTATGACTTATTCAAGTTAGAAATTCCAAAAAGAAATTTGTACTTTGAAAATTAAATAATGATGCCACAAGGTTATCTGTTCAAGCAATAAACACTATTACATAGTGTCTTATTTTGATACATATTTTTACACAATTTTAAAGAAATGAGGAGAAAATTATGACAACAAAAACAAAAGCAATGGAAAACAACGCAACTGTAGTAGGTATCGTAAAGGATAATGAGCTTATTCCAGAAGCACAAATTAATCTCTACAATTCTGTTGTGGATAATATAAGAGCATTCTCTACTTCTAAATCAAGGAAAAATAATATTGGAATCGTAGCAATTAATTTATCCCTTTTATATGTAGATGAACAATATCAGGGATTGAGAAACCATAAAAGAATTAATAAACTTGTCGATAATTGGGATGAAAGAAAGCTTGCTCCGATAACTGTTGTTCCACATCCAGAAGAATATAGATTTGCTGTTGTAGATGGACAGGGAAGATTAATGGCAGCACATAAATTGAAATATAAATCTTTGCAGGCTTTAGTATTATTAGATGCTCCGACAGATACAAATGAGAGATTGAAATTTGAAGCAACATATTTTATTAATCAGGATGAAGAAATTGAACATGTAAAGCCTTTAGAGAAACATCCTGCTAGAGTAATTATTGGAGATGAAACAGCATTAATCTTAGAAGATTTATTTAAAAGTTATCATATTACATATACAAATTCCAGAGGTGCAAGAGAAGCAGGTGTTCTCGGAAGTTATCCCACTACATACGAGATTGTAAAAAGGAACGGAAGAAAGTGTTTAGAATTTATTTTCTCTATTATTAAAAATGCAGGTTGGGACGAAGAACCAAATGGATATGCAACATTTGTAACAGAATCATTAAAGGATATTTGGAGTAAATTCCCTTGTGATAGAGAAAGAATTTATAATTATCTTTCAGAAGAATTTAGAAAAATTGACCCAAGTTTATTCAGTTCAAGAGCAAGAACTTGTTATCCAATGAGAAAAGATACGAGAAAGATTTGTAAATTATATTTAGAAGATTTGTTGATAAAAGAATTAGGTATTAAAAAAATTGCTTAATTCTTAGAATGGAGGAATAAAAATGTCAGAATTTAGAATTATAAAAGCATCAAGAAGATATGATAAAAACTATACAGTAAGAGAAGCGAAACAAATGTATGAGTTTAAAGAAATCAACGATAATCTTAACATTCAGAGAGGATACGTCTGGAAAGATATTGAGAAAAAGTCTAATCTGATTAATTCTTTAATTCTTGATATGGTTGTTCCTCCATTTTATTTTAATGTAGTACCAAATTCAGAAGGGAAAGATATATATGATCTCGAAGATGGAAAGCAAAGATTGTTAACAATTATTCGCTTCATTAACGATGAATGGAAACTTGATAAGCTAGAACCTATTCAAGTGGAATATCCAAATGGAGAATGTGGAGAGATAGATATTAATGGATTAAAATTTTCTGAATTAAAGGATGAATTTCAAGAAGCTATCCTCGGATATAATCTTCAATTTTCATTTACTTATGGCGCAGATGCAGAAGAGGTATCAAATACATTCTTTAATCTTAATAGTGGACAGGCTATCAGTGCAGCTGTAATGAATCGTGTTAAGGCAAAATCAAAAGAACAGATTTTTGAATTAGGAGAACATGAATTATTTAAGAAAGCATTATCTCAAAAAGCATTAGATGGTCATACAAATGATGATTTGGCGGTTAAAGCTCATGCAATGTTATATTCAGAAGAAGAACCTTGTATGAACGTATCTTGGTTCAGACCGTACATGAAAGATGTATTAATTTCACCAGAACAACAAAAAACATTAAACAATGTATTTGATAGGCTTATTGAAGTTCATGATTTAATAGAGGATAAAAAGACAGCTAAGAGAATCTATACAAAAACGCATATGATTAGTTTAGTTCCTATTGTTGAAAAAACGATTGAAACAAATATAAGTGTAGAGCAATTAGCAAATTGGGCTATTACATTTTTTAGACCAAGTGGAAAAGCAACAAGGAGTGTAAAATATAATTCCGCAGCAGGAAGTGGTTCTGGAAGAAAAGAAGCCGTTAAGATTAGAGATGAAGAGATTAAACATAGTTGGGAAAATTTCTTATTAAAAGGAACGGAAGCCACAAAGCAAGATAACATGGCATAGAAAGGAAGATGAATTATGAGTGGATTAGCAACATTAAATATTATTGAAGAATGTAAGATGTATAATTTCCCTACACGACAGAAAGAGATAAAACATAGAGAGTCTACAAAGACCGATGCACTTCATACAGAAGAGGAAATCTCGGCAGTTGCTAATTATTTTAAATCATGTATTGAAGAATGTACAACCTTTAAGAAAGAAACAATGGCTAGAAGAAACCTTGCTATGTTTATATGTGGAATTAATATAGGATTGCGTGGTGGAGATCTTTGCAAGCTTACATGGAATACGTTTTTTGATGATGATTGGGAATGGAGATTAACCAAAGATTTTATTCCTGAAAAGACTCGTCATGTTGGTGGTATTGGAAAACGAGTAGAATTGTTGTGGAATAAAGATTTAAAATTCGCACTAGAAGATTGGTTACAGTGGTTACGCATATCAAATGAAGTTTCTTTGAATGATTATATCTTTATATCTCCACATGGACATATAAGCCTGGATAGATTTGAAAACATCATGAACAAAGCAACAAGAGCTGTTGGTATTAAAAGAAGAATCGGTGTCCATGGTCTTAGAAAAACTATGGGTAATAGATACTATAAGATGTCAGAAGATAAAACAGAAGCGTTGGTAGACTTAAAAGATTATTTTAATCATGCGGATTTACATACCACCATGATCTATATTTGTCTTGAAAAAGAAAGGATGCAGAAGACAAAAGATAAGATGAGTTTCTTATATGATAAGGATGGAAACTGGAATGTATAAAAATAAGGCGGTACTATTCCGTATCGCCTTTAATATAATTCATTATCTCTGGATTATCAGAAATGAATAAATCGTTAGGGGAACAGTGAAGTTCTCGACATAAAGATTCCAATGTATCAAATGCTATACGAGAAGTTTCACCTTCGTATAATTTACAAGCAGCAGGAAATCCCACACCAATAGCTTTAGCAAATTGATTTTTGTTTTCAAAATACTTATTAACACGATCTTTTATATTTAAAAATAACATTTTTTCACTCCTTAAAAATATATCTTTGAGAATATATTGTTAAAATGATAATAGCATAATTTTTCATAAAAATAAATATGTTTTTAAAGATATATTTTTTAGAATATACTCTTGACAGTATACTCTAAAAAGTATATAATAAAACCATGAAAAGCAAGTGGAGAAAGGAGGATGCTTTAGATGATAGGAGAATACAAAAGATATGATGTCGTATTAATTGACTTTGGAGAAAATACAATTGGTTCTGAACAAGGCGGCATCAGACCAGCAATTATTATACAAAATAATAAAGGCAATTTATTTTCAAATACCACGATTGTAATGCCTTGTACTTCTAATATAAAGCATTTGTACCAGCCTACACATGCTTTATTAAAAAGAAACAAAGAAAATGGATTACCATATAACTCAATGATTTTAGCTGAATGTCTTAGACAAGTATCAGAAAAAAGAATCATTAAAAAGATGGGAACTATTGAAAATAAGAAGATGCGAGATAAAATCAAAGAAATTTATCTTGCTAATTTTGAAGGATAGAAAAGGAGGAGAATATGCCATATATTGAAATGACATTAGAAGAAGCTATAAGATATGTTAAAGCAGGATTAATTGATCCAAATACAAAAGCGTTAGTTTTAACACAAAATTTAGAGAGAAATGAAGAGGATATTCCATTTAGGAAGAAAACAAAAGTAGAAACATTAGAAATTATTCAAAACTGTAAAACTTTTGCGAAATTAGAAGATGGTGGTTGCACTAATAGACTGAGAGCGTTCTCAGTTCCGCAGAATATTCATAAACCCAAACGAAAGGGGGAACTTAATACTATCTTACTAAAAAGAAAAATAGAATAGATTAACATTTGTTATATTGCAGGAAAAAGATGGAAGTGTTAATTCCCCAAAACATATTGACAAGAACATTCGTTCGGAGTATAATATGAGACATAAAAAGGAAATAAAATCAAAAATGCCACCCATACAAACGATGCTGGTAACATCTCTGGGCGGCAAAATACATATAATGTGCTATATTTTCATATAACACTTTCTTTATTATCGCACTTCTAGCAATAAAAAGCAAGTCTTGAAAGTAAAATAGCTAATCCATTTATTTCCAGTTTATAAAAATTAAAAGCAAATAGTTCTTAGAGAATATTTATATAGACTCTAGGTCTATTAAGTTTACCCAAAATTAAATATTGGAGGTGTTTGTGATGCAAAGCTTTAGAATTACGAATGGTAAAAAATATATTCGTAAAATTTCGGGTAAGTATACAACATGTACTACACCTATGATGGCAGGGACATGGAGTTTCAGAGAAGCACAGAAAATTCTTGAAAATAATCTTCCTAAAGATTGGAAGAAAGAATTTTATCTTGAAGGTGTAGATGATTTGATTGTCTTAGATAATGAGACAATCAAACAACATTTACATGAGGAAGAATTTGAAAAGCGTTCTTTCAAAGATGTTCCGTTAAAAAAGGAAGATTTAGAGACTCTTGAAACCTACATTTCATCCTTATCTTCGCTGCCAGAAATTAGTCGTGAGAAACTAATTTGTATGAAACAGAATTTTAAATCAAATGTCATGGAATTTGATAACGAATTAGAAGACATCAAACATTGGATTTTAATTCGGAATCCGCCCGTGTGGATGTATCCATTTGTCGGTGTAGAGCTTTATAAAATCATCAGAGATAGAGCAAGGGTCAAACAGGATATTAATTATATAGATGGTTTGATTAAAGCTTACGAGAAAAATTATCCGTTTCATCAATTAATCTTTGAAATAAAGGAAAGAGAATATAAAAAGTACAAACCAAGAACAAAAATCTTTGGGAAATTTGAAGCCTATTATAAAGAGAAGATGAAAAGAAAGGATAAGAAGACAGCATGACAAGAGAAGAATTACATAAAGCATCTACTGAAAAGATGAAATACCAATTAGAAAATTTATCAGACGAGCAGATGAAACTCATACATACATATTGTGACAATAATTTACGAAAATTAAAAAAAATATGTCACAAAATCACTTGCCATAAACCAGATGTATTTCAAAAGGATTTAGATGATATTTACGATAATGCAATTAAAGTTCTTTTAGAAACAGTGATTTCTTACAATCCCGATAGCAATGCACAATTTAAAACATTTTTATATTCAAATTTGAATCGTTCTTTTTGGGAATGGTCAAGAGATAGACACAGGGGAGTGAGAGCAAATGTATTAGTAAAGAATGGTAAAATTCTTTACGATGAAAAACAGAAAAGGGCTATTGTGATTCCTGATATGTCTTTAGATGAGATTTATGACGATGAAGTCTCTGGACATAGTAAAATTAAATCAAATTTTGATTTGGATGAGAAATTAGATTTAAAGGAAGAAATGATAGACGAGAAAAAAAATAAGCGTGTAAAAAAATTCTTAGAGAATATATCTAAGAAGAATAGAAGAGTTGCAGAAATGATAATGGATGGTAGGAACGTGGCAAATATTACAGAAGTATGTGGAATATCCTATTCTCAATATCGTGATGCAATTTCTGAATTCCGACTGTACGAAAACATAAGTATATTATTGAAAGACGAGGAAGAGTGAAATGAGCGTATTAGTAGGAAGAGATAAGACAAAAAGAGACACCTATACAATATCAAGTTTATTGGAAGCTGTAAAATTAAAGCAAATCAGAGATGATCATAAACAGCAAAGAGATCCAGATCAGTTTTCCGATGACTATAGAGATGGTTTTATATCGACTATTGTAAAGAATGAAGATTTTGACCCAATAAAATTATGTGAACAAATAACAGAAATGGGTGTAATCAACTGGTTGATAGATGGAAAACAAAGGCTGACAACTATACAGTCTTTTGTGATGGGTGGGTTTTGTTTGGGACAAAACATAGAAAATCCAATAATAAAGTATCTTGAAAATACAGTAGATGATGAGGGAAATCCTATTCAAAAAATAAAAGAATTTGATTTAAGAGGTAAGGGTTATACAGACTTACCCCCAGAATTAAAGTTGATTTTTGATAATTACAATGTTTTAGTTGTAAAACATTTAGATTGTACAGATGATGAAATTGGTTATCATATCCGTAGATATAATAGACAGGTAAATATGAATGGTAATCAGAAAGCCATTACATACATTAATACAGTAGCAGGAGATATTAAGAAAGTAGCTGCTCATAGATTTTTTAAAGATTGCGTGTCATTTAAAGGAAAAGATAGAATCAATGGTACAAGTGAAAGAATTGTAATTGAAAGTTTGATGTTTTTAAATCATTTTGATTCTTGGAAAAAAGATGCTAAAAGGCAAGGAATGTTTCTTGATACGAATTCTAAAAAAGAAGATTTTGAAAAATTAAATTCTTTATTAGATGAATTACAAGAAGTAGTCGAAGATAGACATTTGGAGTTATTTAAGAAGAAGAATTCATTCTTATGGATTTCACTTTTTAAAGAGTTTAAGAAATATAATCTTGATAATAGTAGATTCGATGAATTTTTAACAGCTTTTGAAAATGGTTTAAATGAGAAACTTGTAAGTATTCCAAAGCCTACAAAAATTTCAAGAAAATTAGTAAATGAATGTTCATTTAATGATTTAGATGCAGAGCGATCTTCAAAAGATAAAGGATATATATCTACAAAAATACATATTATGAAATCCCTTATGGAAGATTATTTAAAAGAATACATAGAAGAATCTAAATCAGAGAAAGAAAATGTAAATGATAATACAGAAGTTATTGAAGAGAATAATGTAGATAAAGAAAATACAACAAATTCAGTGTTGAGTTTTATTAAGGAGAATGTATCAGATGATATTGACGAAAGAGATTTAGAATGTTTTGAGGATACATTAGACGATCTTACTATAGAAGTAGATAACAATTCAAAGTTACTTGAGTCAAGTAATATAAAATCATTACTTGCCATGGTGGCGTACTCATTTAAAAAAGATGAAGACCTGGATAAATGGTTCCCAGATTATTTTAGTAGGAATAATGATTATTTTACAGACCAGAAAGAGAATTTCTTATATATGAAAGAAGATTTCGATGAATGGACAGAGAAACAAGAGAATAATAGAGCAGTGGTAATTTAAACAATAATTAATATTAGGAGGTAATTGTATGGATAATATGATGATTTTTGAAGGAAATAATGTGGAAGTGTTTGAACTCAATGGACAGGTATTGTTCAATCCAAGAGATGTTGGAAAATGCTTAGATATGGGTGACAGTACTATAAGAATGGCAATTAGTACAATGAATGAAAAGCAGGTTTTAAAATTGAAAAACTCGGATGTCAATAATACTGACATCCGAAAATTAAATAATGCAGGTGAGAATTTCCTTACTGAAAGTGGTGTTTATAAGTTGATTTTCAAAAGTCGAAAACCAGAAGCAGAGAGATTTTCAAATTGGGTAACAGATGAAGTCCTTCCTTCTATTAGAAAGCATGGAGCTTATATGACAGAAAAGACTTTGGAACATGCTTTAGAATCACCAGATTTCTTAATTCAGTTAGCAATGAAATTAAAAGAAGAGAAAGAAGCTAGGACATTAGCAGAGAATAAAGTGATTGAGTTACAGCCTTTAGCAGATGTAGCAGAAGAAAGGATTGATTTAAAAGGTTGCTTTTCACTAACAGATGTTACAAAATCTCTTGATTTCAAGAGAGGACAGATTACCAGATGGGCGAAAGCAAATGGTTATTTACATAAGACTCAAACAGAAGTCAACAAAATTGGAGAGAAATATTTCAAAATCTATTCATTAGATAGAGTACATAATCAGATTGGAATTACAGAAGAAGGCTTACAGATGATTCAGAAGAACAAGAAGATATTATTAATTTTTCAAAAAGAAAAGCGTAAGAGAATACTTAATTAAAAATAATTAATAAATATAAAAGAAAGAAGAGGTAACAATATGAATGGATTTATGATGTTTAAAAAGGCTTTACAGGAACACTTTGATGAAATGCAGAAAGAAGCTACACATTTATTTGAAGTAAATGTTGATAAGGATGAATTATGGAATACATATCTTGATAGTTTTCCTATTGGTACAAATGAGATTTTCAGAGAACGTAGAAAACATGATTGTAGTTGTTGTAGACAGTTTATTAAGAATATTGGTTCTGCTGTAATAATTAAGAATAATCAGATGCATACAATTTGGGAATTAAATCTTAATGATACAACATATCAGCCAGTATGTGATGCACTTGATACTTTTATAAAGACTCATACAGTTAAAGATATTTACACAACGAAGTTTTCTAAAATAGGTACAAATTATAATTTTGAAGAAATCAATGGGAAATCTCATCAATGGGATCATTTTTTCTTAGAACTTCCAAGTAAATTTGTAAATAGAACAAATCGTTCAAATGAAGAAATTAAGGGGCAGTTTAGAGATACAAAAAATGTGTTCAAGCGTTCTCTTGATGAAATCAGTACGGAAGCACTTGATACGATTCTTGAACTTATCAATTCCAATACACTTTATAAAGGTGAAGAGTGGAAGGGTATTCTTACAGAATTTAAAAAGTACAAAAAGGAATATGATAAATTAACATCTGATTTAGAAAAGGATTTATATGCCTGGGATAAATCAGCGATGGTAGGCATGACTATTGGTAGAATCAGAAATCATTCTATTGGGACGCTTCTTGTTAATGTAAGTGAAGATATGGATTTAGATACAGCAGTCAAGAAATATGAACAGATTGTAGCACCATCAAATTACAAGCGTCCAAAGGCTATTTTTACAAAGAAAATGCTTGAAGATGCCAAGAAAACAATTACAGAACTTGGATATATGGATTCATTGAAGAGAAGATTTGCTAATCTGAATGATATTACTGTAAACAATGTATTGTTTTCAAATAAAGACGCTGTAAAAAGAATGATTGGTACGGATGATATTTTTGGTCAGATGGAAAAGGATATTGTTGTAAATCCTAAAAAATTCTCTAAGGTTGAAGAAATTTCAGCACAGAATTTTATTGATAAGGTACTTCCTACAGCAAAAGAGATTGAAGTATTTGTAGAGAACAAACATGAAAAGAATTTTGTATCTATGATTGCACCTGTTAATCCAGATGCTAAAACAATGTTTAAATGGAACAATGGATTATCATGGGCTTATTCAGGAAATATTACTGATTCTGATATGAAACAAAATGTAAAAGCTGCTGGTGGTAATGTCGATGGTATACTTAGATTTTCAATTCAGTGGAATGAAGATGGGAAAGATAATTATGATTTAGATGCACATTGCGTTGAACCAGATGGAAATGCAATTTATTTCGGTAATTGTAGAAAACCTAATTCATCTAAAATGAGTGGTCAGTTAGATGTGGATATTGTTCATCCAAATGGAAATGTTGCAGTAGAGAATATTACATGGCAGGATTTATCAAAAATGAAAACAGGAACATATAGATTCTTTGTTCATCAGTATTCAGGCGCAGTAAAACATGGATTTAGAGCGGAAGTTGAATTTAACGGTGAGATTTATTCATTTGATTATAATAATCCTATGAGAACTGGTGAAAAAGTTCAAGTTGCAGAAGTGGTTCTTTATGAAAATGGTGATTTTTTAATTAAAGAAAAATTACCTGGTAATTCATCTATTTCGAGTCGTGAGATTTGGAATGTAAATACAAATCAGTTTATTCCAGTTTCAGTAATTAGTTATAGTCCTAATTATTTTGATAATCAAGATAAAATCGGTCATAGACATTTATTCTTTTTCTTGAAGAATTGTGTAAATAATGAAGAACCTAATGGATATTACAATGAGTTTTTAAAGAGTGATCTTGAAAAGCATAAAAGAGTATTTGAAGCTTTGGGTGCTAAATGTCATGTAGAAGATACTGATGATCAACTTTCAGGGATTGGATTCTCAATGACAAGAAGAGCGGATTTAATTGTCAAAGTAAAAGGCGCAACAGAGCGTGTAATGAAAATTAAGTTTTAATAATTAGAAAAGGAGAATATTAACATGAGTGATATGAATTTATTTGAGGTAGCAACAAGAGCAAATTATCAGTTCCCATTTAGAGGAATGATTAACGTAATTGATTTATGGGATTTATCTCTTACAAATCTGGATTCTGTATTTAAAACTCTTAATGCAGAAGTGAAAAAATTTGAAGAAGAGAGTCTTTTACATACTAAGTCAAAAGAAGATGAAGAGATTTCTAATAAAATTGAAATTGTTAAGTATATTGTTAACGTAAAACTTAATGAAAAGAAAAAGAAAGAAAATGATATAAAAAATGCTGAGACAAGACAGAAATTACTTGAAATCAAAGCTAAGAGACAAAACGCTGCTCTGGAAAATATGTCTGATGAAGAATTAGATAAAGCTCTTGCGGAATTAGAATAGTAATTATTAATGGCTGACTGATATATAGTTGGTCAGCCAACTTAATTATATAAATTTGAATTATGCCTTTCATTGGCTTTTAGAAAGGAGAGAACATAAATCATGAAGACAACAGTTAAATTATCAAATATTAAGATTCCAAAATCATATGCAGTAACTACTCCATCAGAAAAGAAAGTAAGAACAAAAAGGAAGAAATATAAAAAAGGAAAGCTACGAGCCATAACAATTAATCCAGATGGATTTCTGATTAATGGTTATATTAATTATCTTATCTTGAAAGAGAAAAATGTATACGATAAATAATAAGTTTGAATTAGGAGAAGAATGTTGGAGTACATATAGAGAAAAAACAGTATATAAATGTCCAATTTGCAATGGTAAAACAGAGATTGTTTATAAGGGATATAGAGTTCCATGTCCTGCTTGTGATGGAAAGGGATTTGAAGAAAGTTCAAAATATGCATTAATTCAATGTAAAGTAAAGATAAAGAGAGTTATAGCTTCGATAGGTGAAAACGAAATAGATATAAGATACAATGTTGAACCTATAGGAAATAATTGGTTCAACATTAATATTAAGCATCGTAATGAGTCTATGTTGTTCAAGACAGAACAAGAAGCTATAAATTATTGTATTGATGTAAATAGAAAAAATATATCATCAGAATTTTAATGAAATCGAAATTTTATAAGGAGAATATAGATATGACAATTAAAGAATTGATAAAAAAATTAGAAAAATGTAACCCTAACTCTATAGTCGTTATTCCTAATGAGGATACTTTTATAAACGGAGAATATGAAGTTACAAATTTAGAAGTTCAGGATTATAACAATACTGTTCTTATAGATTCAGATCATGAAAATTTAGTAGAGGAATATTAAGAGAGATTATGTGTAGTCAATGTGAAAATATAAAAACAATAGCGATTATAATTTCTGTTCATTTCGTGGAGAGAAATTATCTTTATTCCGTTCACAAAATATAAATATTCAAGATTGTTCACAGATAAAACAACATTTTTGTGACAATAAAAATTTCATATATGAAGAAAGGTAATAGAAAATGATTGATTTAAAAAATACATATGTTGTAATTAGAACACAAGAAGAACGCAAAAATATTCTCGAAGAAGCAGAGAAGCAAAGATTTCAAGATATCCGTCCATTTACTTCTTCAATTTCACTTCCATATATTTTGCAATTTAAACCTGATTATTTTATTGACGTTTTTCGTATAAGTTCAGAAATAAATTTTATAGACTATAAATGTTATGAAGCATCTGAATTGATTAGGGAAAAGGAATTGACGGCAAGAGAATTTATTGAAGAATTCTATAAAATTTCTGTAAATTGTAAATGTCTGCAATGTAAAAAATGTAAATTAGGTAAAGATAATACAAAATGTAAACGTAGTTTATGTATCTCATCCAATTGGAAAAATAATGTAAATGAACTTATTGAAATAATTAGTGATATGATAATAGAAGAAAAAGAGATTAAACGTATTGAAAATTTTATTCAGAATTCACACAAAACACTTAATAAAGATATTGTAAATGCTTTAGAAATTATAATTAAGAGATTAAAGGAGAAATGATATGTGGTTTTTATGTCAAGAACCATACAAAACATTAGATGATGCACGAAAACGAGCAATGGAGATTGGACGAAAGAATTTTGATTCAATCCATAAAGAGTGTTACGGATTGTTTTTTAAAAGAACAGTATATGTGGTTCTCTGGTGGAAATGGATTGAGAAAGGAGAAGTGAAGTAAATGATTAAAATTAGCAAAATTGCCTTTGAAGCATTAAGAGATACTGACGGAAAGGTTTCAAGAAAACCAGTGGAATGGTAAAAAGTAAACTGGCATGTATTTGGTGCATATTGTGTCTGATGATAGAGATTCCAATAGTAATATTAAAATTTGTACTTATGACAATTTGTTTTATTCCGTATAAAATTTATGAACATTTAGAAGATGTGTCTTTTTAAGAGGTGAAGTAGATGGAGAGATTAACAGAAAGAATAAAAAGACTGCAAAAGGATGACTTGATTGTGTATACAAATGGGAAATATGAAGATACGATTCCAGCAGAAATGACAAATGATGATATAAGGGCAGTATTGAAAAAACTTGCAGCTTATGAAGACTTAGAAGAACAGGGCTTACTTGTGAGGTTGCCATGTAAGGTCGGAACAGAAGTTTTTGTTATTTTCCCAGGAATTAATCATTATGCAAAATGTCAAATTAAAAAAATAGAGATTAAACCGAATATATTTGAAAAAATATGTTACTTTATAGAGCCTGTTGTACGCAGAGGGCAATATTTAAAATATTTTAATAATAAGTTTGGAGAAACAATATTTCTTACCAGAGAAGAGGCTGAGAAAAAATTGAAGGAGATGAAAGAAGAATGCTTGAGCTTGTAAAAACGATTTTTATGATATTAGGTGCGTATGTATTTGGTGTTTTTATTTATGCGGTTGTACGTGTATCGATTAATAAATTCAATAGATGGCGCAAGAATGGCTGCAAAATCAAGTGTCTTTGTAAACCTCATATCTATAAATTTTATTGGTACTTTCCTGATTCTGGGGAGTTAACATTAAAGTGCAAAAAATGTGGGAAGATAAATAAAATTATAGTTGATAAAGAATCTTTTGATAGCGGGATGTGGAAGTAAATAAAGAAAAATAGATGAGGAGATGAAAATGATGAATAACGAAGAAGTAATGGTTGAATTACATAAATGTCTTGATTATATTAGATTACAATCTAATCCATCTATATTAGATTGTAAAAAAGCTTTAGTATTTGCAATCCAAACATTAAGAAAATAGATTCCAATGAAGCCAAATAATATAAAAGATATTATTGATTTTGCTGGCAAATATTATACAACAAAAGGGGATTGCCCAGTATGTGGAAGAGAAGGAGTTTTTAAATCAGATTTATATTGTAACAAGTGTGGACAGAAATTTGATTGGGAGGAATAGTAAATATAAATATTATAAGAGATAGGAGTAACTAAATTGTAACAGGTTTAAGAAAGAATGTTAAGAAATGGGAAAGTCATTAGAATTTATTAAAGAGAGAATCAAATCAGGTGGAACAAACAGTATGGAGAATAATAAATATAACTGGATGGAAGAACAAACACCGTTTGAAGTTCTCAAAGAATCATTAAAATTAGCAATCACAGGTTCTATCTTATGTAACCAGACATTTAAATATAACATTCTAAACAAAGGTACATTTAAGGTAAAACTTATTTATAATCCAGATGCCGAATATGATTATTTTACAATGCAACGTTGCTCATCTGATGGAACTTATGCACATCTTTATGAGCTGATGGAAATATGTGTAGAAAACATCATTAATCTTAAAACTTATTTTAAATCTGTAAAAATTCCAAAAGATCTATCAGAACATACTATAATTTATACCATAGGTGATTTTGTATTAGCTTCTGAAACGGATGGGGAAAAATTTAAAACAGAGGATAAACTTTGGTTAGATTGTAGATTTACAGCAATGTTACCTATTAAATTTGAAATTAAATAGTGTTTGAAACGGCAGTTTCATTTGGAGAAATAAAACACATAACAATAAATAATATATAAAATAGGAGGAATAAAGAATGATGAACAATTTTTTAAACGGGATGTTTGGGAAAGTTGGAAGTGGAATGTGTAGGCTTTCAATGAATGGAGGAATTGCAGTAAAAACATCAAACGGTTATAAAAGTTACAATGTTAAAACAAGTAAACTTACTAATTGTAGCAATTTTGTGTTTGATATTGGAGAAGAATTTTTCTTTGTAATTCCAACAAATAAAGTAGAAAAAGGTGATATTATTTTAGTTAATAATAAACCAAAATGTGTCATTGAATCTGATAAAACTAAAATTACTGTAATCAATTATGAAGATTCAACAGTAGAGACTATTTTACCTGAGAGACATGTATTTATGGGCAATACATATTTTTATGGGAAAATTGTTTCAATGTTTGGAAGTGATATTTTAAAAGGAAAGAAAGGCACAAACAATATTTTTAAATATATGATGCTTTCACAAATGATGAAAGGTGAAAACAATTCTTCTGGAATGCTAAATGGAAATAGTGGAGGAATGAGTGCTATGTTACCATTTATGATGATGGGTGGAAATATGGGAGAAATGTTTGATGGAATGTTTGATTTTGATACAGACAATGATACAGATGTAGAAGAAGAGGAGGAAGCATAATATGGGATGTGGATCATGGACAAGAGATAGCTATACAAGTTATTCAAAATCAGTAGGAAGAAGTGTTTCAAAAGATGGAACAATTAGTGGTTCTTATTCTAATCAGGATATGTTCAAAGCTACAAATATTGATCCTGCACTTGATCCCAAAAATGTAATCAGGGAATGTTGCGACACAGAAGAACATCCAAATACAATTCCAGTTATTTTAGCATTAGATGTTACTGGATCTATGGGACAAGCTGCCGTTGAAGTAGCAAAGAAACTCAATGTAATTATGACTAAATTATATGAGAAAGTAACAGATGTTGAATTTCTTATTATGGGGATTGGAGATTTAGCATGCGACACTTGCCCTATTCAAGCTTCTCAGTTTGAATCAGATATTCGTATTGCTGAACAGCTTGATAAAATTTATTTTGAATTTGGTGGTGGTGGGAATAATTACGAGTCTTATACCGCAGCATGGTATTTTGGTTCTCGTCATACAAAGCTTGATTGTTTAAATCGTGGAAGAAAAGGAATTATCATCACTATGGGAGATGAACAGCTTAATCCATATCTTCCGTTAAGAGGTCGTCACAGTGGATTGATTGAAGCAACAGGGGATAATCTTCAAGATGATGTAGAAACAAAAGATTTATATAATGAAGTTTCTAAAAAATTTAATATTTATCATTTAGATGTAAATCATGGTCGTAGATGGGACGAAGATGAAATTGAAACATCTTATAGAAAATATCTTGATGATGTTCATTTTAGAAAAGTGACTATGGATAGTATTACGAATGAAATTGTAGACATTATCATTAATGAAGCAGAAAATAATGTAGTAAATTCAGTTACAACATCTTCTGGTTCAGAAGAAATTACATGGTAGAATAGGAGAATTAAAAGATGAAAGACATTAAGATTGTAATTGGAGCAAATTTTGGGGATGAAGGAAAAGGCTTGATGACAGATTATTTTTCGCAAAAATCCAATAGCATTGTTGTGTGTTCAAATGGTGGAGCGCAAAGAGGACATACTGTAACAACGCCAACTGCAATTAGGCATGTCTTTCATCATTTTGGATCAGGTACATTTAATAACGCAAGTACATATTTATCTGAGGATTTTATTCTTAATCCAATTATTTTTAAACAAGAATATGATGAGTTAGTAAAACTTAATCATAATCCAAATGTATATATTAATCAAAATTGCATGATAACAACTCCATTTGATATGATAGCTAATCAAATCGTTGAGGAAAGCCGTGGTAAAAATAAACATGGTAGTTGTGGATTAGGGGTTTTTGAGACAATTAAAAGATATAGAGCTGGTGTAACTGATTTAGATTACAATATTAAAGATTACTATTTGGAACAATTTAAAAAGGAGAACATTGAATTATCAGGCGAATGGTTGAAAATCTTTTTTGATAATGGTATATTTGAACATTTCTTAGAAGATTTGGATTTTATGAATAGCCATTCATTGTGTATTTCAGATGAATATTTCTTAAATCAGTATAACAATATTATTTTTGAAGCAGCACAAGGGCTTTTACTTGATCAAAATAATATTGATTATTTTCCACATCTTACCCCATCTAACACTGGAATTAAAAATCCCAAGAAAATAATTGAAAATATTGAATGGAATGATGATATAAATATTGAAACTTGTTATGTATCTCGTACTTATTTAACAAGACATGGCGCAGGGAAATTTCCATCAGAATGCAATAAAAATTTTATTAACGAATATATGCATGATAAAACAAATGTTCCAAATCCTTTTCAAGATAGTTTAAGATATGGATATCTTAATCTAAGAGAACTATATAATAGATGTTCTGATGATATTGGAGATTTTGGAAACACAAAATCAATTGCAATTACCCATTGTAACGAATATGACAAATGGGATAATGATTTGCTTATAAATTTATTTAATGATTGGAATATTTATTATTCTGATGGAGAAACCCGAAATGATGTAGATTTAAGATAAGCTGAAATGTTGTTTTCATGGATAAGAAAGGAATAATTTGTGAGTGAAAAGTTATATAAAGATGTAATAATGATTATCAAAGGTTGGTATAACAAAGAAAAATATAATTGTTCTTTTGCAGCGTTAAATGCATATTATCATAAACATTATACAAGCGTTTCTGATTTAACTTATGATACAGTAATAGAAAATTTTCTAATTCCTACTATGAATTGGGTTTTTGAAAATAAGTACGAAAGTTGTGAAGTTTATTTTAAGTTAATAACAGATAGGTTATATAGAACACGAAAAGAAAATACTTCTTATCTTGCTGTCTTATTTGATGGAATGGTTAATTTTTTATTCTCACTAGCTATTAGAGATATAGATGAAATTACGAAAGAACCATATTGGATTATTGATATGTCTGAATACAAGGAAGATGTAATTTAAGGTGATGATAATGGGAAGTTATTTCGAAATTGATAATGAATATCAGAGTAGTAAACAAAAATCAGGAATTTTGATTAATGCAATCAAAGAGTTAGAATGTAATCCTCAATTTAAAGAATATGGTTTGTTTATTCCTATGAAGGACGGTAATTGGAAAATAACAAGAAATGGAATTGCTGTTCTATTATATCATTTTATTGTGTCAACATGGGATTTTAAAGGATATTGGCGAGACTATGCGATAGAAGAAAATAAAGAAGATTTAGAGGATAAAATCGAAAGAGAACATTTAAGCGAAGATGAAATCAAGAAGAAAATCAAGGAATATGAGAAAGATATAGATGAAGATATTCAGTGGATTATTGTTTATCTTTCAAGAATTTTATGTAATATGATATTAGATAAAAGGAGAATAGTTTATGGAAGACGGAGATGAATATTATGAATGAAATTTTAATTATGCAATTAGAAAAAGAAAGAAAGAATTTAATTACTCATATTTCAAGAGATTCACGAATGGATGTTATGGGATTGTATAATATTAAATCTTATGATGTTGTTATAGACATGTTAAGTAAATACATTAGAGGTTGTAATTACGATACAGCCAATAAGCTTAGATTATTATGGTTAAGTAAATATATTAGAAGGATGCCTAATGAAATTAAATAAGGTTTATAAAAGTAGAAAACGAAAAATATATGAATTATTTTTTGAATGGTTATGTGTGAAAGTAAATAGAATTAGAAAGAAAGTAAGGAAATGAATGACGTAGATTATAAGGAATTTACAATGTGCTAAATCATGCTTTCAAGAAAGGGAAGAGATAAATATTTGTACAGAATGAAAATATAAAAGTGATTAAGAATTGAATTGCGTCTTTCATGGAGGAAAACATGTTTACGTTAGAATTATTTGAGAAAATTCCAAGGTCTGTTTATAAATCAATTTATGGGCAAGCTTTTGAATCACAAAGATTACAAAATGAAAATGAGTTATATTCTAAGAATGGGATACTCAATCCAAATAGTTGTGATTATCATGCAATGGATTTTGAGAAAACAGAAATTCTAGGTGCGTTTATGGACTTTTATCAACCATCCGCAAATCAATTAAAGAGAATATTAATATTAGGATATTTATTTAATAATGTTTTTGGTCGATATTATGATAGAAATGAGGAAGAATGAATGAAAAACAAAGAAAAATTTGCAAGAGAAATATTTGACGTTGCTTGTAGAGGAGATAGTATTGCTATTACTATGACAAATAATGAAATTGTTCCATGTGAAAGTATTGATTGTGAAAAATGTATTTTTAAAGTAGAAGAATATGAAAAATGTTCCGATAAGATTAAAAAATGGTGCGAATCGGAATATGTTGAAAAACCTACTCTCACGAAGAATGAAAAATCATATCTCGATATATTATTAGATAATTTTAAATATATCGCAAGAGATGAAGATGGAACACTTGTAGCCTTTACTACATGCCCCGTTAAAGATAATAATAGTTGGTATAATAAAGGGGTTTATTGCATTGTCACTACCAAAATTTTTAAGAATGTTACTTTTGATTTTATCAAATGGGAAGATAAAAAACTTTGGAGCATCGAAGACTTAAAGAAATTAGAGGTGAAAGAATGAGCGGAGAAATGATGTATTTTCCAAATAACATGAAACAATTTTTAGGACAAATATTCATTTTTAGACAAAGAAAGAATATATACAAATGGAAGTTTATTGATACCTACATTTAGAGCAGAACAAGCTCTTGAACATTATGTTCCAAAATGGAATTCGATTAATAATGGTTTACCATGTATGGAATTAGTATATGAATCATCATTTAATGACTATGAATCAAAAAATGTTCTCATTCAAACAAAACGAGATGAAATATATTCGGCTTATTGTGTAAAAAGAGTATATAAAGACATAAAGTTTAAAGAAAAGATAAATTGGTATACATATGGTACAGGTGGAAGAAAAATGAAAGTTATAAGTAAAGTTGTCGCATGGATGCCATTGCCAGAGTTATATGCAGGTGAGTAATTATGCATGACGATTATGAAGAAGATCCATACGACTACTGCTATGAATGTGGTGGTTATGGTGATGATTATTATATGGACGAAGATGGAGAATTAGTTTGTAGATGTCCTAAATGTCCTATGAATCCTAATTCGTGGGACGATTAATACATATCAAGTAAATTTCTATGGGTGATCACCCAAATTATTTCCAAGAACAAAGAAATATTATTTTTATTGGATAGTCATGAATATCCGATTTATGCAGCATTATAAAGTTTAGAGAAAGGAGTTTTAGGTAAATTCTAGGATAAAGCAGTTGTACAACTCCCTATAAAATAAGGGAATTTGAATAATTTAGTTGAAAATAACGATTCATTAAAGATTTTAGTAGCTTGCGAAGAATCTCAAGCTGTTACATCAGAATTAAGAAGATTAGGACACGAAGCATATAGTTGTGACATTATTGATCAAAGTGGTGGTCATCCAGAATGGCACATTATGCAAGATGTTATACCTTTATTAAATGGTAATTGCGAATTTGAAACAACAAATGGAGAAAGACATAGAGTAGATGGAAAGTGGGATATGATTATTGCGTTTCCACCATGTACAGATCTTACAGTAGCAGGAGCAAAATATTTTGAACAGAAAAGAAACGATGGTAGACAAAGAAAATCTATTGAATTTTTCTGTAAGTTTTTAGAAGCAGATTGCGATAAGATTGCTATTGAAAATCCAGTAGGAATTATGAGTGGTAAATATATTCAGACATGGTTTCCAGATTTAGCAGAGAAATATAGTTTACCTCGTAAATACTCACAGATTATTCAACCATATGAATTTGGACATCCTGTATCTAAGAAAACATGTTTGTGGTTAAAAGGATTAAATAATTTAACACAAACTGAAATAGTTGATTATGAGAAAATACATAGTAAAGGTAAGACAGGTGGGTATTCTGGAAATAGTTGGTTCTGTAGAGATGAAAATGGAAAAATTCTATCATGGAATGATCCATTAACAGCAAAAATAAGAAGTAAAACATTTCCTGGTATTGCAAAAGCAATGGCAGAACAATGGACTAAATAATAAAAAACAAAGAAAAGGAGAAAACACTATGGGAATCACAAGCAAACAGACAGGAAAATTTAGAGGAATGATGAGAAAATTGAGAATGAACAGCTTAAAATTAAAGCTGATTCCGTAAAACGTAAGAAGAAAGATGGTAATAAAAATGCCTGATATTACTATGTGCCGTAGTAGTGACTGCCCTAAACGTAGTCATTGCTACAGGGCGCAAGCTAAACCAGACAAATTGCAGAGTTATTCGGACTTTTCTGCTGAGTGTTTTCAATACAATTTCTTGCGATATTGGAGCATGAGTAGGGAATCTGATGAGATGAAAGGATGTGATTTAAATTAAGTTTAATAAAATCAGAACGACATGTAATAAATAGAAATCATCAAATGTTTCAAATATGTGATGAATTATGTTATTTATCAAAGAATATGTATAATCTTTGCAACTATACTATCCGTCAAGAATTTTTTAAAACTCAAAAAGTTAAAAAATATGGGGAATTGAATAAAGAATTGAAAAGTACAGATGCATTTAAAGAGTTGGGATCAAATTCTGCTCAAATGGTTACAAAAATATTATGCAAATCGTGGAAATCATTCCTGATAGCTGTAAAAGATTATACATTACATCCAGAAAAATATTTAGGGAAGCCGAAAATTCCTGCTTATAAGAAGAAAAATGGAAGATTTATTTGTACATTAACTAACATGCAAACACATATTAAAGATGGATATTTATATTTTGCTTTTAAGAGAATGAAACCTTATAACAATTTGATTAAATCAAATGTAAAAGGACATCATTTATCAACAAGAATTATTCCTAAAGGTGGTTGTTATATTATTGAAATTGTTTATGAAGATGATGAAAATATTCAGAAATTAAACAGTAATAGAATTGCTGCAATTGATTTGGGATTAAATAACTTTGTAGCAATGGTAAATAACATAGGAGAATCTTCTATTGTTATAAATGGCAAAGGAATAAAATCTTATAATCAATATTGGAATAAGAAAATGTCGAGATTAAGAAGCATTGCCAAAACAGTAAATGATCTTAACTGGACAAAACAAATGCAAAATTTAACAGATAAAAGATATTTTAAGATAGAATACTTTATGCATTGTGCAAGTAAATGTATTGTCAATTATTGTATAAAACACGATATTGGTACACTTATTATAGGGAAGAACGATAAATGGAAACAAAATTCTAAGATGAATAAAGTTACTAATCAAAATTTTGTGTATATTCCATACGAAACATTTATTAATAAGCTTGAATATAAATGTGAAAGCGTTGGAATTAATTTGATTAAGACAGAAGAAAGCTATACATCAGGAACGAGTTTTCTTGATAATGAGTTGCCAATAAAAGAAAATTATAATAAATCAAGACGTATTAAACGTGGGTTATTTAAAAGTAATAACGGAGAATATATTAATTCAGATGTTAACAGTGCATTTCAAATTATGAGAAAAGTATTCTCAAATGTAACTACAAATGAGATAGTGGGTGCATATTCACACCCTGTAATTATAAATTTATAATTGCAAATGTAAAAATAATATAATGAATGGTGGATTTCAAATGAAAAGGTTAATTAATTATATACGAAGTTGCTTTTGTAAACATGACTGGGAATTAATTTTTGATACTTATGCATATGGAGAACATTTAGATGGAACACCTTACAAATATCCATTATATCGCATGAAAACTTATCGTTGTAAAAAATGTGGAATAGAGAAGAAATATAAAAGCTGTGATGATAGTTGAAAAAACTAATGAGGTGAATAATGAATAATTATATTTGTTTAATGTCATCAAAGTTATCAAGATACAAACAATATATGTATGTTGATTGTAAGAATTATCTTGCTGATGATTTATTCATAAAAAATAAAATTACGGTAAAATTTGAAGGTGATTTCACAAAGGATGATTCTGATTATATTTTTGTATATTGTAAAGTAAAGAAAAAAGATTATGATAAATTCATTAAGACTCTTGGAGAATTGAAAAATAAGATGTTAATTATGGGATATTCTGATTACGAATCATTTTGTGAAAAACAGATTAATAAGATTTTGTGCAAATTAAATTAGTAAAATTCGAGTTGAAAGAAATCTTTCAAGGGAGGTGTAAAAGAATGGGGTGTCACACATGGTTTAGTAGACCAATTACAGATGAAGAGTTTGAAAAAATGAAAGAATATGCACCAAAAGAAATATATTATCTTACAGGTGATTCGCAAGAGAATATTGAAAATGGATTATACGATAAGAATTTATATAATCTCCTTATGAAATCATGCAATGAAGATATTCCATGTGTATATGGGAAGTATTGGTGGCAGCTTGGATATGGAGAAGGAAATCCTGATTTAGAAATGTCATTTACTCGTGAAATTCGAGGTTATAATCAACTATTTGTAAATGTTCCAGAATATAATGATTTATTTAGAATAAAAAATTATCCCAAGAAAATTATAACAAGTAGAAAAAATCTCAGACGATGGATGGGTAAGAGATATTTTAAATTAACAAATGAACAATTAGAAAGATTATCGGAATTTTTCAGAGAATATCCATATGGAGTAATTACATTTGGGTGAAAAGGAGAAACAATGAATATATTAAATGTCTATTTATTACTTATAGGAATTTTTATGCTAATCATGGGAATTGTCTGGTCTAAGAAAAATTGGATTAATGTTTTTATAAAAATATTATATTTAGTAAGTGGTACATACTTGATTTTATATGCTTTATATCTGAGTAATATTTTATTAGTTATACATAAGAGTTGAAAAATTTATTTCAAGGAGGATTACATGAATGATTAAATACTATTGTGATTTATGTGGCAAAGAAACAAATGATACGTCTTATTGTATACCAATCAAAATACATGTGTCGTTTGGTTCTAAATATCTTTCAAAAGCAGTTTCGTTGTGTTCTTCATGTAGAGATAAGTTTAGTGATCTTGCTTTAAGATTGGTTGCGAATGATGAGCTATATGAAGGATTAAAATTTGATCCAGATGACTAAATACAAGTAGGAGAATTGATTAATGTTTGGATTGTATAAATGGAGAAGTCGAATATACTTATATCCATCAGATAAAATAAATGATTTATTTTAAGGAAGTAAATGACGTATTTTAACATGAAAAGAGTATTTATAATTTTAATTTGCTTATTTTTTCTAACGGGTTGTAAACAATATGACAGTAATGAACCAGTTCCAGATGTTCAATATACACATGAAAATGTTGATGCAACTATCACTAAATTAGATGTTAGATATTGGTTTGCTACTTGTCCTCGATGGCATTGGGTAATATCTGTAAAATATGATGATATGACATATACAGATGAACAACAAGCAAATGGTGTTTTCAATAGACCCTCTTTTATAGATTATGGATTGGAAGAAGGAGATAAAATATCTGTAGAAATCAAATCTAAATATGTTAATGGTAAGTTAGAGAATAAATATATAAATCAAATTAATTATTAATTTGTAGGGCTGACTGTGGGTCATAGCCAGTCAGTTCATTTATAAAAATTAGAAAGGAGAAGTGCGAATGACAAAAGAAGCACAAAAGTTGGTAGAAGAGAATCATAATTTGATTTATAAATTTCTACGAAATCACAGCTTAGAAGATGATTGGTATGATGTGGCTGCAATTGGATTGTGCAAAGCAGCAAATAATTATAACTCCAATAAATATAAGTTTTCTACATATGCGTATAAATGTATGTATAACGAAATGTGGAAAGATAACTGGAGATATAAGAATGTGAAGGAATATATTCCAGATGCACTAATATTACATTATGACAAATTAATTTCAGATAAAAGTAATACTGTACCATGTTTTGAGGTTTATATGGAGAAGAAATATAATGGAGAATCTCAGGATGATGTGTTAGCAAAGTTAATCTATGAGGATTATTATAACGGATTACGAAAAGATAGAGATAGAGAGATTCTTGATTTATTTCAGAAAGGTTACACTCATCAGAAGATTGCAGAAGTGGTAAATTGCCCTGTTGGAACAGTAGCAAGGGTAAAAAGATTGTGTAAAGAATATATGTTGAGTGTATGAGGGGTAATAGAGAATATGAATTTATTAGAAGATTTAGATATTACAATTCAAAATATGACTGAAGAATTAATACTATATACAAAATATGAAAATATAAAAGAATATGGAACTATTTTAGAAAGAGCAAATAATTGTAAAGAAGAATTAATTAAAGCATTAGTAAAAGAGTTAGGAAGTGGTAGAGGTAGAGAGAAGAGAATTAGAAAAGTAGTTGATAAATTTTTGTAAAGAAATCTCAATTTTATGGAGGTGAAAATATGACATATGATAAAACATACAGAGAAGAATTGATTGAACATATTAAAGCTTGCGGTCAAAGTATCATTGATAATGCTGAGAAGATTGTAGGAGATTATAAGTTTGATGCAGGAACTTATATTGAATTACATGTAGGAAAGTGTGATGAAGCACCATATATTTCAGTAACAAAAGACTTTATCCCAGAAAGGTTAAAGGAGATTAACGAATTATGAAAGAAATTTTAGGAAATAATCTTGAACAATTCTTTTTCGTACTGGATTATCCAAAAGAATATGGAGCAATATGTACATACAAGAGTAATAAATATGAAGTTTGGTTAATGGATGATGAAATATTTAACATGATTGCTGACATATCAGAAGAAGAATTTATTAAATTCGCAGGCGAAGATGCTTGGTGGAGAAGTAGTAATGGTAGTGTATTATATTCACTTGATAAAGGCGAAATAACAATTAATAATCAGAGGATGATTGGATGGATTAGAAAACCTTGGAATGAAGAAATATCAAAAGATATTAATTATCAATCATTATCAGAATATCTATGTGAATTTATTGGAGCTTCTACACCTCTTAATGTTGTAGCTTGTGCAATGGACTTAGCAAAATTTAATTATTTGACAATGGGTGGATTGTTCGAAAAATATGAACCAGTAGAGGATTAAAGAATTATGAAGAAATCAGAACCAAAATTAATTTTAAACCTGCAAGTTGATAGTGAAGAGCTTGAGCAGAAAGTTAAACTTGCAATGGACAAGTATATCGAAAATGTAATTGTGGGGAATCTTGATGATGAGATTGATAAGATTGTAACAAAAAGAATTGGAGCGTTAGTATCAGCGGATAGATGGAATCCAAATCGAAAAATCAAAGATAAAACATTAGAAGCGTATGTAAAAGAAGCAACAGAGAATGTTATTTGTGATGTAATTGATAAGAATATCAAAGATATTTTTGCTCGCAAAGTTGCGGAGATGTTATAAAATATTTCTTTCATGTGATATATTAAATCACTAATATTTATGCGGTTTCAGCGTCCCAAAACCACATGATTCTATGTATTCTGGTTACGTTATCTCTTTCAAAAGTCAATAAAATCAATGATTTTCAAGACTACGATGAAAGAAATAATTGATAGAAGAAAGGAATACATAGTCTCATGAGGTAAGCTGCGCAGCACTATTATGGTGCGAGACTGTGAAAGTATTAGAACTATTTGCAGGTACAAGATCTATTGGGAAAGCATTTGAAGCTAGAGGACATGAAATTTTTAGTGTAGAATGGAATAAAGATTTTGAAAATATTGATTTATATGATGATGTTAATAATATTACAGCGAAAGATATATTAGAAAAATTTGGACATCCAGATGTGGTGTGGGCGAGTCCTGACTGTACCACATTTTCTATTGCGGCTATTAGCCATCACAGAAGAAAGAATCCAGAAACAGGTAATCTCGATCCAGTAAGTGATTATGCAAAATTCTGTGATAAAACTGATCAACACGTTCTATCCTTAATCAAGGAACTAAATCCAACATTTTATTTTATTGAAAATCCTAGAGGTGGTATGCGAAAGATGACATGGATGCAAGAATTACCACGTTATACGGTGACTTATTGCAAATATGGAGATGACAGGATGAAACCTACTGATATTTGGACAAATCATCCTGATCCTAAATTCTTACCTATGTGTAAAAATGGTGATCCATGTCATGTTTCTGCTCCGAGAGGTAGTAGAACTGGAACACAAGGACTAAAAGGTAGCGTTGAGAGAAGTAAAATACCACAGAAATTGTGTGAGCATATTGTAGATATTTGTGAAGAATACATTGAGTAATAACTAGATGGAATTATTTTTTCAAGGTGTGAAAGGAGGTGATTTACATAGAAATTAAATTCAAAAATGGAAGTAAATTAGAGAATATAGAATCAAAAGATGGTAAACGTAGTAATTCTATGATAATTAAATTTGGAGAATGGGAAACTACAACACCAGAAAATTCAGAAGAAGTAATGAAGAAACAGATTTTATATTATCAGAAACATCCAAAAGAGTTTCTTGAGCTAATGGGACATGATTTACATTTGTATTGGTATCAGAAATTATGGTTAAAAATTTTAGCAAAAATTGGAAGATAAATTATGGAAGAATACAAAGAACCATCTTATAGAAATATGACAATCTCGCAAGTAATTAATAAGCTCTCAGAAATTGCTGATAGTGCTGAATATTGTGAGATAGAAGGAATACTATGTAGAGCAATTGTGATGTTAAAAGATTATAAAGATCTTGATGAATATATTAATAGATAATTATAAGAAAGGATAAATAGACTATGAATTTTGCAAGCGCATTATTTTCACTTAAAAGAGGACATAAGATTAAGAGAAAACACTGGACAGGTTGGTGGGAACTGGATGGTAATGAAGTTATGATGCACTGTTACGATGGTAGAGTTATCAATATCAGAGATTCAGAAGATATTACATATACAATTGAGAATATGGCATGTAACGATTGGACTATTGCTGATAATTGTGGAGCAAAGGGAGAAATTTAAAGCAGATGAATTAACAATCATGACAAAGAAGGGTAATAGATTAAATATGAAAAGTATATCTATTAATGATTGTGAATATGGATTACGAAGACTTAAACGAAAAGTAAAAAGATTAAAAAGAAGACAAAAAAATTTAGAACAAATAGAATTATTATCTTTATATGGTGCAGAAGACTTGGGAAGAATAAAAGAAGTGATATATATTTATGAAGATTTAATTGATATATGGGAAAATTTAGAACAGATGAAAGTTCCCTTTCATCGTAAAAATCACGTATTTTGAGGTGTATTTTTGACTGAAATATGCCTTGAAAGACACATATAAGGATGTAAATGAATGAATAATGTTAAAGTTACGAAGCAATTTGTAGAATATTCAAAGGAATTAGCAGAAGATATTCTTGGATATAATAGATGTTTTCATTATGGAAACATGGATAAAAGGACAAATAGAAAATTAATATATCATATCAAACGTTGTGAGAAATTGCTTAATGAAATGGAGAATAAAAATGGGTAGACTGATAGATGCTGATAAATTTATTAAAAAGTTCAACTATGCAAAAGCAAATACCGAAGAAGAGAATATAATGTGTGCAACTGTTAGAAAAATGATTCGAGAAGAACCAACAGCTTTCGATTTAGATGAAGTCGTGGAACAGTTGAAACAATTAAAAACAAGATACTTCTTAACAATTGCAAACACAGGAGATAAAAAGTTAGATATTGCTTATGAAAATGTAGGAAATGTATTAGACAGGGTTATTGAAATTATAAAAGGTGGTGGAATTTAGATGTTAATGCCTGCGATATTATATAAAAATCAAATCGAAAAGGAATTTCGGAAATTGTATTATACAGAAGATATGTTTTATTATACTGGCTGTTTGACACAATGGTATCTTAATATTAAGGATATTCCTGGCGATGGTGATTTTGATTATGCGATTGTAGATAATGTTAGTAAACTCATTGGTTATCTTTCGTATAAAGCAGATTATTATTGTTCAAAAGTCTATAATTTTGGATTAGTTTCTTTTGATAGAGGGAATCCAATTATAGGTAATGACTTATATAAAAAGTTAGAAGAACTTGTTCCACGTTTTTACCGTATTGAATGGAGAATGGTTGGAGGAAATCCTGTTGAAAAACATTATGATAAGTTTTGCAAATTACATAATGGTAAAAAGCATATATTAAAAGACTCAATAAGAGATAAAAGTGGAAATTATCATGATGATATTATTTATGAAATCGTAAAAGGTGGTGGAGTTGAATGAGAGAAATTATTTTTAAAGCAAAGCGAATTGATAATGGAGAATGGGTTGAAGGATATTATTATAAAATGTCTGAAACAACCTATTGTTTTAAAGAGGACTATGAACGGAAACCAGTACCAGAACATCACTATATTTTGCAAGAGAGAATGACTGACTGGGGATTACCAAATCAGATAGTACAGATTGAAATTGATTCCAAAACACTCTGCCAGTTCACAGGACTTTGCGATAAAAACGGCAAGAAGATTTGGGAAAATGATATTGTAAAGACTGTTTCGGATATTTATGCACATGTCAAATTCGGGTTATACACTACAGGATTTGCACTTGAAGAATGTAATCAAGGCTTTTATGTTGATTTTTCAGTTAAAACTTATCTGAGACATGAATTAGGATATTGGAACAATAAAGTAGAAGTCAGAGGAAACATTTTCGACAATCGAGATTTATTACAGGAGGAATCAGATGAGTAAATCAGTATTGGTGATTGACACACCAGAAACTTGTATAGATTGTATATTTTGTCAAGAATACAGGACAAAAAGTAGAGAATATGCATATTGCTATGTGACCAATGGGGATAGCGAAAATGACATGAAATTAATTGACTGTATATACGGATATCGTCAATCTAAACCCGATTGGTGTCCATTGAAATCGCTGCTAGAAGAAGATTATGAAAATCATTATCCTAATAAATGGATAGATGGATATGCTAATAGCTGGGATGATTGTTTAAAGGAGATTGTAGAATGAATTATAAGAAAGAACTATTCGAAAATCAGAAAATTATTTTGCTTGCGTTGAATAAACTTCTTACTCCGCATTGTAAAGGATCTTTACGTGATGCAAATGGTGAAACTCAATGTAATATTGATTTGATTGAGAGATATCATGTAACAGAGAAGATATTAAAATACATTAATGAATGATTGAGAGTAAACTTTCATTTGTGGAAAGAGAGGAATAAATATATGGAGTATATTGAAATCGACCTTGATTGTGGATTATCCATTATAGATTCAGTTAAATTATTGCATAGTAAGGCAGAAGCCACTGATAAAAAATATTTTGGAGAATTTAATGGTCACAAATTAACATCTGATATGACAGTAGATGAAGCATATATTAAATGTATTGGTAAAACATTTAAAGAATTTAAAGATGAACAAGAAAAAATGAGACAAGATTTAATCAGAAGAGAAGAAGAACATAAAAAGAAAATACCAGAACTAACAAAATATTGGATTAAGGAAGGACATAAAGCTTTATCACAAGACAAATGGGGCGAATGGGACAGATGTGTACCTATTAGATTAGGTGATCTGTACGAGGGAATGGAATTAGGTCAATGTTTAGATATTATTAAAACTGTTAAGGATGATTCTATTGCAGCAGGTATTGAAGTAATGAAGAATCAAGGTCACTCAGGAATGTCTTGGGGACTTATGAAATCTATGATTTATACATTTTGTGATTGTGGTAACGAATTTGTTGAAGCTTTAGATAATATGTAATTTTTCTAAGAGTGTTTCTGCTCAAAATTTCATAAAATACAACTAAATAGAGGTGATAGTAATAGTACACAAATCTAATAGATTTACTAATACATGGTGGAGTTTATGCACCAACTATGAAGATTATCTTAACTTTGCAAAAGAAATGTATCAATGGAAAGGCGAAGATGTCATATTTGGCGGTGAGCAATTCCAAACAGAAGAATCATTATTTGATAGTGTTAGTTCATGGATGGATGTGTTTGAAGTTCCATATATATTAGAAGATTCTAATGATAAGTACTCTGATGAGCATGAGATTAATAATCCATTGATTGATAAATACGAAATTAAAAATAAACCAGAAGAGAATGAATATCCAGTAGTGGTTTATATGTATAGAGTACAAGGTTATTTTAATGTTGATTGGTTTAGTATTAGAGAATTAAACATGAAATAAACGATTTAAGAGGGGTATCAGTTAATATATATTCTATTAATTTGTGGAATACATTTGGTGTAGGATGTAGATTTTTTATATGAAGAAGAAATGAAGCCTTTTGGAGAATATCTTAATAAGTGTTGTGAATATATGTTAAAACATAGTGAGGGAATTTGATTTTGTGGATAGAGATTTTTGTTAATATAACAGCAAATAACCCTTATTAAAATCGTTTCTATGGCTTCAAATTTCAATTTTAATATTTAAGATAAAGAATGAACCCTATTAAAAATAAGAGAGAGAATATAAGATTATAAGTCTAAAATTATAGGCTGTATATAACAAATTAAATATATAAAAAGGAGAAAATATTATGATGAACAGAGAAAGTAAATTAGCGTTAATGAAGGACAGATTATCAAGATTAGGAAGAGATTCAAAAAATATTAAATGTGGGGGTGTACTCAGAAGATTAAAAAGAGATATTAGAAATCTTGAAAATTTAAAATAGATTCTGAGAAGGATAATTAACTTTATACATAGTACAATAAAGGAGATATTTTGATATGAATTGTAAGGAATGTGGATATATTAAAGATGAATACGAAGAGAGAATGACATATTGTGATAAATATTTTCCTGGTCATTATTCAGAAGATGACATAACAGAATGTTGTTATTGTGTAAAAACAGATGGGAGATTATGTTGGACAGGTACATGTGATAAGTTCCCATCAGAAAAAATCAGAAGAATCTGCAATAGAAACCCTAAAAAGAGAAGAAGTACAAAAAGAGAACGAGATAAAAAATATAAAGAGAGAATGAAATATCTGTATGATGCATTGGGACATTTAGTTTCTTCTCCTGTGGATAAGTATGGATATTATACAAAAGACTTAAATGAAATTACTCATTATAAAAGATATTGGGTTACTGGAACAGGAAAGAAATATCATAAAAGGCAATCAAATAAAGCAGTTAGAAGAAGTAAAAATATACCTGTAAGGGGTAGAGGATATTATAAAAAAATCTTTAATGTTGAAACTTATCATATAAGAAAGGCGTGTAGAAAATGACACTATTTGTTGGCTTATTGTGTTTGTTAGTAGTTATGTTGTTGTTGAACACAGGGATTAAAAAGAAATAAATAAGATGAAAGTAAAGGTGAAAATATGGCAAAATTAGACGGATATTATGCAGTAGCAGAAATAGAAGAAGGATGTTGTGGAATGAAATATTTCTATGCAATTTATGATGATGGAGAAATATATAAAACAGGTGACAAAGTTTTAGTTAGTGGAGCAAATAGAGATATTCTTACTATCACAGATATTCTTGCGCCAGATGAATGTAGTATTTGTCCCACAGCCGAAGTTATCTGTAAGATAGATACATCAGTGTATGATAAACGTGTTAAAGAACGTAAAGAGAAAGCGAAATGTAAGAAAGAGGCTGATAAAATTAAGAAGCAGATGGACAAAATGATTGAAGAAATGGATCAAACAAATCGTTATGAAATGTATGCAAGTGATAATCCTGAGTTAGCGGAGAAATTAAAGGCATACAAGGAGTTAATAAATAATTGTTAAGAATATCATTAGTTGTATTTGTTCAATATGGATAGAGGTGAAAGTATGGAGATTGTAGCATAAACAGATTACCAGGAAGTTTATAGAATTGCAGATGGAGTTTTATTTATTGTAAATAAATTTGTTTCTATTGATTATTCGAATTTAACAGATGAGAGAATACATATATACAGGAAAGAAGCGAAATATAAATCCTATAATAAAAATTGTCAGAATTGGTTAAAGGTTTTAAAAGAAGATTATAAATATGAATATTGTCCAATTATCGTACCAAAAGGAACAGTTACATATATGGATGTTCCAGTTATTTGTACAAATGATAAAGATAAATGGAAATATGAATTAAAGACAACTGGAACTGCATTTAGTGGGAACTATGATGCGATGTTAGAAATGCTTGATAATGTAATTAATTGTATGGTTAAGAGTAGAGTAAGAGTAAAAGATAAGACATGAAATCTTGCTTTCAGAGAAAGGAGAATACATATGAGTGAAAAACAGATGTCTGATAAACAATATAATTGTATTAAATGGATATGTGAAATATTGTGTATTGATTATGGAGGGACAACAAGCAGTTACGATGCGTGGAAGTTTATTAAAGATAATAAACCACTTGCTGATAAAAAGGCAAAGGAAAAGAAATCTATTGATGATGAAGAATTTTATACTTTAATTCAAAAAGATTCTGAACGTGCTGTGGACTTATTTGTTTTGCGAGAAATGGCGAATGTTGGTTATACAAAATACAAATGTAATTTAAATACACATGAAAGAGAATATTATGATGACTTTGATGGCATTAATCTTGATGACGATGATATTGATGTAATTTGTCCAAGTGGTATCCATTGTGCAGATGATATCAAAGATTTTGGATGGATGTATACACTCAAAAATAATTTATATTTATAATATTTTAAGAGAAAAGGTGAAATAAATGAGTTACTGGACTTACATAACGGGAACAATAACAGTATCTCCCATAGGGCGCACACAAGCCCAGAAACGATACATTCTTGATACCGTATTAGCGCATTTACCAATTGTTTCTGGTTCAGAAAGAGATATGAATGTATATGTGATTCAGAAAAATGGTCATAACAGTTCTAGTTCTTGTGATGAATTTGGAGAAAGAACAAATAATTTAACTAATCGGTATGGTAACAGAACAAGAAATAGGGGAATGTTGCGTACACAAGATGAATACATCTTAGTCGTAGATGCTGCATTAAGAGATAGAGAATTTAATCAGACGTACAGAGAATTCATGAAATGGCTTGTACGATTAGGTAAAAGAGTCATGATTGATCATATTCTTGTAAAAATCAGTGGATATGATAAGACTACTGTTATTAAAGACCGTTCTGTGCAGAATGAAAAGTATTCATGGCAAAATGTTTTTGATAATTTATTTGAAAATCCAAGTTGGACGAATGATGATGGAGAAGTTAATTGGTGTGAGTATATGTTATATCCAAGGGCTAAAGACTCTGATTATCCCATGATGTTAGCATACAAGTATGTCAATGATAAGGAAAATGATAAAGAAGTAGAGAGAAGAATGAAATATGAAAGAGATAAACGATATTAAAATCTCATATGCAAACAGTTCTGTAAGATTAGGACGTTACACAAGTAAAGAAAAAGCAATTAAAGTGTTAGATATGATTCAAGAATCTTGCATTGATTGTCATATTGATTTCCAAATGCCACAAGATGAAGAAGTGTAAAACAAATTATAAAATGAGGTGAAATGATTGAAAGGGTTAATCAAAACTTCGTTGGGAGTTTTAATCATTGTAATTAGTTTTATGGAAGGTATTGTTCTTGGTGGATGGTTCTTGTTTTTAGACCCAATCATCGCCTGTATTAATTCCTTTAGCATAAGACTTATGATTCTGGCGATTGTAAAATGTATCATTGCAATTCCTGTATGTAAAATGATTATAAGAATAGGGAATACTATTGGTAAAACGATGATTCTTGATTGGTTTTAGAAAGGATGTGATGATTTTGAGTGATTATCAGCATATTATCAATGATGCAGATAGGCTAAGAAAATGCATTAGTGATATGTGTACTACAAATAATTTATCTGAATTAAGTCATTTGTATAATGCAGCAGAGATAACATTAAATGAATTAATGTTAGAAAACGCAAAGAGAATAAGAAATAAGGAAAAGAAATGAAGAAATCAATTAAAAAGATAGTAGGACATTTATTATTTGTATCAGGGAATATTTTGAGTCTCTATTTGGGACTCTGGACATTCTTTTTAGGTCAGATTGCAAAATGTATAACTTTATATGGGAACGGAGAATTAACAATATGGTTGATTTTATTAGCTGTTTTGAAATTTTTCGTAGGTGAAGCAGTTGCATTTTCAATATTCTGGACGGTAAATATGGTAGTTAAGAATTATTTTTGAGGTGAATATGGTGTGTCATATAAGTAGCATATGGAATGAGTTAAATGAACAATTAAAAGGAAATTCTAATATTGAATATGTTGAAATCAGTAAATCGGGTATAGTAATGTATTTTGAAACAATAGAAAATATTTGTTTTTCAATTAAAGTTTTTAATGGTGAATTTTCATTTAAAGTAAAGGAATGTGAGTATCATCCAATAAATGTTTTGGAAAGTATTGAGTTAGTTAGAAATTTCATTGAAGAACATAAGACTATTTTAAAAATGTTTGAGTTTAGTGGTGATGGAGAATATGAATAATGCAGAACAGATTATAGCAGCCATTAATTTTCTTAATCAGAATGGATATGTTGTACGTATGAATCTTCAAAAATATATAAATAAATGGATTGCTTTCACACAACGAGGAATGGAACCTATATTACATGGAAGAATAATTAGTGTATCAAATTTTGATGAATTTTTTTATGTAAAATGTAAAAATGGTGAAATTAGATATCCTAAAGTTGAAGATGTGATTAAATTTTTTGATTCGAAAAAAGAGTGCTATGAATTTAAATAAGATGAAAGTTTGATTTTAAAATAATTAAAGGAGGGAATATATGGATATTAAGTTTCATGAAGGTGATTTCGTAGAGAATAATGATGGTAGAGTGGGTTATATTTCTGCGATTTGTCAATGTGGCGAGTGTTGCAAAAGAGGATTTTATGAACCTAAGATTGAGTATACAGATGGATCAGAGGATTATATTACCAATATTTCTGTAAAAAATATTCCATTGAATTATAAACAGATTGGTACACAAAAATTTAGCGCAGAAGAACATTATAAAAAGAAAATGTTAGCTTTTAAACTTGAATCGAAAATTTATGAGAATAAATATAATGAGCTTTTAAACTTATTAAGAAAAGCAAATAGTGAATTGAGTGAAGATGAATTTTATGAAAAGCTTAATGTTCTGTTAAAAAAGACGAGGAATAAATAAAATGAATAGAAAAGGTATGATAATCATAGATATGCCTACAACTTGTTTTGAATGTGAATTTTGTCATGAATCTTCATATGATAATCGTTATAAAATTTGTGGTGATAAGTTCTGTGGAATTGAATATATGGAAGTTAATGAATATTGCGAATTGTGTTCTAAACCAGATTGGTGTCCATTAGTCGAGATTCGACATTCAGATGAGTTTAATAATTTAATGGATGAATTATAAATTATAAAACGTACATTTCAAACTAAAATAAAAGGAGTGATAAGATGCAAACTTACAAATCAAAATATCGTATAACAGATTGTGAAAATAATATTGCAATGGAGATATATTTATCAAAAGAAGAATATTTGTTGCTTAAATGTTTCTTTAATAAATTTGAAAAAGCAATGCATAATTTTTGCTTTGAAAATATAGAGGGTAATACATATTAAAATTGTTATTTTATGTTAGAAAGAGAGAATAATTAAATGTCAGATTTGTATTTATATTTACTTTGTTCTAGGAATAAAGATAATAAAAATGTTCTTAATTTCAAACAACGAACAAAACCGATTTTAGAATATAAAGAGAATGAAGTCAAGGTATTTGAAGCGTTTAAAAATTTTGCTGAGAAAGGTGTAGATGGTGAACAGACAAGATTATATAGGACTGTTAATTCAAGAAATGAAGATAAAATAAGAAAAGAATTTATTATTAAATTATTAAGAGATGAACCAGATATAACTAAATTTAATCGAATACTTGCATCTACAGCTCAACAAAAATGTAGCAGAGATGAAAATAAGTGGCTATTTGATTTTGATGTAAATGATGGTTTACTTGTAATGGAATTTGTTAATGATATTTATAAGTTCTTAGGAATTAAAGATGTTGAAGTAAAAAGTACACCTAATGGATATCATGTTGTAGTTCCACATGGTTTTGATACAAGAGAATTAATGGATAAATGGAAGTACTGTGTTACTTTAAAGAAAGATGATTTATTATTTATGGGTATGATGAAAAAAACGGAGAAAGTAAGATAATAGACAGTATAGCAATCGCAATAATAAATGTATCAATTTGAGTTACAACATCAATTACAATAATATTTTGGATTAAATATATAAAATCTGATTGATGTTTATGAGCATTATTTCTACCAACTTGTATTAATATAAGTGCCAAAGAAGATAAGGAAGAATATTCAGATAAATCATAGATTTTAAATAAAAGAACAAAAGGAGAAGAATAGAATATGAAAGTAATTCAAAATAATTATAAGAATACACAGAGAAATACATATCAATTACCAGAGAAAACTAAACCAAGAGTAGAAAAGGTAAAAATAGAATGTGAAAACTGCGGATCGGTTATTGAAGTATCAAGAGAAGATGTGCATACAGGATGGTTGGGATTACCATTTATAACCTGTCCATGTTGCAATTATGAGATGGTCGTTAAAAAGTTTAATGATGATGTGATTGATATTTATGCTTCGAATGTAAATTATCCAACTCATTTCAAGCTATTTAGTAAGGATTTTATTGCTGTCGAAATTCCAGATGATGGTATTAACGAATGTATTCAAAAAGGAATTCAATACTTTAGAGAAAATCCAGAAGAGTATTCTTATTGTATAGGTTCTGGTAACACTATGGTACATATGTATCGTCATACAGAAGATGAAGAATATTATGTTATAGTGTCGAAAGATTATGAAGAAGGTAGAATTCAGTTTGAAGAAGAGGATTATGATTAAATGAAACTCTGATTTCATAGGAGTAAAAATGGACGAAAATGTAGTAGAAATGGTACAAATTAAGGAAATTCAGCTAAATCCAAGATTCTGTTCACAGGAGATATTTAATGATATTAAGATTAAGAATCGTAAAGTATCGTGGATGGAGGAAACTGAATTAGAGAAAGATACAATGGTTGAAATAATAATCCCAGATGATAAAGATAATGTAATATTAGAAAGGTGGTGATGAATATATGTGGGTGATATTTTTACTAAGTGCTGTTGGTTTTGCAATTGGCGCACTTATCTTATTTTCAATTGGTTGGTTAGTAATTCATAAAATTGAAATGCATATTAATCGTCAAGACGATGATTATGAAAACGAAAAAGAGAATAAAAAGAAAGAGGATAAAGAATGAAGAAAAAATCAGTAAAAAGTAAAGTAGTAGCAGGATTGGTAATTGTATGTGCAGTAATTGGAGGAATTTTTACAATTTCTCATATTAAAATTATTGGCACTGGTAAAGTAGGCATAACGTATACCTATGCTAGAGGGATAAAGGACGAGTTATTAAAACCGGGCGCACATTTCATTCCACCAATGGAATATATGAAAGAGTTTTCAACAAGCAATGAAATTCTTGTATTATCAAAAGATAAAAGAGAAGGTTCTGAAGGAGACGATTCATTTAAAGTTGCTACATCTGATGATGCGAGTATTGCAATTAGTTTTCAGATGACATACCGATATATTGAAGACCAAGTAATTGATACATATAAAAAATTCAAAGGTATGGATGGTGAAGATATTGTTGAAAATCGTGTAAAGACAGTTTTAAAATCTAAAATTTCTGAAATTACAACTGATTATTCTATGATGGATATTTATTCTGGTAATCGTACTAAACTTAACGAAGCTATTACAGACTATTTAAATAAAGACTTTTCTAAGAAATATGGCATTGAAGTTCTCGATGCATCTATTATTGATGTTCACCCAGATAAAAAGCTGAAAAAAGCAATTGACAATCGTGTTACTGCATTACAGGAAAAACAGCAGGCTCAAGCTGAACAGGAGAAAATAAAAGTACAAAAACAAACAGAAAAATTACAGGCAGAGGCAGATGCAAATATTGAGATTACAAAAGCAAAAGCTGATGCTGAGAAAACAAGGATTGCATCAGAATCTCAGGCAAAAGCGAATAAAGAATTAAGTGCTTCTATTACTGATAGATTAATTAGAATGAAAGAAGCAGAAGCACATTATAAGAATGGTTGGGTTACTGTGCAAGGCGCAGGAAATACTGTAGTTGATGCAACAGAGAAATAAATAGTGTAGACATGGTGTGATTCTATATGGAGAAATATAGAATGGTAGGGTTCGATTCCCTACTTACACATTCAAATAAAGAAGAAAGGGGAATAAATATGGCAAATATGGAAGTGAAAATTTTGGTAATGGAGAAACTGGATGAAACACAAAAATGGTATGGTATAGAAACCAATATGTGAGGTAGATTATGAGGAATATAGATAGACTTAGAGCAATGTCACTTGAAGAAATTGCACTATATTTAATTCATGGAGAATAAAATGGGAGAAGATAATAAAGAGATTAAAGAAATGTATTTAATGAGTGGTGATAAACCGATTATGCAAATTAATAATATTCAAGATGGTGATTTGAAATATGAATACAATACAAAATATAAATCACAATTAGATAAATATGGTGGTTCATTTTGCATTGATGTATCTGATCTAGTTGATTATAAAAAGATATATAAAACTTTTGGTGTTGATGAGTCTAAGATTCCTGATAAATACGATATGAAAGTTTCAAAACTTATTCCATGTAGATGGCACAAGAAGAAGAGAATAAATAAAAAGATGCTAAAGAAACATGGACATCCAAATTATATTAAGAGATGGGAAACTATAAAAGGGTGGAAGTTAAATTCATACACAAATGGAGAATTTGAATTTGTAAAGGATGGCGATGCATGGTGAAAAATGTTCTAACCCCCCTCAATATATTCAAGAAAATATTGAAGTTATTAAAGCATAAATAAATTATCATAAAGGAGAAATTATTAGTGGCGAAGAAAAATTATAAGAAAGAACTTCTTGAGCAATACGGCAGGCTTGATATGAGTTATCGAAATAGTTTTAATCAAGGTGATATTGTTCAGCATTTTAAAAGAGAAATAACAAATACAGTAAATTCACCAAATGAATATCTTTATAAAATCTTATGTATTGCAAAGCATACAGAGAAAGACGAATATATGGTTGTATATCAAGCATTGTATGGACAGTTTGAAATCTATGTAAGACCTTATAAGATGTTTATGAGTGAAGTAGACCATAAGAAATATCCTGAAATTAAACAGAAATACAGATTTGTATTATGGGATGGGAATGAATAAATGGCATGTGAGAAATATACAAATTGTGAATATTGCAAAAAAGATTATCATTGCCCATGTGATCATATGGGAGATGGAAGTCCTTGGTGTGGAGAATTTCAATGCACAGTAGATAATTGTAAAAGATATGAGTGTATCTCATATGAAGAAGAATTATTCGAGATGAGAGGATATTGAAAGGAGAATGTATACATATGAAGTATAGTGACAACACCATTGTTCAAAAATTTATAGAACAATTAGTTGATGCATTAAAATACAAAAATGAATGTAAAGAATCATATGATGAAAAGTTTAATATTCCATTTTTAGTATCTGCACTATGGCAGGATTTAATGAATAATTGTGAATGTTATAATGAGTTTTGTTCCGATTTAAAAGATTATGATAATCATTATATTATAATTGAAGATGATAATTATTTGATTTGTAAGGTAAATGTATTTCTTTACAACGAAATCGAAAATGATGATTGGAAATGTGAAGAAGAACCAAATTTTCTATATGAAATTGTATTTGGTTATGATGAACGACATTGGGGATATTGTAAATGTAGTCCTAGGGATAAAGATTATAGAAAAGATAAACATTGTTGTGGTCATGGATGTGATTGGGATGCCCCTTGGATTATGGTGAGAAAAAGTTTTCTTATATCGGAACATTCATGGAGTGGCGATGAACATGATTATTGGGACTTCGAAGATAAGTTTTATGCAAATGACAATGAAGAAAACGAAAAGAAACTTTTGACAGAAAGAGAATATAAGATTAAGAGTCTTAAAGAAACCATTGAAAATGCCCAGAGAGAATTAAAAGAATTAGAGAATTTATAGATGAAACTTTCGTTTCAGGAAAGGAGAATAAATGATTAACATAGTAGAAGATATTACTAAAATTGTTAAATGTGACAAATCACATAATGTTAAGGTTGCAGTTAAGTCAAATGGTATAACCATATCGCTTATTGAAGGGAGTTTTAATGATGTTTGTAATATTCCAATAAAATATGATTGCTTAGAAGGAATATATATTGATAATAAAAAGCAAAAAGGAGTCATTGGTATTTGCGATATTAGCATTATTAAAGATATTATGGAATATCTTGAAGATCATGGGAATGAACTTAATGAGTTATGTACTCAATGTGATTGGTCGGGTAGACAGGGAAAAAATTAAAATCCAAATTTCATCGGAGAAAAGGAGAATAATATTTATGAAAACATTAAAAGATACAGTGGAAATGATGAATAGTACAGATTACAAAGAAAGATTTATTGCAGAATATGACCAGTTAGTTATCAGATATAAAGGTCTTAGAAATATGTTAGATAAATGGGATAGAGATGAGTTAGAATTTAAACCTACTTGTCCAAGAAGTACATACAATATGCAAATTAAGGCTATGACAGATTATATTGCTGTTTTAGAAGCTAGAGCAGTAATGGAAAATGTAGAATTATAAAAAAGAATAATTTCCGAGTAAAACAAAAAATAAATCTTATGGATTCAATCGAATCAAACTTTCAAATAAAAATAGAACAGAGAATAAATATATAGGTGGTAACAGCATACCTTTAGCTTTGTGTACTCTGAAAAGCTATAAATCACTGTTTTATATAAAATTTTACATAGATTTACTTCATGTTACGTCTGAAATGACGCTTATATAGATTAATTATTATTTTATATTTTTTACTTATAGGAGGATATTGTTAATGAAAAAACTTATGGATTTAGTAACTGTAACTGGTGAACTTGTAAAAAATGGCATTGAAGAATTTGAACATGAAGGAGTAGAGAAAATTGGTGGAATTCTTGTACTTAGAACAGCAGATGATAGTGAACATGAGATTAATTTTTCTTCTCCAAAATATAAGAAAGATGAAAATAAAAACTTCACATCCGAAGAAAGTTATTTTTATAAGAAATATTTAGATGCAATGAACAACCTGAAAGATCTTGAGCATTGTAAAGAAGGAGAAAAACCCGATATTATTTCCATTACAGACGGTTCATTTTCAGTAAATGATTTTAAGGGTAATGATGGTAATGTTGTTTCAACAAATAAAGTATATGCAAAATTTATTAATAAAGTTGAACCAAAAGATTATGATTCATCAGTATTAGAAGCAAAATTTGAAGTTGAAGGAGTCATCGAATCAATTTCAGATGAAATGACAAAAAATGGATTAACTGGAAATCTAATCGTTGTCATGGATGCAATTAGACAGAATCAGAAAGATTTTAAAGATTCTAATTCTTATGAGGTAGATTCATTTATTCCAATTAGAATGACTGTTGACAAATCAATGGCAGATGCATTTAGAAGTGTAGGTTATTATGAAGGTGGATTTGCAAAATTTGTTGGAACAGTTATAAATACTGTTAGTTATGAAGAAGTTACAGAAAAAGCAGCATTTGGTACAGATATTGTAAAGAAAGTAAAAAAGACCGTTAAAAAGAATTTAATTAAGTCTGGAACTGCGGTTAGTACAGTATTTGAGCATGAGCTTACGCAGGATATTATTGATACATTAAAATCTAAGAGAAAAGCTAAGTTAGCTGAAATTAAAGCAGGTAAATCATCTTCTCAGACAGCAGAAGGATTCCAGAAGAATACTAGCACACCTGCTCCACAGATTACATATAATCCATTTGCACAGTAATAAGCGATAAAATAAACTTACTCAAGATTAATCTTGAGTAAGTAAACAACATTTAAAAATAAAGGAGATAAATTATTAATGATTGGAAATTTATTAGATTTAAAACCAAATAAAGTATCAGTTGATTTAACTCAGTATTCTACAGTTTGGATGGGAGATACGGGTGTTGGTAAAACAACAACTTTTATGAAATTTTTAAAAGAACTTGTGCCTGATAAAGATCCGCTATTTTTAGAATTTGAAGATAGATTTCAGAATATTCCGGGGATTATGGCTGTAAAAATTGATACAATGGCAGATTTGAAATCAGTCATTGGTCAGTTAAGAAATCCTGAATTTAAAAAGAGATTTTCATGTATTGTAATTGATACACTTGATAAATTTGAAGAGAGTTGTGAAAGATATGTACTTGAAAATAGAGATGCAGAAATTTTAAAGGATGTTGGCGCATTTGGAGAAGGTTCTCTTCGCTTTAAAAGTGCGTTAAGAAATATTGGTATTATTCAGAGTCTTGGATATACAGTACATTTTATTGCACAATCAACACATAGTAAAGATTTCGATACAAAGAAAGAAAGCGATACATTAAAGCTTAATAAAAATACATTTTCATATTGTAGAGAAGCTGCTTATCTTGTTGGATATATGTATAGAGAAAAGGACGAAAGATTTATTACATTTAAGAAAACAGATAAATATCCAGATTTAAAGGATACATTTAATCTTCCAGATAAAATCAATGTTAAAGATTTAAAATCAACTTGGGTAAAAGCTGTTGAAGATTTGGGTGGAGATTTTACAACTAAAGAAAAGACAATTGATAAGGCTACACCAGTTGAAGATTTTGACGCAATTAAAGCAAGAGGAGTTGAACTTGGTGGAATACTTGCATCAAATGGACATCTTGCAGAAGCAACAGCAGTTCTTCAGAGAAATCTTGGTCTTGATGATAATGGACATGTAAAAATGTTTGATACACTTAGGGATACACAGTTAGATTTAACAAAAGTAATCGTAATGGAACTTGAAGATTTAATTAAAAAATATAAAATTAAAGCATAAATATTAAAACTATAAACATGGGGATGGGATTTTCCATCCCTCTTATTTTAAAGTGAGATGTATATGGCTAGATTATCAACATGTAAAAGTTGTGGAAAAAAACTACAACCAGAAGAAAAATATACACATGCTTCAAAAACATATTGTAAAAAGTGTTATGAGAAAATTGAAAGAGAATCTATTGAATATAAACAGTTGATTGAATTTATTTGTAATAATTATAAATTAGATAAGCCAACTGGGTATATTCTCAAACAAATTAAAGAGTTTAAAACTGAATATGAGTATTCATACGCAGCAATGACTTATACACTTTGGTATTGTAAAGAAGTGTTAAATAAATCTTTTATTGAAAAATATGGTATATCATTAATTAAATATTATTACAATGAAGCCAAAAATTATTATTCACAACAGGAAAAATTGAAAGAGCAAATCAATAAATTGTCAGATATAAAAATCAAGACTAAGATTGTCAAAAAAACTTCTATAAACTCCAAAAAAAAATCAACATCTTTGATAGATTTGGAGGATTTGTTAAAAGGTGGTGATTTAAATTAATATTAATCAGCAGGTAGATAAAAAAGCTATTTTTTTGTTATTTGGGTGTTACTGTTTAAATCCAAGATATGTATTAGATGAAAAATACTCAACAAATGAAAATGATTATCCTGAAAATTTTCATAAAATGATTTGGGGTGCGATTGTAAACATTGCCAAGAAAGGAAATGTCAAAAAAATTACCCCTATTGATATAGAAAATGAAATTTCCCAATTTAATACAGCTATTTCGCTTTGGAAGAATAATGATGGTTGGGGATATATTGAATCAGCTATTGATATGTCATCTGATAAGACTATGAACATTGGAAAATATTATGATGATGTTCGTAAATATTCTATTGTTAGAAATGCCGCAGAATCATTGAAAATGGATATTAGTTTTTTATATGATGAAAATGACGATGAAAAGTTAGAAGCATTTAATAGATTAACAAGTATGGATGTTCTCAATGCAATAAATAATAAATTTATGGACTTTAAATCTATGTGGAAAAATAGATTTAGTGATAACTATTCATTCAAAGTGGGAGATGGAATTACAAATAGATTAAATGAACACAAAGAACAACAGAATGTATATGGTTATCCTTTTCAATCAAGGTATTTAACAACTGTATATAGAGGTATGCGACCTAAAAAATACATATTGAGGAGTTCTGTATCAGGTGGTGGCAAAACAAGAAATTCACTTGCAGATGGATGCAATATGGTATCCGATCGAATATATGATTGGAATAAAAAAGAATGGATTTCCACAGGTGATAGTCAACCAGTATTATTTATTTCTACAGAATTAGAAAAAGAAGAAATTCAAGATATTATTCTTGCACATGTAAGTGGTATTGAACAAGAAAGAATTGAAATTTGGGATGATATTACACCAGAAGAAGAAAAAATTCTCAATGAATCGGCAAAATATATTGAGACATATGAATATTATGTTGAATATATGCCTGATTTTACAATTGACCTTATTTCAGAAACTATTGAAAAATATATTTTGAATTATAAAATAGTTGCTTGTTTTTTTGATTACATTAATGATTCCCCTTCATTGTATGAATATTATTACAATAAAACTCACACAAGACTTAGAACGGATCAAATTCTCTTCTTATTTAGTGAGTCATTAAAATTGGTATGTAATAAATTTAATATATATTTAGGTTCTTCAACGCAGTTGAATGACAATTATAAAGAAGATGGTAATAAAGATGCAGGAGCATTAAAAGGTTCTAAGGCTATTATTGAAAAAGCAGATGGTGGTATTTTAGCACTTCCAGTAACTCATAAGGATTTAAAAAAACTCAAACCAATTCTTGAAAGTAATGGAAGTTTTGGAAAGTTAATTCCAAATATGTCATATTATATTTTCAAAAATCGTGGCGGTAAGTGGCACAATATCATTATTTGGACAAAACTTAATATGGGAACAATGAGAGAAGTTGATTGTTTTGTAACAAATTATAATTATGAACTTATAACTGATATTGAACAAACACTTATTGATTTTAAGCTTGATGATGTAGGTGATGTTGGAATTATTGAAACGGATGTAGATATCTCAGGGTCAGATTTGGCTATGGAATTATCAAAAAGTATCTAAGTAGGGAGGTATATGATGACCGCCCAAGAATTAAAAGAGAAATTAAAAGAAGAAGATATTAGAAAATTGCTCATAGAAATGGATGCAACTTTTTATTATGAAGATGATGATATATGGATTACAGACACTATATGTCATCATGGCACAAAACCTAAATTATATTATTATAAAGATTCGATGTCTTTTCACTGCTATACAGAATGTGGTCAATTGGATATCATTGGTGTGGTAATGGGATATAAAGACTACGAACAAGAAGAATTTCAAAAAGCTATAAATTGGATATGCGTAAAACTCAATCTTGATAATTATGAATATGGATTTGGTAAACAGGAACAAATTTCTGATTGGGAATTCATTAGAAAGTATAAAAAGAGTAGTAAAAAAGAATCAAAAGAAAGATTATTAGTTCCATATGATAAGAGAATTTTAAATATTTTTCAAGAAATGTATACAGAAGAATGGATTAAAGAGGGAATATCCGTAAAGACCATGAAAAAATATAACATTTTATATTCTACATGGCAGCAAAAAATTATAATTCCTCATTTTGATATAAATAACCAATTAATAGGTGTCCGTGGAAGATCATTAATAAACGAAGATATTGAATTGTTTGGCAAATATACCCCATTTAAAATCGGAAGAAAATTTTACAATCATTCACTTGGAATGAATTTATTTGGGTTAAATCATAATATAAAAACTATCCAAAAAAAAAGAAAAATCATGCTTGTAGAAGCTGAAAAATCAGTTCTACAAACAGACACTATGTTTGGAGAAGATAATTTTACTGTTGCATTATGTGGAAGTAATTTAACAGATTATCAAAAAGGATTGATTTTAATGTTAGGTGTAAGGGAAGTGATAATTGCATTGGACAAACAATACGAAATCATTGATTCTGATGAATGTAAAAAGTGGGCTAAACACATAAAAGATAAAATTATTGATAAATTGAGTCCGTTTGTAACTGTTTCGGTTCTTTGGGACACAAATGATTTACTTAGATATAAGGATAGCCCAACAGATAGAGGAAAAGAAATTTTAATTCAACTAATGGAGAATAAAATATATGTGGGAACTAATCAATAAATAAGGTGGTGTAAAGTGAGTTTTAAATATGATGTACTTGGACATGTGAGGTTTGGATATGAATTAAATGATATTTTAACATTGAAAGGTATCAAAGATATTAATTCGTTTTTACATCCTACTATTAAAAATACAGAGAGTGAATTACTCTTTGATAATATTGAAGAAGCAAGAGATGTATTTGTAAATCATGTTGAAAATAAGAGCATTATAGATTTGTTAGTAGATTGTGATGTTGATGGTTTTACATCAGCATCTAACATTTATCAATATACAAAACAAATAAATCCTAATATTGAAATAAGATGTTTTATTCACAAAGGTAAAGCACATGGATTATCTGAATTTGTAGATGTGATGTGTGAAGATGATTCAAAACTTATCATTATTCCAGATGCAGGTTCAGGAGATTCAAAAGAATGTGAAAAATTAATTAAGAGTGGAAAAGATGTTATTATTTTAGATCATCATAGTATTGATGCTTCTGATAATCCTGCAATAGTAGTTAACAATCAACTTTCAAATAAAGTAACTGATAAAGCTATGACAGGAGTTGGAATTACATATAAATTTACAAAATTATTAGATGAATATTATGGTGTAAAATATGCAGATGATTATTTAGATTTAGTTGCATTAGGTATGATTGGGGATAGAGCAGATGTAGTTAATCTTCAAACAAGATATTTAATTTTAAAAGGATTAGAACAGATACGAAATAAAGTAAGTAAAAATAAACTTATATCTGTTTTGGTGGATGCTCAAATGTATTCAATGAATAATAAAATCACAATAAATGGTATTGGATTTTATATTTGCCCTCTTATGAACTCAATGATTCGATTAGGAGAATATGAAGATAAATGTTATATGTTTGAAGCATTGTGTAATTCAGATAAGATGCTTGATAGAAAAGTACGAGGAAAAGGAGTAGTAAACATGACTATTCAAGAGTACGTTCTTAAAGCTTGTCAATCATCAAATAGAAAGCAGAAAAAAATAACAGAAAATAGTGCCGCTGCTTTATCTGAAGAAATCAAACAATTTAATTTGAATAAATTGCCTATTCTTGTATGTAATGCAAAAGATAATGTTGACAGTAATTCTACTGGTCTTATTGCTAATAGACTTGCAGACCAATATCAACGTCCATGTTTATTAATGAGAAGAAAAGGTGATGTATGTAGAGGAAGTGGTAGAGGAAGTGATAAATGTGAAATTTTAAATTTTAATCAATGGTGTAAAGATACAGGATTGTTTAATAAAGTAGAAGGACATCCAAACGCATTTGGATGTGAAATTTATTTTGAAAATACAAATAAATTATTTTCGTTGCTGTCAACAATGAGAAAAATTGATGAACCTACATATCATGTATATAACGTATATGAAGCAAATCAAATTCACGATCAAATAATTAAAAATGTTGCTAAATGGGATGGAATTTGGGGTAACACTGTATCTGAACCTATTTTTCTTATCAAGAATGTTCCATGTAATAAATATAGTCTTTATTTGTTAGGTGCAAAACAGAACAAAATTGAATTTGCGTATCATAATATAAAATTTGTAAAACAGACAAGAGGTAGTTCATTAGCTTCTTTATATAAAGAAATTATTTCTATTGGAGATAATTTTGAATTTGATATTGTAGGAAGATTTTCTATTGATTATAAATCAGGTAAAGTAGCACAAGTAATAGTTGAGGATTGGATGTTTTATAAGAGTGAAAAAGTTTCTGGATTTACATTTGGATAAGGATGGTGATTGATATAATAGATAAAAGTATAATTTGGGGTTATGATTTCGAAGTATACTCAGCTATACCAGGAGGAGGTTGGTTTTGTGTTACATTTATAAATTATGAAGATAGAAAAAATAAAATAGTTATAATAAATGATAGAGTAAAATTAACAGGATTTTATAATAACCATAAAGATGATATTTTTATTTCATATAATGGCAGACAGTATGATACGGGAATTTTTAAAGGAATTCTTGATGGAATTAATGTTGGATATGTAAATGATAAGCTCATTAAAGAGGGTAAAAAACCTTTTCAAGTTGTAAAAAATGCAAAGAAATATCCATTAAATGATTATGATACTATTTTAAAAGATAAATCGTTGAAGCAGTTAGAAGCTTTTATGGGAGATGATATTAGAGAAACAGAAGTTGACTTTAATATTGATAGAGAACTTACAGATGAAGAAATAGAACAGACATTATATTATAATGATCATGATGTAATTGAAGTATTAAGAGTTCTTGATTACTGTTGGGATGATTTTGAAGGTCAATTAGATATCATTGAATTATATGGTCTTGATATGTCATACTTCACAAAGACAAAAGTTCAATTAGCTTCTAAAATTCTAAATGCCGTAAACCAACATACTCTCGATGATGAATTTGATATTCGCCTTCCAGAAACAATTCAATTATCTGATAAATACAAATTTATTCCAGAATGGTATATGAATCCTAAAAATTGGAGATATAAAGAACATCTTCGGTCAGAAGACAATCAGCATAATAATCAGTTATGCTGCAATGTTGCAGGAATTCCTCATGTATTTGCATGGGGAGGGTGTCATGGTGCTGATGACAAAGAAGCTGTATTTGAAGGAATTATTCTACATGCTGACGTAGCTTCAATGTATCCTACAACAGATATCGAATATGATTTGTTGAGTAGAAAATTCAAAAATCCTGATGATTTTAAACAAATGAAAAACTTTAGATTGAAATTAAAAGACGAAGGAAATTCTAAAAATAAAGCTCTCAAACCTATGATTAATGGTGTATATGGAGCAACTAAAGATAGAAATAATCCAGCATATGATCCATTAATGGCTAATTTAACTTGTATATTTGGACAAATGTTTATTCTTGATTTGATTGATAAACTTGAACCTTATTGTAGATTATTACAGACAAATACAGATGGTATTTTTGTTCTTTGTGAGAATGAAGACATGAAGAATAAGGTAATTGAGATTACAAATGAGGTTGGGAAACGACTTCGAATGGAATTTGAAATTGATGAATATACAAAACTCATTCAAAAAGATGTAAATAATTACATTGCTGTTATGAAAAATGGAAAACTGGAATGTAAAGGAGCAATGGTTAAATTCAATAAACCCATTGATAATGATTTACCTATCCTTAATGATGCAGTTAGAAATTATTTAGCTTATAGTATTCCAGTTGAACAAACTATCAATGAATGTACAGAATATATCAAATTCCAAAAAGTTATTAAGTTGTCTGCAAAATATAAAGAAATTTGGTATGGAAATGGTATAGCTGCAAAAGATAATAAGATCACATCAATAGACGGGGAATTATTAAAAGGTAAAGTACATAGAGTATTTGCTAGTAAAAGAGTGTCTGATGGTTCTATTTATAAATTAAAAATTGAGAAAGGTGTTAAATCTTATGAACAGTTTGCAAATACACCTAAACATTTATTTATAGATAATGAAGATATTCATGAAAAAAGCATTCCTAAACATTTAGATAAAGAGTATTACATTAATGAAGCAAAGAAACGAATTGAAATGTTTTTAACTAAAGATGAAGAAAAAATGGATGAAACTCCAAACATTTTATTTAAATGTATGTGTGAGAGTTCTACATTTTATGATTTTTTAGAAAAGTGTTTAGAGAATAAAATAACGAAGAAAATTTTAGAACAATATCTTATTGCTGATTGTTGTTCAAATTATGGAAAAACAAAAAAATTATTGTTATTTAGAGATTATTTTTATATGCTGCATGGGAAAAATAAAATAACAATAACTACATTAAATAAAAAAATCTCTGATGAAATTATCAAATCTATTGTGATTTCAAATGCTGAATTATCAAAAACAGGTAAATCTTATAATAATCTTAACTCTAAAAAAGCTCTTTTAGAAATATTCAATATTATTCCAGATGAACATATTAATCCATATGAAATTATGGAGATGCAGGTTAATAAATTTGGAACAGTGAGATATAAAAATCCATTGTTTGTTAATAGATATTTTGTTTTAAATACAAGAAATGTTATTGCACCTAACTTAATTCTTTATAATATGGGAAATGGAGAAATACAGTATAGGAAGATTAAAAAAGAAATATTTAAAATTCTTCCTTTACAAGACGGAGATATTATTGATGTTAAAAATTCTGAGAAACAATTTGCCATGAAAATTATAGGGAAAGATGATGAAGGAAAGAATATTGTGGTTGCTGATATAGATAAAGAATATGACGTAATTACTCAATATGACATTGTTTATAGAAAGTATGGTAAAGGAAATTCACTTATAACAGATTGCGAGGTATGTTAATGATTGAAGAAAAAATTTTAAAATTTGAATGTGTTTTGGATAGAATATTCTATCCTAAATATTCAAAAAAAATAAAAAGTGGAGAGTTTGGAATTTTTAAAGTAAATATAACGAAATTACTTGAATTTACAAATTATGATAAACCTCAAATTAAATTAAAAGGAATATGCCCAAGTGTAGAATATGGAACAACATATAAAGTATATTGTAAACTTTCAGAAGTTAATGAGCAATACGGAGACACATACGAAATTGTATATATTAGTAAATGTATTGATATTTCAAGTAAAGATAAACAGAAAGAATTCCTTAAAAATGTATTAAATGAAAATCTTGTTGATAAACTATTCGATGAATATGATGATGTAATTCAACTTTTAGAGAATAGAGACATAAAATCTCTTATGAAAATCAAAGGAATTGGCAATCAGGTAGCTTTAAAAATGATTGATGAATATGAAGAATCAAAAGATTATAGTTCTATTTATATGGAACTTGGACAGTTAGGGTTAACACATACATTTATCAAAAAATTAGTAGACTTTTATCATTCACCAGATACAGTAATTGACGTTGTAAGAAATAATCCATATGACTTAGTGCGTATGGATGGTGTGGGATTTAAAAAAGCAGATGAAGTAGCTTGTAAAGTAGGGATTGGTCAATATGATATTAGACGAGTTAAAGGATTTTTATTACATTATTTAAATGAGCAAGGAGAAGCAGGAAAGAGTTATATTAATTATCAAGAATTGATGAAAGCATTATATGATACATTAGGATATATTCCAGAAGAAGTTATAAATACTACAGCGAAACAAATGATGGATGATAATGATGTTGTAGTTCTTAATAATGGTTCAAAAATTGCACTCAAAAAATTTTACAATTTAGAAAAAAATATAATGAATGAATTAATAAGACTTCAAATCGGGCTTATAGAAGTTGTAGAAAATGATTCATATGGAATAGGTCTTCATGATGATTATATTCCAAAATCATTTAATATTGGTAATTGGGAAACAATTGTTAAGAAAGTAGAAGAAGAACAAGGTTTTAATTTTACAGAAGAACAAATAGCTGCTATTAAATTAAGTTTAGATAATCATGTAATGGCTTTAACTGGATTAGCAGGAGCGGGAAAAACCAGCACAGCTAATGGTATTTGCTCATTATATGATAACTATAATATTTTAGCTTGTGCATTATCTGGCAAAGCAAGTGTAAGAATTACAGAAGCTACGGGACTTCCAGCTAGTACAATTCATAGGGCTTTAGGATATCAAAATGGCGAATTTATGTTTAACAAAGAGAATAAATTAGCAGTCGATATTGTTTTGATTGATGAAGCAACTATGATAAACGGTACATTGTTTTTATCCTTGCTTGAAGCAATCCCAACAGGTGCAAAAGTAATTATTATGGGTGATGTTCAACAGCTAACACCTATTGGTAATTGTCAAGTATTTGCTGATATTCTTGATAGTAATGTACTTCCTGTTGTAAAACTTACTAAACCACATAGACAGGCTCTTATGAGTGGTATTATTCCTACATCAATTAAAGTAGCAAATCAAGAACAAATTTTTAATAATAAATTTGAAGGATGTGCTATACTTGGCGAATTAAAAGATATGGAATTAGATATATCTAATTCAAAAGAATCTATGGCAGATTGTATCATTCGACATTTTCAAACTGAAATGGAGAAATTTGATAATATTATGGAAGTTCAAGTATGTGTTCCTATGAGATTAAAAGGAGAACTCTCTTGTTATAATCTTAATACTAAAATTCAGAATATTTATAATCCAAAATTCAACAATGGTAATGAGATTGAAATTTTCTTAGAAAAAAAGAATGATGAAGCTAAGAAATATACGATTAGAGTTGGAGATAAGGTACTTAATACAAAAAATAATTATAAATGTACAAATTCAGAAGGTGATATAACACCTGTGTTTAATGGAAATATAGGAATCGTTAAGGAAATTGAAGACAATGGATATTGTACAATTAATTTTATTGGTATCGGAGAAGTATTATTTAGTAAAAGCGATTCAAAAAATCTTGAATTGGCATATGCGTGTACCACACATAAGATGCAAGGATCTGGTTTTACATCAACAATTGTTGGTATGGATACAAGTAGCTATATTATGAATAATTCAGAATTACTTTATACAGCCATTACAAGAGCAAAAAAATATTGTGTATTAGTTGGTAATAATTATGCTATTAGAAAGGCTATTCAAACTAAAGAAGTAAAGACAAAGCAAACATTTTTAAAAGATATGTTACTTGAAAATGCTTATAGATTAAAAAACGAAAAAGGAGAATAAAATTATATGGCAAATATTTATGAATTAACAAATGACTTTTTAGAACTTCTCAATATGTTAGAAGACGAGGAAGTTGATGAAGAAGTGATTATGGATACTCTTGAATCAATTGAATACGAAATCGAAGATAAAGCAGATGGATATGCGAAAATTATCAAGGCTCTTGAAGCAGATGTAGATGGTATTCAGAAAGAAAATAACCGACTTACATCTCGTAAAAAAACATATGAAAATCGTATCAAATGGTTGAAACAAAATCTTGAAATGTGTATGAGAGCAACAGGTAAGAAGAAATTTACAACAGATTTATTTTCATTTAATATTCAGAAGAATGGTGGTAAAAGAAAACTTACAATTGATGTTGATGTAGAGAATATTCCAGAAGAATATAGAATTAAACAACCCGATGCTGTAGATGGAGAAAAGCTGAGAGATTATTTAAAGGAAAATGGATTAGAAGGACAAGATGGTTCACTTAATTGTGAGTGGTGTCATTTAGAACCACAGAGCGAAAGTTTGAGAATTAGATAACTAAATGAAAGCAGAATTTCAATCAATAAGAAGTGAGGTGATAATATGGATAAAGAATATGCAGCAAAATATTTACGAGTAACAATGTATGATAACGACTTTTCAGGTTCACTAGAATTACTTGCAGATATGTTATATAAAATATTCATTGGAGAAGGGAGATTTCCTGAAGAAGATGAATTTCCGTTATTAGAAAAATATATACAATCATTATGGTTTTCACTACATAATATAAGTCATATTATGCGTTGGAATAAAAATATAGTTGGATTTAAGGAAAGTGCAGAAGGATATTTTCAACCAACATTGGAATTTATAGATTATCTTAATATTCCTGATTGGGATAATGGTGGAAGCATTTACATTCCTATGTTTGAAGATGCGGAGATTATTATGAGATAAATAAGAGGTGGTAATTTGAGTAAAACATATCATCAAAAAGTAAAACATTCAAATTTTCTTATATCTGATGATGGAGAAGAATTGATTGCATTTCCTATTTCTGAATATAATGTTCAACTTAGAATATTGAAAAAGGATATTATTAAAAAGTTTGTTGAGAAATGCGTGGATGAAATGAAAATATGGTATTGGAATGAAGAACTTCATGATAAAACAACTGACCCATTAATAATTGATGATATGACATCAAATGCAATTACTACAATTAGACGTATTGCAAGTGAATTTGATGGAGAATAAATGTAGTATAGATATAAAGAAATCATTTTTAAGTGATAGAAAGGAAATAGTAGTATGTATTTAAAAATAGTTTTATTGTTGGTAATGTTATTTTGTCATATCGTAGATGACTATTATCTGCAAGGATGGTTAGCATCTGCCAAACAGAAATCATGGTGGGAGGAAAATGCGCCTAACAAGTTATATTCAAATGATTATATTATGGCATTATGTGAACATGCGTTTAGTTGGACTTTTATGATTATGTTAATTCCAACAATTTATACATATTTTAATCCATGCGATATAACACACAAAATGTATATTTTTGTTTTTATTTTTAATTGGGTAATTCATTGTATTGTCGATAATTGTAAAGCGAATAAAAAGAATATTAATCTTATTCACGATCAGTCGATTCATGTTTTACAGATTATTGCGACATGGATTATATTCATTGCAATTAAATAAAGTTAAAATATTTTCAATAGATAGGAGAATAACATGGCAAGAGAAAAAGGATTTGGTGTAAGTCCAATTACAAATCATATTTACTATGGATTACAAGACACAGAGAAACATATATGGGTGGGTAACAAAACAGATGTAACGGATGGAGCTATTGCAGCTGTGTTTGAATGGTTTATGAGTAATATGAAAGATGAAGAAATTGAAAAAGAAGAATATCAGATTGCATACCCTAACACAGATTTTGAGTTGGTTATGAGGAGAAAGAAATAAAAATATGTCAATGACTGATGAAGAAATAAGGAAGTTATGTCAATATTGGAATGAGCATCCTGAGAAGTTTATTGAAAAAGCAATGGGAACGAAACTTAAATTTTATCAAAAATGGTGGATAAAATTTTTAACATTGCTTAAGGAGAAGAAAAATGAAACAATATAGTATTTTTTATGATGATTATGATATGAAACTAAAAGAATTATTAGAATCAATGAGAACGTATCCTTCTCTTAGCGAAGTTCTGGATGAGATTTGTAATGAAGTCCAATCAAAACAAGATACAATTTCATCTCTTAAAAAGAGAATAAAATATTGTAAGAATCCAATAGAAAAGAAAAACTTAGAACGAGAATTAAATGATTTATATAAGAAACGCAAAAAAGTGAATGTATTAAAATAGGAGAATTGAATAGTGTTAATTTCTAGAGTAAAAGCAAAAGAATTTATTAAAAATAGAATTATAAGTAGATAGATAATGTGAGATATACCGAGGTGTAGAGATTGAGCAAAGAAAAAAGAAAAGATAAAATTTTTTATAGCGTATTTATTGTTGCGGTGATTATTTTTGTTTCATTTTTAATATATTATTGGACTCATCCAAAATTAAAAAATGTCTCTTATTATAATAATGATAATTATTATATGGTTAATGCCATAACAGGAAACAATGAAAGTTCCCCTGATAATTGGCACTTTGGAGCAATTAAAAAAGAGGATTATAATTCGTGGAAAGATGGAACAGTAACCACTGTTTGGATTGTTAGTCCAAAAGATATAACTAGAGGATGGAGACTTAGATGTAATACAATTTCTACTATTATTATTTACGATAGAGAACATTTACCGTTAAGATTTTGAAGTATAAAAGGAGAATAATACAATGGCAAGAATGAAAGTATTTAACAAAGAATATTTAACAAAGGAACTAGGTTTACCATATGATTGTGAGTTAATTGAAGATGATATCATTGATACTACTCGATGGTCAATAGTTCATGAGATTGTATTTGAAGATAATGGAAAGTTTTACATGACTACATATTCAGAAGGAGCAACAGAATATCAGGATGAAAGACCTTGGGAATATGAAGATGAAGTTAAATGTACAGAAGTAGAACTTAAAGAAGTCAAAGTTAAAAAATGGATTCCTGTAGAAGATTAAGAGAGTAAATATGTTATACAAAATCGTAAGTATCAAACATAGTAAAGGGGAGTTAAAAGGTTTAGATAGGCAGGATAACGGATACCCTATACGAATTGGAAGGATTATTAGTCTTGACATTAATGATATTTTGATTGACTTTCCATTGCTTATTAAATATGTAAGAGATTCCGATGGAACTCCAATGAGATGGATAATGCTGTTGAGAACAAGTTTTGTAAAGTCTTTTAAATATGTTAAAGATAATAATGGAGATGTTACTTATATAAATGTTGAAACGCAAAATTCTATTTATGAATTTGAGAAAGTGGATGATGAATAATGAATTATCTGGATTATACGCCTAGAACATTAACTGAAATTATTGGAAGGGAGATATTAAATGCCAGTAAGCAATGATAATTTTTATAAACCAGAAGAAGCTCTGCACGAATTGCAAGTGCAAGAAACTATTCTTAAAATAGCAATTGACGTACAAGTTGTATTGAGAATTTTAGTTGATAAAGAGATAGCAACTCGTGAAGAAGTACAAAAATATAGAGAAGAAGTAAGCAATAGTCCTAAATATAAAATCGTACTTGATGATATTAAAAGACAAAAAGCAGGATTCCAAGCCGCTAAAGATAATCCTCAAGAATATTTACAAGCATTATTGAGGGCAAAAATGAATGGTAATATAAAATGAAATTTTCTTTTATCGGGAGGGCAATATGAGAAATAAGAATAGAATACCAGAATTTATACATATTTTATAAAAAAGGAAGTGATTATTTTATTGCCAGAAGAACAGTATAAAAAATATTATATGTGTGAACCAATACACAAAAATAATTTAAAGAATACCTATTATAAAGTGCGTTGTTATTATAATGCAAAAACAGAATTATTCGATAGAGAATTATCTTCATTGAGAGAACAATATGATGATACATCATCATTTATAACGAATGGTGAAGATAAGCGCAAATCAAATAAATATGCTCATAATTTGTTTCAATTTTGTAAAGAGATTCTAATAGAAGAAACACATCATCCATTTGATTATGCATTGTGGCGATTAACTGATAAAAATAATGTTAAATTACAATATTGGATTGATGAATATAAAAGATTAAAGCCTAACGGAGAATTAGATTTTATAGAGAAATATATATTTGATGAAAAGGAGATTTAATGAATTACGAAGATTTTCTAAAACAAAAAGATTACGTTCTGGAAAGTAGCGGATTTAGTATTGATAAAGATAAATTAAATCCAATGTTATTTGACTTCCAGAAAGATGTAGTGAGGTGGGCGTTAGCAAAAGGTAGAGCTTGTATTTTTGCAGAGTGTGGCTTGGGAAAGACCGCCATGCAGTTATCATGGGCGCATCAAGTACATTTACATACAGGTGGCAAAGTTTTGATTCTTGCACCATTATCGGTTGCAGATCAAACGAAAAGAGAAGCGGAGAAATTTCATTATATTGCAAAAGTATGTGAGAAACAAGAAGATTGTATTAATGGAATCAACATTACAAACTATGAAAAGCTAGACAAATTCGTAGCAAATGAATTTGTTGGAGTAGTCTTAGACGAGAGTTCAATTCTTAAATCCTACACTGGTAAAGTGAGGACTTCTATTATCGAAAATTTTCAAAATGTTCCCTATAAATTAGCTTGTACTGCGACACCTGCCCCAAATGATTATATGGAGTTGGGAAATCATTCTGAATTTTGTGGAGTTATGACACGTTCAGAGATGCTATCAATGTTCTTTGTTCATGATGGTGGTCAAACATCTAAGTGGAGATTAAAAGGTCATGCAAAAGATGTATTTTGGCAATGGATGGCAAGTTGGTCTGTATTTATTGATAATCCATCAAATTTAGGATATGACGGTACAGATTATGAATTACCTAATTTGAATATTCATGAAATTATAGTTGATGGAGATGAACCATTTACTGAATCACTTACATTAACAGAACGTAGAAATGCAAGAAAAGAAACTCTTGAATTAAGATGTCAAAAGGCTGCGGAATTGGTAAATAGTTCAGATGAACAGTGGTTAGTTTGGTGTGATTTAAACGCAGAAGGCGATAGATTAAATGAGCTGATTGAAGAAAGTAAAAATGTACAAGGAAGTGATAAGAATAAATACAAAAGTGAAACAATGTTATCATTCTCAGATGAAACATTAAAATGTCTTATCAGCAAACCAAAATTGGCAGGGTATGGGATGAATTGGCAGAATTGTCACAATGTTATTTTTACTGGTCTTTCGGATAGTTTTGAACAGTATTATCAGGCTGTAAGAAGATGTTGGCGTTTTGGTCAGACTCAAGAAGTTAATGTATACATAATCATTTCAGCAAAAGAAGGTTGTGTAAAAGAGAATATTGAAAGAAAACAGTTAGATTTTATCACTATGAGGGATGCAATGATTAATCTAACTAAAGAGATTACTAAGAAAGAGCTTAAATCAACGTGTAGGCTTACTACACCATATGAAGCAAATACAACAATGAAATTACCAAACTGGGAGGAATTTAAATAATGATGAACGTAATTGATCAAGCAGTAGCAAATAGATATGCACTTTATCATGGAGATAGTGTAGAAATTACTAAGGAGATTCCAGATAATAGCATCCATTACACTATCTTTTCACCACCATTTTCACAGTTATATGTGTACTCTAATTCAGATAGAGATATGGGTAACTGTAAAGGTGATGAAGAATTCTATAATCATTTCAAATATCTTGCAAAAGAATTATATAGAATTACAATGCCTGGACGACTTCTGAGTTTTCACTGTATGGATTTACCTCTTATGAAATCAAGAGATGGTGTTATTGGATTAAAAGATTTTCCTGCGCTCATGCTTAAAATCTTTCAGGATTGTGGATTCATCTACCATAGTAAAGTAACTATTTGGAAGAATCCTGTTACAGAAATGCAAAGAACAAAAGCACTTGGACTTTTACATAAACAGATTAAGAAAGATAGTAGTATGAGTCGTCAAGGACTTCCAGACTATGTGATTACGGTTAGAAAACCTGGTGATAATCCAGAACGAGTTGAACATACAAATGAATCATTTCCTGTTAATGTATGGCAAAATTACGCTTCACCTGTATGGATGGACATTAGACAAAGTGATACATTACAGAGAAAATCAGCAAGGTCTGAACAGGATGAGAAACATATTTGTCCATTACAACTTGAAGTAATTCAGAGATGTATTGAATTATGGACGAATCCAAACGATATTGTATTTGATCCGTTTGGTGGAATTGGTTCTACTCCATATGTTGCACTTAAATTAGGAAGAAGAGGAATTGCAAGTGAATTAAAAGATAGTTATTTTGAACAGTTAAAGAAAAATGTAGAGTCTGTGGCTGCCGAAGAGCCAGAAGTATTTCCAGTTGGAGAAAAAAGTATTGAGGATATAGTTGCATAAGTGAATATATTCCTAAGATGAAATACGGATTTCATTAGAAAAATATTACTATATATTGTATATAAAATAATTAATAATACAATATATAGTATAGTGGAAGGAGTATGATATGAGTTGTCCAAGACCTAATGAAGAATGTCATGAATTTATGTGTGGTAGTTCTATGAATGGAATATGTACCGAAGGAATGTCATTAATAGGAAAAAGATGTGTGATTTTAGAAATAGAAAATAAAGTAGATTTTGAAAATAAGATGAATGAACATTTAACTAAAGGTTATAAAATTGAAGCAAGTTCATGCAACAGCAAATATTATAAAGCGATTTTAGTGTTAGGAGAATAAAATTGATAACATATCAAAATTTGGATGAATATGATTTCAAAATATCAGAAAATGATATGACAATAGACATTTCAAAGAAAATGTCACTGGAAGAAATGAGTAAAAAAATTGAAGCAGCGGGCGTAGATAATATTAATGAAGTAATTGATAAATTGATTAGTAATGGAAAACGTACAGTTACTATGGTTTAAGAGAGGAATTATAATAAATTATGAAAATTATTGTAGACGAAATGCCGAAACATCCATTTGATTGTCCATTATCAAAAATGAAGAATGATGATTGGATTTGCAGTAAATATAATTCAATATGTAACATTGATATGTGTGATTTGTTGAAATCCATTACAGATTTTTGTGTAGGTGAAGAAGTATACATGGATTCTTCGGGTGTAAAAATTATAAAGAATGGTCTTGATATTAAGAAAAAAACAGAGGATGAATCATGGCAGTAATTGAGATTTGTGATATTTGTAGAAAAGAAGTTACAGATACAGACGGTATTACTCTCACATGTTCTGATATGAACGGGTTAGGATTTTTCGGGAATGACCCAGTAAGAGTGAAAAGACATTACAAAATTAGAATTTGTAAAAAATGTGTAGATAATATTAAAAAATATTGTAAGAGACAGAGAGAAGTACACGAAGAAAAAGATATTATATTAACTCATAAAGACACTGAAAGATTATTAAAAGAGAAAGGAATAATTAAATGAAATTCAAAACCGATAAATCAATTGACGATTGGGTAGAAAATCATAGAAAAAAAGGTTGCATTTCAAATGAAACTGCTGGAGAACAATTTGTATATGAATTTATTCCTACGGCAATCGGAGAAGCACAAAGTGTTAAATGTATGTGTTGTGATAAAGATTTTAAATTTTGGGATTTATAAATACTTGTGATTATGAAAGGAAATTGTATATGAGTGAACTTAAAATAAAAGAATTTTGCAAAGAAGTTGGAGAAAATAATGAAAAACATGGTTTTCGTGAATCAATTTTAAAACCAACAGATTTTGTTGCTTTAATACATAGTGAAGTTTCTGAAATATTAGAAGAATTTAGAAACGGAAGAGAAGCAACTGAAACATATTACAGAGAAGATGGAAAACCAGAAGGAGTTCCGTCAGAATTGGCAGATGTAGTAATTAGATGTTTTGATATGGCAGATTATTATGAAATTGATTTAGAATCTATAATTATTGAAAAAATGGAATTTAATAAAACAAGACCATACAAGCATGGAAAAAAGTTTTGATTTACAAATTTTAGAATAAAGAAAGAAGTAAATATTTATGACCAATCAAAAACAAATTTTTATAACAAATGGTATGGCAAGGTCAGGCAAGGATACTTTTGCTGAATATCTAAATGATTTTGTTCCTACGTTAAAATATTCATCCATTGATAAAGTAAAAGATATTGCAAGGCAATGTGGATGGGATGGAACAAAAGATGAAAAATCAAGAAAATTTCTAAGTGATTTAAAAATCTTAACAAGTAAATTCAATAATATGCCGTTTCGTGCAATAAAAACCACAGTAGATCAATTTAAAGAAGATAAAGAAAAGAGAATATTATTAATAGACATTCGTGAGCCAAAAGAGATTGAAAAAGCAAAAAAAGCTTTTGGTGCAAAAACTATTCTGATAAAAAGGAATGATGTTAAATCCATTACTTCTAATATGGCAGATGCAGGTGTATTTGACTATGATTATGATTTTGTAATAGAGAATAATGGGACGTTAGATGATTTTTATTGGGCAGTTTATAATTTTGCGAAGGAGAATATTTTAAATGATGAATAATCTTGAAATTATTAGAATCTTATTAAATGCAGAGCCTTATCATCCAATATATGTAAAAGACAATAAAGATAGAGAATATAAGTTAGAAGGTATTTATCTGGATAATGGTTTTGTAGAAATAAAAATTAAAGAGTTGGAGGAATAAAAAATGATTAAATTAGAAAATGTAGTTTTGGCAAGTCCAGAGCAGATGAACTTTGTTATTGAAGGTATGCGTAATCCTATGAACTCATGGGGTAAAAGTGATAGTCATAATTGTAAACAAAATAGTTCTTTTTGTATGGAATGTGAATGTAATAAAATCGGTTATCGCTTAGGTGAGAATGATATCTCACTTATGCAACGTCTTTCTAACGCAGGTACAGAACATCGAAAATATATGCGTATGATGCCAGTATATGTAAGGATTACAGCACCTTTATATTGGTGGAAAGAAGCGGATACATACAAAGTAGGTACAGTTGCAAACTCTTGCAGTACAATGCACAAGATTGCGGAGAAAGAATTTACGTTGGGGGATTTCTCTACTGAACATTTCCGATGGATTTCTGAGCGATGCTTAAAAGACACAATTGATGTGTTAAATGGATATAGAAATGATTATATAAGAACAAAAGACAAAGATTACTGGTGGCAGATGATTCGGCTATTACCATCTTCGTATAATCAGACTCGTAATGTTATGCTGAATTACGAAGTGCTGGCAAACATTTACAGACAGCGGAAAAATCATAAGCTGGACGAGTGGCGAGAAGTTTGTAAATGGATTGAGAATTTACCTTACAGTGAATTAATTACAGGAGAAGAGGAATAAAAATTGGATAAAACAAAAAGAATAAAACAATTAACAAAGCTTCTAAATGAGTATAGAGATGCTTATTATAATCGAGGAGAATCAATTATTTCTGATTATGATTATGATAATCTCTTTGATGAATTACAAAAATTAGAAGAAGAAACAGGAATTATTCTTTCAAATTCACCAACTCAAACAGTAGGATATGAAGTTAAATCACAGCTCGAAAAAGTAAAACATTCACATCCTATGCTATCTCTTGGTAAAACAAAATCAGTTAATGAGTTAATAAAATTTTCTAACGGTAAGGATTGTATCATTTCTCTTAAAATGGACGGACTCACCGTCCTTAATACTTATAAAAATGGAAAATTGATTCAAAGTGAAACCAGGGGAGATGGTGAAGAAGGTGAACTGATTACTCATAATGCAAAAGTATTTGATAATCTACCTCTTCAAATTAATAATACTCATAGATTTGAAATTGAAGGAGAAGCAATTATCACGAAGAATGACTTTGAGTTAATTAATTCTAAACTATCAGAAGAGAATAAATATAAGAATCCACGAAATTTAGCATCGGGTTCAGTAAGGCAATTAGATAATAAGATTGCAAAAGAACGTCATGTGAAATTTGTAGCATGGAAAATTCCATTTGGATTTACTCATTTTACAGAAGGTTTTAATTTCGCACAGAGCATGGGATTTGAAATAGTTCCTTATGTAACATATAACAGTAAAACAGATGATATTGACAAAAAAATTGAAGAATTAAAAGCTATTGCAGAAGATAAATCATATCCAATTGATGGTCTTGTAATTACTTATGATGATGTAGAATATGGAAAATCTCTTGGGTTCACGGGTCATCACCCTAAACATTCATTGGCGTTCAAATTTTACGATGAAGAGAAATCTACTACACTTAAAAATATAGAATGGACGATGGGTAAGAGTGGCACATTAACTCCCGTTGCAGTTTTCAATGATGTAGAAATTGATGGAACTATTATTAACAGAGCTTCTTTACATAATTTATCTATATTAACAAATATTCTGGGAACACCTTGGGTTGGACAGAAAATCAATGTATTTAAATCTAATATGATTATCCCTCAAATTTCATGGGCAGAAAAACTTTCAGGAGATTTTGATAAAGATATAGAGAAATCTTATATTCCTACTCCTTTAAAATGTCCTTATTGTGGAGAACTTGTTAGATTTAAAAAAGAGAATGATACAGAAGAAATGATTTGTACTAATCCTAACTGTAAAGGTAAGCTCCTTGGAAAGCTTTGTCATGCAGTATCTAAAAAAGCTTTAAATATTGATGGACTATCAGAAGCAACATTACAGAAATTTATTGATAGAGGATGGTTACAATGCGTTGGAGACATTTATCATTTGCCTTTATATAAAGATAAAATTTCTCGCATGGAAGGTTTTGGCACAAAATCTACCAAGAAGTTAATGGAGAATATTGAAAAGTCAAAAGATATTACATTAGATAAATTCATCTCATCTCTATCAATTCCACTCATTGGTACTACAGCCAGTAAAGATATTGCAAAATTCTGTGATTATGATATTGAAAAATTCAAATTAATTATGGGGAAATCTCCATATAAGTTCACTAAAATTGAAGGATTTGGAGATAAAATGGCTCGTTCTTTATTTGATTGGTGGTCTGATAATATTAAAGAATTTCTTGAATTAGAAAGGCATTTTCGATTTAAAAAGATAAAGAATAATATCAATGTAGATAAACTAAAAGGTCAGAATTTTGTAACCACTGGTAAATTACATCATTTTGCAAATAGAGATGCGTTAAAAGAAAAGATTGAATCTTTAGGTGGTAAAGTTGTTGGTTCTATTTCATCCAATACCAGTTTCTTAATTAATAATGATGTAAATTCCACAAGTAGTAAAAATACTAAAGCAAAGAAGTTAAATATTCCAATTATATCAGAAGATGATTTTATCAAAATGATTGGAGAATAATATGAATTGTATTGATAATGAATGTAAAAATGAATATTCATATTTTGGAGAAAGTTATTGTGCATTAACTAAAAAAGAAATTCCAGATGATATTGATATAACTGAATGCAACAATTTTGTACAAGCACACACTTGTATAAATTGTAAATTTTCTACTTTCATAGTTTACGAAACAGGCACAATAGATGAAGTTGATTATAAATGTCCATTTCAAAACAATGAAATAATATATCAAGACTTAAATCCATGTTCTTTTCATTTTTCTGATGTTCCAGAATGTCCGATAATAGATAAATTTGAACTCATGCAACAATGAATTAGGAGATTTTATGAACAAGTTAACAAAATTATTCATGGTGGGAGCTTTCTCATCTATACTCAGTGTCGTCCCTGTAAGGGCAGGGACGTTAAATTTTCAGACATATTTTAAAGTAAAAACAGTAAAAATTCAAAACAATCATGATGGTTATTTAAATGTATTCAATGGGAAAGATGAAAAACTTTTTGCAGCGAAACGTGATGTAAAAACAATGTATACTACTGTCACATTAAATATCAGAAAAGCACCATCTGTAGATAGTAAAGTTATTAAAACTGTACAAATCGGTACAAAATTAAAACGTATTGGTGATGGATCTTGTGGTTGGGATATTGTAAAGCTTAAAGATGGTGCAAAAGGTTTTGTATGGGATGAATATTTATCAGAGAATAATCCTTTTGAAAATTTAGGCAGATTCCGTATCACATATTATTGTAACTGTGATGAGTGTAGCGAAGGATATGGAAGATTAACCAGTACAGGGCATATTTGTTATAGTGATTACACAATCGCTGTTGACCCTGATGTAATTCCTTATGGTACTACAGTATATATCAATGGTAATGAATACTATGCAGATGATTGTGGTGGAGGAATTAATGGTAACGAGATAGATATTTACGTAGACCATCATGAACTCACAACAAAGAATGGAGTTGATTATTATGATGTATTTATCAAGAAGTAAGGAGAATAAATGTTAAAGAAAACGTATTTAATCAATCTGTCAAATATTAATGATTTGCAGAATTTTGTAAATGATTTAAACAATATGGTGGTTTCTGATGTAGATGCAATGGTTGGAAGATATACAATTGATGCTAAATCTGTATTAGGGATGATGTCAATTTGTAATAAAAATATTACAGTTGGTATCCATAGCTGTTCATCATATGATTTTCAATGTTTTAAAAATATTTGTGAAAAATATGAGGTGACTGAATGAAAAAGAAAATATATTTGTCTGGTGCAATGGGATGTTATTTAGGAACAAAAGAAGAAGGTTATGCTGAAACATGGAGAAAAGAAACAGAAAAAGAATTTCAGTTAACTAATTCTAATTTCAATATTTTCAATCCAACGAGATATTACAATTATAATGAACATTCTGATGGAAAAGAAGTCATGAGATACGAGTTAAATCAATTAAAAACATCAGATATCTTATTAGTAAATTTAAAAGATGTCGATTCATCTGTAGGAACAATCGAAGAGATTTTTTATGCATATATTTTGGGTTTACCAATTATTGGATTTTTACCAGAGTTAGATAATACAAATAATACTTTTGTTCATCCTTGGTTATATGAACAAATTGACAAAGTTTTTGAGGGTAAAGATTCTATGCAGGATGCAATTTATTATATTGAAGATTATTATGGAGAATAAACTATGGCAGTGAAACTTAGAGAGGAATCTGAAAAATCAACAAAATCTTATTTCACGAAAGAAGAAAAAGAGGTTCTTCTTGACTTGATTTGTAGCAAACAGATTCATTTAATTCTTAAAAATCATAAAAATTATGAAAATGAAAAATATCAGAATTTAGAGGAACTTAAAGTTAAAATAAAAGATATGTAAGAAAGGATACTTATGAAAACAAATTATGAAAGAATTATCGCTTTAGAGAATATAACTCTAGGCGATTGTATCTATATGTATGGAATTAGAAAGGAGATGGCAGTAATTGAAAACGGAGAAGTGGTAGATTTTGTAAAAGAAAATATTGATATGTAACGTATTATTTTATTACTGATAGGAGGATAACTATTGAAGGTAATTAAGAGAGATGCTAGTTTAGTTGAATTTGATAGGCAAAAAATTTACAATGCTATTATGAAGGCTATGGAGAATGGTTCAGGAATTGTAAAACCTAAAATTGCTGAAAGTGTTGCTAAAGAGATTGAAGAAAAATTTATAAATGAAAACACAGATGAGATTGATATTTCGGATATTGAAAGTTTAGTCTATGATAAATTAATTACTAAAAAACAAAGACTTACTGCAAAATCATATGAAGGATATAGAAGTATTCATGAATTTCAAAGAGAAAAAAATACTACAGATAAAGAAATGAATGAATTATTACAAGGCTTGAGTGAATATTGGAATACAGAAAATTCTAATAAAAATCCGAAGGTTTTAAATACTCAACGTGATTATATGGCAGGAATTGTTAATAAAGATATTTCTCGTAGATTTTTATTACCAGCAGAAATTGTTCAGGCGCATGATGAAGGAATTATTCATTTTCATGATAGTGACTACTTTGGAATGAACGCAATGTCCAACTGTTCATTAATTAATGCAGAAGATATGTTGCAAAATGGAACTGTAATTAATAAGATTATGATTGAAAAGCCTCATAGATTCATTACTGCTTCTACAATTCTTACACAAATTATTCTTGGAGTAACTTCTTTTCAGTATGGAGGAGCAACAATTACGCTAACTCATTTAGCACCATTTGTAAGAGATAGTTACAATAGATATTATGAAAAATATAAAGCTAGAGGATATAGTGAAGAAGATTGTAAAAAATATGCTGAAGAAGACACTAGAAAAGAAGTAAAAGATGGAGTACAGACATTTAATTATCAGTGCAATTCTATGTCTAATTCAAATGGACAAAGTCCATTTTTGTCTGTTTTTATGTATCTTGGAGAAACACAAGAATATAAAAAAGAACTCGCAATGATTATTGAAGAATTTCTTAATCAAAGATTAATTGGTATGAAAAATGAAGTTGGCGTATATATTACACAGGCTTTTCCGAAACTTCTTTACGTTTTAGAAGAAGATAATATTCATGAAAATTCTCCTTACTGGTATTTAACAAAATTGGCAGCTAAATGTACTGTTAAAAGAATGAATCCTGATTATATTTCAGCAAAAATGATGAAAAAATATAAAGAAGGAAATGTATTTCCGTGTATGGGTAAGCGTAAACTACAGCCCAGGATAAACCGATTGAACCTTGTTGCTTAAAGGGTGTGACTTAATAATAAGTTGCTAACGGATAGGTCTTAGCGAGAAGAAATTTGATGACCTAAGATGAGTACCGTGCCAAGCCTAGAAATAGGAAGTGTGTATCGACTAACCGTGATGAGTGTAGCGGTGTAGGATTGGAGATAAGCACCAATTCCAAGCAGTCGGCTCGTTGATGAGAGTAACGGACTCTGAGAGAACATATAGTCAGTGTACATAGTGATATGTAGTAAAACGTGTAGAAGTTTTCTTTCGCCTTATAAAGACGAAAATGATAATTATAAATTCTATGGAAGACTAAATCAAGGTGTCGTCACATTAAATCTTGTAGATGTGGCATTATCATCTGAAGGTGATTATGATAAATTTTGGGATTTGATGGAACAAAGAACGGAATTATGTCATAAAGCCTTATTGTGTAGACACGAGCGTTTAGAAGGAACATTATCAGATGTAGCTCCTTTATTATGGCAATATGGGGCATTTGCAAGACTTAAAAAAGGTGAAAAAATTGATAAACTACTCCATAATGGATATGCAAGTATTTCACTTGGATATGCAGGTTTATATGAGTGTGTAAAATATATGACTGGTAAATCACATATCAATTCAAAAGAAGGACATGATTTTGCAATTAAAGTAATGAAATTCATGAATGATAAATGCGATCAGTGGAACAATGAACATTACATTGGATTTTCAATCTATGGAAGTCCTATTGAAAATACAACTTATAAATTTGCAAAATGTTTACAAAAAAGATTTGGAATAATCGAAGGTATCACAGATAGAAATTATATTACAAATTCTTATCATACCTTTGTAAAAGAACCTATAAATGCTTTTGAAAAACTTGCTAAAGAATCAGAATTTCAAGCATTATCTCTTGGTGGTGCAATATCTTATGTAGAAACAGCTGGATTAGTTAATAATGTAGAGGCAGTTATTGAAGTAATTAAATTCATCTATGAAAATATTATGTATGCAGAATTTAATACTAAATCTGATTATTGTCAGTGCTGTGGGTATGACGGAGAAATTAAACTTATTGATGAAGATGGAAAATTAATTTGGGAATGTCCAAACTGTGGTAATAGGGATAAAGATAAAATGAATGTAGCAAGAAGAACTTGCGGATATATCGGAACAGAGTTCTGGAATGAAGGAAGAACACAAGAAATTGCTGAAAGATATGTACATCTTGACAATCATGGATATAAGGAGAAATAGTATGGCACAAATTTTTAAAATCAGTGGTTATTTAATAGATATAAATGATTCATATACTAAAGATGACGTTAGACTATCCATCACCGACAAAATAGATATGTTTAGTCAACAATTACATATTGAAAGCACAAATATTGAAGATTGGGATGATGATAACCCATTAAACTTTGAAAACTGTGATTTATCCTATTGTTCTCAATATTTTAAAAATCCAAATAATGGTAAATATTTTGATAGACCATTACCCGAAGCAGGACAAAAATATAGACATTTTAAGATTGGGAAAATTGTAACTATTGTTGGGATTTCAAGACACACTGAAACGGAAGAAGTAAGCGTTGTATATAACTATGAAGGACAAATATGGAATAGACCTCTTGAAATGTTTATGAGTGAAGTCGATAGAAGAAAATATCCAAACGTATCGCAGAAGTATAGATTTGAACTTGTGGAGGATTAAATATGAGATATGCTCAAATTAGAAGCATGGACATCTCTAATGGAGAGGGCGTAGGCATCGCCCTCTTTGTTCAAGGATGTCACTTTCACTGTAAAAACTGTTTTAATCAAGATACATGGGATTTTAACGGCGGAAAAGAATGGACGAGAAAAACAAAAAATGAATTCCTTGAATTAATTGAGAAACCATACATTAAAAGAATTTCTTTTCTTGGAGGGGAATGTTTAGCAGATGAGAACCTTGAAGAAGTATATGATTTAATTAAAAATGTAAAAAAAATACATCCAGAAAAGATACTTTGGATGTATACAGGTTATACATGGGAAACAATTTTTCATCCAGTTATAACAGATGATACAAATTTTGAAAGAGATAGGTTGATTAAATTACGTCAAGATATTATTTCTATGTGTAATGTCTTAATAGATGGTAGATATGTAGATGAACTAAGAGATATGAATTTAGAATTTAGAGGAAGTAGTAACCAAAGAGTTATTGATGTACAAAAATCTCTCAGAGAAAGAAAGGTAATTCTATGGAAGACAAACCAGTAAAACTAAAAGAAAAAGTATATTATGCTCGTATTCATCACAATACAGTTACATATGATGTATGTGATTTGGTTGTACAATCTGTTCGAGATACATATTTTGCTGCAACTGATAAGAGAGATAAACACCGTTATCTTTTTTCTTATAATGATATTAATAAACTTATTTTCTTTGATAGAGAAGATGCATTAAAAATTGTATTAGATGCACAAGCAAATAGACCTAAAAAGTATCAATATGAGGAGGAATGATTCATTGGCATATTTAATGAAATTTAAAGGTAAATATCGTTTGAAAACAGCTATTGATAAAATTACGAATGATTTTCCTAGAGATGAAAATGGAATGTTAGAACAGAATGATATTTATATTGATTGTATGGGTGGTTCTCAAATCACACATTATGGACGTTCTACTTTAATGGCATACATTCCATCTCTAGGAAGAGGACATAATATTTTAATTGCGATTGCAAAAGAATTGAATGTACCAGAAGATAGAAATTATGAAGTCTTATATTCAAACCTTGAAAAAGAAGGAACGATTAAAGATATTCATGATACCGATGGTGAAGTCGAATTCAAATTTGATGCGAAAAATATTGATTTCATTGCTAAATATCTCAAGCCTAGAACATCAGGTGCAGGCATCAGTCCTTTCTCAACTAAAAATTTACCCAAAGCAAAATATGAAATAAGTGAAGATAATTTAAGAGAATATAAAGTAATAACGGACACAGTTCCTAAAGATAAGTTATTAACCCTCTCACAAATTACAAATGATTTTTTGTTTAAATATCTTCAAAAAAAGAAGCAATATAGAGCAATTAATATTAAACAGGATATGCGAAAAAAGATGTTAAAAAGTAAAGAGTATATTCATTGTATTGGTGAATGGGGTAACTATTTAGAATATTTGAAGAAAGAATTAGAGAAAAGATTATAGGAGGATTTTATGAATAGTGATTATACAATTAGTAAAGATTTTCAAGTTATGGGACAACCATCCTTTTCAAGATTAGATTGTGCATATGGAGATGCAACTATTTCTACACTTAGTCTTAACTTTACATCTGATTTTACAAAACAGTACGACACCAAAATCACATATGGATTTAATGTTGCAGGTATGAAAATTAAATGTGCGGAAAAATTTGTAAATAAAACAAAAGAAGCTTCATTAATTTTTACAGGCGAAGGAAAAGTTCTTGATACTAAGTTAACTTTTCACAAAGAAGTTCCAATTGATGCAAATATCTATGAAAATTATGATTGGAAGGTAAAAAATGGGATTCTTTATGTAACTTTATTTGAAAAAATCAACGAAAAACCGCCAATTTTTAGACATATTAAGCAAGAAAATGAATAAATTTGACGATGAAATCTGTGTTTCATTAGAATCAAAAAATGATACAAAAAGGAGATAAATAGCATGGTGAGAAAGAACGAATATAAACTAAACAAAAAAGTAAACGAATCTATTTTAAAGAAATGCGGATTCAGAAAAGAGCATGGAGATTGTTATACATTAAAACATTTCCTGTATGAAAAATACGTCAGCTTAAATATCCTTGTGATGTTAGATGATTTAAGTTTAACAGTTACAGTAACAGATGATAAAGGGAATTTATATGCTCCATTCTATAACCCTGAGTTAGTAGAAAATAATATTGTGGCACAGGAAACAATCGAAGAATATAATAAAGTGATGGACAGATTGTCTAAGAAAAAGGTCACTACAAAAGTAAAAGATATGTCCGATAATAAGGATGATTGTTTATCTATTAAAATCAAATATTTTACCGACAAGATTGATAAAGTTGATTTTATTGGTGGTAAATCTGATTGGGTAGACCTTCGTGCGGCTGATACATTCAAATTACATAAAGGTGAATTCGCATTAATTCCATTAGGTGTTGCAATGCAGTTACCGAAAGGTTATGAAGCTCATGTTATTCCAAGAAGTAGTACAAGACATGGAAGATTATTCAGACAAACCATATGGGACTTATTGATGAATCTTACTGTGGGAATAATGACCAGTGGTTTATGCCTGTGATTGCTATGGAAGATACTACGATTAATGTAAATGACCGTATCTGTCAGTTCCGTATCATGAAGAAGATGCCAAAGGTACATTTTGATGAAGTTGTATTTTTAAGTGAAAAGGATAGAGGTGGAATTGGAAGTACAGGGAGAAAATAAAGAAATAAATTTTACGAAAGATGTACAACAAGAAGCAATTATATTAGCTGCTTATCAGTACATAAAAGATTTATTTGAAGAGGGAAAAATAACAAAACATGAACTTAATAAAGTGAAGAAAAAGTACAATATAGATATTGAATAAATTGACATATTAAGTTATAATAAATACCATACTAAGGTACATCTAGTATGGTATTTATTGGTTTAAGAGGTGTATCATGAAAAGAAAAATTGCAATATATGCTAGAGTTTCTACGGAACATGAAGCGCAGATATCTGCATTAGAGAACCAAATACAATACTATGATGAAATATTAAAAAAACATCCAGAATGGGAACTATATGAACGATACATTGATGAAGGTATCACAGGTACTTCTATCGGTAAAAGGGATAGTTTTCTTCGGATGATGTCAGATGCAAAAGATAAATGTTTTGATTTAATTGTCACTAGAGAAGTATCACGTTTTGCAAGAAACATTGTTGATACATTACAACAAACAAGAACTTTAAAACAATATGGCGTAGAAGTATATTTTACAGATGATAATATTTGGACAATGAATGATGAGGATGGAGAACTTCGTCTATCTATTATGGCTACATTAGCGCAAAATGAAAGTAAAAAAACTTCCATGAGGGTAAAAGCAGGACAAATGATTTCCTTTAAAAATGGTGTTTTTTATGGAAATGGAAATATTTTGGGATATGATAGAGAAGGAAAAAATCTAGTTATTAATCCTACACAAGCATTAACCGTTAAAAGAATTTTTGAATTATATCTTCAAGGAAATGGTATAAGAAAAATTCAATTTATCATGGAACAAGAAAAAAGAAAAACTTCATTAGGTAAAACAAAATGGAGTGCTTCTAATATTGCTCGTATTTTAAAAAATCCTTTTTATTGTGGTAGAATAGAATATAGAAAACAATATGTACCAGATTATCTTACTCAGAAAAAAATAAACAATCATGGCGAAATAGAAAGAGTAATTACAAAAGGAACACACGACCCGATTGTTTCCGAAGAAGATTTCGATAAGGTGCAAGAAATATTTAAAACTAAAACTACAAAAAAAGATAATAAAAAATACGGAAAACCATTAGCAGATAATGTATGGGTCAGAAAGCTTAAATGCAAATGTGGACATGGGATGAATAGAAAAATTAATTACGTTTCCAAAATTACTGGAGTTAAAACATATTCATTTCAATGCCACGATCAAATACACACAGGAACAATTAAGACTCGTTTAAAAAAAGGATTATCTATTGATGGTATATGTGATAATAAAAGTTTTCCCGAATGGAAATTAGAAGTACAAGCTGATTTCATTTTTAGAAAATTGTTATCAAATAAACAAGAGATATACGAAACCGCTATAGAAATGTTGGAATCTTCTGTTGCTGTAGATACACATATACAAGATAAAAAACAAAAAATAGAAAACCATATACAAAGTATTGATAAACTAAGGGCAAGAAATGATATGCTGTTAGATATGTGTACAGATGGTGATATATCCAGAGAAACTTTTAAAAAGAAAACTGAACTTAATAATCAAAACATTCATGAACTTGAAGAAAAAATCAAATTAATAAGAAAACAAATTAAAGAAAACGATACTCAAGAAGATCTTAATAAAAGAATAGAATGTCTTTCCGCATTTTTGAAGATGAAGTGTTTTTCTAAAAAAGAAAAAATTCCTGAAAGCATTATTGAAAAATATGTTGAAAAAATTATTTTTTATAAGGATGATTTTGAATGGTATTTACGACCGACAATAGGGAATGTAGATTTTTTATCCATTGATGCAAAAAACATGAAAAAAGGTACGCATGAACTTGAAAAAACAATGTGTTATGTACCTAGCAGCACAGGCAGCGATTGCCGAAGGAGGAAAATAGACAAGCGTAAATATTTTTATTTCACAACGCTGATTGTTACACGGGATGATGTAAATGAATACATGAAATATCATGCTGAGTATACAAAGGCAAATCGTTTTAAAGATATTGTTTGCAAAATCTATATATAGTTCGAGAGGGAAGCATTTGCTTCCCTTTCTTTTATCTCTCGATTAGGACTAAATCCCTGAAATAAAAAAGGATTTAGTCCTTTTTTTATATAAAAATATTTTAAAGGAGATTGATTATGAAAGTATATGTAGTAGCAAATTTAAAAGGTGGCGTTGGAAAAACCACCACAA